>Ga0193742_1000022_pt1 | contig 104273 bp, 92 predicted proteins | sample L2c1metaG_FD_165511 | JGI IMG/M metagenome (GOLD analysis project Ga0193742, IMG submission 165511) | Soil microbial communities from a riparian zone of the East river system, Colorado, United States - L2c1 | ecosystem: Environmental > Terrestrial > Soil > Riparian zone | place: USA: East... | reverse complement strand
ACATTACACAACGGAAAGCATGCGTTGAATATGGGTACTGCAAAAGCACCGCTGAAGTCACTCATATTAACAGGGTCGGCGGGGTAGACATAGTCATTGGCGTTGCCGCCGGGAACGGGGTCTATTTGGGTGAATCTGCCGAGGGTTGGGAAGTAGACACGGGCTCCCATTTGGATGGGGGTGAGGGTCAGGCTTGTTTCGGTGGCTTTTTGGACTTTGCCTTATTAGATCATATTCTTCGTTCCCTAGAGAACCGTTCTCTTGACCCGGTTTATGGCGTTACTGAAAGAGGTGGTCAAGCTAAAGCCGTAGTTGCTCATGGCGGCGTGAATGCCACTACAGCTATTCCATTCCTAAAGGCTCATGTGGAACTAGGCTCAAAGGTCATGAGCGATGAGAGTGCAATCTATAACCGGGTAAAGCGAGACTTCTACCATGAACATGTGACTCACTCCACAGAGGAGTACGTCCGGGGTCATGTGCATACCAACTCAATCGAAGGCTTTTGGGGCAATATGAAAAACGCTATTTCTGGGACTTACCACTGCGTTTCGCCGAAGTATTTGCAGAGCTACGTGAACGAGTTTGTTTTTCGTTATAACTATCGGGCTGTGGCTGTTGGCCCGGTTCTTTTGGAACGGGCTGGGAAGCGGATTTAATCAGTTTTTTGAAGAGTTTTTTGCTCATATGTTTAGTTTACATTATCTCGAAACCACTGGTAGGCTTCATTATTAATCCATCCATCGTAGTATCTAGGGTCGATTTTAACGATGAAGTAACGATTACTTGGCCAGTTTCTTTGTAAATCTGCTTGAACTCCCGCAAGGTTATCATTTGTCTTTACGATGTATGCGGAGCTTAAATAGTGCCACCAGTTTAAGTATTTCGAGCTATTTTTGATGTACTCATGTAGTGTTGCGGTATCTGCAAGGTTTGGGTCAAAGCTAATAATATAGAAATTAGACATCGTTGCCAGTCCCCAACTTCTTATCGTCTTTAGGGGCAGGGTTCTCAACGGAAGTGATTCCCAGCATGTCTAGGCCTGGCATTTCTCTGTTTTTTTCGCCCAGTATCTCTAGCTGCCTCATCTCTTTAACATGCTTTTCTGAACGCAAAAAATTCCTATCAATTATGAATGCGACAATATAAATTAGCATCGTAAGTAACAGCGGCATCCATACAAATGCTAAAAGTATGCTTTTGCCCTTGTAGGCATATAAGACCAAAGCGGGTAAACCTATAATTCCATCTAGATATAGGAGCGCGTTCAAGCCACTCTTTTGCTCTATGGTCTCCACGATACCTCGCAAAGACCCAAATAGTCCAGATGGTTCTGCCACGTAGTAAGTATAACAGGGTACGAGTTACTTGCTGTCATGGGATAGTCGCCAAGCTGTAGGAGTGGTAAAACAACAAAAATAGTGTCTGACTCACCCATGGTTAATACATCTAGGAATTCTTACTTTTCTTCTTTTCTTTTAGGAGTACTAAATACAGCAATGCATATGCAATAACAACCGTATTGATAGTGCCATAGATTAGGGATTCCTGTATATCTTTTGTTAGTACAAATGGATATGCCAGCATGAAAAAGGATGCCACAGAGACATAAAATAAATAACTTCCCAATTTTGACTGGTCAATTTTAAACTTTTTCTGATTTTTATCAAAAAGCGACCACGGAGAATATGCGACTAATCCCGTCTTGTGTGAAACGATAAGAACAGCGATCATGGCTATTATTAGTGTACTTATTCCCAGAATATTATTTACGGTTTCCTGATCCATAATTCACCTAAACTATCTCATACCATTTACATTCATCCAAACATCATATGCATCGCCCTGATTATTATAGTCGTCATTACCTCCTGTAATCAGATGGTAGAAACCACCACCGATTGCCCCAGTTAAACAAGATAAACCAACTGCCCCCGCTGATGGTAGCGCAAGAGCACCCGCCGAAAGCCCCGTCGCCAAACCTCCTACTGCCAGCGTAAAGCCAGCTCCTTTAGCGCAACCACCTGCAAATGCCCCTCCAAAGCTTGATCCTTTGCCTCCACCCGATGACTGCATCGGAGCACTCGCTGGCGCGGGCGGTAAATTGCTCAAACTCCCAATAACCGGGATTTTGGCCTTGTAGGTAGCAGCCGACGCCACAAACCCATACTTTACATTCGGCAAACTGTTCACCTGTTTCTTCGGAGCCGGCTTCGCCGTAGCATTGAGAACCGACGGCCTGTATAGAGTCTTACCTAAGGGAGTATTTACAAAGTTTGGACCAAAGACCCGAACTACCGGCTTTATAACTGCAGCAACATTACACAACGGAAAGCATGAGTTGAATATAGGCGGAGTATACATGCCACTCAGGTCACTCATATTAATAGGATCTGTCGGGTAAATATAGTCGTTGGCATTGCCACCAAGTACGGGGTCGACTTGGGCGAAGCGACCGAGGGTTGGGAAGTAAACTCTGGCGCCCATTTGAATCGGAACGAGCGATAGGGTCGTTTCGGTTAGCTTTTCATGACCGCCTGCCCAGCCAAGCGAACCACTACTGAAGTTGTTGGGATGCGTGCTGCCGGGGAGGATGTTACCGAACGGATCGTAGGTGAAGGTGTCGCCGGGACCATTGCCGGTGCTGGTGTTGGTGCCAGCGGCGTCGGTGGTCAGCAGGACGTCGCCGTGGAGGTTTGACAGGCTGTATTGTTTTTGGCCGTTGCCGGAGACTTGGGGTTTGATGGTCAGGCTTACGCCGCCTGGCAGTGACAGGTGTTTTTCTACGATGTCCCAGTTGGCGTTGCGGACAATGTCCGGGCTGTCGCTGCCGGATGTGAAGCCGTACCACCACTCCCCCGTCATTGCCCAGTTCCAATTGGAAATGGTGTCCGTTTCTCGGTAGGTGATGCGGCCCGTGACGTCGCGGCTGTAGTACGTCGCCGTCCCGGTGCCGCTACTGTTGTGCTGCACCATCCCCCAGTTGCGATCGGAGGAATCGTAGTACATATGGAGCGGCGAGCTGCCGGAGCCTATTTGGGTGGTGTTGCCATGGCTGTCGTATTGGACTGCATTGGCTGACGGGTCAGAGCTGCTGATGAGCCGGTCGGCGTAGTCGTAGCAGTAGGTAGTGGTGACGCCATTGACGGTTTGTGAGGTTCGGTTGGAGTTTTTGCCGGAGTTGGGGTTGGTGCCAGTTGCACAGGAACTGTCCTGGGCGCCATAGCCATAGGCGTAGGTGTGCGGGCCGATTTCGGCGCCGGTTAACCTGCCGGCCTGGTCATAGTCATAGGTGTGCCATAGTTCGTTGCTGCCTGAGGTGACAACGTTATTTAGTAGCCGTCCGCTTTGACTCCGGGTGACTGTTTCGCCAGCCATGACTGACGGGCTGCCCGATTGGTAGGATTCATATATTTCCGCGTCATCGACCATAAGCCAGCCGACACTGGAGACCACGTGCAGAACAGTGGCATGGGTTGCCGTGGAAGGTGTGGTGAAACTGAGGTTGGCCTGTGTCCAGTTGTCATTGGGGTTGAGGTCGCCAATCCACTCATAGCTGACTGATTGGTTTTGGTGGGTGTACATGACGACCGCAGCCGTTACGGCGTTTGAACGGTAGTAGTCCTTGAAGGTGTAGGCGGTGTTGCCAGAGACTGGCACAGAGTCAAACTGCCATTTGGCGTCACCGTCGGTATAGTTGGTAATCTCTGCTTTGACGCTGCGATTGCCGGTATAGCCTTCGTTCAGGTACGTAAAGACGGACGTGTTGTTGCCAAAGGAATCAGTCTGCCAGCCCTCGGGTTTGTTTGGATCAGTGCCGGAAACTTGTTCGGTCGAGGCATTCTGTACCAGATTGATACCAGGTATTTGCGTGCCTCCCTGGTAGTACGTCTTGCTGTTTACCCTGCCGAAGACATCGTAACTGACAACCATGCGTTGTCCGCCTGCGTTCGGATACTGCACATCGTGCGTGCGTCCATACTGGTCGTAGTTGACGATGGCGTAGGTCACGGTGTCGAGCTTTTGTTGAATGAGGCGGTTGTAGTTGTCGTATACGAAGGATTCATCTCCCTTAGGACCTGTGCGACTGACCATTCGACCCAGGCTGTCATAGCCAGTCCAGGTTTCGTTCCATTGAGCATCTTTGTAGTACTTGGTGCGACCGAGCAGGTCTACTTGGGTATAGACAGAACCTTCCGGGTCTTCTGAACCGGTCACAGTTGGGTCACCCCAGACAGCGTAATTGTTGGTTATGGTACGGGCTGCTTCGCCCCCGTAGGCGGGTACGGCAGTTGAACTGGGACGTCCGCGGCTGTCGTAGGTGGTGCATGCCCAATCGCCGTTATTGGTGCGCGCAGCCACCACTCTACCGGCGTCATCATAGACTCTTTCGGTCGTATGACCTGTTGTCGTGCCTCCATCGGGGCTGGCACCGGTCATAAGCTTTAGCATGCCGGCCTGCTTGTGGCTCTCGGTGCCTGGCGTGCAGGGGTTGTCGCGGGTTTCGGTTGCGCCGTAGTAAGCGTATGAAACAGCCGGATTGTTAGACAAGTCGCCTGGCCGCGAGCCACTTGATGGGCGCAAGTAGCTGCCTGACGCCCCTTGCTGCTCGTAGGTGCTGGATGCAGTAAGGTTTAGTCCTGTTGGGTCAGTCGTAACGCTAGTAGCCAACCCTAACTCCGGGTTGGCACCGTAATTGATTGTTGCAGTGCTGTCACCAATGGTACTGTCATAGGTTTTGTTGCTTGTCGTTAGACTATAACCAGGTTTTAGGTAGTTACTCCAGTCTGTGGTCGCGCCAAAGCCGCCGCTTTGCGCGATTTTGACGTTCAGGGTACCCGTGGAACCGCTGCGGCGGTACGCGTCAATCTGAATCCGTTTGGGCGCGCTATCGCTGACGGTGAAGCTTGTACCTGCAACGGTGCGGTGTGAGCCGTCAACCCACTCATCAAGCTTGACCTGGTCGTCAACCCATACACGGATGCCGTCGCTTGTGTCTGCGCTGATGGTGTAGGTACCGTTCGGCAGCCGTAACATTCCCGTGGCACTGAAGCCGATACCCTGCGCGCCGCCGCTGGCGGTGATTGGCGGGCTAGTAAAGGCGTTGCTTAATACACCTGGCGAGGCATTGATGCCGGTTGCATGTTGTTTTGGTGCGCCAGTCAGAGATCCGGCAGTGTTGCCTGTGAGTTTTGTGTAGTCGAACCACCCGACAGCGGGGCCGACAATACCTTCGTCATATCCCGTGTCCACGCGCGGTACTTGGCTGGCATAAGCGGAAAGCGGTACCTGGTTATTGCCACTGCCGGTAAGCCATGCTTTCGGAGCAGGACCGTAGCTGTTTAGCGGACGGTCTTCGTCGTCATAGACAGTGGTACTTTTCAGGCCAGTAGCATCGGTGGTGCTATATGCCAGATCTTTATTTTCATCCCATTCGGTCGCGGCGCTTAGACCAGCAATGTTGGTAACTTCTATAGTGCGATACAGTTCGTCATATTTAACTCGCTGCGTGTAGCCATTCGGTTCCGTCGCTCCCGCGACATGCTGTTCGGTCATTCCTGCGTAACCGGGGACAGAGCTTCCATTTTCATCCACGTAAGCTTTCGCACCCGGCAAGTACTCGATAGTGTGTTCGATTCGGTCCGCATTGGTTGTCGGGGCTGGTTGTGTGACACTTGTGACACGGCCAAGTATATCGTAGCCAACTTGTGTCTTGACGTTATCATCATTGGCGCGGACTTCGGCGGCAATAGCATCATTCGCCAATACATCCCGAATACCCGCTATACGGTAGCCGATAGGTGCGCTGCTGGCATTTGTCACTTCTTCGTATTGAATGTCAGTCAGTTCACTGCCCGGTTCAGCAATTCGTGCCAATTGTTTTTCTAGGTAGTAGAAATAAGTGGAACGCCCGTCATTCGTCTGTGCAGCACAAAGCATGCCTGCGGGGGCATTTGCATCAAACCCCGACGGAGAACTGCCGCACTCGCTTTGCCCGCTGTAATAGAGCGTTAAATTGCGTGAGGTATCGACACCGTCTTTGATGCGGTAAAGATGCACTGGACCGCCGTTCAGGCTGGCATATTCGTATTGCAAAGCGGCAGGATTACGGTCGTCTACCGAGCTCGTCACCGAAGTAATTTTACCATCCTTATCGAATACATATGTTTGACCGTCGACATCCTGCAGCGTAAAAGTACCGTCGGCATTGCGTACCAGATGACCGTTCTCATTTACCGGTGGTTTGTATCCGCCATTGTTGTTCCAGGTATACTCATGTGTGGCTCCGCTTGAGTCGGTAAGAATCACATTATTTTGATTGGGTTTCAGCTGTGTGTAGTTAGCAGTGCCGCTGCCGTCAACGCCAAGATCCCAGCCGTCCGGCAATACCTGCGCATTCGGCGACAACCAATCACTCGGCACAATTTGATCCGTCACGCCCGCACCTGTACTCTTGATCCAGAACTCGTAACTTGCTCCCGAGCCGCCCTGATCAAAATACTCAATCGTTACTGGTGTTGGCGTATTCTCCGAAAGCGTGAAGTTAGTGCCTCCCCAAGTCGGTGTTGAAGGCGCGCCGTGGGTCGTCCAGTCATTAAGCACAGTGGTTTCATTAGGGCTGCTTCCCACGGTAATTTTACTACCGTCATCACTTTTGCTCCCGAAAGTATATGTACCAGATACAGGCACGGTTATGTAACCCGTCCAGCGAACAAGGAAGTCGTTTGGACCTCCGGGAACTGGCGCGCTGGTCCCCCAGTTAAAACCAATGTATGGGTCAACCCGTTCCATAACCTTGTAATTGTTGGCCGAGAACGTATTTGTGCCGTCCAGTCGCGCAAAATAACTGCCAGTAAGACCATGTTTTTTGTTGTTGACCGACCTTACTCCCGTTTGTAGCCAAGAAGATGGCATTACGTGGTCTTCGCCGTCAGGAGTTTTAACATGCATCTCAACCCAAGCGGGGTTTATGCCTTCCATGTATTCGGCGTGGAATGGCACAACCTGGCCGGCATTGAGTGTTATGGCGGAGCCAAATGTAACGGCTGAGTGCCAGCTGGTACTGTTATAAACTTGCTGATTATTTACGGTCACTGACAGCGTGTCGTCGTTTTTGGCGCCGAAATAATACGTACCGGTCTGGGGCGCTACGAAGTAGCCATCCCACTGCGCCGAGAAGTGGTCGTTGCTCGTAATCCCCGGGTTGCCGTAGTCCCAGTCAAAGTCTATGGTTTGGTCGATACGCGTCAAAGCAGGCGTGCCGCTACGGCTGTTGTTGTTCCAATACTGGCCGACCAGCCCTTCACGAGATCGAAGCGGCGAGTTGTAGTTGAGCGTCACACCAAGGCCTCCGCCCAAAGCCGCTGAGCCGTGGCTCGTTGCACTCGTGGCAAGATTACCTGTGGCAAGATTTACACTTATCGGGCCAAGCGTATCATATGTCTGTGTTTTATCCTGACCTGTACGCATATCAATACGGAATGGTGTTGAGTCACCCCAACCGCTGTACGTCTGAGTGATCGGATCGTAGCTACGCGCTTGTATGTAGTAGGTCGAGCCGTCTTGCAATATATTATCCGGCATTGTCCACTGAGTAGCTGTTTGTACTTTTGAAGATACTAAGAAACCGACACCGCCTGGAGCGCTGCTGACACGCATTTGATATTGAAGCGGCGTGCTGCCGTTAGGGTTATCGACTTTATTTACCTTGAAGGAAGCCTGCGGATCCACATATACTTGATTAGTCGTTGGGGAAGTTATGCTCGGTGGAGGCGGCGGACCGCCATAGGTAAACGAAACATAGCTGCCGTCGGTGCCATTGCCGCTGACACCGGGGTCAAAGTTCTTAAATGAGTGGTTGCTGGTGTCTCCGAGTAACATGACCCAGGCGCCGAAGTCATTCGCATTAATCCTATTTTCGTAAAAGTTAGTTAGGTCAATGTTACCCGATGATCCAAATAACGCACTACCCCATAATGCACTGGTATTTACGCAGTTGTAGCTGTTCAGACAGGTTGCGTGTCCGGCAGAGTAGGTATGATTATGCCCCCAGTCGCCGGTCCAGAAGCTCTCGTTACTTCGTTGTTTTAGGTGCAGTGTGGCATTTATAAGATTATTGTTACTGTTTTTGAACTGGCTGTAAGGGGCATGAATTGCGCCGCGCCAATCTCTCAGAACATTGTTCGTGTCATAGAGCCTCCCTGCATAAGGGTTGCATTCGTGCCAAGGGCATTTGTAGCCATCTGACTTGAATGACATGTAATTACCCCAACCATAACGCGTGCCGAAACTGCTTCTGAACGTTGTTGGGTCTATGACTGCCGGGAAGGCGTCGTCTGGCAGGTTCTGCAGGTAATCTTTGTCGACCGATAAGGTTATTTGGTCACCTTCAAACTTTTGTGCGAAGACCCCTTGGTCAGTGACGAAGCCAAAGTTGTTGAGGATGAGGTTGGCTGGAGCAATAGCGAATTCATCATCCATGGCTCCTTTGAGGACATGTGATTCCACAGTAATATCATGATTGCCTACCTTTTGTGTCTCTGTCCGCTTCTCTATTCCTGCCCCGACCACCTTAAATGACACTTGGTTGGCAGCGTTCTTGTCCTTGATAATAATGTTCTCTTTGACATCAGCGGTCTCGACGATGTAATCCACGTTTACCCCAGGCCACAAGTCGTAGTAATGCACTACTTGGTGCCCGTCCTGATTGGTCGTAATAACAGGATTGACTCCTTCTTTGGCATTCATGGGGACAAAGCCGACTTGGCTGTTTCCTTTTCCTATGCGCAACAAGCCTTTTTTATCGTCACTTGATGCAAAACGGGCCTGCCAATCATTTTCTTTTGTCTTGAAAGTAGTCTCTTCAGAAACCCAAGATTTTACATTACCCCACGCACGACCGAATATATTACCGGAGTCACCGGCGTTCCTGTCCTCTTTAAGCCCGGTATCAATCACTTCCCACTTCCCGTCTTTTTGGAAGTGAGCGGGAGCAAAGTATTGCCTTTCGGACATAGTACCGTCTTCGTTGACTTCAACAGAGGATGTGGCGGTACGTTTTTCGACAATCTCATGCGGTGTAACTTTTGGGTTATTCTCGACACCTCGAAGGGCTTCGCCCACCGGTGCTCCCTTTTTGGTAAATTCGTCAGTCTGGTCTTCTACAATCGGCTTGGCATCCGCAGCAGCCTTTTCATCGGCTATAGTCGGCTGCATACCCCCCGGGTAATTCTGTTTCATGGGTTTATTCGGGTCTTTATCTTTGGCCTTGATGTGGGGATTATCAGGGTTTGGGCGATAGACAACAGCAGCATAAGCTGAAGCGGTTGGGATGAGGGCGCCAGCCAGTATCCCCGGCAGTAAAAACAGCGCTACCATGCGCTGATTGTTTTTCTGACGGTTTTTTTGACAAAAGGTAACTAACCTTACAACCAACCGATGTGCTGCAGTCACTGCCTTGCCCCCCTTTAGCTTTCCTCCATATAATACGATGCCGAAATACTAAATAGCAATAATATTAGCTAAAATTTTTACAGATTACGTGTGCTTTCACCGCCACCCTTCAAGATTTTCAAGGACCGGCCTTGTAACAAGGCCGGTCCTTGAAATTAAATTCGGCAATTGATTTGTTCACCTAATATATTTCGTCGTCGGTATCCATAGCTGTTATCTTTTTACTGTGACCTTACAGGCCGGGCAGCTGATAGTCGTAGGGGTTAGAATCGCATCAACGAGCTGTTTGCAAAAGGGGCAGGTCACGCACGGCATAAGGTTTGGGTTGTCGATAGCTATTCTGTCGTGGTCAATCTCACACAGGCCGTCGCATTCGGCCGCCTGGTGTTCATAGTGTTCTTTGGTTAAGTTGCCCATTTTATATCCTTACCTTTTAACATTTTACGCTTGCCGTACAGTGCTTAGCCTGACACCTGTCGATCAGCTTGCCGCGCGGTCTTTTATTCTTGTGGCCCTTGGGGCACTCGAACGTCAGCGACCCGTACTCGTCCTCTTCTGTGTCGTGTGCTTTATCTTCTTCGGAGGAGTCCAGTCCAATCGACCGGAGCAGGTCGTCTATACTATCCAGGATGTCCTCGGCACGCGAGCGGGACGACGGGCAGCCGCCGCCCTTGGCGTTTTTTTGCGCCCGGGCGGTAACGGCCTGAATCTGCTGGCGCAAAAGTTCCGCCTGGGCAGTCTGGCCGGCGGCCATAAGCACCTGGAGCCTCTCCGTGTCACGGCGGGCCTTTTCTATATCCGGCCGGGCCTTTTCCCCGAACACCCAGGTGGCATAGGATGCGTCCTCTATGATCTCGATTGTGCCGTGCTTTTCGACCAGTTTTTGCAAGGCGTCGGTGGCGTCCGCGGGATCAAGGAAGGGATCGGGCATCTCTACCAATTCTTTGATAACTTTCTGATGGAGCTTTTTGCGTTTATCGTCACGGGCCTTACTTTCCTGTATGACGGACACGTAGTCACCTTTTGACCCCCGCATGCCCCAGTAGACTTCCTCGCCAGCCAGGTGTTCGATCTTATTATCCAGCAGCGGCATGACATCCACAGGACCGTTCGGCAAAACTTTTTTAGGTATAGCGACCAGGCACCCCAGTATTTGGTTTTCGTTCCAGTCCGCCGCCTCGGTAATTCCCCAGTCACTAACCAGTAGGTTCCGGACCGCCGGAATATCAAACCGCTCCCCGCCCTCTACTTCCGGATCCAGCACGCCGGCAAAGAGGGCGGACCGCATGATGAGTTTGCCGTTTAGTTTGGTTATACCGCGGATGATGCCGGTTTTGGTCCGCGGGAAGAAGTTCAGACGCTCCAACTCTTCGTCCGGCAGGTCAGGTATGAGCGAAATGTCTATCAGCCAGTGGCTGTCGGTCAGGCCCTCTGCGTTCCGGTCCTCAATGCGAAAGCCTGACAAAGCTTCTATGACCGTACGCTTGTCCATCACCGGCTGCTGCCAATCGATATACTGGATGGTGTTTTTATAAATCTGCGACAGTGTCTGGCCGAACTGGATGATTTCCCCCTCTGGCGTTTCCTCCAGCTCCACGTCTTTTACGAACTGTACTTTTTCCAGGTTTTCGCCGGTCAGCGTATCTACGTTGGCATTTATGAGGGGCAGCAGGCTTTCGTCACCTCTGCGGACACCGCGAATCGCCTCGGCCAGAGTCCTTTCCCGCGGAACAGTTTTTTCGGACGATCGAACAGTTTCCTTAACCGCAGCTGACCCCAGGAGGGGAGCAGCCCAGCGCTGGTGCCGCTCCCTGGTCTCTTTATCTTTAGACAGTTCATCCAGTCGCACCACTTCCAGGACTGGTTCCGTAATACCCTCGCCAAAAGTTGCAGCCGACACCCGCAGTAATTCGCCGAGGCCATCTACAAACCGGCCTGATTCGTCCAATAATGACTGTGGCCTTCCGGCACGCCGAAAGCCAGTTTCTAAGCCGGCCTCCGTCTCTATGGTGGATAGCCCGGTTTCTGCTCGGGGACGATACGCTATAGCTTGCTGCTGTCTCGACATTGCCTAACGGCCGAGTTCTGTTTGTTTTAGTAAAAGAGCTGTACGGCTCATGAATAAACCCTCCTTGCCTCTTGGGGTGAAGGCAGGAGGGTGGTTGTGAGGTACACCGTGCTCTTGCTCGAAACACTCGTGAGAAGCAATGCTGTATCGGACTTTCTTACCCTTCGACAAACTCAGGGTAAACCGTTGCGGCACAGTGTGGGAGTTGCACCCACTTCCAGCAGTTATGTTTTTAACCTACTAGTAGTATAGCTCATTGCGCTCACGCTATATGTAGTAGTTTTTACGAATTTTTGTCAGTGTGCTAAGGTAGTTCCATGTCAGAAACGCCGAACCCATTTCAAATCTCCCCTCAAGTGCGAAAGACGGATCTGGCGAGTATGGCCTGGTCAGTTCTTGCGACAAAACATATCCGTAGATATGTTGCGAAGCAAGACTGCCAGACCATACCGTCAGGCCGTCTTGCAGCAGAAGGAGAGATTTGAAGTGGGTTCGCCATACAATCCTGAAAGCCTGGCCGCCAGAATACGCCGGGCGCATGAAGAAGAAATAGCCCTTGATTTACCTGGTCGGGGGAGCACCGAAGTCAGGCACGGACAAGCAGAGGTGTTGGCGAGGGTCTCCCAGGCAGCATTTATCCACCACCTGGACATGCTTCCCGCCGAGGACCCGGCCCCTGCTATCTCGGATGAGCCTGAGCGGCTTACAATTATACCCAACCCTGGTCAGGCAGAACTACAAGCTCCCTCCCATAGAGCGTTGCAAACCCTAAAGGGAATCGTCAAGCGCGTCTGGCCTCCAGCATAGCCTATATCCACCCGCCCGCAAGGACAAGCAGCCCCAGGACTATACGGTAATAGGCAAAGACGGCAAGTGTGTGACCGGCCAGGTACTTCAACAAAAACCTGATAGCAAACAGCCCGCTGGCCAGCGCCGTTACAATACCGACGGCAAACAGGCCAAAGTCGTTCCCTATCATCTGCGTAGCCTCATTTGTGGCCAGGACTTTTATAACCGCGCCAAAGGTAATGGGGATGCCCAGCAGAAAGGAAAAGCGGGTTGCCGCTACCCGGTCCAGCCCCAAAAACAGCCCGGTTGTGATAGTGCTGCCCGAACGGGAGACACCCGGAATGACCGCCACTGCCTGGGCTATGCCAATGACGAGTGCCTGGGTGGTTGATGTCTTTTCTAGCTCACCTTTGCGCTTGTAGCGCCTGGCAAACCACTCCGCCAGCAGCATAATGACGGCCACCACAATCAGGTTCACTGCCACCAATTGGACCGACCGGAAGGCCGATTCAGCCCTGGATTGCAGCAACATACCCGATATCACCGCCGGAATGGTGGCCAAGGCAATCAGCCAGGCCAGTTTGGTGTATTCGTTTTTGCCCAAAATACCTTTGATTAACAATAGGATCTCTTTGTGAAAATACATAACCAGCGCTGTCAGGGTACCGATGTGCAGCGCCACATCAAACAGCAGACCGTTCTCTGTTATCCCAAAGGCGCTATGCAAAAATACCAGGTGTCCGGAACTGGAGACCGGTATAAATTCGGTTAAGCCCTGTACCAGGCCCAGAATAACCGCTTCTATGAATGACATCTTAGTAGTAAGTATACAGGAGCAGCTAGCCTCAAACTCTAAACAATATCAAATGACCAAATCTCAAAATCCAAAACAATCGGAATCGTTAGCTGTTTTGGATTTCGGGATTAGGATTTAGAGTTTGAAGGTTTTAGGTTTTCATAAAACCTGCCGCGTCTTAGGTAAGCACACGGCAGGTCAAGAAAATGGCTCCCCTACAGTGGTACGCCGGGGCCGACAACGATGCTCAGATGAGTAGCGATTTCGTCCAGCCACATACCAGTGACAGATCCGTCATGCATCTTTGTCTGCACAGCAAACTTGTACTGGCAGCCCTCTCTGGAAGTACAGCGAACTTCCCAGGCACGGTTCATGGAATGCGCCTGCCAGTTATTGGGGCCTTCGGAGACATTGTCAAAGGCAAATGAACTGGGCTCGGCAGCAACTGGTGAGCCTTCCAGGCCATTCAGCAGGGCACGGGTTTCACACCACTGCCCATTAGCTGGATCCGTGCCGTTACAGTCAGCCTCGGCATTGAAATCCGAAGTCACAAGGGCTCGCTCGGCATAGCCTAAGCGGAAGGTAGTTCTGGCACACTGCACATCCTGCCAGTCAGTGCCGGTGTAAGTCCGCGGCATAGCAGTGCTGAGGAAAATGTCCTTGGCTTGCCCGTTGCCGGCGCTCAGCCTTTTACAGGGCACTTCTGCAGCAGTCGTGTTCGCCGCTAATGAACCCTTGTCTCCCTGTGGGTTATTATTGGTTGCACCAGCTACAATTGCCGGGGCCATAATTAAGGCCAACGCAGAGACAAGCCCCGCGGCGAGTTTAAATTTACGCATACTTATACACTCCTTATGGATTTGTTGCTACGACCTGCACCTTAGGATACCGAGTGCATTTTCTCAGCAAGGAACGGACCAAGCCGCACATAAAGTACGGTGAATGGAGTACCACAGATGAAAAATATGCTGGGTGCCAAAAAACTAGCAGGGCAACTCAGCTTGGCTGAGTGGAGCGGGCTAGCTGGTGCGTAAGTCGTGGTAGCATGCACACGCTTCAAGTTTAATTGTAGGCGCCTAGTTGTGTATTTGACTGTATGTTTTTTTACAGAATTTATTCGCCGATTCCGACAACGTAAACTGGAAAACTTGTCAAAAAATTGTAGCTATTAACCTGAATCTCAAAACCTCACCCCTTAGTTGTCATTCCCTGACTTGATCAGGGAATCCAATAGATATAATGAGTTACTTTCTTGATTGACTGTGATACCGGGCTCGCCCGGCTGTCCGCTCGGACGGACGGGTCAAGTCAGGGAATGACAGGACTGGGGGTTTGAGGCGGGTAAAAGATGCTTTGCGGGTGGGTCAGATTGCAGGGGGCAGGCATATTTGAGACTATACCTGTATGGATGAAAACGTAATCGATATTCGGGGTTTGGTAAAAAAGTTTGGTAAATTCAGGGCGCTGGACGGACTGGATCTGTCAGTCGCCAGAGGTGAAGTACACGGCTTGCTGGGGCCAAACGGCGCCGGGAAATCGACCACTATCCGCGTTTTGCTCGGCCTGCTGGACAAATCAGGAGGCGCGGTCCGCATCCTTGGCGGCGACCCAAAGAAAGACGCGGTTCATCTGCACCGCCGCCTGGCGTATGTGCCGGGCGAAGTGAACCTCTGGCCAAACTTGTCCGGCGGCGAATCAATCGACTTGCTCGGTGCGCTCCGCGGCGGACTGGACCAAAAGCGGCGGGCTGATCTGCTGGAACGCTTTCAACTGGACCCGCGCAAAAAATTCCGCACGTATTCCAAGGGCAACCGGCAAAAGGTCGCGCTCGTGGCTGCCCTGGCCTCTGACGTGGACCTCTACATTTTAGATGAACCGACAAGCGGCCTGGACCCGCTCATGGAGGCCGTGTTTCAGGAATGCATCAAAGAGCTGAAGGTCGCCGGCAAAACCATCCTGCTGGCCAGCCACATCCTGGCCGAAGCCGAGGCGTTGTGCGACCGCCTGACTATCATTCGCGAAGGCAAAGCCATCCAGACCGGTACTCTTCACGAGCTGCGCCATCTGCATCGCACCACCATCAAAGCCCGGACCGAAAAGCCCGTATCCGGACTTGGCAAACTTCCCGGCGTACACAATTTGCACCTGGAGGGTGAGCATCATGTCGAGTTTGAGGTCGACAGTCATAACCTCGACGCCGCGCTTGAACACCTCACCAAACTGAACGTCCGCTCACTTACCAGCCACCCGCCGACACTGGAAGAACTGTTCCTGCTGCATTACAGCACCGGGGGCAAGAAATAAATGCATGCCTTTACCGGCACCTGGCAGCTTGTCAGATTGGCACTGCGCCGAGACCGCGTCAAGCTATCTATTATTATCCTGACGCTTTCGGGGGTGTTTTATGCTTCGGTTGCGCAGACAATCGCCCTGTACGGAAAAGCTGAGCAACAGCTCACCTATGTTGCTACAACCGCGCCGAGCGTTGTGTCACGCGTATTCGGCGGGCCAATTGACGGACCGGACATCGGTGCTATTGTCCTGAACGAAACGTTTTTGTTCACCGCCCTGACCGTAGCCTTTATGAGCACCCTGACCGTTGTGCGCCACACCCGGCAAAACGAAGAGTTCGGCCGGTCCGACCTCATCGAGTCGGGCGTCGTGAGCCGTCACGCCAGCCTAACGGCGGCTCTGCTGGTCACTGTTTTGGCCAATGTGCTGTTTGCTGTGCTTGTTGCCCTGATACTTATCGCCAATGATCTGCCGGCTGCCGGGTCCATTGGTACGGGAGCTGCCATGGGTGCCGTTGGGATCACTTTTGCTGCTCTTGCCGGAGTGGCCGCTCAGATGACCGATAGCGCCCGTGGCGCAAACAGCTTTTCGGCACTGATCATAGGCGTTGCCTTCCTCCTGCGGGCCATCGGCGACAGCCTGGGTAGTTTGACCCGCGGCGGCCTGGCTATCCAAAGCGCCTTTCCATCGTGGTTGTCGCCCATCGGCTGGGCACAGTTAGTCCACCCGTATACGCAGGGCAACTGGTGGATTTTTGGGCTGTTCGGCGGTTTGTTTGCGGGTGCTGTCGGCCTGTCGGTTGTGCTCATGGCCAAGCGTGACATCGGTATGGGTATGATCGCCACGCGATTAGGACCGGCCCGCGCGGCGCGTAACCTGCTCAGCCCGTTTGGGCTTGCCTGGCGATTGCAGAGCGGTATTTTGCGCGGCTGGGCGGTCACCATTGTGGTGCTGGGGGTCACTTATGGGCTGGTAGTCAAAGAGTTTCAGGATCTGTTAGAAGAAAATGAGGTGTTCCAAAAAGCCCTGGCCGAACTCGGCGGCGACGCCAACGATGCCTTTCTGGGAGTACTCATTGTCTTTATGGGTATCACGATTGCCGGCTATGCTATCCAGGCACTCCTGAGGATGCGCAGCGAGGAAGCCAACGGCCAGCTTGAATCAGTGCTGGGCACCAGTGTCAGCCGAACCCGATGGATGTTGAGTCATATCGGCTTCACTGCCATGGGCGTATTTGTTCTGTCGCTGCTCGACGCCCTCAGCATGGGGGTTACCTATGTACTGGCTACCGGCGGATCCTGGAGCAAGCTGCAGGAAATTGCTGCGGCCACGTTCACCCAATCGGCCGCCGTTTTTGCTCTGGCCGGTTTTGTCATTGTCCTGTTCAGCCTGCTGCCGCGCATGGCGGTGCCGGTTGCGTGGGGGAGTTTCGCGGCCTGCTTGCTTGTCTTGCAGCTTGGTGTACTGCTGGACCTGCCTCAGTGGATTATGAATCTGTCACCCTTTGGCCACCTGCCAGCTATGCCCGCCCAGGCTTTCAGGCTCGCCCCTTTCCTATGGCTCTGCGTAGCTTCAATCGCCCTGCTTAGTGCCGGACTGGCCGCCTTCAACCGCCGCGACATCACCACATCCTAGCGTCAATTATGAAGTCAAATGAAGGTAGTAACATTTTGCAAAAGATAGAGAAAAACCCATTAAACGTGAGCTACCCGTCTACTTATAGAGTTGGCTATGTGTCCCACAAGCCACAAAAAAGGCTTCACTATCAACAACTTTGTAGTGTGCTCGCCAGTCGCCACCAAAGGCAATAGAGCGGTAACCTGTCCATTCGCCAGTAAGCGGATGATTGTATAAATCGGGATGCGTGGGGTCACGTACAAAAAGTATGAACGCTTTTTTGAGACGTTCACGCTGGGCTGGCTTCAGTTTAAGGTAATCTTTTTCAAATGACTTGTGACGACGTATGCGCATGCTTTTAGGCGTTTTTATTTCTTATCTAGGTCGCTAAAAAAGTCATCAACGTTGTCGTAAGCTTTTGATAGGTTCCTGCCTGCCTTAATGTCGGCATCGGCCTCACGCATAATTTTTTCCAAGTAAGGCGTGGGCTCAAGCGCGGTAGTAAACCGTACTTCACCGGCACGTAACATCTGCTTAATGTTGGCGGCTGCCAAAGTGGTGGCCGGTATGCCAAGTTTGTCGGCAAACGTCTGTAGCCTGCGCCGCGTGTCTTCGTCCAACCGAATGTTCATGCTGGTGGATTTCGTAGTTATTTTACTCATGTATTAATTGTATATCTTTTGTGTATGCATTGTCAAATTGACTGGTGATTTATTGTACTCATTTTGTCTAGGGCGGGGATAAAATAAAGCAGCGTATAAGGTGTTAGCAAAAATAATCGTGTCATCTACCCATCTAGTTAGAATTACACTTGGTCATGCGTTTATATTAGGAAGACGGGGACTACAGACTAAACCGCCGCCGCCCATGTACTGGGACAGGTATTTTGAGAAGACGTACTTCTATAGGTGTTATTTTGTGCAAAATATCATTGATTGTTTACGGTTTGCTTGACGGCGGCGAGGCGGGGGATGAAGGATTGGGCGGCGCCGTCCATGCCCAGGATTTTGAGTGTGCCGATCAGTACATATAGTTCATCTATTTTGGCCTGCTCTTTGACGGCCTGTTGTTCTAGTTGGGCAAAAAAGTGTTCTACTTTTTCTATGAGCCATTTTTCCTGAGCCGGCTTGACCGTGTTAGAGGTGACCTTAGCCGCTTCCCCCGTAGCTACAACCTCTAGCGAGCGGGCCGAGCGGTCGCGCTTGCGCAAATGACCCCGTTTTATCAGATTGTTGACGTGCAACGCAACCGTAGCCACCGACGTGTACTTGAGCCCGTTCATGATTTCACGGTAGCTGGGACTATAGCCATGTTCCGCAATAAATGCCTCTATGTAGGCCAGTAGCTCACGCTGCTTTTTAGTGGGCCGAAGGTTTTCACTCATAGTGCTTATCTCCTCTTTTTTGACGCTTTTTTACGAGGATACTTGTCCGGGAATACCCAGAACCGGTACCACAGATAGTTCCAAAAGGTAAAGAACCCGGCGGACGCAAACTGCCCCAGATAGGGTGTCAGGCCAAAGGATTTAAGGGTGGCCACAATAACGTAATCTAGCAAAAAGTCGACCAGCGTAATGATTATGTAGCGGGTAGTAACTTCGGTTTGATGCTTGGCGAGCTTTGGATTATTGAACACCCAATAACGTTGGAGTGAGTAGTTTACTAACCAGCCGGTGACATTGGCGCCAAGCTTTGCCCACCAGAGGTTAAGTTCCAGCACCTGATCCAGCACAAAGAACATGGCATAGCCGGACCAAAAATACGCGCCGCCGCTCACCAGGTATTCAACAATTCGTTTGACTTCCCGTTTTTCTTTTTTCTTGAGTTTTAGTTTGAGCATAAACGCTTTCGCTTTTTGTTTAGTATAGCAGGGATTTGCAACTCCCCCGACTAAGAGCGTATCAACAGACCGCCACATCTTACATACCCACTGCCAACAAAATCATATTATAGTTGCTAATTCCGTGAACCTCAGCCCCTCACCAAATAACTCAGCTTAGGCCAATCCGGGATATTATGAATCCAGACAAAATGATTCTCATGGCCAACCATTGGTCGGCCATTACGAATAATTTATCGGGTCGGGGAAAAGAACCCATCTCTCTACGGCAGTTTGAGCCAGATGAGTTTTCACCTGGCTATGGCCTTGGGTTTTTGTGGCCTTCCAAATCGAAAAACCATCAGCCTTCCAAGACCGCTTCTCGGTAACCCACTGCGCCGGACGAGGGATGGTTATCATGGGAACTTGCTGTTTTTGCGCAGCGACGGCTAACTGCAAATCAGACGAATTTCGTAGGGGGAAATCCTTTTTAAGATCAAGCTGAACCGTATCCCTGCCCCAGAATGTCGTTGCAGTGCCTAACAGGTGAACCTTCCTTGCCATTTCGAGTGGCTCATAGAAACGGAATCTCTCGTCTCTTGAGGTGACAAAATCTTCAATGGGATGCAGGAAGGTTGAGCCGTGCACTCCAACTATCGCCTTACCGTTCCTTATGTCAAACTCTCGTTTTAGGGTTGAAACGTAATCATCAGGATAGCCTAAATCATCGTCTAAGGTAAGGTAGTGCGTATATCCCTCTAAACCGTCTTTACCGTCAATCCAATAGAGTTTACCCTCAGCGCCCAAGTCACCTTCAGCGTCTTGGGAAAGAATTGCCTCTTCGGGTCGAAGAAAGGGCGGGACCTCGACAAAGTTATTTAGGTAAACACGCAATGCATCTACCTGGGGTCTGGTTGTTTCGACAACTTCTTCTAGGTATGGCAAACGATCTGGCATAGTAGCCATTCCTGCAACAATCATACAAAATCTCCGTAGTAAGTTATTTATTACACCTGGCATAGCGAAACTAACCCCGCTACTTTCAGGGCAAAAGTCTAGGCTCGCTGCAACTGCGAACATGACATCTAAAAATTAAAGCTTCGGATTAACAGATGTCGATTTTCGTGATTCAGTTTTTTGTTACCCAAGGGCTATGCGAACAATTTCTCGCAAATCTTCGATAACATAAGTGGGATCTAACTTTTTCATTTCTTCGGCATCGTAGAATTTGCTATGTGTAGGTGGAAAAAACAGCACGGAATCAATACCTGCACGGTGTGCGCTCTTTACATCACTTGCTGAATCGCCAACCATGATAGCATCTTCTTTGCCTGCACCAAGCAATTGCAACGCTTTTTCAATAGGTTCCGGGTGAGGCTTATGATGAGTGACGTCATCACCGCAAACAACAATATTGAAAAGCTCTCGTAGTTTGTATTTTGTAAGTAACGGGTCGATCTGATCATGTCTTGATGTCGTAACAAGCGCTACTTTTCTTCTCGCCCCATGCAAGGCAGTAAGTGTTACAAGTACATCAGGATACAACTCAACGTTTGCAGCTTCTTTGGTGGCTATGGCGTCGGCCTCTGCGATCATGATATCTACATCAGCTATTCCCCGCGCTTCCATGCGTTCTTTGAATAGTGTGAAATTGGCGCCAATTTCCTCGTCGGCAAATTGGTAGCTACGTTTTTCTAAGGACTTCTTTAAGGCACCTAGCCATATGTCGAGCGTCTGCGCCAGATTGCCATCCCAATCCAAAAGAATGTATCGATAACTTTTTGCTTGACTCATTTCTTGAACCTAAACCTATAAGCCTTAACGCTTTCACTTTTTGTTTAGTATATATCAGTGGTGTACCCGCCTCCAGAACATGGCAGCATAGACTAACCGGGGCTACTTGAATAGTTTCAGTTATAGTTCCCATACCTTGGCAGTTGCTGCTCTACCGCCAAAGTTAGAAACGTGCAGTATAAGCTCATAATTGCTCCTTGAGCCAAGACTTGTCATTGCAGTAACCACCGAATCAGCTAAGTCAGGTTCAGGCGAAAGTGTAACTTTGAAACCCTTTGGCGGTTTATTGGCACTGTAAGTTCCCAAAGATATGCGCTCCTGTCCGTTTGGCAGTATCTTTATTAGCCTGAAGGGAGTCTCTTGAGCTCCAATATTCTTGGCAGCGTAAATCATATCTGATCCTCAAAGCTCGATTCAGATATTGCAAGCATTCCCCTGTTTCTGCTAGCATGTGTGAAGTCTTGAAGCCCAAGACATATAATTGCCCGTAAGTTACCGCTTGCGGGCATATTTAATTTTGAATTCATCATATCTCCTTGTGGTTTAATAGGATCCCATCTTTCTTGTGGTTGAACTCCTTCCTGCATACAATTACCAAATCCCCTGCTCTATAAAAAACGCCACCGATGGTGGCGTGTACTAATTGAACCAATCATACGTGCGTATTACGTTACTGGCATCTAATATAGTGTGTGTAGGTTTGTTCATTATTGTTTGCTCTTATTATCTATGCGTACCTAATACGCATAGATAATAGTACACGATACATCTCAACATTGTAAATATATATTTACGACTAAGTTTTCCACAGTGAGTTTGACACTGTGTGGCGTAATTTTTAATATTAACCTAACGAGTGTGTGCTCAATACGCATCGCTAAGGAGTTAACATTGATGGCATCCGCAATAATGGTGGGGCTGGGACATCAGGCGTTAAGCGAACACATACCGGCCCTACTTCGTCGAAAAGATATACGGATAGTGGGAGCCTGTGATCCAAATCCGGATGCACGGGCATTATTTCTGCGTCTATTCCCGGAACTTGCACCATCTGTTCCCACTTATGATAACCTCAGAGAACTTTTAGATAAAACCCGACCAACAATGGCAATAATTGCAGTACCGCATGACTGCTACTTAGACATCATTCGAGATTTATGTAGGCGACGTATTTATTTTTTAAAAGAAAAACCACTTGCTCGGAATTTGTCTGAGGCGCAGACGATACTAGCTATACCTGGATTTGCAAAATATGGATTTATTGCCACTCAAAGACGACACAGTAGTTTATACCAAAAAGCCCAACTATCACTGAAGGACTTGGGTAAACCGTATTTGTTTACAGCCGTATATAAATTAAATATTGAATCCCCACATGCAGGCTGGCGTGGAAGTGCAGAGCGGGCAGGAGGTGGCTGCCTAATCGACATGGGTTATCACATTATAGACCAGATGTTATGGTGGTTTGGCATGCCCCAAGAGCTCACGGCTCACATATCCGCCCTCGCCGTGCCGGATGCTACTTATGATGCAGAAGATACAGCTACAATATCGTTTCAGTATCAAAGCGGAATGCACGGTGTAATATTACTTTCACGTGCAGCAGGCGAAAAACGCGAAGAATATTCAGTCTACGGTCAACATGGATACCTAGAGGGTACCAAACGAAGGCTAGCAATTTATGATCGTCACAATTATCAACATAATCATATTGACCACGATGCTGCAGAAGCAATGAACGATGCGCAGTTAGATTTTTTTATAAATCGCGTCCAGAAAGAAATGAACTTTATAGATGTTCAGCAGCAGCACTTAGAAAATATGCGATTTATAGCGCGTTGTTTAGATCCTACTCTAGAAAAGTTATCTGTATCTACGGTAAGCTCATAGTATGTACGAATACGTATGGCCGAGAATTACAAAAAATACAGAAGCAGCAGTACGAGCAGAGATCAATAAAGGCGAAATCTCTATTTATGATCGCTCAGGCATATTTGAAAAGTTTGAAGATGCATTTGCAACTTCGCTCGATAGAAAGTACGGGTTAGTCGTTAGTTCTGGCACGGCAGGACTTCACACCGCCATGGTTGCATGTGGTTTTATGCCGGGGGATGAGGTAATTTGCCCCGCATATACCTTTTTCGCCACCGTGACACCAATATTTCAAACCGGAGCGGTACCAATCTTATGCGATGCCCGAGCAGATGGCAATATCAACCCGATAGAAATTGAAAAGTTAATTACACCAAAGACCAAGGCAATCATCATCACTCACATGTGGGGTATGCCATGCGACATGGACTCTATTTTAGACATATGCCAGAAGCACAGTCTGAAGTTAATCGAGGATTGCTCGCATGCACATGGTGCTTCATATAAGGGAAAGCCAGTAGGAAGCCAAGGGGACATATCAGTTTTTAGTATTCAAGGACAGAAAATCATAACAGGTGGTGAAGGTGGAATAATCGTCACCAATAATACAGAAATGTACGAGAGGTCGCTACTCTTTGGACACTACAATAAGCGATGCAGGCAAGAGATTCGCAGAGATTCGCCATTTTACGAGTATGCCGTAACTGGGTTCGGGCTCAAGTTGCGAGCGCACCCTTTCGCTATTTCGATGGCAAACGAACAATTTCTCCACCTAAAGAAATGGCACAGGGCAAAACATACTAATGCGCTGTATTTGACCAAAATTCTGGAAAACTACAAAGAGCTTGAACTGCCGAGAGCCACGCATAAGAATGATGAACCGAGTTGGTATGCATATACTTTCAGGCTAAAGCCTGATGCGTTGACTATATCTACCAAGGAGTTTTGTGCTAGGCTTGTAGCGAATGGCATCGCGGACGCTGACGTACCTGGTTCCACTTGCCCCCTCAATCTATTAAAGCTATTTCAGAAGCCTGCGGTTTTATTTCCTGGGTATGCTGAAACTGTTGCCTATAAAAAGGGCGACTTTCCTAAAGCTGAATCATTCTTTGAACGGGCGATTAAACTTCCTATTGATGTTCAGGAAACCGAAGACTACAAAAAAGTCCTTCGCTTTTATGCAAGAGTTATTGGTGAGCAACTTGACCGATACAAGAAAGTTTAGCTAGTAGGATTGTATGGGTAAGGCATCAACTGCTGCAGCGGCAGACGCTTTAGGCCGCTTGGTGTTTGCGTAACGACGTCTATATTGGGCGCAAAATTGCCAAGATGCTGCAAGCAGTTGCCGCATGGGTTAATTACTTCTGTGCGGTCAGTATGCGGGCTTTTCATAACGGCTACGATTAAAATCATTTTTTTCTCATAGGCCAAGGTTGCCTGAGCGATCGCTACTGGTTCAGCGCAGGTATCATAACCGTCACAATCTAAATGTATTCCGTCATAGATTTTTCCTTTTTCGCCCAACAGCGCGCAGGCTACATGGTGTCTGCCAGGATGAAAATATTTTGTAATAGTTGCAGTTGCGTACGTGATCAATCTAGAGCAGTCTTCATCCATGGTTACGTCAGTTGGCACTTTTACTCCGCTCATCAGCTTCAATAAGATCAATAATATACTCTGTTTTAGATACGCCCTTTTTTTGGCTTTCTACAGTAATATAGCTATTCAAGTAAGTTGATAGTACTAAATTAAAACGTGTCTTTATATCGTTGTGGTGTTCAAAAAAATCTACTAAAAGTGCTTTGACCTCTTCTGTATGCTCGTAATTTTGATAAGTTAATAGCTTTGATTTGATCGAGCTTACGAAACGATTACGTTGATCCAGGCTTTCTTCATTTACCAAAAATAACACCGGCTTACCCATATTGACGGCTTCAGTCAAAACAAAACCTAAACTTAGACTTACTACACTGCCTTCTATAACAACACACTGAGCATCAGTAATAGCTTTTTGCAACTTGTTGTATGTACCCTCAGGCAGTAGATCCGTACGCTCCCTGGAATCTTTAACCAAATCATTGGTCAGGGTATGCCCTTCTTTGAAAATTAGTTCTCTTAGCAGCTCAATAGCGTCTCTATGCCTGGCAAGTCCGCCACGCGAAAACTCCAGCAATATTTTCATATGTCCTAACTATAATGGTACTATGCCCAGATAGCCAATAATTGCAGGGATCGTAGTGACACATACAGTAGAACTTGAGGCTTCATTTCTGGCAGCAAGCATTCCCGCTGAGCTGAAGGCTTGTCCTCATGTAGAAATAGAAGACGTGTACTTTCCTGCGTCGGCAGAACATGCAAGGACCAGGATTCGTCGAAAAGATGACGAATACGAGTTCACCAAAAAAGTGCGGGTTAACCCTGAGGATGCGGGTTATCAGCAAGAGTTTAATATTGATTTGACGGCTGAAGAATATGCTGCCCTGGCGACAGGAGAAGGCAAAAAAGTAAGCAAAGTACGTTACTATTTACCCTATGAAGACCTGACTGCAGAGGTAGATATATTTAGTAGGATTCTTAGTGGCTTAGTTATTGTAGAGTTTGAGTTTAACAGCCTTAAAGAAAAGGAGAGTTTTGTTATGCCTGATTTTTGCCTGGCTGATGTAACTCAAGAAAAATTTATAGCTGGAGGTGTTTTGGCCGGGAAATCATACCACGATCTAGAACCAACTCTGACAAGCTTTGGCTATAATGCACTTATTCTGTAGTTATCCTAGAGTCACACCCGTGGCAGCCGAGAGCACTGCGAAGTCTTTCCCAAAAATGCTTACGGCGAGGGTATGTAGTCAGGGGTGATACAATGAACTCTAGGTATGAAAAATAACGCTTCGCTTGCCTACTCCCTCCTCCTGATCATTGGTGATTTTCTGGCGCTGCTGGCGGCCTTTACGGCGGCCTACGTTTGGCGGGTAAAGTATGATCCCCGGCCGCTTATTGAACAGATTGCCGCACTGGATTACTTCTACGCCGTGGCGACCGTACTGCCGCTGTGGATTGTGGTGCATGCTTTTATTGGCCTGTACAGCCAAGAAGTTTTTGAAAAGCGCTTTGCCGAACTGGGCCGCCTGCTGGTTGGGTCGTTTATGGGCATTCTGGTGCTGATTGGCTATGATTTTATCACCCAGGCAGAATTATTCCCGGCCCGGCTGGTGCCAGTGTATGGCTTGGGACTGGGCTTTAGCTTTTTGATATTGTTTCGGACCTTGGTAAAGATTGTGCGGCAGGTGCTGTTCCGCTACGGCATAGGCATCAGCAATGTTGTCATCGTTGGCGATACCGAGGCCAGCGCAGACATGGCCGGAGCGGTTAAAAATACCAGGAACACCGGCCAAAAAGTCCTGTGCGTCGTAGGCCGGGAGGTAACAGGTTTTAAGTACTATAAGACCTTTGCCGAGGCGACTTCCCGGCTGCGCCGGCCCATCCATGCCATCATCCAGACCGAACTGTACAGCAATCAGGACCGCAACAATGAAATCCTGCGCTACGCCCACGAACACCACGCTTCCTACCGGTTTGTACCTGGTAATACTGATCTATTTGTGGGCAATATTACAGTAGACCTCTACGCCGGATTGCCCGTGGTGGCCGTACACCAGACAGCCCTGATTGGCTGGGGCCGCATTGTCAAACGATTGTTCGACCTTGCTGTATCTGCCCTGCTGCTGATTGTTTTGTCACCGGTTTTCCTGCTGTTAGCTCTGGCCCAGAAAATCATGGACCCTAAATCTCCTATCTTCTTTACGCAAACACGCCTAACCCGCTATAACCGCGAATACCCTTGCTACAAATTTCGTACGCTCATCCCCAAATACAACGGCATGTTGCCGGAAGAAGGTTTCGCGGCCATGGGCAAGCCGGAGCTTGCCAAAGAATTTCGGTCCAACGGCGACTTCCTGATCCGCGATCCGCGCATCAGCTGGCTTGGCCGTTTCATGCGCAAATTCAGCCTGGACGAACTGCCGCAACTGTTCAATGTCCTGAAGGGCGACATAAGCCTGGTCGGCCCCCGGACGCTTGTACCGCGCGAACTGAATGCGTACGAAAAAAAACACGCTATCCTAAGCGTAAAAGCAGGCATAACCGGCCTCGCTCAAGTGTCCGGCCGCAAGGACATCGACTTTGACGAACGCCGCCGCCTGGACATCTACTACGTCCAGAACTGGAGCTTTTGGAACGACCTGACCATCCTGCTCAAAACCCTGCGCAAAATCGTTACAAATAATAGTAACTGATTGACAAACTTAGCTAAGTTAGCTAATATAGAAGTATGAAGGCAGTCAGCATCCACGATGCCAAAACCAATCTCAGCAAGTACATTGCCGCAGCTAAACGCGGCGAAGAAATCTATATAGGTAGCCATGGCAAGCCAGAGGTAAGGCTTATAGTAGAAACGCCAAAAAAGCCAAAACGCCAGCTAGGCGTCCTGAAGGGACAATTATCTGACAAAACGCTGGCATATGACAAACACCAGGACCCGGAATGGCAACAGATGATTGACGACATGTACAACAAACCCCTCGATCCTGATGAAAAAAATACTGCTTGATACCCACATACTTATCTGGCTCGCCGGAGGCGTAAAAGTAGGCCCTCAGACCTTACGGCTCATACAGGACGCTGACGTTGTTCTGGTGTCAGCGCTCAGTATTCTTGAGCTTCGCATTAAATATTCAACCGGCAAACTACCAGAAGTTGAGAAAATCATTGCAAGTATAAAAACGATGGAGTTTGAAATACTAGACCTGACCCATACCCACACAGAGTCCTATCAAATTTTTAATCCGCTTAACAAAGACCCGTACGACAATGCCCTCCTAAGTACCGCTCTTGTCGAATCAATAGCCCTGGTTACAGCCGACCAAGGAATCTTATCTGTAAAACGAAAAGGCCTGGAGTTGATTAATGCCAAAAAGTAACGACACACCCAGGATAGCGATTGTTTGTGACTGGCTGGTTGGTATTGGCGGGGCAGAGCGGGTGGTACTGGAAGTGCACCGGATGTTTCCGGATGCGCCGATCTACACGTCTCAGTATGATCCAGGCAAAATTGACTGGTTCAACGATGCGGACGTGCGGACCGGTTGGCTGCAAAAACTGCCGGTTGGGCTCAAGAAGTTTTTGCCGGTGCTGCGGGCCTGGTACTTTTCACACCTGGATTTGAGTGAGTACGACCTGGTTATTACCTGCAACTTTGGGGCCGAGGCCAAGGCGGTCAGGGCCAAGCCTGGTGCACACATCTGCCTCTGTAACGCACCCACCCATTACTACTGGAGCCGCTATGAAGCCTACCTTCGCGATCCGGGATTCCCTAAAGGGTTCAACTTGTTGGCTCGTCTGGGACTCAAATTATTAGTTACACCCTTGCGCCGCTGGGACTACAAGGCCGCCCAAAACCCGGACCACCTGGTGGCCATTTCTACTCATATCCAGCAAGAGATAAAGAGGTACTACAACCGCGATTCAACTATTATTCATCCGCCAGTAGATACTGAGCGCTTCAAGGAAAAAGGAGAAAGGAGAAAGGAGAAAGGACGGCAGGGGTTCGTGATTGCCGGGCGGCAAACTCCTTATAAGAAGGTTGACCTGGCAGTAGCTGCCTGCACAAAACTCAACCTGCCACTGACCGTCATCGGCGACGGGCCGGACCATGAAAGTTTGCGTAAAATTGCCGGGCCGACTATTACCTTTACGGGACAGCTTTCGGACGAGGAAGTTGCCCGGCGGTTTGCGGCAGCCGAAGCCTTCATCTTTCCTGGTCTGGATGACTTTGGCATTACGCCCGTGGAGGCCATGGCTGCCGGTACGCCTGTCATTGCCTATCGGGCGGGCGGTGCCTTGGATTATGTGGTGCCTGGCACGACTGGCGAGTTCTTTGACCAGCAGACTGTTGATAGCCTGGCACGGGCACTTTCGGACTTTAAACCGTCAAAATATTCAGCTGGTGATATAAAAAGGCATGCCGGAAGCTTCTCTGCACAAAACTTCCAAAAAAACTTGTCAGATTACATTGCCCGCGTACTACAATAGCCCTTGTCTCTTAAAACAAGCAGGCAATAACTAACCAGACTTTGCTGGTGTGGTGCAAGGACTTAACTAACAAAAGGATATAAAGTATGTGCGGAATCGTAGGCTATGTAGGCAGTAAAGCAGCAGTCCAACCAGTGCTGGACGGATTAAAGGCGCTTGAATATCGCGGCTATGACTCGGCCGGCATCACGCAGTTGGGTACGGACGGGCCAATAACCACCAAGCAGGTCGGTCGGGTCGAGGCGCTGGAAGCCTCGCTGCCGGAAACTGGATCGTCCCCGCACATCGCCATCGGCCATACCCGCTGGGCAACACACGGTCAGCCAAGTATTGCGAATGCTCACCCCCATTACAATACCGATCAAACTGTCTTTGTAGTGCATAACGGGATTGTCGAAAATTACCAGGAAATCCGGGACGACCTCCAGGCCAAGGGCTATAAGTTTGTGACCGACACAGACACAGAGGTTATTCCGCACCTGATTGACTTCTACCTAAAGACCAACGAGTCGTTTTTGGCAGCCTTTACCGCAGCGGTAAAGGATCTTTCAGGGGCGTACGCCATTGCCGCTCTGCACAAAGATGACCCCGACACTGTCTACGTTGCCCGCCTCTCCAGTCCGCTGGTTATTGGGATTGGCAAGGGTGAGAACTTCCTGGCCTCGGACGCCACGGCCATTATGGATCATACTAAAAAGGTCATCTACCTGGACGATTACGAAATTGCAGAAATTACCGCAGACGATGTCCGCATCCACGACATTAAAAAATCCATATCCGTGCAGCGTGATGCCGAAGAACTGGATTATGACCACGAACGGGCCGTTTTGGGTGACTTTCCGCACTTTTTGCTGAAGGAGATTTACGAAGCACCCCAAACCATCCAATCCGCCATCCGCGGACGCATCAAGCCAGAGACCAACACCGTAAAGCTGGGCGGCCTGGAAAGCGTCACCGAGCAACTGCGCTACATTGATCGCATCGTCATTGTGGCCTGCGGCACCTCCTACTACGCCGGGCTAGTTGGCGAATATTTGATAGAGGAAATTGCTGGCATTCCCGTAGAAGTCCAGCTGGCCTCCGAGTTCAAGTACCGGCACGAGCCGTTTTCCCGCAGCACCGCCCTGCTGGCTATATCGCAATCCGGCGAAACAGCAGACACGATTGCAGCACTTAAAAAGGTGGAAAACTACGGTGTCCTCCGACTGGGTGTAGTCAACGCCGTAGGTTCCACTATCGCCCGCATGACAGATGCCGGCGTCTACTGCCATGCCGGGCACGAACAATCGGTGGCCAGCACCAAAGCGTTCCTTGCCCAGGTTACGGTACTAGCCGACATAGCACTGCACCTGAGCCAAGGCAAAACACCGCTGTACCGCCCCATGTTGCAAGAGCTGGCCGCCTTGCCGGACAAGGCTAAAAAGGTCTTGGAACAAGCCCCGGCCATAGAAAAACTGGCCAAAAAGTATGCCGGCTACCGGGACTTTCTATACCTGGGCCGGACTTACACCTACCCGTGCGCACTAGAGGGGGCGCTCAAGCTCAAAGAACTGTCCTACATCCACGCCGAGGGCTACGCCGCCGGCGAAATGAAACACGGCCCTCTGGCTATGATAGACAAAGACTTCCCCACATTTGCCATCGCCACCAAGTCCACATTGCTGGAAAAAACCCTTTCCAACATAGAAGAAATAAAGGCCCGCAAAGGACCGGTGCTGGCCATAGCCACCGAGGGCGACAAACAGGTCGAACGCAAGGTCAACGATGTTATATACATACCCGAAACCCTGGAACAGTTGCAGCCGCTCCTCAGCGCCATTGTCCTGCACCTGTTTTCATACTACGTCGCCGTAGAGAAAGGCCTGAACGTAGACCGCCCCCGCAACCTGGCCAAATCCGTGACAGTAGAATAAGGCGTATACTTTAGCGGTCTTCCTGGAAAGTGTCTGGCCCAAATATACGGTTTTGGTTCTTTTCCAGCAGCGAACTTTTGGCTTCCAGCTCGTCAAGCGCCTTGTCACGGGATAGATTAGCTGACTGCCAATGCTGGCTTTTGCGCTGAAGACCCTGGTAACGCCAGTATAGCGATCCGGCCAATGCGTCTTTTGACTTGAAATCGGGCATGTCCAGAAGCCTGACCGTCTCGCCCACGGCATCGTCCGAAAGGTGTGTAAGGTACTGCGTATCCAGCTTGCCGGTCGTCTGGTAGCGTTCAATGTTTTTACGGGCTGCAAAGGCATCAATATTCACCATATTTATCACCGCCAATAAGGCGATTACACTCATAAACGACAGAAAGGCAAAGGTATGTTCCCGGCGGTTCCAAAAAATCTTGTACAGCAGGACACCAAATATCACCGCCAACCAAACCAGGAAAATATGGCTGTACAGTCTCAGTGTCGTAAAGCCGTAGGCATTTTCGTACAACGACAACCGGTTAAAGGCAGAAGCCATAATGATCAATACCTGGGCAATCAATGCACCCGCCAGAAGCTTAAACCGCGGGGCATGCCTTTCGCTCCCCCGCAGCAGTATCTTTTCTGCCACCGTGATCACCACCAACGTCAACACGGCAACAGCCATAAGTTCAAAGAATCCTTTGCGCGCGTATTCAGCATAGGTAAAACCCTGACCAACTACGTTTTGACGCCCGCCAAAAAGGTAGGCAAGCTGCAGGACAATGAATCCCAGAAAGAGCACGTTCAGCGATGCAAACAGGATAGTTGTTTCAAACAAATCCCAGGATAACGGCTTGCGCCCAGGAGTAGCCTGCGCCGAATGCTCTCTGTCTGTAGATTTTTGCGTGACGTACGCCAGAACACCCATAAAACCACATGCAACTGCAACGACCAGGAAAGTCCGCGGGACCCACTGTGTGTCTATCTTAAAATCAAAAAACTCTGTCAAATACCTTCTAAACACCAGGTCGGCCGATGCGAAAAGCAAAACAAATAACCCAACTACCGGCAGTGTTATGACTATGCCCCGCAGGACCCGGGGCGATACTTTGTAACCGGCGGCGGCATGATGCCGCCCGGCAAATGCCGAAAGTACCTGGACGGACTTGTTACATACCTCGGCCGGCAGCTGATACAGCGGCTTCAGGTAATCCGGGAATAGGTACTTTTGCAGGTTCGGCTTGAAAAGCATGCCAACAAACAAACAGAGCAGATACAGTGAAGCGGTTATATTCAAAAAGGTCAGAAAACCGCTGGCCCGGACATACACCATCCCGGCAAAGAAGACCAGCGGTGCTATAGCAAAAACAGCCTGCCTTGGCACGGCATTCCCTGTCTTTTTGGCAGCCAGTAAGAGAACTGCCAGAACAAGGTACATATAAAGAGGAAAAGAAATCCCCGGAAGCTTACCATAGAAAAGAATGTCGAATATCAATCCCAAGCCGACTGATGCGCCTAGGATATACGGTGAATATTTTCTTAATCTGCTTGCGTCTGTACGCATAATCGTACCGCCTTTCTTGGTGGTCGTACGACAGTTATATCATACTTTGCCTAACATGCACAGAGCTCACCCAGGGAGCCTTTCCCTTTACAGCAAGTGAAATCATTGGTAATCGCTTATGATTGGTAAAATACGAGATTGGTTTTATACTAATCGTATGGGCAAGGATGAGATCTCTCAAGCAGAAGACAAGGCCAACGTTTTACTGGACACGTTTATAGAAGATTACCTTAACCTTCATAATGCCATACACCACCGCAAACCAGTAAAGGATAAAAATCGTCTTAAAAAAGATTACCCAGACATTTATAGCCTTGATGAGATTACAGAGAGAAGTCTATATAAGTTTGCAACTTACATTAACAAGCTGAACAAGGCGGATAAAAGCAAAAAATGAATGACTCTGACCACGGCAAGCGCAAAGACGCTGTGGTGGAGTTTTTAAGCGAACGTCCAACAAACCTTACATTGCGGACTATGGGCGCAAGACGTACCAAAGAAGAGATGCAACACAATCTCGCTAGAAATCTGCTCTTAGGTTTCTTGACTCTATTTGTCGTCGCTATTATAGGCGCATATGTATTTGATCGAAGTTTTTGTAGTAACCCCAATGTATGCGGCGATAACTTTGTAAACGTTAAGGTTGTTATTGAGACTATGTTGGATTTCGGCTCCCCATTCATAGGTATTATTATTGGATTTTTCTTTAGTGAAAAATTCTGGAATAATAGGAAAGAGAATGAGTAAAAAACTAAACAAATCTGCCTCCCAGTCCGTTCCAAAAGAACCGAGCCCAACCGGCATTGCCCGGTAGTTATACTCATTAACCAAAGAGCCGACGGGCTGTTGGCTACTCACCCCTAATCATTAATGACAATAGCCAACAATGTACTGAGTTTTGTAATTTTCCTGTAGACGTGTTCGTTTACGTCAGAATAGCTCATCGGCGGATACTCAAAGACTGATGTTTCTAGGGCTTTTTGTTCACAGTCATTTTTCGATTGCTTACTACAAACACCCAGGCACCGGCACCGGTAAGTGCGATTATTAATAGCCACGTCACAAGTTTGTTCATCACTGCCATATGGATAACACTGCCTACTTGCTCGGAGGGGATACTCGCGTCATCCAGGACCTTTGTTCTTGGTGTGGAACCGGGACTCTGCTGTAGATTTATAGCTCGTAACGTCCGGCGTCATACTGTAATATGAAGCTTATGAAGAAGACTGCTGCTGTGCAGGCTAAAAAACTTGGTTCTCGTAAGCTTTTACTTGTCATTGTCATGGGTGTAATCGTGGTCATTTGCGGGGCTGGATTTGGATACTCCAGGGTTCAAAATCGCAGCAGGGATTTACAGGCAAGCGACGTAAACCAGGACGGCACCATTGACATACTGGATGAAGCAGCAGAAATCGAAACAGCCCAGGAAACCCAGGATCAGCCTGAGGACGCTCCCGTTCAACCTGCACCAGGTGTTGAGGCACAAATTTATGACCTGAAGCTTATAGGCTTCTATCTCCATGACCATGCTTTAATCGGGGGAACGTATATACCCGATGGCGCTCCAAGCACCAGCACGGATTTTGAAATTTTCTCCAAAGGCATAGATCTAGGCACCTGTTCTGTTGTGCAGGACATCACCCACGACTACCCGGATAACAAAAAGCAAAAGATCACGCTCCAGTCAGTGGCTGCCCAAAAGGTCGTGCTGTATGACGGTGAAAACACCGTTACCGTTACCTGTCCCCAGCCAGGCGGGGACATTGTAAAGTCCATGAAGGTGCGGATGATGGATCTCAAGCCCGAACTGTGCCGGGATTTTTCATTCAGCGAGTCAGCCGTTACAGCCACGACGGTTGACGAACTAAAGAGCGGTGTTGCCGGCACCTGGTCAGGCTGCGTCACAACGCCTTGGCGACCCAAATACCATGTCGCCATCGTATTCAATAGCGACGGCACTTATTCGACCGCGTCAAATGAAGTGCTGGATGGGTACAGAACCCCGGTGCTGTACTATGGCCTTGATGGTACCGATCCGAATAAAAAGTATTCGCTGGCCGCACTGCCCGACGGTACCTTTGGCGGCGACATTACCATCACATTTGGTGGCACAAGTGTTCAGAACCAGCTGAAAAACGTAAAGCTCATGTCAGACAAATTGTCCTTTGAATTTTTACATAGAAATCGGTACGGGCCGGTTAAGTTTGAACTGAGTCGTTGACCAGGTCTAATGGACGACTGTCCACCTAAGGACTGTCTGAACCCTATGGTTCACTGACTGCACTGTGGGGTTTTGCCAGCGCCAGGTGTCCTCGGCCCGAATCAGCCAGCCGGCGGTGCCGCCTCCCCACACATACGTCAGAGCGAATGCCAGCAACAGGCAGGCTTTTAGGTGCCAGGCAAGCCTCATGAATCGCCTGTCAGCGATTGTCCAGCTAACCGCTTGAAGCATCACAACAAACACAATGATAAGGATAGGGAGCGTATATCGGGCCTGGATAGCCTCGGCTTTCCACAGCCTGAGGTAAGAAAGGTAGTTGAAGAGCCACAGAATAGCCAGATACATCCCGGAAATACTTACCCCAAATCTTAAGTACGGCTGCCGCCAGAGCCGCTTCCACTGCAGCACCAACGCGGTCAAGCCCGTCACCAGCGCCAGATAGCCCACGGTCAACGGCAACGGCAACAGAGATTTAAGCTCGATCGGACCGAACGGTTCGAGGTCCGACACCACTCGCGTAGGGGTATGCATAAATATGGCGTAAAAACCGCGCATCATCCGGCTGAACCAATACTGGGAAAAGCTGAAGGGATTCCCGTAAGGTGCCTCTGGCGGCCGGTTCTGCACGTTTAAAACCTTATCCCGGTACCACGGCCCAAAATCCTCGCACAGTGAACGGGGCTGCACAACCTCACAAGACGGCCGGATTGACCCATACTGCACAACGTTGCCCCCGTAGCGTTCCGCGAACAGCCCGCCAACCACACCAAGCCCCAGAAGGATGAGTGCGAACGACAAGTCTTTGGGCGTCCTGCGCCAAGCCTTGCGGCAAACCAAAAGTAGCTTGCCCCGATTCCGCCGCCATATCACAATAGCCGCATAGGCCAGTACTATGCCCGCCAGCGGCAAAAAAGTCTGCTTGATCAAAAGCGCTGTCATGCCCGTCAACACCAACAGCAAGCTGCGTTTCAGGAAGTCTTTGCGGCCTGTAATGAGTTCAGTAGCCTGGAGCAAGAAGACCGGCGTCAGCAGGAGCATCAGGTTGTCGTAACTCACATGCGCAGCCAAAAACGGCACAATCGGCGTGGACACAAACGCCAGCAACGCCGCATGCGTCAGCCGCCGGGACACACCCCATCGAAGCAGCAGTTTTCTAAAGAGTATAAGAGCAACCGCCACGAACACCACGTTCAGCAGGCGGGTCGCAACAATCAGTACCGCCTGATTGTCGGTAAAGATGTCAAAGAATCTGTACGGGAAGCTCATCAGGTAGTGATACAGGAAGGACGGTTCGCGGGTCACGTCCCCCAGGACTCCCGTCCCTGCTGGCTGCTGGGCAATAACCGGCAACCACTGCCGGGCATACAACTGAATAACCCCCACGTGCACGAACTCGTCAAAAGGCAGCGGGTAGATGGCCGTGCAGGCCAGCCAGACGGATTGCACAACAAACAACAGAACAGTAGCTACAAAAAACTTGGTGCTGGCAAGCAGGTTGTGTATTCTCAGGGCAAGTTTTTCCATCTGTTACTCAACTATAACAGATGACTTTTTGGGCTGAGTGCTGCCGTGGCCCATCCTGAGGGGTCAGCAAGCGCCTCGGCGGCCAAAGGCCGTCCGTAAAAGCGCTCCTCAGGATGGGCCACGGCAGCACTCAGCAGTCCGTAACCCTGCACCATCCGCAATTTATGACTGCGAGTATTCTGTCATAGGTATAATATCCAAGTACTAAGGAGCATGTATGTCAAAAGATTCACTGGCGGAAATATTTAAAGCATATGACATCCGCGGCAAGGTCGGATCGCAGCTAACACCGGAAACAGTGGAGCGCATTGGTGCCGTATTCGGCGACTGGTTGCCTACAGAAGGCGTGGTAGCGGTGGGACATGACATGCGCCCGGACTCTGCCGAACTGGCACAGGCGCTTATCAAGGGCATTACAGTAACTGGCCGGGATGTTATGGATGTTGGCCAGGTGACAAGTGACATGAGCTATTTTGCCGTTGGCAAATACAACCTGGCCGGGGCTGCCATGGTCACCGCCAGCCACAACCCGGGTGCCGACAACGGGATAAAACTCTACCGGGATCAGGTTATCGCTGTGGGCTTGGATGCCGGGTTAGACCAGATCCGCGACAGGGTACTTACAGATTACGCGCCAAAAACCGCCGCACAGCCCGGTCAAGTCACGGCAAAGGATATTACAGAGGACTGGCTTGCCCATGTTATGAGCTTTGTGCCGGATCCGGCCAAACTCAAGCCGTACAAAATGGCCGTGGACGCCGGCAACGGTATGGCAGGTAAAATATTCCCGGAACTTGAACCCTATGTCCCGTTTGAAGTGACCGAACTGTACTTTGACCTGGACGGCACCTTCCCTAATCATGAGGCCAATCCGCAAAAGCCGGAAAATATGCAGGACCTCATCAAGACAGTCCAGGAAAACAAGCTGGACTTTGGCATTGCCTTTGATGGTGACGGTGACCGCGCCGGGTTTGTGGATGACAAGGGCCGGATTGTGTCCGGAAGTGACCTGATCAGCATTGTTGCCCGGGAGTATTTGAAGAAGTACCCTGGGGCAGAAATAGTGCACGAGGTCCGCACCAGCCGGGCCACCCAGGAACTCGTCCGCGAATGGGGCGGCACACCCTTTAGAACCAAAGCCGGACGGGTCAGCATCGGCACTGTCATGCGCGAACACGACGCCCCATTTGGCGGCGAGACAACCGGACACCTGTTTTTTAAGGAAAACTATTACGCCGACTCTGGCCTGATTGGCGCGATGATGGTCATCGTCGCCCTGCAGGCAGCTGGTAAAAAATTGTCGCAACTGGTGGACGAATACCACAGATATGCCACTATGCCAGAGGTAAATTTTGAAGTAGCTGATAAGGACGGAGCGTTAAAACGCCTGGCTCAGGCCTTTTCCAACGACACCCAGGATACCCTTGACGGGCTAACGGTGAATTTTGATGACGGTTGGTTTAATATCCGCGCCAGCAACACCGAACCAGTCATGCGCCTCAACGCCGAGGCCGGGACCCAGGCCCGCCTCGACGAGCTCGTTGCAAAAGTCACACACCTAATCCAGGACTAGCGGGATATACTAAACACATATGAAGATGCTCATTACCGGCGGCGCGGGGTTCATTGGTGCGAACTTTGTCCACTATATCCGCCAGCACTACCCTGACTATCAGATAATCGTCGTCGATAAACTTAATCAACAGGGTAACTTAGAAAACCTGGCTGCCGTTCGCGATCAGATAGAGTTTCATGAGTTTGACCTCATCGAAGAAGCCAAGCTGGTGCTTATCTTTGAGCAAGGCCTGGATTATGTCGTCCACTTTGCAGCCGAAACCAACGTAGACCGATCTATCGAAGATCCGGACAATTTTGTGAACAGCAATGTGCTTGCCACCAACATCTTGTTGCGCCTCAGCCGTGACCACAAAGTCAAACGCTTCCACCACGTTTCTACAGATGAGGTCTTTGGCAGCCTGGAACTCGGATCAGATGATAAGTTCAACGAGCACACCTCTTACGACCCGCGCAGTCCCTACTCTGCTACCAAAGCCGCCAGCGATCACCTGGTACGGTCCTACTTCCATACCTACGACCTGGATGTCACTATCAGTAACTGCTCCAACAACTACGGCCCTTACCAGGTACCAGAGAACATTGTGCCGGTCTTTACCCTCATGGGCCTGCAGGACAAGCCGCTGACTATTTATGGCGACGGCAAAAGCATCCGGGATTACCTGTTTGTGCTGGACCACTGCCGGGCCATTGACCTGATTCTGCGCAAAGGCCGTGCCGGTGAAACATACTGCGTCGGCGGTGGCCAGGAACAAAATGGCGTAGAAATCGCCGATGGTGTGCTCTCCATCCTGGATAAATCCCAGGAGCTGAAAAAGTTCGTGACCGACCGGCCCGGTCACGACCGCCGCTACGCCATTGACTACACCAAAATCAGCCGCGAACTGGGCTACCAACCAAGCGTGACATTTGAGGAAGGCCTGCGCCAAACCATCGACTGGTACCAGGCCAATACCGAGTGGTGGCAGCCCTACATGGAAAAGTTTTATGTACCGAAGTTCATGCAAAAGGACGTGGAACAATGAGAGGCCCGGAACGGCTCACCCTTACGAATTCGTCAGGCTAAAGCTAACGCCATGGGCTGACCGAAGGTCACCCATAAAGTGGCCTAGAGAATTCGTAAGGGTGAGCCGTTCCGGCGGGAAAAATATGAATATAACCTTCTTTGGAACATACGACACCAGCAACACCCCCCGGGTTCAAGCCCTCATTGACGGTATGCGCGCCCATGACCACAAGGTGACAGAATGCAACGCACCGCTCAAGGTCAACACCGCCTCCCGGGTAGCCATCATGCAACAGCCTTGGCGCTTGCCACTGCTGGGTGGGCACATCCTCCGCTGCTGGGTTCGTCTGATCGGAAAATCGCGACACCTTCCACCAACTGATTTGGTGATAGTGGGACACTTGGGGCAGTTCGATATTCAGCTGGCGCATCTGCTGTTTAGAAAAAAACCTATTGCTCTAGACTACATGATCTCCGGCACCGAAACGGCCAACGACCGCGGGGCTAAAGGCGGACTCAAGACAAAAGTCCTCGGCTGGCTGGACCAGGCAGCCCTCAAAAAATCCGCCATTATCATAGTAGATACTGAAGAACACCGCCTAGACCTACCCGGGCACCACCGATCCAAGGGTGTAGTCGTAAACGTCGGCGCCCCGCCCTCCTGGTTTGAGGCGGGCGAGGCAGAGGCCAAACGCAAAGTAACCAAACCCATTAGCATCGCCTTTTTCGGCAACTACATCCCCCTGCAGGGCGCCCCAATCATTGCCGAGGCCACCCGCTCTATGCAATCTCCCGTCACCATAACCATGGTCGGCCCCCACGGCCAGGACTTTGCCAAAGCCCAGGCCGCCGCTCGGCCTGCCAAAGGCCCAGCCACCATCAAGTGGGTCGACCATTGGGTGCCCATAGACGAACTGCCCGCACTTATGGCTCAGCACGATGTGTGCCTGGGTGTCTTTGGTACCAGCCCCAAAACTTATAAAGTCGTACCTAACAAAGTCTACCAGTGCGCCGCTGCCGGCGGTGCCATTGTGACCTCCGACACGCCGTCACAGCGGCGGGTCTTTGGCGCGTCCGCCATCTACACACCCCCCGGCGACGCCCACGCCCTGGCCGACGCCCTGGACAAACTGGCCAACAACCCCAAAGAAGTGCAACGCCTCCGCGCAGCCGCTTTCACCCTCGCCAAAAAATCCTTCCGCCCCGAACAAATCATCCGCCCCTTCCTCAAAAAACTCGAAGAACAAGGTCTATGAGACAACTCGATCAACAAAAGTTCTGCGGCTGGTGTGGCGGCATGGTAACTTACCCTTCAAAATGGCAATCAGTCTGTAGCACATGCGGATACAAGCAATACCAAAACCCTTTACCATGCAGCAGCGCTCTTATTATCTGTGGCGATGAAGTACTAATACTCCAGCGGTCTATAGAACCAGGAAAGGGGAAGTTTGACCTCCCGGGCGGTTTTATGGACATGACAGACAAGTCCATAGAGGCAGCCGCTTACCGAGAACTGCACGAAGAATTGGGAATAAAACAGCGTATGATAACCCAGGTTACTTATTTTGGATCGGGCATACAGCCATACGAGTGGCAAGGAACAGAGCTACTCACAGCGCCCTGTTACTTTACCTGCCACATAACCACCAAGGACCGCGCCCGGCTTGTCGTTGACCCCAAAGAGGGCTCTCAGGTACGCTGGGTAAGTCGGGCCGACGTACCGACCGTAGACTTTGCCTTTGATTTGGATAAGGAAATGCTTACCAGTTATTTTAGTAATAAAACACCTTAGGAGGGTTATAGCGTGCAGCTTATAAAGACGGACATCGACGGAGTATTACAGGCTCAGCCAGACATACACGGTGACGAGCGCGGTTTTTTCATAGAAACCTACCGGCGGCAGTGGTTTCCAAATGGACGGGAAATGATCCAGGGCAACCGCGGCGACCGTAAAGCTGGCTCCATTGTGGGCTTTCACTATCACCTGCACCAAGCAGATTACTGGTACGTTCCCTTTGGCTCCGCCCGCGTCATCCTGCATGATTTTCGCAAGGACTCACCAACGTTTGGCGTGACAGCCACCTTTGACCTTGGCGCAGACCTGAAAAGTCCGGATGATCCAAAAAAGTTCAATCACAATGGCCTCTACATCCCGCCCGGGGTAGCCCATGGCTTTGCTGCATTGTCCGACATGACTATCACCTACCTCGTGGACGGCTACTATAATCCAGCAGATGAACTAGGCATTGCCTGGAACGATCCCGATGTTGGAGCCGATTGGGGATTGAAAGATCCCGTCGCATCTGACCGCGACAAAAAGAATCCATTGCGCAAAGATATTCCGATTGAGCTAAGACCGCACTTTAAACTCCGGGGGTAAATCATGGATGATTCAAAGTTTTTTATTGTCGGGGCAAACGGACAACTGGGTACTGCGCTGCGGGCTCAGTATCCGCAGGCTCAGTTTGCTGACATTGATGAAATGGATATTACTGATCGCGCGTCGGTCATGGGCTACGACTGGTCCGGCGTTACCCATATCCTCAACGCCGCTGCCTACACGAACGTGGACGGGGCAGAAACCGCCGAAGGCCGGATGGCCGCCTGGAAGGTCAACGCCGCAGCCGTAGGCTACCTGGCAGAAGTTGCGCGGCAGCATGACATCACCCTGGTGCACATTTCTTCGGATTACGTTTTTGACGGCACCAAACATCCACATACCGAACAGGAGGACTTTGCGCCACTATCCGTCTACGGCGCCAGCAAGGCGGCGGGCGACCTGCTAGTTGCTTCTTTGCCAAAGCACTACATCCTGCGCACCAGCTGGGTCATTGGCGAGGGCAACAACTTTGTCCGTACCATGTTGGGCCTGGGTGCAAAAGGAGTGTCGCCAACAGTCGTAGCAGACCAAGTTGGCCGCCTCACCTTCACGAGCGAGCTTGTCCGGGCAATCGACCATCTCCTTTCAACTAGCGCAGCACATGGCACATATAATGTCAGTAATAGTGGTGAACCAGCCAGTTGGGCAGACATCGCCCGCCACATATTTGAAATTGCTGGACACAAAGACCTCACCGTTACCGACACCACCACGGCCGAATACTTTGCCGGCAAAGAAAACATCGCCGCCCGCCCCCTGCACAGCACCTTTGACCTCACTAAACTTACTGCCACTGGCTTTGAAAGCCGCGGTTGGTATGATGAATTAAGGGAATACGTCAAAAAGGAGCTTTCCACGCAATGAAGGGAATTATTTTAGCCGGTGGATCGGGCACACGCCTGTACCCCATCACCCACGGCATCTGCAAGCAACTGATGCCGATCTACGACAAGCCAATGATCTACTATCCCTTGTCCACGCTGATGCTGGCTGGGATTCGGGACATCTTGATCATTACCACCCCGCACGACCAGGAACGGTTCAAACAGCTGCTGGGCGATGGTTCACGCGTGGGCTGTCACTTTGAGTACGTCATTCAGGATCAGCCGCGCGGATTAGCCGACGCATTTATAGTTGGCGCTGACTTCATTGGGAATGACAAAGTCTGCCTGATCCTTGGCGACAACATATTTTATGGCTCCGCCTTTGGTGAACAACTCAAAGAAAACACCGATCCCGACGGCGGCATCATCTACGCCTACCATACGTCCACTCCCGAAAGACTGGGTGTGGTGGAATTCGACAAAGACATGAATGCAATTTCAATTGAAGAAAAGCCAGAAAAACCCAAATCCAACTATGGCATCCCAGGCCTATACTTCTACGACAATGACGCTGTAGAGATCGCCAGACAAGCAAAACCAAGTGCCCGGGGCGAACTGGAAATCACCGAAATCCATAACGGCTACCTCCGCCAGAACAAACTAAAAGTCAGCATTATGGACCGCGGTACGGCATGGATAGACCCGGGTAATTTTGATGACGTCCTAAAAGCCTCACAGTTTGTCCAGATTATCGAGGAAAGACAGGGTCAAAAAATCGGTTGCATAGAGGAGATCGCCTGGGAAGAGGGATACATTACCACCGCCCAGCTACAAGCCCTGGCCGAACCCCTCAAAAAGAGCGGCTACGGACAGTATCTGCAGTCGCTGGTACAAGAAGCTTAGGCCCGCCTCCAAACGATCTCGGACCCCATCACAAATACCCTCTTATTCCGTCAGGGTCAGCAAGCGCCTCCGAGGGCCCATGGCCCGAGGTAAAAGCGCCCTAGAGGAATAAGAGGGTATTTGTGATGGGCCGATGCCTAGTAATAGTCATAACCGTTATTTATCGAAGCGTTGGCGCTTGGCGGCTTCCAGAATCTTTTCCTGATTATTCAGCAGCCGGTCCAGCATGTCCGCTACCAGGCCAAGCGCCCAAACCACCAGCGCCAAGGTCGTGAGATAGAGGCCAAGGGCCCCGACGGCAATGTAAGGGGTAATGCGATCGGTGCGTATCCAATGCACAAAGGTAAACCCGCCAAGCAGCAGACCCGGGATAATGAGTATAACCCCCAGATTCCCGAAAAACTTCAAGGGTGCATAGTCGCGGTACGCCCGGAGTATATTCAGCGCACTGCCAAACAGGAATTGCCAAAAACTTTTCACCACCCGGGACTTTCGGCCCTCGTAGTACTTCACATGGATAGGCACAGCCACGATATTCATCTTTTTGACGGCCAGCACCTGAAAGGACTCCTGCGTATAGGTGTAGGTACTGTTGATGTTTATGGCCAGCATGGCCTTTTTGGTGTAGGCCCTAAAGCCGCAGGTGACGTCATAAAACCGCTCGCCTGACAGATTGCCCACAATCCACGCCCCGAGCCGGTTAGCCCAGTACTTGCCGCCCGGCATGCCTGCCGGTTTGCGGCGCTGCCCGGTATCAGGGTCAGTGAAGCGATCGGCGGCTACAAAGTCTGCGCCGTCTTGCAGGATTGGTTTAAGCAGCGTCGGGATGTCCTCTGGTGCAAACTGCAAATCACCGTCAATATTTACGGCAATATCCGCATCCATGGACAGCGCCGTTTCTATGGCTTGCTCAAACCTATAGGCCAGCCGCTTTTGCTTGACGCCCTCTATGATCTTGGTGGCACCGGCCCGGCGGGCGGCGTCTGCCGTGCTGTCGGTGCTGCCGTCGCTGACCACCAGCGTTTCAATCTTATCCACGCCAGGTATCTTTTTGGGAATCCTCTTCAGGAGTTCACCAATAGTCTCTGCCTCGTCCTTACAGATAGAAAATATTATTAGCTTCATGAGTGGTGTATTTTTCTCCCTATTGCCACATTTTACTGTCAAAGTGTTTTATAATCTAGTAAATGAAGATAGCTGTGATTGGATTAGGGTACGTTGGCCTGCCCCTGGCGCTCCTGGCAGAAGAAAAAGGCTTTGACGTCATTGGTATTGATCTGGACAAAAACAAACTAACCAGACTGAGTAAACGCCAGCCGATCATTGATGACACGATCGCAAACAAACAGCTGGAAAAAACAAACATACGCTTTTCTGACGACTTTTCGCTGCTACAGAACGTAGATATAGCAATTGTCTGCGTACCTACCCCTGTTGATGAAGCCAAAAACCCTGATCTGGGCCCCGTAAAAGGTGCCTCTGTCAGCGTGGCAAAACAGTTAAAGCCCGGCAGCTTGCTGGTGATCGAATCAACCATTAACCCAGGAGTCTGCGACGAAGTCGTTATCCCAATCATAGAAAAAGAAACCGACCACGTCATAGGCAAGTCCCTGTACATAGCTCACTGCCCGGAGCGCATCAATCCCGGAGACCCCAAGTGGCATGTCGGCAACATCAACAGAGTACTCGGTGCCGATTCCGACAAAGCCCTGGATATGGCTTACAAATTTTATGACCAGCTCGTAGACGCCAAGGTCAAAAAGATGGGCAGCATCAAGGAAGCCGAGGCCTGCAAAGTGGTTGAAAACTCATTCCGGGACATCAACATAGCCTTTGTAAATGAGCTGGCTATGTCTTTTGACAAGCTGGGTATCAATGTAGTCAACGTCATAGACGGTGCCGCCACCAAGCCCTTTGCTTTTATGGCTCACTACCCTGGTATTGGCGTCGGCGGACACTGCATACCGGTAGACCCCTATTACCTGATTGAATATGCACGCAGTAATGGGTTTGAGCACAAGTTCCTGTCGCTGGCCCGCAGCATCAACGAATCCATGCCTGTCTATGCCATTGATCAGTTGGAACAAGCACTCATCCAAAAAAGCGGCCGGACACTTGATGGTGCATCCGTAACAGTGCTGGGATTGTCCTATAAGCCCAATGTGGCAGATGATCGTGAAAGTCCAGCCTATGTAGTCATAAGGGCTCTAAAGAAGCGCGGCGCACGGGTAACCGGGTATGACCCGTACCTCCTGGAAAAGTCAGACGCCAAATCTCTGCCGGAAGCGCTCCAAGACAAAGACGCTGTCATACTAGTAACCAGCCATCAGGAATTCAAGGACCTTGCACCAGAAGCCTTCGCGGGCGTATCTGTACTGCTTGACGGCCGGAATGACCTCATCAAACACAAGGCCGCGCTTAATGAGCTAGGCGTAGTCTATCTAGGCCTTGGCCTGAACTAAAGCCCATGGAAAAAACAATTACCATCATTGGCGCAGGCTATGTAGGGTTGTCCACCGCAGCCCTGCTTTCTAACTGTGGGTACCAGGTCTACCTGATAGATATCAACCAGGAGCGTTTGGACACCATTGCCAGCGGCAAATCATTTTTCTTTGAGGAAGGTATAGACCCGTTGATTGCAGCAGGCATCAGCGCCGGTTTGCTCATTCCCACGGCAGACTACAAAACGGGGGTGTCAAAAAGTTCCATAGTATTTTCCTGTGTGGGCACGCCCGACAACCCTGACGGCAGCTCTAATCTGACCTACGTATTCTCTGCGGCCAAAGAAGCCGCCTCGTACCTGCAGCCCGGTTCTGTCTATGTCCAGAAAAGCACCGTTCCCGTTGGCACTGGCGGCAGGGTAAGCCAGGAGTTTCAGAAGGCAGGCACAAAGGTAGCTTATGTGTCTAACCCTGAATTCCTGCGCGAAGGAACGGCCATCAGCGACACTCTGTGGTTTGACAGGATCATATGCGGGGGCTCCGACGAAGAAGCCGTCCAGGCCGTGTTTACAATCTATAGATCGCTTGAGGAGTGCCGCGAGAAGATTGCGAACCTGACAAAACTAAAAACACCGGACGTTCAGCTGCCCGGTTCTTACATCGCAACCACGCTTGAGAGCGCAGAGCTCATCAAGGTCACTGCCAATGCCTTTTTGGCGCTAAAGATTTCGTTCGCCAACTCCATTGCTAAACTGTCTGACCAGGTTGGCGCGGATATAACTGAAGTTATGGACGCCGTTGGCCAGGACAATAGAATTGGCCGGGCCTTTTTAAATGCCGGCCGGGGCTACGGCGGCGGCTGTTTTCCCAAGGATATGAGCGGGCTGATTGATGCCATGCACGAACACAGTGCCGACCCGCAGATCCTCACCGCCGCCCAGGAGGTGAACGCCTCTATGCCCGGCTATATTGTGAACAAAGTCCAGACCGCTATGGGCGACCTGCACGGCAAGAAGATTGCTGTGCTGGGTCTGGCTTTCAAGGCAGGCACCAGCGACGCCAGAAGGTCGCAGGGTGTGCGTATGGCAAACATCCTATCCAAATCAGAGGCCGTTGTTCGGGTCTATGACCCGGAAGCCAGCCATGAAGCAGCTGAGGACCTGCGGCCAAACGTCGTTGTCTGCCAGGACCTCCATGCAGCCGTCAAAGGGGCAGATGCCGTGTTGGTAGCAACGGAATGGCCAGAGCTCATCCAAATGGATCTGAAGCGGCTGGTCAAGGACGCGGCTAAGCCTTGTATACTTGTTGATTGCATGAACAGATTCTCATCAGCCCAAGCCGCCGAAGCTGGGTTACAATACATAGGAGTCGGAAAAAGATGAGTCACAACACAACAAGTAACAACAAATTCTTCAAAGCACCCAGGTATCTCTTCCGAAAATACAATATCCTGAACCTGATCCAAACAATTCCCGTAAAAACCTTTGCAGACGTGGGGTGCGGAGCGGGCGAGTTGGCGTGTTCCCTGGCCCAAAGAGGATACAAAGGCGTGGGGATCGATTTTTCTGATGACGCACTGGCTGTTGCAAATGGCATCCGAAAAGAAAGAGGCCTGACCACCAAACAACTGTCCTTCAACAAAGGCAGCCTCAGCGTCCTCCCTAAAAAATCTGATCTGATTATCTGCTGCGAGGTCATAGAACACCTGGAGGATGACAACAAATTCTTACAAGACGTCAAAAAGTACGGCGATTATTTTATCTTCTCTGTCCCCGCCCGCATGCAGTGGTTTGATCAATTTGACGAAAAGGTCGGCCATTTTCGCCGCTATGAAAAAGGTGAACTTATCAAACAGCTGGAAAAGCATGGGTACGTCATTAAGCGCTTTTCTTCCTACGGCTATCCTTTTATCAATGTCACCCGCCTGATGCGAAAAGCCCTGGCCGGCAAGGTAAAAAAGCAAAAAAACGCAGAGGAAATGACCAAACAAAGCGGCATCAACCCCATAAAGACCAAATACCTGCAGCTCTTAAATATAGAACCGTTTTTGTTGCCCCTGTACTGGATGAGCCGGCCTTTCAACAGATATAATCTATCTGAGGGGTACGTTGTCCTGTGTCAAAAGAAACAATAACCGCTTCTCTGTCCAGCGCCCGCAGATACATCGGCTTTTTTGTCATAGTTGCTGCCGCCGGAGCTTTTGTATGGTACCTCAGAGCCCACCCGGGAGCCCTGGACCCGCTGAGAGCGACGCCTTTGTACCTTATCCCGCTACTCGTTGTGCTGTACGGCCTGTTTTTACTCACTAACTTTTTCATTACCGCCATTACCATAACTATAAGCGGCAAGTCCTATCCCTTGAAGGACTCGCTGATGCTAACCGTCTACTCCACGTTAGTGAATTTCTTTGGCCCCCTGCAAAGCGGCCCTGGATTCCGGGCGGTATACCTAAAAAAGAAGATCGGGCTGGGCATCAAGGACTACACGCTGGCCACCATGCTGTACTATGGGGCGTTCCTGGCCATTAGCCTGGTTATGATGCTTGGTATTCGCTACCCACTGGCGACGCTGGCTATAGTGGTCGTCATCACCGGGGCTGGCGTATGGTTCTTTCGGACGCAAAAATTAGCCACTTTGATTCGTAACTTTGCTATCGTAGGGCTGGTGACATTGGTGCAGCTGGCACTCATAGCCATTATCTATTACCTGGAACTGCGGGCAACTGGCTATCATCCCTCACTGGCAGCAACCCTCACCTACACTGGTAGCGCCAACCTGGCTTTGTTCGTAGCCTTTACCCCCGGGGCAATTGGCATTCGGGAATCCTTCATATACTTTTCCCAGTCCATCCACCACATACCAACCGATCATATCCTGAGCGCCGGCCTGCTGGACCGATCAATCTACCTGATCTTCCTTGGGATTTTATTCATAAGTTCCAGCAGCCTGCACATCAGCAGCAAACTCCGGGCCAGATAGCTGCCAAAGGGCAGTCCAAGGCTGCCGACCCACCCTCACTTTCCCGTCATACCGGCCTTGATCTGCTATCCAGAAGCGTTATTGATCAGGCCTGGATTCCCAGTCAAGCCTGCCCTCGGCTCCGATCGGGGGCTGGGAATGACAGGGGTGGGAGAAAAAGTGGGGGGTAGGTCAGTCAAGGCTGTTAAAGCTTACGCTTTTATGCTATAATTATATTTGATGGTACAAAATAAAAACTACAAGAAACCTATACTTATCATACTTGCCGCCGTTTTGCTGGTAAGCGGCGGGGTTTTCGCATACAGAGCCTACGGCAGGGATTCAGGCCGGGACGATTGGGTGGATGGCGTAAACTACGGTCCGCCTACCGAGGAAGAAAAAGCCTCTGGTGACAAGCAGAAAGAAACCACGGACGCAGAGGAGGAGCAACAGAACGCTCCAGAACCTCCGGACCAAAATGACCCCCAGAAAAAAGCCGTGACCGTCATCATCACCGATGCCGATCAATATGATGCTATAATTGAAGTCCGATCCTTTATCTCCGACCACTACCAAGACGGCACTTGTACGATCACCATCAAAAAAGGCAGCCAAACAGTTACCAAAAAAACGCCTGCCTACCGCGATGCCTCTACCACCATCTGCACCAACCCGCTCATCAAACGTTCCGAGTTCCCGAGCGCCGGGGACTGGCAAGTTACAGTAGCCTACGCTTCCAAAGACGCTGCCGGCACATCGGACGCACAAACCATTAAAATCAAGTAGCTCATGAAATACACCCTAGTCCCCCATCTCCCATACCTTGACAGGTCTGCCCTCCCAGAAGCAGTGCCAAACAGCCCGGCTGCCCTGAAACGTAGCTATGGCTACGTTTCAGGCACATCCAATCTGCCTGGCACTGCTTCTGGAAAGGCATCTAGCCGTCAGAGTATGGGAGATGGGGGACTAGGCAAACAGCAAGTAAAAAAGCGACTCGTGCCCACCATTGCTGCTGTTTTTGTCCTTGGTATCCTACTCCCGGCTGTTCTGCCCTCCCAGAACACAGATGCGCTGAGCGGTTCGCAGTTTAATGCCGGACGAATCATCGATGATGCGGTGTTCTACAACAAAAACTCTATGTCCGCCAGCCAGATCCAAAGCTTCCTAAACAGTAAGGTCCCGACTTGTGAAACCCACCATGCCAAATCTTCCAGCAGTAACGATTCCGGGCCGCCGTATAAATGCCTCAAGGACTATCGTCAAAATACCGCCAACATTGCTCCGGACAGCGGCCTGTGTGGCGGCTACACCGGCAGAAGCAACGAAACAGCCGCCCAGATCATCTACCACGTCGCCCAAAGCTGCGGCATAAGCCCTAAGGTCATACTGGTCATGCTCCAAAAAGAGCAAGGGCTGGTAACCGATACATGGCCATGGGACATTCAATACCGAAAGGCCATGGGCGCTTTCTGCCCGGACTCCGCCCCGTGCGATCCGGCTTATGCTGGATTCTTTTACCAGGTATACTACGGTGCTCATCGGTTCAAGGTCTATGCCGCCAACCCGGGTAGTTTCAACTACCGGGCCGGCCGCAATAACTCCATCCTCTGGAATCCCAAGACATCCTGCGGAAGGTCAACTGTGTACATCCAGAACCAGGCAACCGCCAGCCTCTACATTTATACCCCGTACCGCCCCAACCAGGCCGCCCTCAATAACCTGGGCGGCACCGGAGACAGCTGCAGCTCCTACGGCAATCGCAACTTCTGGGTATTCTATAACCAGTGGTTTGGCCCCACCACCGGCAGCCCCCTGTTCAAATTCAGTAATGACGCAACGGTGTATGTACTCGGCGCAAACAACAACTACTACCGTATGGAAAATCGTGAAAAACTGGATATATACGGGTTCGGCGACACCATACATAGCGTCAAGACCGTCAGTACCAGCTATGTCTCCGGCCGGAGCTTTTCAGGCAACCTGCCGCTTATCGCCCGGTTCCAGGGAGATGAGGTCTACATGATTAGTGGCGGCCGGGCTCATCACTTTACCTCCCGGGCGCTGTTACAGACATTTGGCTACGACATTGGCCAGGAAGCCCTGCTGCCGGCCGGCATTAAAGAATGGTACCCGGACGCCGAAGCCATGCAAACCACCGTTCGCAGCGCTAACGGCCCCGCTGTCTGGTCTGTCGAAGGCGGCAAGAAGCGGCACATCATCAATGGCGAGGCCTACCTTTCCGGCAGCCCCGCGTATGCGTCAAGGCCTGAGGTCACCTTATGGGAAGCCGTTATGGCGCCGATCGAAAACGGCCCGCCGATTCTGACGGCCAACAAGCTGTTAAAACGGACCGACCAAAACACTTACATTTTCTGGGATGGCACCAAACGGCAGGAAATTTCTGCCAGAGTGGCCGCAGAGCTGCATCTGCCCCTCATCTATGCCACCAGAGCCTCCATACTCAACCAGTTACCCGCCGGGGGCACAGACATAGACAAGTATGTAAAAAACGGCGGCGGCGAGCTGTATGTCCTGGACTCGGGCCAAAAGTTCCTTGTGTCGCCCTCTGACCTCACCCAAATGGGACTTACCTCATCTTCATTCTCACTCGCCCCGGACGGATTCTTTGACTTTGTCCCCACTACTAAAGCTTTTAAACGGCTATTCAGAATTGGGAGCGACAGCGGCGTCTTCTTAATCAAAAGCGGGCAGCGCTATCACCTCATGAGCCCGGCCGCTGTTTCAGAAAGCGGCTTTGCACTGTCAGACGCCATATCCCTGAACGACACATCAGCAAACCTGTTCCCTAATTCCGGAAAAAAGATTATGGCCAAGGGTACATTGTTCAGGATCGGCTCCAGGGATGAGGTGTTTGTAGTAAACACCGGCTCGTCCAGCCTGCACATTGTGTCTGCCCCTACCCTGAAGGACTACGGCCTGAAAATTGCCAGTACCTTCAGCCTCAACCCCACCCAGGCATCCGACTACCCAATGTCCGGAAAGCTCCGGCACATTGTGAAAGACGGCTCAAACAACGTCTGGCAGGTACAGAACGGCGCAGAGAAACGGCCCGTACCCACGCCCATGCAAGACCCCGGCGGCTATAACGTCATTGTTCCGGAATTAGCCGTTCTGGATACCAGCCTCTTTGGCGGATATGCCACTCAATCAGACCTGACCAACCTCATACGCGCAGCGGGTGATGCCCGTGTATACAAGGTCGAAAACGGCAAAAAGCACTGGGTAACCAGTCGGGCCGTTTTTGACACCAACGGGTTTTCACTCAGTAACGTCACGAACGTCTCCACAGGGTTCCTGAACAGCCTTGCCAGCGGTCCGAACATACACTAGCTGGCTCTTCTTTTTTGGCCGAGTCAGCTACTTTCGTTCCTCTAGGGCGCTTTATGGGCGATCCTTACGGATCGGCCCATGGCGCTTGCTTACCCGGACGGAACGAAAATAACTGGCTCGGCCCCGGACGTCCGATGTATATATATCGTATACTAGCTGTAAGATGCTTGCTAAAACAATAATGAAGGGTCTAAATAAAAAGGGCCGCCAGGTCCATGACCTTATAGTTGCCCTCATATCATCTAAGGTGTTTTTGGTTGGTTCTTTTGTCTGGTTTGCAGTCCAGGGCCTGTTCTTTGCCATAACCATCAGGGTGGGCTTGCCGCCGGACGAAAACTACCACCTCTCACTCATAAAGCTGTTTTCAGAACACAGTCCGTCGCCTTTCCTCGCCGATCAAGATGGCTATTTGGCACTGGGCGAGGTTGTCCACACGCCGTTTTTCCTCTACCACTACCTGATGAGTTTCCCCTATCTCCTCGTAGGCGATTCTGAGTGGGGATACGTTGTGCTCCGGCTACTCAATCTAGCGCTAGCGCTTGGTTCTATGTACCTGGTCTACCGAATTGCCGGCGAGCTCAAGGTGTCCAAACTGGTTCGTAACCTAAGCATATTCATGCTGGTCAATACTTTGATGTTTGTATTTTTGTCTGCGGCGGTCAGCTACGACAATTTATTTATTTTCTTGTCCCTGGCAACTATTCTGTTTCTTCTGAGGCTGTTAAAGGGAGTTACCGCTTATCGGTTCCTGCTCTTTGGAGTGGCGATGGCTGCCGGTTCTTTGATAAAGGTCAACTTCTTGCCAGTGGCTTTTATTTGTCTGGCTGTTTTGATTTTCCGGTACCGCAATCGCTTTAGTACTATATGGCCGGCGCTGTCCCACAGCTTTATGGCCAGAAAACGGCTCAACAGTATACTTGGCATCGTACTTGGCGTCCTGACCATATTGGTTATACAAAGGTACGGCTACAACGTCCTCAAATACCACACATACGCACCAAGCTGTCCTCAAGTGCAAACCTTGCAGGAATGTCGCCGTAGCCCGCTGTTTGTCAGAAACGAACACATTAGTCGTACTCCGCTTCGTGCCACTAAAGATCCTTTTGAATATGTCTACGACTGGGTGCCGCTTATTCAGGCTAGAACCTACGGAATTTTTGCGCACAGGGAGCTCCCGGCGCTGAAACTCATACTGGCCTGGTCTCAGATACTTATAGTGCTTGGCGTCGTAGCAATTGCCCGGGTTTGGCGGCGCGAAGACAAGCTTCTGACGCTTACCCTGGGTATCAGCCTGTTTTATGTGGCCATTGTACTGCTGGAAAACTACGGCGCCTATACGTCTTCGGGCCGGTTTGGGTTTGCGCTCCATGGACGCTATTTGTTTGCTGTCTTGCCGCTCCTGTACGTCCTTGGCAACCACTACACCCTCAAACTTCTGCGTGACAACTATACAAAAACGCTATTTCTAGCCGTCACTATTGCCGTATTTTTTGCGGCCAGCCTGCCTACCTTTATATATAAATCATCAGAGCTCTGGTATGCGGACCGGTTCAAGCAAACCAGGACCTACTTACTGCCGTAAGAATCAGACAATTTAAAGAGTGACCACGAAAGCAGTACCGTTCCAGCCGCAAACAACAGCAAGAGCAAGGTAACAATCATGCCTGGCAAGCCATTTGCCGCAGTGTCTCCGTGCAGCTTGCCCAGATGGCCCCGCATAAGTCCCATGAGGCTGGAAACCCCCAAAGCACAGGCCGCAAGCGTTACCAGCTGGCCCCGCATGTTTCTAAACTGAAGCAGTCCAAAAGAAAACAAGAGCCCCATGGGCAGCAAGGCTGACAGAAGGTACCTGAAATTAATCGACCCGTACCCAAAGGCAAGTTTAATCTGGATGACGGACACACCAAGCCAGGCCAGGGCAAATATCGCCAACACACTCCGGCGCTTAGGCCCGCCTATAAGCCCCTTGAGCTCTTTCCTACTCAAAGATAAGCAGCCCGCTATGCAAAAGCTCAGGACAGCCAAAGACACCTCCAAATACCGGGCATAGCCGGCATAGACCAGCCCCCACAGTTTGCTCCCCAGCAAAACGTCAGACAAAGACTGAAAGGAACGACCCCCGCTATAGTCCAGGGGAGATGACTGGAGCGGGCTGCCATTTGTCTTATAATTCCATAGGTAGTAGAACCATCCGGAAGTAATTGTGATAGCTGCGACAACCAGGACGGATACGCCGGCTGTCTGGAATATGACCTTCTTCAAGTTATGCTTGTAACGGATGAGGTAGTGCAGGCCGACGGCCAAAAGATTAAGCCCTACAAAAAGTATATATGGCACCTTGGTAAGCATACCCGCGCAGGACAAAAGTACCAGCCACACCAGCAGCTTTTTGTTGGGGCCCTTATATACCAACTTATAGCTTAGTATGAGTGAAAGGGTAGAAAACAACACCAGCAGCGGGTCAAGCGCATAGTCCTGGTTAAGCCGGGTAAACCGGTACATAAGGACGCCTAGCGCAGGCACAGCCACCGCAAACAGCGCCCGACGCCGCCCGGCCATCAGCCAGCCGCCCCAGGCCAGCGCTGCTATACAGCCTACCCCAATTAACAGGTTGATGACACGCCCCACACCAATCGCCGCATGCAAGTTGCCGCGCGCCAAAAGGGGACCCACAAACGGCGCATGTACAACATAGAACAAAGGAGGATTTGCAGAAGCTGCCTGACGGCCAGAATAACCAGACGTGGTAAAGGCCGGGTACCTAAGACCGTCCTCCCACCTGGGTAGCTCCCCATGGTACACGCGCCAGACATAGTCAATGTGCTGCTTGGAATCGCTGGAGGAAATCCACGGCGTCGCAACCGACACCGTACCAGCAACACCGGCATACATACACACCACACCCAGCAGCCCTATCAACAAAGCCCTGGGGAAGGTTTTATTACGAATAGTCACGGTGCCGTTTGCCAGTCCCCGTATACGCGAAAAGAGTGTGGAAGGTTGTTTGAGCGGAGTCTTTTTGACATTTCTCTTTTTTGCCATGCTGTGGAGTAGGATAGCATAAACCTGTGCCACTGATGGCACGTGGATCAGAGCGCACACAGGTAGGCAGCGCCATGAGTCAGCCTAGGACTGCTCATAGCGCCAAACCACTGCTGATGGGTCAGTGATAGCCTTTATAGTCCAGGTATAAATATAGTAGAGTACCTGTAGTGTCAGACAGATCACTAAGCAAAAGCTCATCCATAATAGACCAGACCAGACCAGACCGCACGCCAGTCCAGACTTTTATAAAGCTGCTGGCACACGGACAGTTTGGTGAGATTGCCCGCGTACTCCTGCAAAAAATGCGCACCTTTTTTAGGCTGGGGTACCGGGCCTATGCCATTCCCAGACACCTTATTCGCAAACATCCAGCCGTAGACTTACGGTTCAAAAAGGCCCATCTAAAACGCAGGCTGCGCAGGCTCTACGGCCACCCTCACAGATTAGCCCCTGGTGCCCTGCGTGTAGCTGTTATTGTTGGGCAGGGCACGGTCCAGCCCAAAAGCTCTGCCTTTATCCGGCTTATCTCGCCGCTCACCGACCCTTCAATCACAGATAAAATATCCTTGCAGATCTTTCCGGAAAACACTACCGCCCTGCCTGGCAGCTTTGACGTCTGCATTATCCAGCGAACTGTCTTTGACCACGAAGATGATGCAAAGGCTCTTGTCAGAAACCTGAAACAGAACAACACCGCACTGGTCGTAGACAGCGACGACGGCTTCCACGCCCTGGACAAAACCCATCCAGAACATGATGTGCACCAGGAGCGACTGGCGGCCTTGAATTTTCTCCTGAAGTCAGCGGACCAGATTTGGCTTTCCACCAAAGAATTAGCAAAAACCTACAAAGGCCTGGAGCAAAAAATCCACGTCGTTCCCAACAGCCTCGACCCCCGGGTCTGGCAGCAGCACAGCCAAAGATCCATCGCAGATCGAACCGGGCCGCTCCACTTGCTGTACATGGGCACTGCCACTCACGACGCCGACCTGGGAATGATTCTGCCCGCCCTGGATACCGTGGCCCGGCAACACCCCTTCCGCCTCAGTGTCATCGGCGTGTCAGACGACTTGCCCCAGCGGCCATGGATAGAACGCCTCCCCCAGGCAAAAGGCTCTATGTACCCGGACTTTGTGGAATGGTTTATGGGCATCGCGGGTTTTGACGTAGGCCTCTCGCCGCTGGTGGATTCACTTTTCAACCGCTGCAAATCAGACATAAAATGCCTGGACTATCTGGCCGCCGGCATGGTGCCAGTCGTTTCCGACATCACCCCTTACCAAGTCAAAGACCTGGACCCCTACATCATCCGCAGCCAAAACGACCAGCAATCCTGGCAAAAAGCCCTGGAACAACTCGTCTCCAACCCCCAAGCCACCCGCAAACAACTCGCCCCCATGATAAAAAACGGCCAAGAATACGTATGGCAAAAAAGATCCTCCCAAACCACCGCCAAACTTTTGTTAGAGCTACTCACTTCCTTGAAGTAGCGTAAGCTTCTAGAGTGTCAGGACAACTTACTCTTATCGCCTAGGTAACCAAGCCATCACTACAGCTACCAGAGGTACCGTTGCCGTAACCCAGCGCCATTCAAACCTCCAACTTATAACGAGCAGAATAAATAGTGCTGTAGCTATGAGGATCACATGTTTTTGCCTCATAAATCCCGTCATGATAGATGTACTTATCTACGCTTTTTAAAAGTATGCCGTAGCTCGTCCTCAAAAATACTACCTGTAAATATAAGTATCACTACCAGCGTTAGCCAAACTTTATTCTCAAACGCAAAACTAGTTGCAATCAGTACAATTGAGGTAAGACCAAACTTTACTGAAAGCTCTTTCTTTGCTTTAGCTCTTGTGGAAGCAGCTACTATTAGCAAGATCACAGCTAGCAAAAATAAACTACTTGATAAGTCCATGTATCACCCTTTCTTAGCACTTATATACCCACGCCACTAGAGGTGCCCCTAGCCAATAACTTCTATATATTGCAAGGCAGTACCCACGACGAGAGGCTTGGTTGGCAAGAAAAGATACCGTACCTGCGATTGCTGCAGCCTGTGGGAATCTTGCTGCGCCTAGGGCCGCTGCTGCACCGGAGGTTTCACTAATCCACCTCATGTCGCCTCGATTAAACCAGACTGTTATACCGTGCCATGATCGACTTATGCGCGGGTCTGCAATAATAGGATATACCACTCCGGGTACATTGTGCTTCACATGTTGGGTTAATGTTTTTCCGTCCGCGGTGAAGTAGGTTTGGATGGCATTGCCTTTAGCGTCTTTGGCCCATGGCTTATCAATAGTGAACATAACTTTTTTATTTGCTCCAACGACGACCGCTCCTCCGTCCACTGCGAGCATAATACGCCCGCCATTCGGCACAGTCACTTTGTAGTCATACTCTGTAGGAGCATTCGGGTTATCTATGACTGTCAGCATGCGTAAGCCGCCGTCTTCTGTTGGCTGGATGGCATTGGCAGAGCCATTACCGGAGTCGTAAGTGACTACTCCCGGCGCTGCCTGCTTGGCAAGGGCAGCACTATCTGCACCCGGGAGCTCAATGCTGAGTTTGTTTTGTCCTTCGGTACCAAAAGTGACACCTCGGTCGGCGTCTTTGGGGATGTCTATGGCTGTGTCATTGGTTGTAGCAGTTAGCGCTGAGTCCGAATCACTCTTTGTGGCTACCTGGTCAGAGCTACTCAGGACGCCAGAGACAGTTTGGAGGGCGTTCTTTACCTCTGTGGTAGAGACGTTCTTATTATGGTTCGTAAGGCCGCGACTTCCAGCCAGAATTGTACCGAGTGGCAGACTGAGGTTGGAAAACGTTGCCGCTACTAGAGACAGCGCAACGAGCCTTAGTTTGTTTTGTTTTAGGAAGTGGATGTTTTGATGTACTAGGAGTTGCCTGAATTGACCCATGCTCTGTATTCCCCTCGTTGTTTTAATTCACAAAGGAAATAGTACTTCATGTATATATGCTTAACAATATGTAAGACTGTTTATTTTAGTGTGGTTTTGACAACTGGGGCCAACACTTCAAAAAACTGTACTTTTATTTTGTCCGGCCGGATATAAATGGAGTACAGTTTCAGAGGACATCATGAAAAGAAGCAGGAGCACCAAAGATTTACCAAACTCAGCCCTGGCCTATGTACTGGAGGCCTTGATCCCTTACTCTGATGCGAACGTAAAGCTAGCTTTCAAGCCGCACCTATTCTTTAACGACCTTGAGAACATTGCCCGGCAAAAGCAAAGCCTCAGCTACCGTCGTCAAACTTTACGGAATGCTTTTTACCACGCCAAGCGTAGTGGATTTATTGAGTTTAGTAAGTCTGGTGGCCCACGCCTTACGCGCAAAGGGGAAGCGTACTTAAAGCCCTATGAGCCAAGCAAGCTTGGCGACTCCGCACGACTCATGGTTATATTTGATATCCCGGAAGAACAGCGAGCCAAGCGTCGCTACCTAAGGCTCATACTTAGACAGTTAAAATTCAAAATGGTTCAGCAAAGTGTTTGGATAAGTAAGTACGATTGCAAAACGATTCTTCATGATGAGATCGAAGCGTATGAGCTGCAGGCTTATGTTCAAATATACGAGTGCGTTCGATTATTATAACTGTACTCTAAAAATGTCCGGCCGGACATTTTTAGAGTACAGTTATAAGAGATGACAGCCCTGTCTAAGAGGATCTTGGGGCTAGAGGCGCTTGCGGACTTGGCGGGCGAGGGCGTGGACTTTTGGGTTGCTTTTGATCAGCTTTTTAATAACAGACCTGGCATCTAGTGATGGGCGGATGCCAGCTTCTTGTTCCAGGACTTGCTCGCGGGGGATTGCTGCGGCCATGTAGTCGCGGACGGACTGCCGGTACTTGGGGTAGCGTTCCCACAGAATCTTATTATTTGCCTCCAACAGCTTGGACTTGACCTCTGGCGTAAAGCTGCGGGCCTCCAGGTGGAAGACATAGGCACGGTTGGCCAGCACGCTTTTGTAGCCGTGTTTGGCGATCCGCATGCAAAAGTCCACTTCCTCGCCATACCCCTTGCCAAAAGCCTTATCAAACAAGCCGTACTGTTTTATTAATTTGCGGCGGATGAGCATGCAAAAGCCGTGGGCTACCGGCACTACCTGGTAGCGCGGCAAAAGCGGCTTGATCTTTTGGTACAGCTGGTAGGACTTGGGCGCAGCAACCCCCTTCTGGACCGCCGCAGACAGGGGAATGGTAGCAATCGTGGCATTGTTAGAACGCGGCGAAACTGCTCCGTGCCTGGGAGTGGCATACAGCACCGCCAACATTTCGTCCAAAAACCCGGCCGTGACCTTTGTGTCGCTATTGAGCAGCAGAATGTCGTTATTCGTTTTTTCAAGCGTAAGAACCGCATGATTACAATTGCCGACAAAGCCGAGGTTCTTTTTGTTCCGGTGGTAGGTAAAACCCGGCACATCCTTGATTGCCGCCTGAATATTACGCTCTATCAGCTCCGCCTCCGGCCCGCAGTCATTGACCAGCATAACCGGGTGCAGCGTCGTGTCCACATGTTCTTTCAACGAACTTATGCATTCGCTCAAGGACGGCCAATCGCCGTAAACCGGGATAATGATCGTGACGGTATTCATCCCTTCATCCTCCGGTACTTGGCCTTCAGGTTACTGCCAACGTGACGCACCCTGGCTTTGGCCTGGCGGGCCAGTAGCTTTTTGGCTGATACAGCCCCTAGGTTTTTGATATACTCATCTGCCACCTGCGGATAACTAAGCCAGGCATGGGAAAAGTGAAAGGGACGAGGCAATTCGTTGCGATTCATCCCCATGACCTTTTCTACCTTTTTGTAGAGTGAGGCAACTGTGTGTTTGCCGTTCATCATGGACTTGGCATGAGTTATAGAATTCTGACCATGCTTTGCTACCAGTGACCGGTCTTTGGCGTAGTGCATGAGGGCGGCTACCAGGCTGGCAGTATCCCGATACTTGTACAGGTAGCCGTTTGAACCGTCCTTGACCATTTCCGGCGTCCCGCCGGCACCTACTCCCACAACCGGCTTGCCCAGCACCATGTACTCAAACGTCACCCGTCCAAAAGCCTCCATGCGCGAGGACATAATGCCTACGTCAGCATGCGCCGCCAATGCCAGGGGATTTTTTTGAAAACCTGCAAAGTGGACCTTGTCCGCTATCTTGTACTTTTTCATGAGTTCATGCAGCGTGTTAATAAAAGCTGGATCACCCCGGCCAATAACGCAGAACTCTGTGTCGTAGCCTTTTTGGTTCAGCTCCCCCACCGCCTGGATCACCTCCTGGTGACCCTTGGACTCGGCTATGCCGCCGATGATAACCAGTTTGAGGCTGTCTTTACTTTTGAAGGGGGTAGGTACCGATTGAGCGGCTGCAGCCTGCATAGCATCTGTGTCAAAAGGATGGTAGAGCGTCGTTACTTTATCTGCCGGCACATACTGACTGACGTGCGTGGCCAGCGTCTCAGAATTCGTAATAACCAGTTGCGACAGCAGGTCCACGTCCTGGAAAGTCTGTTCCCGGCCCAGTTCAAACACCCGGCCGTGATCCAGGTCCCCGTATTCGCGGATGAACCAGACGTGCGGCACCCGCTGATAATAGGCAGCAAGGGCAGCCCAGGGACAAACCACAGAATTGGTCAGGACCACATCCGGCTTGGCAGCCTGAATGATCTTTTCTATTTCCAGTACCGCCTGAGTATTCTGACTGGCAGCTTTGTGCTTTTGCTCGGCAGCCTGTGGTGGCGTCCCCTCTGACCAGAAGGTGTACGGCAGGGCATGGTACCTCCATCCGCGCTTCTCCAGCGCCGGGCCCAGAGACCCGACTGGTTTACGGATTATAAACTCCGGCTGGACGCCGTGGTCCCGGGCCCAAATGTCCATCACTTCCAGCATAGACATCTCTGCCCCGCCAGCCAGTTCCGATATGTGGGATAGAACCAATAGTTTGGGCTTGGTTTTATTCATAAGTTTTCTAACAGTAGCTATTTTTCCAGAGAAACAACTATCTCAAACCTACTATACACCGGCCGATCAAAAGTCACCTTTTTCTTGGGACCCAGGGACTTGTTGTAAAAGATGGTGTTGTGCGGGGCGTCCAGGGGCAAGATGTGCTTATCACTACTGTCGGCTATCGGCAGTTTGGGTTCGATGGTGTAGTGCCGCAGCCCCAGTTGCTTAAACATTTCCTTGAACTCATCCAGGGTTATGGGCGAGTTGTGGTCGTAGCCGTCTGTCCAGTCAATCTTCAGGCCCAGCCCCTTCAGATAGTCTATATCCTCAAACGACGGATGGTGAATGAAAAAGAACTCCCGCGACCATTTTTTGCACCGTTCCAGCACCTGCATAACCGTTTCCTGATCTGGCAGGTGTTCCAGGAAGTCCATCATCGCCACGTAGCGGAAGCTATTTTCCGGGTAGTCCAGGGTCAGTACATCGGCACAAATGGCGTCATACCCCGCCTTAGTGGCTTCATCAATCCACTCCTGCTTCATGTCCACGCCCAGGCCCCGCCCGCCGTACTTGCGATGGCTCCAGCCAATGGAACTGCCTTTTTTGCAGCCCAAGTCTAAAAAGTCGTAGTCTGGTTTTTTAGCTTTTTGTTTAAAGAATTTCCTAAGCGGCACAATCCCCGGATTATACACTGCCGGAAGAGTGACTGCAAAAGATAGAGCTTTACCTCGTGTCAGTCATGTATTGTAGAGATCTACGAGTAGTCAACAGACTATTGCTAATCTTCTAAAATCGCTTATACTAGAAATTAGCATGAAGAAATCAATCACTAAAATAGTCGTTCAGGACACAAACATTGCGCTGCAAGTAGTAGATGGCGAAGATTATATCTGCCTGACTGACATGGCCAAAAGTATGGGCGGCCCTGCCCTTGTGGAAAAGTGGTTCCGGAATAAAAACACTCTGGAATTCTTAGGCACATGGGAGATTATCCACAACCCTCATTTTAAAACCCCCGAATTCGGGGGAATTAGAAGTCAAGCCGGTAGTCATAGATTTCTCCTATCAGCGAAACAATGGATTGAAACAACCGCCGCTATAGGCGTGAGAGCGCAAGCAGGTCGCTACGGAGGCACATACGCCCACAAAGATATCGCTTTTGAATTTGGATCTTGGCTGAGCCCTGAATTCAAGCTTTATCTGATAAAGGAATTCCAACGGCTCAAGGAAGCAGAGGCGGAACAGGAGCAGTGGAACTACCAACGCTTTCTAACAAAAGTAAACTGGCGGCTACAAACCAGTGCAGTACAACAAACACTTATACCGATATCATCCTTGCCGATAGGAAAACATGGCATTATTTATGCTAGCGAAGCAGAGTTGTTGAACCTAGCATTATTCGGGCAAACGTCTAAGGAGTGGAGGAAGCAAAATCCCGCCCTCGTCAAATCCGGCAATATACGGGATCAGGCTAGTATTGATCAGCTCACGGTTTTATCTAATCTTGAAAGTATCAATTCAATGCTAATTAGCCAAGGTATGGATAAGGCCGAGCGGTTTGAGAAGTTGCGTATGGAGGCAGTAAGGCAGCTCCAAGCAATCGTAGGCGCCAATCTGAAGCTTATGCCTAGCGATGACAAGTAGATCAAAGCCTAGCCTGCCTAAATGTCTAAAACTAAGTAACGGTTACTTGAATCTTGGGGCGGGTGAGGGTTTGGACGTGGGCGGAGACGCCTTTGATGATGAATTCGTGGATGTTGTCGCGGCGCAGCAACAGATGGGGATTGAGCGGCGAATCATCGGCTACACCCAGATTAATGGTATACACACCGTTGGCAAAAATGTTTTGGATTTTGAACCGCGCGGTCATTTCTTTGTCAGCCTCCAACCGGTATTGGCCTGCCCATAGTGCGGTGTCAGCCGAAATAAGCATTAGTTTGTCATGATTCTTTACGTTTATGCCAATGTTGACGTGATCTATGGCGATCTTACTTTTGACCGTGACCTCTATTTCAAAATCCTCGTCTGCTTCAATGGCTCCCTGGGCCTTGCCGCCCTGGATGACGCGCGCTTTGACCAATTCCACGGTCTCGGTGCCGTCGGCTTCCTCGCCCCGCTGCTGGCTCAGCCGGTCGGCTTCCTCGCGCAGGAACATTTCCTCGTACCGGCCGGCTATTTTGGTGCTGGTACCGATCTCTTTTATCTCACCATATTCCAGTAGCAGAGCCCTGTCGCAAAAACGTTCTATCATGGCCATGGCATGGGACACCAGGATGATGGTCCGGTTTTCATTTTTGAGCGAGGCAAAATAGTCAAAACACTTTTGTTGAAAGGCAGAGTCGCCCACGGCCAGCACTTCGTCCAGCAGCAGTATGTCTGACTTGGCCCGGATGGCGATGGAAAAGGCCAGGCGCACCTGCATGCCGCTGGAATAGTTCTTCAGCTTTTGGTCCATGAATTTTTCCAGTTCTGCAAACTCTACAATGTCATGGTACATGGCTTCCGTCTGCTTCCGGCTAAAGCCCAGGAGGGCAGCGTTCAGAAAGACATTGTCCCGGCCGCTTAGTTCCGGGTTAAAGCCCACGCCCAGTTCTATAAAAGGCACCAGGCTGCCGTATATTTTGATCTTGCCTTTGTCCGGGGTATAGACGCCGGCCATGCACTTCAAAAGGGTGCTTTTGCCGCTGCCGTTGCGGCCGACGATGCCAAAGAACTCGCCTTTTTTGACTTCAAAGGAAACGTTCTTTAGACTCTGCTGCAGTTCATAGCTTTTGCTGCGGAAACTGCTGAGGAAAACGCCTTTGAGGGACGACTGTTTTTCATGGGGCAGCTTGAATGCCTTGCTGACGTTTTCTACCCTAATAGCTATGTCTTGGGTGCTGTCCGGCATGCTCAGATCTCCTCCGCAAAATACTTAGAGCGCTTGCGAAAATACGCAGAACTTATGAGCAGAGCGATAACTACCAGGGTAAATGGTATCAGGCGAGCCATTGGGTTATGGAATACGTCGCCAGTCTGCAAATTGCTGTCGTGGGTTATGACTGCCCGGGAGTCCTGGATTATTTGCGCCAGGGGGTTAGAGATAATGAGCTTTTGCAGAGGTGAAGAGTCTATGAGGCTTAGGGGGTAAAGGATGGGTATGGTGTAGAACATAGCTTGCTTGAGGATGTCCCATATATGCTCAATGTCGCGGTAGCGTACATACAGGGCTGACAGGAAGAAGCCTGTTGATACTGACACTACGACCAGCTCGACCAGCAGGAGCGGGAATATAATGACGGTCAGCCAGGACAACGCAGTATCATGAGCAAACAACACAAAGATAAAGACTACGACGAGGTTTAAGGACATGTTGATGAATGCCGAGGATATGGCGGCCACGGGGATGAGGTAGCGGGGTATGTTTATTTTGCGGATGAGGCTGCCTTTGTCGACAATCGAGGAAAGGGCGTTGGATGTTGCCTCTGTGAAAAAGTTCCATAGTACGATACCCAGCAGTAGTGATATGGGGTAGTTGGGTACTCCTCTGCCAATATGCAAGAACCTGGTAAATACCGTGTAGAGGATGGCAAACAACATGAGCGGCTTCAGCAGCGACCACAAATAGCCCAGGACGGAACCTTGGTACCTAAGTTTGAAGTCTGTTCGGATCATCTCCAGCAGCAGGCTTTTGTAGGTTTTCTGGAAGGCTTTTACTGTTCTTGTGAGCTTCATCAAGTAGAATAATTATATATGATAGTTCGTCGGGTAGTATACCCGCATTGTCTTATTATCACGAGATGCCTTGGCCGGCACCGACCACTCGCCCCCCTAGGGCGCTTTTACGAATTGCCTAACGGCGATTCGAGGCGCTTGCTGACCCTAGGGGGCCAAGCAGTCGGTGCCGGCTGGCCCGTGGAGTTAGAACCTGCTCATGATCTCGCTCCTGATGCCAAAACTGATCCATTTCGAGTGGCAATTCGTTCTAGTTTTCCTGCTGTACCCATAGGTACGGCAGGGGGATTAGGGCGGATTGACGCCGGAATGGGCGGCTTTGGGACAGGATTTGAGATCATGAACAGGTTCTCAGAAAGGCCCTGCTCGTGAAGCCGTTTCACAAAGATCCATCCAAAGACATTGAGGCCGCCGAAGAGGCCATGACTGGGAAGGATTGGCCTGCTGCAATTGAACGGTGGGGAAGGATTTTGCAGACTTATAAACGCAAGACTCCGGCTGGGGTATATGTCCGGCTGTCTATTGCCTACCGCAGACAGACCAAGTACCCAGAGGCTGAGGAAGTCCTGGCTCATGGCTTGAAGAAACACACAGATTATATGCCTTTGTACATTGAGTACGCCGAGGTTGCCACAGAACAGAAGGATTGGGTGGAAGCTGCCCGACGGTGGCAGGTGGTACTGGATACCTTTCCAGAAACAACCCCTGTAGATGTCTGGATTAAGCTGGTACGGGCCTACCGGTTCCAGAATGACCTGGACCACGCTGAAAAGTTTGTTACCCGGGGCTTAGACATCTACACCAATGACGCCGGGCTGTGTACGGAAGCCGCGTATATTGCCGCTGCTCAGGAGGATTGGCCAAAGGCCCTGGCCTCCTGGCAGACCATCATAAGCGGGCAAAAGGACCTGGCGCCGGCAGAGGCCTGGGCAGGGCTGGGAAAAGCGCAGCGCAGGACTGGAGATAGCCTGCAGGCCGAAACTACTATCAAAAAAGGCCTTCAAAAACACCCTGATCACCTGGGCCTCAACCTTGAATATGCAGAACTCGCCAACGATCAACAAGACTGGGCAGAAGCCCTGAAGCGGTGGCAGGCGGTACTGGACAAGTTTGGCGACTCGCCGTCCATGACTATCTACCTTAGCCAGACTACACGGTTCACTCTAAGTATTCTCAAGAGACTGCAAGATATTGCAGCCTATAAAAAGGGCCTTAGCAGATATGCCAGCAAAAAGGGCCGCCGAAAGATTGCTATTGTCACGGCCGTGAGCGCAGGCTACGACAGCCTGAAGCCGCACGAGGTGATTGACGACAGGTTTGATTACATCGCCTACACAGACGCAAAGCTGGATGACATCGGCCTCTACGATATCCGGCCATTGCCCCAGACCTGGCCCGACGCCGGGCCGCTCTCCAATAAACCACTGGATAATCCGCGTGCTATTCGGATAATTAAAACCCATCCCCACGTCCTCTTTGACCAGTACGATCTGGTGGTCTGGCTGGATACCTCCGTTATGATTGTGGGCGATATCTATCCTGCCTTAGAAAAGTTTATGGAGTCCGGCCGGGCCATCGGTGCCGGTGTGCACCCAGAGCGCAGCTCTATTTTTGAGGAACTGGAAGCCTGCATAGCTATGAAAAAAGACGATCCGGCGGACCTCAAACGCCAGCTGGCCTACTACAAAAAGATCGGGTTCGAGGACACCGGACTGGCGGAGTGCGGGTTCCTGGCCTTTAATCTGCGGGACAAGCGGGACCAGGTAGCCGCTGCTATGGACACCTGGTGGGATCAGATTTGCCGCTTTAGCCGGCGGGACCAGCTGAGTTTTCCGTATGCGCTGGCGTCAAACAAAGTGGTGTGGCACCCGCTTACCAAGCCCCCGCAGGATATCCGCCATCACCCGGACTTTGTGATCACCCCGCACCAGTACGAACCGGCCATTCTGGCAGAATTTGAAAGTCTATTACAGAAATAAAAGGGATTTACTTATGACAAAGCTGCTGGACCGTTTGCGTACCAAACCAAAAACTATAGAAAACGACGTGACGGTCATCATCCGCGGCGTAGGCGAACGGACCGAGGCCGCCTGCCTGGCGCTTGTGTCCCGGGAAATACCCCGCACCAACATCCACCTCATTCACGAAACGCCTTTTAGCGCCGCCCTTAAAAAATCCTACAAAATCGGTTTGGCGAAAGGCCGGAAGTGGACCATGGTGGTTGACGCAGATGTACTCATCCGCCCTGGTGCCATACTGGACCTCTATACCCGGGCAGAGAACGATCCGCAGTCGGTCTTTGTGCTGATTTCAGACATGTTAGACAACTTTTTTGGCGGCACCCGGGTAGGCGGCGTCAAACTGTACCGGACTAAGCTCCTTAAAAAAGCGCTCAAGCTAGCGCCCGACGTCAACGTCCGCCCCGAGGGCTTTGTGAATAAAACCATGCACAAAAACGGCTACTATGTAGACATTACCGGCATTTCCTGCGGTCTGCACGACTTTGAGCAGTTTTATGCCGACATCTTCCGCAAAGGTTTTGCCCACGGTAACAAGCATGCCTCGCTGGCCGATCTGCTGATTCCTTACTGGAAAAGGATGGCCAAAAAGGACAAGGACTTTGCGGTGCTGCTGGCCGGTTTTGAAACCGCCAAACACAAAGGCGGTGACCTAAAACTTGAAAAGGACGAAGTACTGGCAGAGTTCACCCAGTTCCTTACAACGTCCAAAACGCGGGAAAAGCCTGCTCTGAAAAAGAAGATCGATTTGAAGGACGTTACCGCTATAATGGATACGTTCGTGCCGCCCAAAGAGTACACGGCGGTCATACGCGAAATAAATAAGTGGGGAAAGCCGGAAATACCTAAAGATGCCAAGTAAAAAAACTACCCTTGCCCCATTCGCTCAGTTTACCTATAGGGGCAAAGCCCTCCAGGAAAAAGACGGCTCCTTAACAGACGGCAAAACTACCTTCCCCGTCAGGGACGGGATTCCCCGCTTTACCCCGGACCAGTCGTACTCTACCGGCAATTTCTCTAAACTGCGGGAAAACCACGCCACGCTGCAGCTGGACTCCATCAACGGCACCACAGACCGGCTGAACACCATCCTCAACCGTACCCGCTGGCCCAGGGACTTTTTCAAGGGCAAGACGGTGCTGGAGTGCGGCTGCGGCGCCGGCCCGGATACTGAAATCCTGCTGGACCTCGGCGCCAAGGTGGTGTCCGTGGACATTGCCGGTGTAGACATTGCCAAGCGAAACTTGTCCAAACACCCCCGCGCCGACCACGTGCAATTTGTACAGGACAGTATTGCCAACCTCCACCTAAAGCCGCAGTCCTTTGACGTTGTGTTTTGCCATCGGGTCCTGCAGCACACGCCCGACCCGGCAGCGACCCTCAAACACATCCTGCAGTTTGTGAAAAAAGACGGCTACCTTTTTGTCCACTCCTACTCCAGCAGCCGGTTTCAGATGCGGCGCTGGAAGTACGCACTCCTGCCATTCACCAACAAACTGCCGCCAGTTTTGCTGTATAAGATCATACAATTTTACGCCTGGCCAACATTTTACCTCACCAATTTTACGAACAAGACTAAGCTCGGGGCCAGGTTTAATCACATCTTTGTGCCGTTTCTAAACTACCGGTCCAGCAAAAAATTCAGCCAAAAGTCCAACAAGTTCATTGTCGAATACGGCGTCCACGATACCTTCGACGCCCTCAGTCCACCCTACGACCAGCCGCTCACCCCGGAGCAGATGGAGAAGATAGCCCAGAAAGCACTAGGTGGCACAGCCCGAAAGTTCGATGTCTATAAAGATACCGGCATGACACTGCTAAGGACGAAACTGTAACATGTGCGGTATCTTTGGCCACACACAACCCGGCAAGAACCCGACCGCCTCACGGCGTGCTTTGAACACTTTAGCCCACCGCGGGCCAGACCAATGGAACGACTGGCAGGACAAGGAAGTGTATGTGGGCCACCGGCGGCTCAGCATTATCGATCTGTCTGAACATGGGCGGCAGCCTATGTCTGCCCAGGGCGTTGTTATAACGGTGAATGGGGAAATCTATAATTACAAAACCCTCAAAAAAGAACTGGGGAACAAGTACGCCTACCAAAGTGATTCTGACTCAGAAGTCCTCATCTACGGCTATCTGGAATGGGGCATGGACAAGCTTCTGGAAAAATTAGAAGGTATGTATGCTTTTGTGCTGTACGACACCAGGCAGAGGAAACTCTTTTTGGGCCGGGACCGGGCGGGCATCAAACCCTTGTACTATTCGCATAAGGGCGGCCAAATAGCCTGGGCCTCAGAGCTCAAAGCCCTTACCAGTTTCCATACCGAGGCAAAGCTGGAGGTTGACTCCACGGCCGTCTACGACTACCTGACCTACCGGTACATCCCCACCCCAAAAACGCTCTACAAGGACGTATACAAACTGCCGCCGGCGCAGTACCTGGAACTGGACCTGCACACGCACAAGCTCCAGAAAAAACAGTATTGGACACTCGGGCTTGTCAAAATCAACCCAACCCTGGACGAGGCCGCCGCCAAAGTCAGGGAACTGGTCGACCAAGCCGTCCAGGAACAGCTGATGAGCGACGTCCCAGTGGGCTTTTTCCTGAGCGGCGGCATGGACTCCAGCACCGTCGTAGGCATAGCCGCCCAGCACAGCAAACAGCTAAACACCTACGCCATCGGTTTTGATATAAAAGAGCACGACGAAACCCACTTTGCCGAACTGGTAGCCAAAAAGTTTAAGACCAATCACCGGCGCAAGGTCGTGTCTGTGGGTGAGGTCAAAAAACTCTTCCCCAAAATCAAAGACTGGTACGACGAGCCTTTTGCTGACACCTCCACCTTCCCGGTTTACATAGTGTCCAAGCTCACCAAGCCCAGTTCAACAGTGGTGTTGACCGGCGACGGCGGAGACGAAGTCTTTGGCGGCTACAACTGGTACGCCGACTTCAAAAAAAATGCCCCTGGTTTTATCAAAGAGAACTACCCCGGCTCCCGACTAAAAAGAAAACTCACCCGGTCCCACCAGGCAACCATCACCAACCTGGAGTTCGCCTACTACACCAAACTCATGGGCGGCCTGACCCGGGAAGAAAAGGCCGGCTACCGCAAACAATTCGGTATAGCTGACTCCTACGATGACTATTGGTATTTTAGAAAATTCTACCGGCCAGAACTGCCCCTCTATACCCGCCTGCAATACCTGGACTTTCACACCTATCTGCATGACGACATCTTAACCAAAGTCGACCGGGCCAGCATGGCCGTAGCCCTGGAGTGCCGGGTACCACTGCTGTCCACCCCCCTCATCGAGTACCTGTTTTCTCTGCCGGAAAATATTCGCTATCACAACGGTGAGCTTAAGGGACTTATGAAATACGCCTTCCACGACCTGCTGCCGGATGAAATCCTAAACCGCAAAAAAAAAGGCTTCAGCATCCCCACCGGCCGCTGGCAGCCAAACCTGATGGAGCGGGACACCACCGTACCAGAGTTCATCCTCAAAAAGTTTTTCAATAATACCACGGGTCGGTCCAAAACGGCTGCCCCTTCACAGCACAAAAGGCTTCAGCATAGCCGGCGTAATTTTTGACCTCGTGGCCAAAATTACCCGCGCGAAGCGGTCTTCTGGGTGGGAAGGGGCAGCTGTTTTGGACCAGATACATAAACTTACCAATTACTATTAAGGAGCATGTGCATATGGAATCATCAACTATCTTAGTGACCGGCTGTGCCGGATTCATTGGCAGCAATTTTATAAAACAATTCAAGGAAAAGTACCCAGACACCACAGTCATCGGCATGGACGATTTTTCTACCGGCCGTCGAAGCGTCCTGGACCCGGCTATCACCTTTTACGAAGGATCGATACTCGATGAAAAGCTGCTGGAAAAGATCTTCAGTACCCATAAACCAGCGTATATCTTTCATTTTGCCGCCCTGCCTCGCGTGTCCTACTCCGTCGAACACCCCCGGTTAACCACCGAGGTAAACATCGTCGGGACCGTCGCCCTGTTAGAAGCCGCTCACAAACACGGCGCCAAACGCTTCATCTACTCATCGTCATCAGCCCTCTACGGCGGCGCCAAAAAGCTCCCAACCAAGGAATCAGAAAACCCGCCCAGCCCCAAATCCCCGTATGCCGTGCAAAAGTACGTTGGCGAACCGTTTTGCAAAGTCTTTAGTGAACTTTTTAGCCTGGACACTGTTTGTCTGCGCTATTTTAATGTCTTTGGCCCGGGGCAATACGGCGACTCCCCTTACTCCACGGTCATTTCCGCCTGGCTGGAGTCAGTTTACTTCCCGGACAAAAAGCAGGCCTTCATAGAAGGGGATGGTACACAGTCCCGCGACTTCTGCTACATAGACAATGTCGTAGCCGCCAACATGCTGGCCATGGAATCAGACAAAGACTTCGGGGGTGAAGCTGTCAATGTCGCCCACGGCGAACAAACCACCGTCAACGAGGTAAAGACATTAATTGAAAAGTACACGGGCAAACAACTATCCTTGGAGCACCGCCCGCCACGCGTCGGTGATGTTGCCCATACCAATGCCGACGTCTCTATGGCCAAAGAACTGTTGGGGTACGAACCAACCGTCCGGTTCGAAGAAGGTCTGCAGCGCACCATAGCCTGGTTTGAAACCCGCACCGAATAGTGCTGTAATGAATTCAATGAATTCACTAAAAACCTGTGTCGTTATACCCAACTGGAACGGTAGGGCTGAAATTGGGGCCTGTTTGGATTCTCTACTGAAGCAATCCTTAAACGCTACAATCATTGTCGTAGAAAACGGCTCGACGGATGGTTCGCTGGAGTTCATACGTCAAAACTACCATCAGGTGGACCTGGTAGTGAACCAGAAAAACCTGGGCTTTGCTGGCGGCGTTAACAGCGGTATTCGGCGGGCAAAGCAACTTGGAGCCGACTATGTGGCCCTCCTCAACAACGACGCCCTCGTGCACAAGGACTGGCTCAAACACCTGGCTACCGCCCTGTACGAAGATGCCGAACTTAGTGCCGCCGCCAGTAAACTGCTGAGCGGCGATAAAAAGCACATCGACAGTACCGGTGATTTCTACACCACCTGGGGATTACCGTTCAACCGTCAACGCGGTGAACCAGCCTCTCGGGCCATCAGCCATGAGGGCTTGGTGTTTGGACCCTGCGCCGGGGCGGCACTGTACCGGATGGCAGCGTTGGACGACGTGGGATTATTTGATGAGGACTTTTTTGCCTATCACGAGGACGCCGACCTGCACTTCCGGCTGCAACTGGCCGGCTGGCAGACGCTGTACGTCCCCCAGGCCGAAGCCTACCACCAGACCGGCACCACCTCTGGCAAAATCAAAGGCTTTACCACCTACCAGACATTCAAAAACTACCCCTTACTTTTCTGGAAAAACGTTCCCGCCCGCCTGCTGCCCGTCATGCTGCCGCGCTTTACATTGGTCTATCTGTTTATCTACTGTAATTCACTGGTCAGCGGCCGGGGCTGGCCAGCTACCAAAGGCTTGTTGCGTATGCTCACCTTACTGCCAAAGAAATTACTGGAACGGAGGCACATCCAAAAGTCCCGGAAAGTTTCTATAGACTACATAAACTCCGTTCTGGTGCATGACTTACCGCCCAATGCCGCCAGGCTGCGCCGGTTTCGAGCGCTTTTTACCCGATCCCACCGCTAGACCGGCCAACCCCCACCAGCCAAAAGCCACGGCTTCGTTTGTCCATAAGTGCATGACCAGGCACATGACCGCATAAGCCGCTGCCGCACCCAGGAGGGTGATAGTCAAAGGCGACAGAACCTGCGTGACCAGACGCCTGATCACAAACAGCCATATGGCCACAAATACGGCCAGGCCCACAACCCCCACTTCGTACGCAATCTGCACATAGTAGTTCTCCGTCAGCTGCTGATTACCCCTGTTTCGTATAGATACAATACCGGCGGTGCCCGGACCGTGCCCCAGCGGCTTGTCTACCACCCCCTGGACTCCTTCTTTTATAAAGCGCAGGTGGTATTCGTCCGAGTCCAGGGCAGCAGCCGCGTTTTTATCGTCTGCCTTGAGCACAATGCTGCGGAAACTCTGGGTGCCGCGAACACTATAGGCCGCAAAATAAAGCACCAAAAGACCCACGGCCAGTACCGGCCAGTACCACTTAAGTATATGTACTGTCTTTTGGCGATGGGACATGACCAGTACCATACCCAGGCCAACCGCCAACCCCAGCCATGCTCCCCGCGAAAAGCTCAAGTACAGCACAATCAGGTGCAGGACTAACAGCCCGCATAGCAGCACCTTGTTCTTTTGTTTTTGGATCAGCTGGACCAGTAAAAGGATAGGGATTATGAGGTAGGCGCCAAACGAATTCGGATCACGAAAGGTGGCAAAGATGCGGGGAAGGGCCGGATCTTCATTTATAAAAAAGTTGGGTTTTACTCCCAAAGCCTGACTATAGCCAAAGTGCTTTAGAATGTCTTTGGGCAAAAACCACTGTAGCAGGCCCAGTACACAAACAATGGTGCTTATGACCAGTACAAATTTTACGAGCTGTCTGTGGTCAGCGCGATACTTCAGCAGTAGTCCGCCGCCCACAGCAATCAAAAATATCCATATAAAGCGGTTGTTATAGGTGCTGGCCAGGGCCGCAGTGTCCAGCGGCGTATCTTTATTTACCAGATACAGCACAACGTGCAGGGCCGCATAGAGCGCCGCCAAAACCAGCAACACAATGTAGTTCTGCCATTCCCGGCGTTGGACCTTCAGCAGCACCAGAACACCGGTCATGGCCAGCAGCCCGATAGTTACCAGGTCTTTGCCGATCTTCCAGCCTTCCAGCCCGCCCAGCGACGTTCCCAGCCATTGGGACACAAAAATATGAAACGGCATATAGGCCAGCAAAGCATAAACCCCGTATGCAGGTAGTCGTCTGATCATTTCCACCGTATAATTGTAACCTATGGAGCACCCCCAAAAACACATCGTCATCGACGCCCGCATCCGTCGCTCCAGCACCGGCCGCTACGTCGACCGTTTAGTAGAGCATTTGCAGAAAAACGACAGCCATACTCGCTACACCGTGCTGGTTGAGCCGGACGACCCCTGGCAACCCAGTGCCGGGAACTTCACCCGCGCAACGTCACCCTATCCGCAGTTTTCCTTCAACCCGCTGCACCAGTTGGGCTTTGCCTGGCAGCTCTACAAGCTTGGTGCCGATATCGTGCACTTTCCCATGAACCAGCAGCCGCTTTTGTACTTCAAGCCGGTCGTTACGTCCTGCATGGACCTGACGATGCTGCGTTTCACACGGCCGGGCAGGGCAACCCTGCCTGTCTTTTGGCTGAGGATGGCGGGTTATCGGTTTTTGTTTTGGTACTCCTTGCGCAAGTCCAAAGCCATCATCACCATAAGCCAGTTTGTAAAACAGGATGTCGAGAACCACTACCCCTTCGCCACAGGCCGTATTACTGTCACCTATTGCGCCAGCGAGCCTCCGCTGGGGGGCAAAGCACTTGCTCCTCCCGGTGTCAATCAACCCTTCATCATGCATGTCGGCAGTCCCTTTCCACACAAAAACATCGAGCGGCTTATAGAGGCTTTTGCCATCCTGAAAAAGTCTCACCCCAAACTTCAGCTCGTCCTGGTAGGCAAGAAAGAGTATCATTTTACCCAGTTAGAAGAACAGGCTCAGGCCAATCCCTTTGTCCGTGACATCATCTTTACCGGCTTCGTGTCAGAGGAAGAGCTCAAGTGGCTCTACCAAAACGCCGAGGCCTATGTGCTGCCCTCTCTCAGCGAAGGCTTTGGCCTGCCAGGGCTAGAAGCCATGGTGCACGGATGCCCCGTCGTCAGCAGCAATGCCACCTGCCTGCCCGAAGTCTACGGTAATGCCGCCCACTATTTTGACCCCAAAAGTACAGAAGACATCGCCCAAAAAACGGACGAGGTCCTTGCTAATATCTCCTTGCGCAAAACTCTTATCAAAGAAGGGTATGTCCGGCTCAAGAAATATTCCTGGCAGCGCATGGCCGAACAAACCTTAGAAATCTACAGGGGTACGCTGTAGTCACCCTTCATAATCTATCAGGCCGCCTTCGGTTCCGGTTGCTGCCCTTGTCCCCAGTAATTTCGAATACCATTGCCAATATCTTGATAAGCAATCTGCAGGCCACGCTCTGATGTATCGCCAATGGCCCGGGCAACACTCGAAAGAGGTGTCTCAACAACAACCCGCTTAACTTTCCCAGCCTCTTTCACTACCCCCAGCATATATCCAATATCGCCCGCATAGTTTCCGTTCAGGGCGCCGCGTAGCTCTGTCATACTCGCTTCACTACGGCCCTGGTCCAACCTGCCAACCGAAAGATGCACTTCAGGACTATATGGTGCCAGGTAGGGCACAGACGCTTCGATATTACTTATGACTTGCGGTCCAATAGTAGACGGATGATGTACCCATCCGGTGTCCAAGGCGTAGCCATTATACCCTCGAACGATACGCATTTTGTGATCAAATTCCCCCAGAGTAGACGCACCGACTCTGCGGGCTTCTTTGTCGTGCGGCTGAATCAGCGCTTTGTCCGGTTGGGCAGCCGCAATCTGCTTATTATCAAGTTGGGGGTTGGCGTGGGGGTAAAAAACCGCATCGCGCGTCCCGCTGCATGCCAGTTCTTCTTGGGCCTTGCCAATGGCCCTGGCAGAACCCATAACCGTCGGCCCAAACACCACCCTGCCAACACCCGGGGTATTGATAGCCACTCGCGCAGCCCACGAACCCCTGTTAGACACTTCGCCGGGAACCCGATCCTGTCTTCTTGACCGGGGCGTATGCCGCCAGCCCTGATGCCACGAATTCACCACAAGCTCTCTGGCGTCGACCGCCCGCTTTATGGCACCTATGCCATGTCCAGGCACCATGTCGAAAATAGGCATCCACTGCACACCGTCAAACCCGGCTGCGGCTGCGAACTCACCAAGTCGCCCTGGGGTGTAGCGGAAAAGGTTGCCCAAGTTGGTGCGCGGGTCAGTGTCCAGAATGTTCTGGTTCGAAAAGACTACTTCTAGATTTTGATTCGGCATTATTTAACGGTACTAACAAAAAAGTTCGTCGTCCGTAATAATTTTCACATCCAACCTATAGACATCACACTCTGTCCTGCCACCAGAGTTGCCTGAGGGCAGGCAAGTCGGGACAGGGTCAGGGTGTGATGTCTATAAAGCCACCCTAAAAAGTTACGGTGCCGGTTTGAAAACAACGTGGCGGTCCGGACCTTCGCCCTCCGATTCGGTTTGCAGGCCGGCGTCAGTGGCCACCTTGTGTACCGTACGGCGATCGGTAGCGTTCATCGGCTTAAGGTGCAGAGGCTCGCCGGAGTCCTTGACAATAGCCACCCATTCCCCGGCCTGCTGAGCCAGGCGGTCGGCCCGGGATTTTTTATAATCAGCCACGTCAACATTTACCCGGCTGGCAGCATAGCCTTGATTCTTCAGGGCATTACTTGTCACAAACTGCAGGGCGCGCATGGTGTCGCCGCGCTGGCCGATCAGAAAGCCGTTCAGGTGCGTGCTGGGCACATGGAGTTCTATAACCTCGTTATCCTCAGTTGTAGCATAAATGTCGGTGTTCAGGCCAAAGAAAGACAGGATGTCTTCCAGATACTTCTTGGCATACTGAATAGCTGCTTCTATATCCATAGGCTTTGCGTCTGGCATTATCTCCTCCTCTTTTTAGCTGACTTTGAGGAAGATTTCTTATTTTTGGTTTTCGGTTTACCCTGAGTTTGTTGAACTGGGCGGACGGGTTTTTTAGAGACAACTTCGCCCTCTATGATTTTTTTCTTATTGGATTTGTCAGGCTGGTCAGCAATAGCTTCCAGCTCCTCTTCATCTTGCCTCAGTATGATGTACTGCTGCAGGTAGGCCACCAGACCGCTTACAAACCAATACAGTCCCAAGGCCGAGGGCAGGTTAATGGTAAAAACAAATATCATGACCGGTATAAAAAATCGGGTGCTGCGGCCGACAGCAGCATTAACCTCTCCCTGATCGGACTTTTTGCCCGAACCGGCATCCTTCAGGATTTGGCGTAGCGTTCGGGCGTCTTTTTCAGTCGGCATCAACTGAACGGCCTGGAAATACTGGGTAACCGCGCTGCCGGCAACCAGGAACATAGCCGGCCAGTAAATACCGCCGCCTGATGGAATAGCGGCTTTAGTAAGGTCAATAAACCCAAGGAATGTCGCGTCAAACTGGCCGATGTTTTCGGCCAGGGACTTCAGCCAACCCAGGTTCTGCAGGTACGGGTAGGAAAACTCAATCACTGCATGCGGATTCTTAACTACCTTTTGCAGGCCAGAGTAAAGGCCCAGCAGAATGACGAGCTGAATGGCCAGCACGCCCAGGGAACCAAAGGGGCTGACCTCGCGCTCCTTATAGAGCTCCATAACCATCATGGATTCTTTCTGGCGGTCGCCTTTGGCTTCTTTTTTAATGCGCTTCAACTCTGGCTGAAGCCTCCGCATAGCTTTGGCATGATGCAGCTGCTTCTTAATAAGCGGCCACATCAGCAGACGGATGACGATAGTAAATATTACAAGCGCCAGGCCAAAATTGTGACCGGGCAGCAGGGCATAAATCAGAACAAGCAGATTAAAGATTGGCTGGACTATGAATGACTGGAACATGTTTTCTCCCTCAGGTTATACCCATAATACCAAACTAACGCCTGTACGGCAGGGTGTTAAACAAAAAGCGAACACTTATATATCCCGAAAGTATCCCCAAAACTATAAAATGCGGGCCTGGCGAAGCTGGTCCAGCACGGTCTTTTCAAGCTCTGCAGCCGGAATAGCAGCCATCTGTTCGCTATAAACTGTCAATACCATGTCATAAGGCCTCGACATGTCTGCCTCGTGCCGGCGAACCGCCTCATATAAACGGCGGCGGATACGGTTACGCACAACGGCCGATTTGTTGACCTTTTTACTGACTACCACTGCCAGCCGGTAGGAGGTGCGACGGTCGTTAGGAGCAACCTTCAAACTGGACAGAGGACCGCGAACGGTCCGGCCGTGCTGATAAACGTAACGCAGGCTGCCGTATCCGTGGAAGCGATGTTTTCGCGCAATCATGCTATGGAAACCGTCTACTGCCCTTCCCGGTTTTTTTAATATTTGACATGAGCCAAAAAAAGTTTTACAAATGTTTAAAAGTGCTTTGTATTCTGAAGTATAAAACTGTTCAGGCAGATATCTTCTTGCGGCCCTTGATGCGGCGGCGCTGTAAAACCGCCCGCCCTGCCTTGCTGGCCATGCGCTTCATAAAGCCATGCTGTCGGGCACGCTTGCGGGTCTTCGGCTGATAAGTTCTTTTTGGCATTTTCTTCTCCTTAATGCTCTATTGTAATCAAGCTTTCAACTGTTGCCTAGGTCTCACACCTGGACGCCGGGGTGTATTCTTGCCGGGAAACGGACCGGACCGTATTTAATGAGGTACGGTAAGGAGTATCCCGGATAAAAATCGCGCCGGGCGGCGGTGAGGACAGCGTGCGGGGGCCCAGGGTGTTTTTAACAATGGTTATTCGCTTATATTAGCAACTTTTCCCCATTTTTTCAACTATTTTCCACAGATATTACAGAGGTGGTCTTTAGATGTGTACAAGTCTGCCCCTGTTCCTGAAAAATTATAGGGGTTCCTTCTTATTCCAAACACAGGTTGTGGAAAAGTGATATATTTGTTGGTAGACTCTTAGAACAGATTCTGGAAGGAGTACGGAGGGTATGCAAGACAGCCTGTGGCAAGCAGTACTGGGGGAGATAGAGCTGACGGTTTCCCGGGGTCATTACGTCACGTGGTTTAAAAATACCCGGCTGCTCCGCCATCAGAACGACACGCTCGTCATAGGCGTTCAGAATGTCTTTGTAAAACAACAACTGGAACGCAAGTTCAATCAGCTCATAACCGATACTTTAGAAAAAAACGGTGTAAAGCCGGAACACATCGAATACAAGATAGACTCTGGTATGGCTCAATCCCGAAAGGCAGATGATGAACTTTCCGGGACCACCGTGCTCAGGAATCCTGAAAAAAGGTCTGTCGTCCAGGCAGCCGGCAAGTCCAGCCGTACCACGCTCACCCACACTTACCGCCAGGGACTGAATACGAAATATACCTTCGACAGTTTCATAGTTGGCTCCGGCAACGAACTGGCTTATGCTGCCTGCCAGGCTATCGCTCAAAATCCGGGCAGCAAGTATAATCCCCTCTTTGTCTACGGCGGCGTTGGTATTGGCAAAACACACCTCATTCAGGCCGCGGGCAACGCCGTTATCGCCAGGAATCCTGCTGCTCATGTCGTCTATGTTTCCACGGAACAGTTTGTGCAGGAGTTTCTGGATGCTATCCGGTACAAGAAAAATACCGATTTTGCCGGCTTTTACCGGAGCGCCGATGTGCTGATTATCGACGATATGCAGTTTATCGCCGGTAAGGAAAAGACGCAGGAAGAATTCTTTCACACCTTTAATGCCCTTCACCAGGCCAACAAACAGATCATTATCAGCAGTGACAAGCCGCCGAAAGACATCCCCACCCTGGAGGAACGGCTGCGCAGCCGGTTTGCCTGGGGCATGAGTATAGATATGCAGATCCCGGACTTTGAGACGCGCTGTGCTATTGTCCAGACCAAGGCCCACGAGCACGCCACTACCCTGCCCCCGCCAGTGGTAGAGTTCCTGGCTAACCTCATCCAGACCAATATCCGTGAACTGGAAGGCGCCCTGAACCAACTGCTGGCTTTTTGTGAAATGAGGGGGCTGGAACCCGAACTTACCTTAGCCACCAGCCTGTTGGGCACCAGCAAAACCCGGCCCAAGCATTTAAGTGCCAAGCAGATTATTGAACGAACCGCCAAGCACTTCCAGATCCCCCTGGAGGAAATGCTGGGCCCAAAAAGAGACAAAGACATCGTCGTACCCCGCCAGGTGGCTATGTATATGCTGCGGAGCGAACTACACCTGAGCTTCCCAAAAATCGCCCGGGAACTGGGCCGCAAGGACCACACTACCGCCATTCATTCCGTCGAAAAAATCACCAGGGAATCCGGCCTGGACCCGGTTATAAAAGCCGCCATCACCGAAATCAAGGAGCGTCTCTATGCTTAGAATTAGCACTGACCCACAAACCCTGCCCGGAGGAATTTCCGGCTGTCAGTCAGGTACCATGAGTGCTAAAAATCTGTGGGAAATTTGTGCACAAGCTGTGCAGAGGCTGTGGGTTGGACTGGGACAAAACCGGCACCTTACACACAGGCGGCTGGCGGCTGGCGGGACACTGTGGGAAAAACCGGGATTTTTGCACGGGTTGTACCACTTTTGTACTCAGGATTTGCCCACATATTTTTATACCTTTACGCCTCTGTTGTTAGGACAATTGTCCACCCCGTCCACAGGCCCTACTAAAACTACTACTATATATAATAAGTAATTAAGGAGTATAGGAATGAAACTGCAAGTCACCCAGGAAAACCTCACCCGAGCCCTAAACAATGTCAGCCGGGTAGCTAATACACGCGGCACCCTGCCCATTCTGGCGAACGTCCTGCTCAAGACCGTGGGTAATCGCCTCAGTATCGCTGCCACCAACCTGGATATTGCCATCACTCATTACATTGGCTCCAAAGTCGGTGAAGAAGGCTCTATAACCGTCCCTGCCCGGTTGATGCAGGATTTTGTAAGCAGCCTGCCGAGCGGTGTCATAGACCTCAAGCTGGATGATTACAAGCTCAACATCAGTACTGACAAATACCAGTCGGTTATTAACGGCATTTCGGCCGAGGACTATCCGGTTATGCCAGCTATAGCTGACGGCAAAAGCTGGAAAATAGCCGGCAAAACTCTCAAGGCCGGTCTACAGCAGGTGGTTATGGCGGCGTCAAACGATGAAGCCCGACCAGTTCTGACCGGGGTGTACCTTCACAGTCACGAAGGAGACCTGTATATGGTGGCCACAGACAGTTACCGCCTGGCCGAGAAGAAGCTTATGAAGTCCACTGACGAGGTGCAGCTTCTCATACCGGCTACCGCCCTCCAGGATTTGCTGCGTATTCTGGGCGAGTATGAGGGTGATGTGAATGTGACGCATGATGACCAGCAGGTGCTGTTCAAGGTGGGCGACATCGAGTTAGTTACCCGACTTATCGAGGGCAGTTACCCTGATTACCGCAAACTCATTCCGTCCAATTTTGCCTCCAGCGCCAAGCTGAAGCGGGCTGACCTCACAAACATTACCAAGGTGTCCAGCCTGTTCGCCCGTGAAAGTGCCGGCAGTGTGACTATCCACCTGGACGGTGAAAAATCCCAGGTGAGCATCCGCTCAGTCGCCTCGCAGTTAGGAGAGAACACATCTGCGGCGACAGCCGAGGTCACAGGCGACGGCATAATAACCCTTAATTCACGGTATATTCTGGATGCCCTGCATGCTCTCAGCGGCGAGGATGTCACCTTCTCTTTTAACGACAAACTGGAACCAACCGTCCTGGCCGACCCAAAGGCTGGCGACTATCTGCATGTCATTATGCCGCTCAAGTCGTAAACGGATTTTTGACAGTTAGACCACCATACTTACGTCCATCTTGTAAATCCTCGCTATAGAGAATGGCGCAGTTGAGATCTATAGCAGCTTGTACAATAAGTGCATCGTAAAAACTGAGAGAGTGCCCAGCGTGAAGGGCGACAGCACTGTTATAAAAGTAAATATCCGGAGTGTGTTTTAAGAGCCTCCTCATAAAAGTATTGAGTATACTTTCAAGATCAAGATCCAGGGTGGTTTTTTTAAATTTCCCGGTAGCAATATTGCAAAACTCTTGAACCACCTGTGAACTGATGCAGCCCCGGCCGGACCGCAGTGCATCCCGGATAAGCGTGTTGGCCGTGCTTTGCTTAACCTTATCCCGAGGGTCTAGCGCATAAATGAGAATGTTTGTATCTAGAAAATAGCTCTGTTTTGGCAAGTCTATCTCTCGTTCATTTCTTCTCTGGTAAATTTACGTCCTGGCTGGACGTAGCTTAGTCGCTTCATAAGTTCATTGTATTCCCTGACGGCTCGTTCTCGATCTGTGTATTGTTTGAGCCACTCACGAAAAAGGTTGTTAAGCGTAGTATTCTGGGAACGCGCTCGTTCTCTGGCAGCTTCAATAAGCTTTTCATCGGCAGAAAGAGTAATGTTTTTCATACGACAATAGTGTACACAGCTATAGTGCTACCGTCAATAAAGCTTCTCTCTATCGTATACTGGTAACACATGTTGGACTCAGTGAGATTACAGAGGTTTCGGTCGTACCGGGACGAGTCTTTTGAATTTGACCCCGGGGTGAATATTATCGTCGGGCCGAATGCCAGCGGCAAGACAAATCTGCTGGAGGCGCTCCTTGTCAGCTACACGGGCGGTTCCTTTCGGGCTAAGGATGGAGAGCTGGTGGCTTTTGGAGCGCCCTGGGCGCGGCTGGATGTCCTGGGGCCTGGTGGCGGTCGTACAGTAAAACTGCTCGTGCAGGAAAACGGGTTGGTAAAGAAAGAGTTTGTCATTGGGGATCAAAAGCTTGTGCGCTTGAGTTTGCAGAAGTCGCTGCCGGTAGTGTTGTTTGAGCCGAATCACCTGCTTCTGCTGCACGGCTCACCCGATCTCAGGCGTGAGTATATGGACGCTCTGCTGGAGCAGACCGTGGCGGGGTATGGGAAGATCCGGCGGGATTATCGCCGGGCTTTGGCTCAGCGTAATGCGCTCTTAAAACGTGGTGCATCCGCCCGGGGTCAGCTATTTGCCTGGGACATCCGGCTGAGCGAGATTGGTGCGCGTATTGCAAGCGAGCGTAATGCTCTTGTGCGGCGAATGAACGGACAGTTAGGGTTGCTCTACCACTCCATGGCCCGTTCTCGTGCCAATACAGTGACTGTTACATATGCAGCCAGCTGTGACATCACCCAGTACAGCTCAAGCCTGCTACACGCCCTGGAAAAGCGCCAGGACGTGGATATTGAACGTGGATACACTACAATCGGACCGCATCGTGAGGATTTGGTCGTGGCTTTTGACGGGCGGGAGGCGTCGCAGGTTGCTTCCCGCGGAGAGACGCGTACCATATTGTTGGCCCTCAAGGTCATGGAGCTACAGTTCATAGAGGAGGCCCGCGGCACTCAACCGATCCTCCTCCTGGATGACGTCTTCAGCGAACTGGACGGTGCCCGCCGCCGGGCCCTGACAGAAGTCATCAGCGGCTACCAAACCTTTATAACCACCACCGACGCGGACGTCGTGGTCCAGCATTTTATGAATAAGTGCCGGATCATTCCTCTCGGCGGCTAGCCGTGCAGGAGTTTGCCACACATGCTACCTGCTGAATCTCTAGGCCGCTTTATAGGTGGCCTTACGGCCAGCCTATGGCGCTAGCTTTAGCCTGACGATTCAGCAGGTAGCATGTGTGGCCCGGGTATGAGGACATTCCTGGTGCAGTTTGTAATTGGTGGCGGACAGAGTTTTGAAAGGAGGGTTTCCCGCGTAGTTATTCGAGGGTATTTTTTATCTGGTATTTCTTACGGTCAATACCGATCTCGTTCAGCTTTTTGTTAATCTGGGCATTTGCTTGCCGTAATCTGTCGGGTTCGTAGCCAAAAGCATCCAGTTTTGGCTGATACTCCAGCCTGCCGGCGTTGGGTGATATGGATATGAGAGTGCCGTAGGTAGAGACAGCAGAAACCTCCGGTACTTTCATAAGCTGGGCAACCTTTTGGTCGATCTTGTCGCTGATCTGCTGCTGTTCTATGTACAAGACCGAACGGGCTCCTGCATCGCTGGTAACACACAGCAAGTACGTGTCGTCTACCGGCTGTACGCCGCAGTAGTTGTAATCTCCAAAACCGTACTGGATTACGCCGGACTGTGTATCAACGTCAAAGTTTAAGACCTCAGTGTCCCTTACTATCACTAACCCGCCGCGGAAAATTGCCAGGTCGCGTACATTACTGACGGTGTAGAGCTGTTGAACTGTTTCACCGCTGACGTCATAGACCTCCAGGGCGTTTTCGTGCAAACCGCACAGTTTTTTGTCGCCGCAGAGGCGAATGGAGTCAAACCTTTTCTTTTGAAAGCTGTATCTTCTGGTTTGGTCGCCGTCCTGCAGGACTATTTCACTGTCTATATCAGAACCTTCGCCTTCTGCAGTATAGGCAATCGCAAAAGCGGAGCCGCGGGCGGTAAGCGCATAGGGTTTTAGCTTGGTGTTGCCCGGCCCGGCTATGGCTACCTCGACGGGCTTGGCCCCCAGTGCGGCGTAATAATGGGCGCTGGTAAGAGTGGAGGGATAAGCCAGGAAGCCATCCCGGTAAGCCTGCAAGCTGTAGCGCTCTTCGCCCAGGTCCGGCAGGTTGGTTCTGTTGGCCAGATTCGGCTTCAGTGCGCTTTGGAAATTGAAGGCCACGTGCGGTGTGTGCCCCGGTTCGGTGTCCCGGGCAAATTCATCGTGGCCGGCTACCACTACCTCATAGGTGAGTGCTATGGTCCCCTCTTTGGTCTGGATAATACCTTCCAGCAGGTCCTGTGTTGGAAAAGACCCGGTTCGCGGGTAGGTGGGCAAACTGGCGGTTGCCGGCACATGGACCTGAAGGGTGTCAAAGCCGCTGCCGCAGTCGTAGGAAACAAGGTGGGTTTTTAGAAAGTAGATGCACTCTTTGGGTTGGTTGCCTACAAACCGCCGGCCTTTTTCCGCCCCGGGCCTGGCCTGAACGGTCGTTGTTTCACCTTTGGCCTCCACTACGGAAAAGTACTGTGTTTCATCCTGGCGTACGGTTAGTTCATAGGTGCCGTTAGGCAGACTGGCCTCAATATGCCTGGAGGGGTCTTTGATTTCGGTAATGTCGTCCGGTTTGGCCTGATTGACGAACCGGTAGGTTACCTCGTTATTACTGGCGCTTTCGACATTGACTATCACCTTTGTTTTGCCGGCCACCAGTGTGAATATCAGGGCCATGCCTATGAAGACACCGGCAATTACAGCCAACAGGATCAGCTTGCGGCGTTGGTTACTGCCCGGCTGCTGCCCTGGCTGCACATACGATTCGTAAGGATTTATTTGTTCTGGTGGCATAGCCTATTCCTCACCTTTTTTAAGCATCACTTCTCATCCCTCTGCCGGGCAGCCCTGGCCGCTGGTAAACTGCGTGAAATAGTTGGCGGCCTGGGTTTGGCGGCGTGGAACGGCCTGGCTCATCCGGCCGGGTATTTCGTAGTGCCGGGTAATGATTTCGCTGGCTGCCCGGGGGTCGGCGTCTGCTCCTAGTGCTGTAAGCGGGTCAAGCGTACTGTTTCTGTAAGGGCCGTTTAGTTCACGCCAGATTGCCTCCAGCTGGACGCTCCTGGTGCCTGGTGCCTGGCCGAGTTCGTCGGCGACTATCTGCAGCTGATCCTTCCTGCCCGGCGAGGTGAACTGTATAAGTCCATAGCCGCCCCCCAACTGGTCGCCGCCGCTTCGCCGCTCGCGGCTAATGTAGATACGACCGGCAGAGTCTTTATACTGCACGGGCGGTATCTGGTCGTCCAGGCTGGTGGGCTGCCCGGCCCGGGATATTTCACCCCTTGAGTTTTGCCAGCTGTACTCAACCAGCCGGGGTTCAAAATGCGCTTCTTCTACCATGTTACCCAGGAAGCCAGCTGCCACCCCCGGCGCTAAGCTTCTGGTCTGGGTAAAGTAGTTCCATATCTCCTCGGCGGCGTTGCAGCCTTGCAGGGGTGCTCCGGCAGCCGGGTCGGTCTGTCTTTGGGCGTCTATGACCTCGTGATCAAAATGGCCGATTTCTTTGTCGAATATGGCTTTTTGTTCTCTGGACAGGGCTGCTACGGAAACAGCCGGAATAAACAGCTGGGCAACCAGGCCGGCCAACCCCAACCCTATCAAAAGTTTTGCTGCTACCTTGTGTCGTCTCATATTATCCTCCTGACGTGGACCAGTGCCACGATTCACTCGGCAGATTACTCAGCCCGAACCGGGCGGCGTTAGCCACCAGCCAGTTCCAGCCCGCGTCGCCGCGCCGGACTGTACCGCCGTTTAGCGTAAAGTCTATGGCCAGCCCGCGTTCGTGCATTGATTTTCCCGGTATGGCCGTTGGTATACGGCAAGTGCTTGGGCTGGCAGTCCAGACGTCCCGGCAGCCATTCTGGGTGCGCAGCCGTATCTGGTCGGCCGTATCGCGCCAGCCCCCGCCGGCCAGATTTACGCCCGCCGCATGGGCCTCGGTGAGCAGCTGATCAATGCGGCCGCCAATGCACCGGTGCACCCGAACGCCTTGTACCACGACAGTTTCGGACTCGGGAACGGGTGCTTGCGGGCAGCCGCCGGCGTCGAGTGCAGGGCTGCCGGCAGGGGTCACCACTTCGCTGTCGGCCTGGCCGTACAGCTGGTCGCAGGCCCCTTCATCCAACCCTTCATAACAGTCCAGGGCAAGCACGTTAAGGGTGTAGGCGAGGTAATAACGGTAGCGTAGTACTTCTTCCCTGCCTCTGTCTGCGTGGCACTTTGCCGGAAGTTGGACAAGGTCGTCTTCTTCCCCGGCCTTGCTATAGCGCAGATTCCCTTCGCGGGTGATGGTCATGGCGTGGCAGTCATCGCCGTATTCGTTGTTTAAACGCTCCAATTCATCAGGGTGATCTTCAAAGTAATTGCCGACTTCAAAGGGGTTTTCAAACCGGGGGTCGTCTTGCTCTGCTTCGGTAAAGCCGACAGTAGCAAAACCGTAGTCATAGCCGTTGGCGTCCTGCGCGATTGCTCTGCTGCCGGCAAAGGGCGCGGCAATCGCGCTGCTTATAACATTCGGCAGCCGGGCAATTGTGGCGATGGCCTCTGTCCTGGTCCGCGGTACCTTCATGAGCGTCGTTGCGGCCAGCGAATCAGCGTTAAAAATGTTCAGGTAGCGTTCGTAAAGGCTGGCGTTGGCCAGGTCCTGCATTCTTTCTTCGGTCGCCAGTTGCCTGACAGCGCGCGCTTCTGTTGTGCTAAGTTCGCTGCCGCCGGTCATCCGCATTTGTTCACGGGCCGCCAGCGCATTGCCGACGTTTACGATGCCACCCCACATGGCGCCTTTGGCGGCGGTGCTGGCAATCTGGCTGGCGTAGCGGTCCCGCAGCCACTGGATCCACTCGTCCTTGGTTCGGCCAGTCGGGCTCAGTGCCAGGTTAATGGCGCCGTCCACCAGGCTCTGAACCCTCCCTACGCCGGGCAGGTTGTTAATAAAATCACCAGTTTCATTAATCAGATCGCAGGCATCTGGTCCAACGCCGACCCCCCCTATTTCGACCCTGGTCGTTATTCGGTCAACAGCATCTAGGAGCGCGGGTCTCTCCCTGGAGCCGGGCTTGAGCCCGTTTGCTGACAACAGGTCTACGCCGGCTGCCGCGCCATTGCCGCTGGCGGCCTGAATGCCGGAGTCTGCCGCCCAGGAGGTGTCGGTTTCCTGGTCGTAGAAATGCTCGGCGTACACCCCCATTTCTTCAATACTCAGATCCTCAAAGCTCTTGATCTGGTCGCCCATAGCAACGGCGCCCAGGCCCATACGTATCATGGTCAGCTGGCTTTCCAGGTTCTGGGCGTCTATAGACTCGCTAAAGCCCTTGGCGGCACATACCAGGGCGACGGCCGCAGCCGGACCCCGGGCGGTCCGAAGAGCTGTGCTGAACTTTTGCCGCAGCCGGCCCAGGCGGGTCGTGTTAACGTCTATGTCTGCACCGCCGGTCCGGTGCCGGTTGGCTTCTTCGTCTCTGAGCTTTTCCTTCTCTTGCCGCCGCTGGTCGCGGCTTAGGGCAAATCTGTCCGCGGTTTGCCGGAAACGATTCCTGAACGGGTGGAATAAGCCATCGGTTCCACCACGTTTTATATGTAATCTTGCCCCCATCCAGGCACTGATCCGGTTGACTTTCAGCGCTTTGGTGGCTGCTCTGGTAATGCGATTCCGATCCCGAAACGGCATGTCCTGGGTTACGACACCTCTGGCACCATTTACCGGGTTACCGTCTATATCTACAGCGCTCTGAAAAGAGCCGTTTACGTCTATATCCTGCGCTCGCATTCGATCAAGGGTAGGCTTAGCTTTTACCGGGTCAGTCACCTGAAAACCTATGCCGCGCTGTGTTCCCGCCTGATACAACGGCCTCATACCGTTGTCGCTGAAACGACTTGCCCAGCGGTCGGCCCGCTGGTTGCCCCAGAGCCCCATGCGCCCCCGGGCAGCTTTGCCGGCCAGGGCGTAGACCACGAACCGGCCTGAGAATTTGTCGCCAAGGCTTTCGGAGGGGCTGTGGTGAAAAATCTTCATAAACTGGGAGACCTGAAGGAACTGCAACGGCCCGGACGTAATGCCGCCAATGCCCAGAATGCCGCCTACCACAAGGCCCGCTATGCCGCCCGTCACGGCGGTGCGGCGGGTAAGCAGCCCCTTAATGCCCCTTGAGCGCGAACTGCCTCCTTTGCCGCCGGCCTGCTGCTGGTCGTTTGACTGCGGAGTGACTTCTCCTTCGCTGTTTACAGCAAATACCCTATCTCTTTCGGTGTTGTCCGGGCTATCCGCTGCCTGCTGGTCGTTTGGCTGGGAGGTCGCTTCTCCGTCATTGTTTACACTAAACACTCTGCCTCTTTCAGACTCGCCAGTGTCTGAGGTGTATCCGTTTTGCTGTGGTGGAGGTTGTGCCATAGTTGTTTATGCTTTTCTGTATTATAACCCTGGATACAGCCTATTGTTCAAGTCGATTGTGCCCTGCTGCCCGGCCAGTTCGCCCTGCGCCTCTATTTGGGCGACTTGCTCGGGGTTGGTGGTAATCAGGCCGGTCTCTGTCGGACTGGCGGCAATCTGAATGTGCACATGGTTCTGCCCGGCAAAGAACAGGCCTTGCCCTACCGGGAACTGGCTCAGACGTTTCTTTTCCTCGCTTGTAAGCTTAAAAACGCCTGCAAGGACATCTACAGCGGAAGTGGACTGCTTGAGCAGTATTTGCATAGAGGCGTTGGCGACAATCGCCCGGCCCATGCGGCTGCCCATAAAGTCTTCCACGTCCTGAGTTATGGTGGTGATTCCCAGGTTGTATTTGCGGGCGCGCTTGGCCAGCGAGAAGAGGAAGGTTGCCGAATCTTCGTATTTCATAAGCTGCCAGGCCTCGTCCACTACCAGAATGCGCCGCTTTTTATCTGTCTTGGTCCGGTTCCAGATAAAGTTCAGGACAATGTACATAGCTACCGGGCGGAGCTCGTCCTCCAGATCCCGGATGTTAAAGACCACCAGCTGGTTGTTAATGTCTATGTTGCTTTGCTGGCTGAATATGCCGGCAAAGGTTCCGGTGGTGTATTTGCGCAGCCGCTGGGCCAGCTGCGGCCCGGTGCCCCCCATGTGCAACAGCGTGTCGTACAGGTCGGAAATGGTCGGCGGCTGGGCGGTATGAGTCAGCGGGTCATTGGTAATGCCGGCCTTGGCATAGGTCTCGATCAGGGCAGAGTCCAGGTCGGCCTCTTCTACCGGGCTGAGCGCCGGGATGGCTGTTGCCTGGCCGCCCATCATCTGGGTCTGGGCGCCGCCCATCATGAGCCGCAGCAGGCCATGCAGGGTAATGAGGTTGCTGCGCAGTGCGCTGTCGGCTTCATCAGTATCCACCACCTTTGGCAGGTCAAAGGGATTTATGCGTGTCGGTGAAGTCAGGCTCAACCGCACATAGGCGCCGCCGACGGCCTCGGCCATGCGCTGGTATTCGTTTTCCGGGTCTATGATGAACACCTCGGTGCCGAACATCATGCTGCGAAGCGCCTCTAACTTGACGGTGAACGATTTACCGGCACCGGACTTGGCAAAAACCACGGAGTTGCCGTTTTCCAGAGAGAACCGGTCAAAAATGACCAGGCCGGAGTTGTGCATATTGATACCGTACAAAATGCCGTTATCTTGCGTGAGGTCGGCACTGGTGAACGGAAAGCTGGTGCTGAGCGCGCCGGTGTTAAAGTTGCGGCGGATTTGCAGCTGGTCGCTAAACTGCGGCACGGTGCTGTTAAAGCCCTGTTCCTGTTGGGAGGTAGCCGGCTTGGAGTAAAGCAGCTGCTGCCCCAACAGGGATTCGACCTTGTGGGTGACAAACTCCAACTCGTCCTGTGATGAAGCGTACAGCGTAAAGTAAAAGCCAAAGCGGAAGAACCTTTCCTCGCCCACCTGCAGTTTGTCGCGCATTTCCTCGGCGTCCAGGATGGCCGCTTGCTTGCCCGGGTCGCGGACCCGGCCCTTTTCGGCGTCTATCTGGATACCGGCTTCCAGCTGCGAAACCTTTTTGCGCAGATTTTCCAGTACCACCTGGCTTTCCACCGGGTAAATGAACAGTGACATATCTATGACCTCATCAAGATTGATCATAGGCGACAGCCAGCCGGTAAAGACCTGCCGGGGATAGCCATACACATAGTAGGTACGAGCCAGCCGGGTACCCAGCTGAAAGTGCGTTGCCATATATTCCAAAGAAGCCGGTGCAATGAAATCGCGCAGCGCAGTGACGCCCTTCTGAAAGGCCGCCTGCACCTCCTGCTGTTCTGCCATACGTTGCTGTTGAGCTATGGCGACCGGGTCAAGCTGCTGTTTAGCCACGGAATGCTCCTTCCAGTCGCGAAGTCAGGAGTGCGGAGTCAGAAGAAAGGAGATCTAACCCCTTCGCACTTCGCACTTCTATCTTCTCACTCCTAAAAGGCGACAGCATTTTACTCATTGGAGGGTCCTATCCAGGTTGGGCTGGGGCGCCAGGCCCTGGCCCTTGGTGACAACCGGCGCACTCAGATCATTAAAGTTCTTGAGCTGCTGGCGGGTGGCGGTATCGGGGTTGTAGGTGTCATAATACAGTTCAATTAATTCCTGTGTATCAAGCGGCAGGCCCTGTATGTTGCACTGCAGCAGGCCGGAGAGCACGGCTTGAACCCGGTTGCGCAGCTCATCTTTGGCGGTGTTGAGGTCCTGTTCGTTGATAACCACGTGCTGCTCTTGTTTACTAAAAAGGCCTTTAAGCCCGGAGAAAAAGTTTTTACTTTGTGTCAAAGCCTTTTGCACGTCAAGCGTTGGAAAATACGGGATGACCACATAGAACTTCTTGTCCATAATGTTCGTCTGGAGCGCCAGATTGTCCACAAAGCCCAAATAATCTTCCATCAGTAGCGCCAGCAGCATGTTGTCGTGTTCCTGGCGGATTTTGTCCAACTTTTCCAGATACGGCCGGATGTCTACCTTTTGCGAGCGGATAAATATTTGCACCGGGAAATACAGCGAGTTCAAAAATCCCTGGTAGGCATACTCAACCGCCTCGCGCTCTTCACCGCTCATCAGGTCAAAGTTTATGGACTTGACCATAACGACCGAACGGAAGGAACCGTCGTTCATGATGACAATGCCGTCGCGGATTTCTGCTATCTGGAGGGCGTTTTGCGTGCTGTTAGGGTTGCCTTTGGCTGCCGGCGGTTTTGTTTGTTGAGGGGGTTGGACTGCTGCCGGGGCCGTCTGTTGGTACGGATTTGGAGGTTGTACGGGCGGCGCTGCATAAGGCGCCGGGTTGTAAGGAGCTGCCGCCGGAGCTTGCCCGGAGGGGGCAGCGTAAGGAGTACCGGGGCCGCCACTGGCGGCTCCCATAGGTTGCTGAGGATTCATATCTGGATTCATAGGGTTTGTACTAAGGTCTCCCACCGGATGATTCAAGGGTTTTAGTGAAGGTTAATCACCACTTCGCCATCTGACAGACCTTGCTCTTTAGGCTTTTTATTTGCCTGGCGGGCAATGGTTGCCACATCTAGATCATCATTGGTTGCAAGTCCAATTATATCAGGGTCCGGGGCTTGTGTCACAGGCTGATCATAGGCTGGCGGGAGGGCCGGCTGAACAGGCATGGCCGCGGCTGCGCTGGCAGCCGCTTTGGCCTCTGCCTGTTGCTCTTCCAGGGTTTTGATGACCCGCATGTTGCCGTAGTTTTTCGGTGTCTTTTGTTCGGCGTGAATTTTTTCTAATAATTCCTCTTCTGTCAGGGGGCCGCCGGCCGGGGCAAGCGGCTTAAGCGGCATTCCCTGTGATTGCTGGATTGCTGCCGGGTCGGGCGTGACAATAGTGCTCCCCGGTGCGGCGGGGAGACTGCCTGGCCCCGGGGGTTGCATTGCCGGGCCGTTGCTGTTCAAAAACCAGTAGTCAGGCTGCGCTGGCGGCTGGCTTGCTTGGGGTTGACCAGGTACCGGGGTTGGTAACTGCACAGACAGCGGCTGCGGGTTTTTCATATTGCTGACAATTTGATCGCGGTGCGCTTTGGAAGAAGCGCTGATCATCCGGTCAAGGCTTTGTGCCGTCGGGTTGTTTTGTTCGTCCAGTATGTCGTCGGTGGCGGTCGTATCATCCGGGGCTGCTGCCGACATAGAGCTAATATCAATCAGCCGGTCAGAACCGGCGCCTGCAGCGGCAAGGGTCGGCGTGCTGAACAGAGCGGCATTGACATTTTTTATAGCCCAGCCCCGGCTGTCGATAGTGTTGGCCAGGGCCTCCAAACGCGAACGAACTTCCCCCTCGGACATATTTTTAGTCAGAATCTTTTCAATCTTTTTCGGTGCGGTAATGGTCACCAGATCTCTGGTGCCGCTCTGATTCCAGATTCGCTTTCGGGGCTTCAGGGCAAAACGGATCTTAGCCAACAGCCACGTTTCCGTCGGCTGTTCCCCGCCGAACGGTAGGGCCAACAGACTAAAAAAGATCGTGTGCGGCAGCAACGGCAACACCAAAAACCAGGCTACAATAAACAGCCGAAAACCTACAAACAGCGAAACAGCAACAATTATAAGATAGACAAACTGCCGTATACCAAAAGGCCCGATCAGCTTATCCTCTGCCTCAATATCCTGAATAACCTTGTACGTCGCCATTAACATGTAGTATCAAGAGTCAAAGGCCACGAGTCAAGAGTATCGGCATCCGCTAAAGCTATTTTTAACTCTATGACAAAAGAGTAACGTCAATGAGGCTACCGTAGTTTTTTGCCAGCTTGCCATCAAAAGTTACAAACTGCTTACAGTCACCCAATACCGCACAAGCCACCTGCAATGCGTCTTCAAAATCGTCATCCTGGCGGTTGGTGATAGCCCAGCGCAAGACCGGCGAGCCCATATCCGTTATCTTATAGCTCTGAATATCTTCCAGCAGATCGGCCAGCGTATGTTTTTCTTTTTGACCAAAATATACATACAGATGCGCCGAAAGCGGAGATATACATGCTTGCTCAGCACGAACCAGAGCTGCTGCTGCAACCTCGGCCTTCCTGCGCCCCCGCAAAAGCACTTCCAGCAAAATGTTTGCGTCAAAACAGGTCTTCATGCATGCTATCCGCGATATGGAGGCTTATGCTTTGGGTCCGTGTCAAGCATCTGATACCTGACTCTCAAAACCCTGGTCCTGTCATCCTCCAGCTTGACTGGAGGATCCAGTAGAATAACAAGAATACTGGATTGTCTGGTCAAGCCAGACAATGACGAGGTTTTGAGAGTCAGGTTCTGATGATACAGCTCTTTGACGGATTTATTCGGATCAAATGCAGGCTTACTGCTTGTGCCCTTGCGGTTGGCAGTGCGGACAAGAAAGCGCTGGACTGCCTCGCGGCTACCGGGCGCAGTCTTCTTGGCGGACGGAACTTCCGGGGTAATAGTAAAAGCAGGCTTAGACCGATACGTCACCCGGATACGTTCCCCGGCCCTTGCCCGTGCAACAACCTTGTCCAGATTTGTCACACTATGCAATTAATGTTATATAGTAACTTATGCATGAGTTTATAGAGCAGGCTACTGAAAGAAGGAGAATCTACGACCACAACCGGAATCAGGCCAAACTGTTAGAAACTCAGGACGTGCTTGAAAAGCAAAGAGCTTCAGAAGCACGCGAGAGGGAGTTGCAGGTTGCTGCCAGGTTCCAACCGCTTATTGCTGCTACCGTCAAGGAAGCTGCAAAAGATATTGCTCCCATATTGCCAGAAGCGACTGCCAATGTAGCTCTTTGGCGTCAACCTAAGCGTGTTGTGACCAAGAAGCTTGGAGTTGCCACATTACTTTTCGGTGTAAGTTATAGGGTGACCTATGAGGAGCAGGAGCCCAAACCGGCTTGGCTCATTAGGCGTCATATTGCCTCACCAAGAGGTATTGGCTTTGGCCCTTACTTCGGAAGTATTCCTGATTTCCCTCAACACGAGATTGAAGAAACGGGACTCGTGGTGGACGGGACCGGCCAATTATTAACTTATGAAATTTGCCATGGCACCGGTAACGTTTCTGATTATGAAGTACGCAGAACATACCAGAAGCTCAGTAGTTCACCGTCCAGTCCTTTTACGGCTGCAAGCTATCGGCCAGCTACTGATGCGGAAATTGCTCCTCTGGGCAGTATTACACCCCATACGGATGTCAACGGTGTACCGATTGACATATCGATGTGGCGTAATCGACTACTGTCCCTAATTCCTGCGTAGAATTCTCATCGGTCAGCTCCTCGCCGACCAGGTAGCCTACTCATTAAGCCCCTGGCTTGTCCAGGGTCTGACTCCTTACGGTTTTCTGCCCGGCGTTCGTTTTATTCGTTATTTTTTGCTCTAACCTTGGCTTTGTCTGGCCGACTCTTCGCCATGGCCTTTTGTTTTTTATCTTTCGCTTACTTCACGCGCGGTGATGCTTGATCGACTTCGTCGCCAGGGATTATGGTAATAATCGGCCCCCTATGTGGCTTACCAGAAACTGCTGCGCCCTGCTGAGCCAGCCTATTCAGTTCGTCGTCTTCCGTATGGTACAGTTTATCAAATTGACTTACCAATCTTGCTCTGGAAGAATCTGTTATGCCCGAGTCAAACTCTTCCATGGGTATACTCAACTGGGATGAGAGGAATCCCCGAACTGCATTTTGTTCCATCATAGTGCGAAAGGCTCCCGCGTCAAATGCCTGAGCTGTCTCCGCGGCCTTATCGGCTGCTGCCTTGGTTAGTGGGTTGACCTGGTCTCTAATGCCTTGCTTGATGCGTAGGATTTGTGCAGGGTCAAAGCCGTTTTGAGGAGTTTCCGCTCCTTGTTCGTGTCCGTTGGGGTAGAGTTCGTTATGCGGAGTGGGGGCGTCCTCAACACGGATAACAGTTGCCCGCCCCGTACTGCCAGTTTCTTTAGGATACCCCAATTGCTCTTCGCCGTTCGTAAGCATATGCTGGCGTTCTTGGTATTCTCTCTCAACTTTTCTTATTGATTTTTGTGTTGTATGAGGATGGTCTCTAAGCGATCCATTTTCATCTCGCCACAATGATTTTCCTGTTTCAGGGTCAATGTCGTAGACACCGTGCTGATCTACTGCCTGAGTAGCGCGGAGTGTGCCCAAAGTATCGCTTCGACGGAAGGCCTTTCGAGACCTTCGCCACTCCTTCCCTGAAGACGGCCAGCGGCCCTCCTCAAGGCTGTAGTTTTTGCGCTCTCGTGCAGCAGTATTCCAGTCAGGGCCCTCATAATCCTGGGTAGTTTTCTCCGGCTGCGTCCCGGGCCTGTCTCTGAGCTGCCGGCGCCGGAGTATGGCCCGAAGCCCGGTAACGGCTGTTGCTTCACCGGCCACTACTGCCGTAGGTTCCGTAGCCACTGCTATTTTATCTTGGTCGGTCTGAGGGCCGGCGTCAGCCCCGCTCTGCTGGCGGAGTTGATCTCTCAATGCGTCTGCTTCTGGTGAAGGTGCCTTGTTACCAACGTCCCAATACTCTCCATAAGCACCCAGGTCTGGTTCTGCGGAAGTTGGACGAAGATTTTTTTCGCTTCTTCTTTCTGACATCTGTTACATTATAACATCATGTTTTATTATTGTCAAAAAATCAAGCAATCAAGAGTGCAACACTACGGCCTTCCTGGCCCGCCAGCTCCTGGTGCGGGAGGTTGAAACCCTGCTCCCGGGTCGGTCGGACGGCTCCCTGCGCGACGGGCTTCCTCCTCGGACAGGCCATACTCCTTTTTCATTTCGCGGAATTCTGCATCGCCTCTTGATGCGTCGACTTCCTGAAGTTGCGTTTGGCCGCTTCTGGCCACCCTGGTTATAACAGTATTATTAGGTCCGGGAACGTTGATCGTAACTTGTCCTTCTCTGCCGAATACTTGATTTGCCAGTAACGTGCCCACGGTTTGTTTAGCCTGACCAGCTTGGTCATGGATGCTAGAGACAGCGGCCAGTTGTTGTTTGACCACTCGTTGTGCCTGTGCCTTGTCTGCATCACTGGCAGCGGGATCCAGATAAACTTGTGCGGCATTGCCCTTGGCTTTGTCGAGTCCTCTGTTAATTGCCTGGGCAAACATGCCTGCAGTTTTGGCGTTTCTTGATCCTATAACTGCTGCCGGTCCACCATTTGCATACGCCTTGTCCACGATCATGTCTGTAATTGCCTGGGTGCTTTCGCCACGCTCGGCCATGCTTATGGCCGCCAAATGGTCACCAAATCCCGCTTCTGACACTTCATACCGTTGCGCAGACTTGAAACCGGACTTACCCGCTGCCACCAGGGAACCTTGTATCGACCTGTTGCCTTTAGTATATTTTGCAATGTCTTCATGCCACTTACCGATATCTCCTTCCTCGTAGGAGGTGCCTGCCGCAGGCAGTTTGGCCAGCGTAGCCAAGGTAAATCCTTCGTTGCCCATTTCCTTGCGTAGACGCATGATCTGGCCCAGTGCTATTTCCTGGCTTTTGCCTGTGAATCCATTTTTTGCCAGCGCGCTCTTCGTTTTTGTAATGTCGCCTTCGCCCTCGAGCGCAGCTTTCATGATCGAATCGTTGGCAAAGAAAGCTCTTGCTCCAGAAAGTTTTTCTGATTCTTCCATGGCTTTTTCAAAGTGTTGATCAGCAACGGCTCCCTGCAGGTTTCCCCTCATCATGCTCGGACGCAGACCAGCTTTTTTAGCATTGGAAGCATAGCCTATTCGAGTATTCCATTTCTCGCGGCGAGAGCCCTCTGGGGCGCCCCTGAAGAAGTTGCTGGCCTTGGCTCGCTCGCCAGCTTCCTTCTTGATTCGTGTACGCCTTTCGCGTTGGCGGTCGAACAGGCCTTTGCTGCGGTCGTTGGCTATACCGGCTACGTTGGCAAACAGGCCGCCGGCAAACTTGAAGGTAAATGGAATAAAGGCATAGGGTATCATGTAGGCAATCAGGGTGCTGATGGGTTGCAGTATAGCGCCGTCCAGTCCGGCACTATTGCCCTCGTGAATGGTAAAGGCAAAGACACGGCCCATAGCGATCACGGCCATAATCAACGGGTACATGATAAGCAGCTTGCTGAAGGCGCTCCACCACAGCTTCCACAGTTTGTCATTACCCGGGAATATCCAGGCCAGAATGGCCAGAGGGGCAGCCAGCATAAAGACGACTATAAAGAGCTGGCGCAACAGCAACACCAGGAAAGCCACCCCGGCGAATAAGAGCAATGTTCCGCCAAAGAACCAAAGGAGCAATATAATTGCCAATCCTCCGCCGACACCAGTTACGATCCCTTCCAGGACGCCGCCGGCAAACATGCTTGCCAGATTAAAGTCATTGCCATCGCCGGCAAGTTCGTTAAACGGCGACGTTATGATGCCCAAAGTACCGGACCCCAGCTCGTTAAAGAAGCCTATAAGAAAGACGCATATGTTGTAAGACAGCGCAATAAAAACGACAGCTATCAGCAGACGCGGCAAAGCCCGTTTGACGGTATAGGCGCTTACAAAGTCAAACCCCAGGGCAGTTCCAATAACCATCACCAGCACAATAGGTATAAGGATGATATAAGCAATATTCCGGATAGCAGCAAATGCGGCCTTGAACTGGTTGTTGCTGTAGTAGTTGGAGTCAATTTCCAGCAGGGCCTGGATGTAAGTGTCTACGGTATTGAGTGCGCCGTCCAGCAGCCGGATAACCGGGCACATGATCCAGGCCATGGCGCCGCTTTCTGTTTCGCAGGAAGGCTCGTTATCGTCCGCTGGATCGGGGTCGTTGCTGCCGGGGCCTACGGGTGTACCGGTTCCCGCTGCCAGGGTTTGATTGGTTAACTTGCCGATGGTCACGCTGTGGCTGTCTTCGGTCAGGCACGAGTCTCCGGCGTATGTGCGCATCGTTCCCCGGCCATTTGTTCCTTCGGGGGTAAAGGTAATGTAATGACACCCCTCGACGTCCGGGCCAAAGACGGGGGGATCCTCGCCAGGTATGGGGATCCAGACGCCCCCCAGGTTTTCGTAGTTGTCGGTTTCGCCCTGGCCGCCTATGTCGAAGTCGTCAAACACCGGTTCGATTTGTCCGGAGTCAACCCAATAGAACCATACCTGGGCATTCTGGGTTTCGCCGATGCTCATTGGTACCCCAAGGTGTCCGCAGAATCCACCTTCCTCTTGCGCAACGTTGAGGGTGGCGTTGCCCTTGTTGGAACCGAACGGTCCGCCGTTAAAGCCGCTTATAAAGCCGGCGCAACTGCCCGGTGCCCTGAAGTTCATATCCCCGTCGCCTGGTTCCGGGTCTACGTACCGCGTGTATCCCGGTTCGCCGGCTATGACAACATCAATGGTCGCGGCATTGACCCAGTTCGCGGTGATCTGGGGCGTTTGCGCCCTTACTGTTCCTGTTGGGATAAGAGACAGAACCATGCTGGACAGAATGGTTGCCAGCAGAGAAAAACCCATCAAGTGTCGAAGATATTTGCTACGCATAGTGCTTGGGTTAATAATATCACAACAGTTCATTTAAGAGCCCGGATTCTGACCCACCCTCACTTTCTCACCACCACTGTCATTCCGGAAAGAATGGCGAAAGGGTGTATAATAAAAGTCAATCAACTATAATCAAAAACGAATGAAAAAGCTCAAAACAACCGTACTGCACCTGACAAGCCTTCTTGTAGTAGTAGCCGCGCTGTCGGGGGCTGTACTGCAATTTGCGCCAGCGCCAAAGGCTTCTGCACAGCGTGGTGCGGCGCCTTGTACTGCGGCCCAGTGGAATATAGGCGGTACCTGCTACGGCATTCCCCCGTGTTCTCCGGGTAATGTGAACTACGGCAGCCGGGGGTGTATTTCCGACGCAGAGGCCCAGGCCGAAGTCGATCGCATCGGACCTGTAGATGGTGCTGAAGAGCCGCAGCGCCAGGCCAGAAACACTTGCAACCAAGCCCCCCTGAACGCCGACAACTGCCCTTTCCTTGCCAACTACGTCGTACCCTTCATCAACGCCTTGTCCGGTGCGGTAGGTATTCTGGTCGTCATTATGATTGCCTGGAGCGGCATCCAGTACGCTTCAGCCAAGGACAACCCTCAGCAAGCTGCAGCGGCCAAAGAGCACATTCGTAATGCCCTGCTGGCGCTGGTTATATATATCTTTATGGTGGCGTTTTTGAACTGGGTAGTACCCGGAGGAGTGTTCTAGATGGTGTTGCGCAGACTGTTCGCGAGCTTTTTTGTGGCGGCAAGTATACTGACTGCGGGTGCGGTCCTGTTTCCTCAGCCAGTCCATGCTGCAACACGGGAAGAGTGCACCGGCAATGCTTCCATTACCGTTTTGCCAAAGTGGTACAAATACCTGAACCCCCGCTGGGGCGACCCCGACGGCCCGCCGCCCAATGGCCCCCAGGGTCCTACGTGCATACTGGATGGCGCCACTTTTCCTGGAGCCATCCCGGCCATTCTGCTGGCTGTCTTTGAGATCCTGCTGCGCGTCGCCGGTATAGTTTCGGTATTATTTATTGTGTACGGCGGGTTCCAGTACCTGATTACTACCGGTGAGCCGGATAAAGCCAAAAACGCCCGCACAACTATCATCAATGCGCTCGTAGGCCTGATGATCGCGATGTTTGCGACGGTTATTGTAAATCTGGTCGGGAGGAATATTGGATGAGCTGGTTCGACCCTCTCTTGCTGCTGGCCCAGATCCCCAAGAGTGATCTGACGGATATTGATGCCCTGCCGACAAGTTTTGGCGATAATAACGTACAGAACGGCCTGGTAGTTGCTTTTGGCATCGCTGGCGGCATCGCTCTTGTGGTAATGGCCTATGGCGGGCTTAAGTTTGTGTTGTCCCAGGGTAATCCGCAAGAGGTCACCAAGGCTAAAAATACCATCATAGACGGGCTGATTGGCTTGGCGGTCATCGTGGGAGCGGCAGGTATTGTAGGGTTTGTAGTATCGGCACTGACATGAAAAAAAGACTCGTACTATTTGCACTGGGACTTGGGCTGGCCGGACTGTTCGTGCTCCCTGCGCCGGTTTTTGCTGCTGACGTCCTCAACCCGGCATGTGAAGGAGTAGTTGATCCGGTGACTGGCAGTCCGCCTGCTGCCTGTGGGGGTAATAATGCGGATCAGCCTGCGTCCGGGAATGCAATCTACGGTCCGAACGGACTGCTTACGCGGGCAGCTGGTCTCATTGCCCGAATAGTAGGTATAGCTTCGGTTGTCATGATTATCATCGGCGGGTATAAATACGTAACTTCTTCCGGCGATACAGGCAACGTCAGATCAGCCAAAGACACCATTATGTTTGCCGTTATTGGCATGCTGGTTGCCCTGGCTGCTCAGTCGATCGTCGTTTTTGTACTTAGTAGGCTATAAGACTATAATAGATCAGGAGTTAATCATGAAACACAACAGCAAAAAACTAGTGCTCTTACTTGCGGTCGCGACGCTGGGCTTTGCGGCCGGAGCTTCTGCAGTGAGCGCTCAAACCGTCACTGACGTATGCCAGGGAGTGGCCTCGGCGGGAGGTTCCTGTACAGAGACGGGCGCAAGCACCACGGTTAATAGTATTGTCGGCCTCGGTGTTAATATACTGAGTGTAATCGTGGGCATTGTCTCAGTTGTTATGATTATAATCGGCGGGTTTAAATATGTAACTTCCGGCGGGGAGTCGGCAAGCATACAGTCTGCCAAAAACACTATACTCTACGCTATCGTCGGTCTGGTTATTGTGGCCATGGCCCAGATTATTACCGGCTTTGTGCTGGACCGGGCGACTAACCCGCAACCGACAACCAGAACCCTGATTCGGAGGGAAGCCTGAAATAGACCCTGACAACCCTTGATAGACAAGAAACCGTTATGGTATAAGTAAGACATAAGCATTTAGAAAGGTATGATTAACATGATCAAAAAAATAAAAGTATTACTAGCGAATTTGAGTATTGCCAGCCTGTTGCTGGTGCCCATATTGGCCCCGGTAGCGGTCCATGCCCAGATTAGCGACGATCCAAACCTGCAAGACAACTTATGCAGCGGGGCGGAAGAGCTTCAGTTTGGTACAACCGGCACGTGCAGCGATACAACAGGTGCTGAGGATACGGTGAACAGCCTGGTCGGCACAGTCATTAATATCTTCTCTGTCGTCGTGGGCATCATTGCGGTTATTATGATCATCTATGGCGGCTTTAAGTACATTACCTCCGGCGGAGATTCTGGCAACATTGGTTCTGCCAAAAACACCATCCTCTTCGCCATCGTAGGCCTCATCATCGTAGCCATGGCCCAGATTGTCGTCCGTTTCGTATTGTCCCGGGCAGTAGGTGATGGAGAAACTGCGGTATAGTACCCGGCTCTGTCAACCACTCTACCTTAAAGGCTCCTCTACAGAGGAGCCTTTAAACTATTCCGTATAGAAGTGGTCCACATAATCCAGCTGCCTTTCCTGGCGGGCTATCATTCTATACACATCACACTCTCACTTGTCCCAAAACCAAACCTGATCAGTTTTGTTCCAGGCAGTTTTTTGGTGAGGAAACATATCTGTAGATACGTTGACGAGGCAAAGGGCTGCCTGGGGTAAAAGTGGCAGGTTTGGTGGGGCAAGAGAGGGTGTGATGTGTATAAATAACTAAAAAGGCACCACGGCCGGCCGCGGTGCCTGATGTGACGAAAAAAGATACTATAGGACTTGAATCTTCTTTACAGTGTCTTGCTTGACTTTGGTAAAGGAGATCGTTAGTACGCCATCCTTTAGTACGGCTTCTATTTCATCTTCCTTCACGGGGACAGGCAATGCCAGGCTGCGGGAAAACTCACCCCAGTAGCATTCCTGGACAAAGTAATTTTCTACATCGTCTTCGGTGCCTGCAGAGAGTGTGCCACGTATACTCAATGTGTTGTCAGAAATACTTACATCAAGATCGTGCTTGTTTACGCCGGCGGTACGGGCTTTGACGACTAGCTTTTCCTTGGTTTCATACACGTCTACTGCCAGCTGACCTGGAACGGCGTCATCTTCGTCCCATTCATCTGCCGGTGCGGCTGCTTGTGGTGCCCCGCCCGGGTCGTCTGCCGGCGTAGGCACGTCATCATCTTCGCCGAGGAATGCAGCAGTCAGTTCATCTTCCATTAACAGATCTTCGTCACGGCTGCGTCTAGCCATAAGTGTGTTACCCTCCACTTTATATGAGACAAACCAAAGTTTTTCTCACTCGTGTCCCGGGCGGCCCGGAATATTTCCTAATTTGTAAAAACAACCTGGTTTATTTGCAATTTTTGTTACTCATCAGTATAGCTAGATTAGTATAGAGGTGCAACTGCCATATCTGTTATTTACAACAGTAATTCCTACAACGATTTACTGATTTTACTTAATTGCCGTGGGATACTCCTAAAAGATGCTTTGGATTGAGAGGCTTTTGGACTTTTTAGCACCACAGTATTGTATGGTTTGTGGTGCAGAGGGCGCGGTTGTATGTGCCTGGTGTTTACCGGATTTTGCACCGCCTGTACCGCTGCGGTGCTACAGCTGCCGGGTAATTACAGACAATGGCCTCGTCTGCCGCAGGTGTCGCCGGCACAGCAGACTAAAACATGTGTGGGTTCGAACAGAATATGAAGACGGCGCAAAACAGCTTATTCACGACTTCAAGTTTGAGCGCAAACAGGCCGCCGCCCTGCCCATAGCCCGCATGATGGCCGAGTGCCTGCCCTTTTTGCAACCCGACACTCTTATTACGCACGTACCAACAGCTACGCATCGCGTCCGCAGGCGCGGGTATGATCACGCCGAGCTGCTTGCCAGGGCTCTGGCCCAGGAGCTTGGCTTGGAGCACAGAACACTACTCCGGAGAGTGACGCAGACCCGTCAGGTGCGGTCAAAACGTGCGGAGCGATTGTCTCAGATGCGGCATGCCTTTAGACCGGTACGTTCAGAAGAGGTACAGAAGGCTACTATCCTGATGGTTGACGACCTTACCACTACGGGTGCCACCATTGAATCAGCTGCCAGATGCCTCCGAGAAGCGGGCGCTAAAACAGTGGACGCAGTGGTGTTTGCTCAAAAGGAATATAAAGATTGAAAATAGCATAGCAACGGGTTCTAAGCAATTGACGAGCTGTTGAGTCATACATAGTCTGACATTACATCATAGGGAGGTCAGGTATGTCCTCGTCCCGCACAAAACGCGGCCAGCCCGTAGCAGCAATAGATTCCCGATTCGCGGCCTCAGCCTCAGCTTTAGGTAAGTTAGGCCTAATAGTGATCGTTTTCGTGTGATCCGGATACACTATCTGGAGTTCGACTTCATGATCCGGAAAGAACAGTTCATCCGGGCCATCCAGCATGAGTTCGCTTGCTTCTCCTGCCGGCACAGTATCTGGGCTTAAGCCCGTCCCATTACTAGCCGAGTATTTATCGAATTCAGACATTGCCGCTCCTTCTATATCTGAAAATAGTATCTCTCATACTCAACTGTATCATCCAAGGCTTATTGTGGCACCTCATAATACCTTTTTTGCACTAACCCCAGCCGTCTTCACGTTTGCGTCAGCTGAAGCTACGCCCGTGGGTTTGAATGTACTTCAACCAAACAAAAAAGGCCTACCTTTCGGCGGCTTTTTTTGTTTGGCGGAGAGGGTGGGATTCGAACCCACGGAACCCGTTAGGGTTCAACAGTTTTCAAGACTGTCCAGATAAACCGCTCCTGCACCTCTCCTTGAATAGAGTTGTGGCCCTTCGGCTGTGCACAGAGTCATTTCGATTCGTCTGACAAATAGGCATACCGAACAAATCAAAATGGCGGAGAGAGAGGGATTCGAACCCTCGCGGGAGCTTTCGCCCCCCTAACGATTTAGCAAACCGTCCCCTTGAGCCACTTGGGTACCTCTCCTCGTCACCTGTGTACTGTTCAGGCAGCTGATTCGCCGGCAAAACAAGTTTGTCCGGCAAATCTAGCTACCTGAACATGCCAGCTCCTCTTCAATTTTGCGAATCCTCTCGCAAATTTGGATTCTAATTGTCCAAACCAGCAGACAAGCTGCTTGGTTTGGGATTTTGGATGGGCTGCAGGATGCAGAACAGGTTGGATTATAGCAAATTACTCCTTACAGATCCACAGCTTGTGATTTTTACTAGTAAGGCTAAAAGGCTTTGGGTTACAATGTAAGCATTATGCAACCAGGAGGAGTTATTACGCCAGGCGCGTCCCCATCTGACCCGCAGCAACCCGCGGAGCCTGTGCAGCCCGCACCGCAACCAGTAGCGGCGCAGCCTCCGGCGCCGGAACTTCAGGCAGAGCCCCCCGTGCAACCAGACACAGGCTGGCAGTTCACTGCAGCGGAGAGCGACTATAACGTGCCAGCTCCCTTGCCTCAGTTACGGGCTGTGATCAATTGGACCGCCTCAGAGTACGTCGCCCATGACAAAAACATGGGCTGGTATGCGTTGGTGGTTCTGGTTTCCGGGGTGGTTGCCGCAGTCGTCTACTTTATTACCCGTGACTTCGTATCTACCGGGGTCATGATCGTACTGGGCCTGGCATTTGCAGCATTTGGTGCTCGTAAGCCCCAGGTCCTTGAGTATTCTATTGACGCTGTGGGAATACAAATTGGCCCAAAACACTACCCCTTTACTATGTTCCGGACTTTTTCACTTCTGGAGGAAGATGCCGTCCACTCCATATTGCTTATGCCGCTCCAACGGTTTAACTTGCCCATTACCGTGTATTACGATCCAGCCAATGAGGACGGCATCATAGAGGCGCTCAGCATTCACCTCCCTCACGAGGACCGCCGCCTCAGCCCTATAGACAACCTCATGCGCAAAATCCGGTTTTAATAAAAAAGCTTCCCCAGCCATTTATAAGCCAACGCGGAAAGCCAGGAAATAGCATAAGGGGTTGTGAAAGTAGTCTCCCCTAGATTCTAATCCGAATCGCAACACTACCACTTTCGCTTAAACACCGCTTCCGGGGTCTTGTAGCCCAGTCGTTTCCTTGGCCTAGTATTAATTCTGTGTACTGCC
>Ga0193742_1000021_pt1 | contig 107523 bp, 151 predicted proteins | sample L2c1metaG_FD_165511 | JGI IMG/M metagenome (GOLD analysis project Ga0193742, IMG submission 165511) | Soil microbial communities from a riparian zone of the East river system, Colorado, United States - L2c1 | ecosystem: Environmental > Terrestrial > Soil > Riparian zone | place: USA: East... | reverse complement strand
TAGACATGCATCCCACCTTAGCAGGGCTTTATCCTTTTCTTTTAGGATCCCCTGCTAGGTGCGCTTTCCTGTCGTATTTTATGTTTATATATATATTTAGGATCCCCTGCTAGATCTCGACTAAGTCGTCCGCAGTTGCCCTAACACCGACAGTTTGAACTTTCGACATGTTTAACACCCTTCATGCCCTACCGGCGTATAATCCCATCCTTATTACTGCTGTCGAGCTTCTACTCTCATCTAACATCCAACTCCGTGTTTTCCACATCCTGCATAATGATAATAAAGTCGCCAATGCCTTGTCTCGACTCAATGGTGCTACCGCACATCGTCTACAGCCGTGTCTAGTCATGACTAGATTCTCACCCCCTCAATTTACACTGGGGGATGGCTGTTTATAACCAAGACCTCAGTTATGTCCAGGTGTCCTCACTGGGAGACTTGAACTCACAATCGTCTGCTTTGCAAATGCGCAGTTGCGGTTGCATGTGCCATTGAATCAAGCTCAGTCTCTTCCTACTCTTCTGCCGTTATGTCTTACTTTGACTTCTGTTCCTCGCATGCTCTTCCTGTTGATCCAACACCCAACACTCTTAGCTTTACGCTGTATATATGTCCCACTACATCAAGCCTAGATCGGTCGCCTCCTACCTTTTGGGTATTTGTAGCCAACTTGAACCTTTTTTCCCTGACATCAGATCGCATAGGTGTCATTGGCTCATTACAAAGACTCTTGAAGGCTGTTGGAAGATGTTTCCTTTGGCCATATCATGAAAACGGCCCGTCACTAGGTCTGAACTTGCTCTTATTTCTCAAAAATATGCCTTGTCAACCTCCTTCAACGATGCTCTCTTCTGCGCCATCCTACTCACTGGCTTCCATGGTTTACTATGCTTAGGAGAGTTGACCTGGCCCGATAAGAAAAGCCTACAAGACTATTACAAGGTCATCTTGCGAAACTCCGTTCACATCAATCCAAAATCCTTCCAGTTCTTATTGCCAGGTCATAAAGCTGACCGCTTTTTTGAAGGTAGTTGCATCATCATCCAATCGACCGAACTTGGTGACAATGCCTGGGTACCCTTTACTCACTACCTCACCCTTTGTGATTGTCTTTTCCCTCTTTGTGCAGAACAATGGCTGAAGAGTGATGGAACAATCCCGACTCGTACTTGGTTCCTCAACTTACTCCACAAACATCTCCCTGACAACATTGGAGGCCAGTCACTATGCGCTGGAGGTGCTACCACACTTGCTGAGGCCAGTGTCCCATCGCACATGATCCAAGCAATTGGCCGCTGGTCTTCTGCCATGTTCCAAATTTACATCTGACAGCATCCCATTCTCCTTGCCGTTCTTCTTTGCAGTTCAAGCTCGACACCTTTCCAATGATCTTGCACTTACCATCATTCTTCATCCCTACTTCTCTTCCTTCTTTCCTTCCCTCCCTCCCTCCCTACTCAGGCCTATTAGCTGTTGCGTGCAATTGCATTTCAGGAGATGCCACTGGTGTCAAGGCATCTCCGTTTTTCGGCTAGCAACATATAGAACACCTTTTCAGTTATAATTTTCATTTTGCTAGAAAGGGAGTTTGTAGGTCATCAAATATTTTAAATATATTTTTTTCCTGCAGGTTGTCTGATAGTATAAATTAAAATTACTTTTAACAAACCTTTCTACATTGATTTATAATCTGTTATAGATCTATTTTTCTTTCACTTTCTCCCCCCTTTTTCCATTGTCTGGCAGATCCCGAGAGTCCACACAGTGTATCATTATTATTATTATTTCTATTTAAAATATTCAATTTGCTAAAGGACTTAAGTTAAAAACTTCTTTTAATCTGGAGCCTCCCGAAGTGTGATGTTGAAACAAAGGCTGATCACCATCATAATGCATACGAAGCCACAGCAAAATTAGAAATCTGGAATGCAACACTTTGTAAGGAAGTTCAGAAAATTTGCTCCTTACAATGCATTTGAGTGTATTGCCAGATGATCCACAACAATTTTAGGTTTTGAAGTAGGTGACACTCATCATCATGGTCATATCCATCCAACTGGCAAAGTGTATGATTACATTACGAGCAATCTGGTGTACTTCTTTGTCAATCTCCCTCTTGACCCTCTATGCTACATAAACTGCAAAAGGCTATAATACATCAGTAAGTACCGTAAAATTATTATTTTGTATGACACAAACAAATATCAAAGCGAGACGTTGAAATGCGAGTCGTCAATCGTCGTGAATACATGACCATCGTCCATTAATTTATCCAAGGCGTCGCTTACACTTTATCAGTAATGGAAACTGACCGCTAAGTAAACCATGCCATACCTAATTTTGCGAGCATCGACATCGCCTCCAGCGATGGCCTTAGCGATGATGGCAACATGGACTCCTTCATCCCTTGGCGGTTGATCGATGATAAACCTGACAATAGCACGCTGCAAATTCGGTAGGTGAGAAAACTGGTCATTGCCACCTGCTAGGTTAGTTTGTGTTGCGTATGCTGACATGCTACTCGACCCTGCATCTGTAGGTTTGGGTTGGGCAAGAGGGTTGGAAGGCTTTCAAAGGTTGAATTTTAATTGGGTGAGGGGTGGGAACAATTTGGGGGACTCACAGGACCACGCTCGATGATCAAATTGACTGCGATAGCTTCCAGTGTATGGAAGTACACTTCGTGTGGATCTTTCACGTTTCGGATGTGACTGGCATTAATATATCGCTTCTTTCCGAAGCTTTTTAGGCCGCCGGTTACCCGGACATGTTTTCCTTCCCTACATTCGTATATAAGAAATCAGGAAGTAGGGGAGAATATAAGAGCGTACTCAATTCCTCTCCATTTCGATCCTTCCTCTTCATTGGAAGAATCGATCCAGTGACGAGCCTCAATTCGTCCTGTGCCATCATCAATAGTATAAACACAATTCGTAGTTTGTGTTTGAATAGACACTACTTGTCCAACAATGGTGACCTAATTATCAAAGTTATGAAGCACAGACGCACAGAAAAGAGTAGTATGGACGAACTTGGCCAATCTCTACATCATCCACCCGCCATTCCGCATCGGTGTGCGCTTGTGAAGCTTTGTTTAATTGCATAACGGTGAGAGGTCGCAATGAGTGAGATATCTCTGTCCGCTGTATGTGAATTAATGCGATTGCGTAACAATGTCATTGTTGTCTATGACTTACTCGCCCTCCACCAGGACTTCCACTCGCGCTAAATGGCGAACCACCTTGAAGATAGCCGCCGCCACTTCCATAGTATGAATTTGAATGATCAACTAAGTAAAATCTTGAGCAAACACGGGGCTTGAAGAGAAATAAACCTCACATTGGCTCATTGACGCGAGGTGAAGTGATTAAGGTAAAAAAACGATTGGTCACGAACGCGTTACTCGGAACGCGTGATGTCACTCGGCCCAGGTCACGATTTTCAAGGCAACCAATTCGCGGCAATGGATATCGAGGAAACAAATATATAGTTCACTAATAGTAACACTATTGAAAAGTTAGTGAAAACAACGAATGCTATTACTAGATATCTAGGTTACGAAAAATGTGGAGTGGGGGTGTCTCAAGCAGAGGGTACTAAGAGTATGTGCCGTAGCGAAGTTTTCGATTCACACAGATACTACTGACAGTGGCCGACCGACTTTTAATCATGTATAGGCCTTGCAGATTCGTGCAATCCCTTTTGCAACGCCTTCAAGTACCTTTCGCCGTGACTCTGTGATCTTTTTGGCATGGTTGACAATGAAGTCCTGGCAAAGCTGTAGGATGCTCACGGGTGAGTTTACGGTAAGTTAGTTGGATCAAAGAAAAGCTCACCTGAGGGGTTAGAATATCTAAAGAACTATCAGCGATGGCTTTCCGATGTTCCGCCGAGCCCTCTAAATCGCCTCGTTGCATCAAGGAAGCAGAAATATTTTTAAGCACAGAGATAGCGGTCACTTGCAATTCCTTGATACTGGGGACGAGCTAAATAGATCGCTAGATTTAGATTGATGAAAAAAAGGTCATAGTTTCAACCTACAGCACCGAGCTTATTAGTTTTGACAACGACGGGATTTTTGAACCGTGTTGTTGCAATTATGAGCATAAGGAATGACTACCATATATTCACTTTAGCACAGAGATGTGAATGATGATGAAAATCATACCTCTTGAGCAATGGTAGCCAAATGAGCAATTTCACTTGGCGAAGCCTTTTGATGGATTTCGTCGAATCTCGTTTGAAGAACTGGAAATGAATCATAAATGGTGGATGATGTCACAAGTCAAGTTACGGTACATACTGTCAAAATATTTCACAACAAGAACTGGAGGCTCTTGAATTGTAGGAGGGCTTTCGTCTTTTTTATGTCCATTGGTTCCGTTGATAGGCTGAATATCGATTCCCTTCAAAGGGTGACCTGTTTTGAGTTCCGTTTGTTTTGCTGCTTCGGCAAGTACCACAGCAGGCGGCGGACGGGAATAATCATGGTAAGGTTCTAGCCAATCGGCCAAAGCATTTGCATAGTCAACGAGCTTGATTTCATCGGAAGTAAGCTAGATAGAGGGATAGGTAAAAAATTCGTTTATATCTTAAGATGTTTCGACTCTCACGGGTTCTAGATCTTCAGGATTGCGCTGTAGGAGTCGCTCTTTCATTGATAATTTCTTGTCAAAATTAGCAGTCTGCTTAGGACGATCTCCAATTAACAGCTTTTCTTCGACAGTGTCGTCCAGGTCGCTGGCTTGTTGGAATGCTCGAATATATACCTTGAGATATATCGAAAGCCATGCGTGCTAAAGATATGTATCTCCATCAAATAAATTTTGACTTATCATAAAAGTTACCAACCCCTTCAGGTTTGCCGAATAGCAGGGTTTGTTCATGGAGGCCTTGACATATGAGGGGTTGATAATTCGGGAATATGGCAAAATCGCGATTATCGTGATGAGCTGGTGAGTGTCGTTCAGCGCTCCTGGAACCACACAAAATAATAAAGCTCACTCCTGTCGAAGATAAACTTCAACTCAATCAGCTCCATGTCAATGATGTCAGAACTGATCGGTTCATGGGTGAGACGCATGCGGAGATGTTCCATCTTGACGGTATCTCGCTGCAATGAGTTATCTAGTCGCTCTTCGAATTCGATGAATTCTGGTATCTAGTGAACCTAGTTAAATTTGGACGAAGGATATATGAATAAACATACCTGGGAATATTTCTCTGCAGTAAACGCGCGAACGACGAAGTCACTAGTCTGAGGAATAAATAGGACCATGATCAATTGGTCAATTGCATCATGCAGAAAGATTCTGACATACCTCTTGCGCATTGCTTAGGTATATTTGCGTTGACTCTAGGCATTCTGACGCCAAAGTTAGATCACCAGTAGCAGCCAGTGAAAAGGTCGAAGCTCGGGAGAGAATGAGGTGTGATAGGGTGTCGTGTTGCACCTGTTTGATATGCATGGCGCGATAGTGCTCCAAAGCTGAAGAAGGGGCACCTGATATAGAAAAATACATCATCACTAAGCGGAGAGGTAGCAACAAAGGAGACGCCTTACCAAGTATTCGGTATATGCGAATAAGCATCAATCGCATCAAAAAGGATTGTTTACTCTTTGTCAAGCCAAATTCGAGAAGATATACCGCAGTCAGAAGATGAGCATCCTGATGAGTTAACGTCCAGAGATTGACAAGTGCATTTCCGGCCAGTAGGGCGAGATCATCCGCAGGTTGGAGTTCAGCAGAGGGAAGATTTGCACCAAGTGGAAGTGCCTCAAAGTAATATTTCAAATACTTTTCCACGCGAGCCGATTCCATTTCAACTGTGATGTCTGATTTAAGGAGGCTAAATCTTAGAATTTTGAATGAATTCACAAGTCGACACAGTTCTGAAACAGTAGTCTGGAGAAATACTCATGGGGTGGCCAACATCATCAATGACATACTGACTTACGAAGGAAGTTGGAACAGCTTCAAGGAAAGACGTCCATTTTACCATATCTTCTGCTTCAATCGTTAGGTATGGCTTAAGGTCTTCAAAACAGCATGCTTTGTCTCCGAATCGTTCGAAGTATTGCTGCACCAACGTTGCCGCCCGACTTGAAGCTGCCGTACCTCATCATCAAATCGAACACTAGAAGAGTTGGATGATACCCACCTTGTGAGAGCCCATGGGCTGCTGACCGTTTCTCGAGCTCTAACAGAGCCAAGAAGCCAGACCTATCTTGCAAACCATCTTCTTCAACAATTCTTGAGAAAAGTGCCTTCGAATGGGTGATTTTGGCTTCTATATCTTGCCTATTTTGTTCAGAATGAGACGATACTTGGCGGGAGAGCGTCGCGTCCAGTACTGAGAGGAATTCCAGCCAGTTACGATCTCTTTTGATGGAGATTAGCACGTTCCCCAAAAGAGAGTAGTAATCGCATCCTTACCTTTTATCAACGATCAGATGTTCTGCGCGATCGCCTTCTTGTTGGATTCGCCCTTCTCGACGCCAAATGTCGCGCCGTACTTCATCACACGACAGGCTGGTTGCACATATACTTTTCCCGATATCGCTCTCAAGGAGCTTTTCCGCTTCCCCATAGAGTTCCAGCTCCCGAAGAAGAAAGAGGTGGAGGTGAAAACGGTCAGCATTCACATAGGATGGCGTTGGCGAAGACGTTATGAGTCGATGTGCTAATTTAAATAGGATGGGTCGCATTGTTTGCGGTGTAGTAACATCTTTGGCCTGTACATTCCCATCAGAATATTGAATATTTAGAATGCGAAGAGCGAACCTGAAGAACAGCACTGATGACGCTCCAATACAAGTAACGATCTTCCTGGAACTGCTTGTACATACGAGTTGCAACCTAGTAAGGCACAATGTTGTCAGGACTCAGTTATTGTCAACAGCAACACCGAAACGCACGTTGTGTGCTGACTTCCAGTGACTTGCGCGAACATTGGCAAAGAATGTCTGTGCACCCAAATCTTCGTTTCCTGGCTGTTTCTTATATGCTGCTTCAAACATTGTAACCATGTCATTATCTAAACAGTAGATCCGAGTTCCAAGGTGAGAATAAAATGGTTAAAGTTCCGATGATGAACACACGTCTGCCTAAGCCACGGAGAACATGCATCATGGCTGTCAATACGCCATCTTCTGTTGGCTTTGATTCTAGGACTTCGTCGCAAAGCACGAGCGACTCTTCTACTTTCTGAGAGCGAATGAGGGCAAGTGCTTTCAATGACTAGAGATATATGAGTGAATATACTGAATAAAGGTATGAAACCCAGCACTTTTAACAAGATGTTCTTAGGATGTTTTTTCAGTAGCTTGTTACACGCGACGATCGCTGACTTGTTCGAACCGGTGTCCAGGGCATCTAAATGATATGAGAATTTGAGAGTCTGTGTCCAAGGCTGGTACTAACCATAGATGGGCCTTATTTGTCTGTCTAAAGCAGCAGCTGACATGTGGTATTTTGCAATGACTCTGTGAAGGGGAAATTCGTTGTGAATCACTCAGTAAGTGGTTCAACAAAAAAAATATGTCAAGCCTGATCGTCAGGCGTCAGGGCCGGTTTCGGACTTCCGATTTCCAGGTCACTCTTGGATTTCATCCATTCACAACCACCAACATGCCACCTTATTTGCTTTCACGGTATGTTAGTTGCTTTCTCCTACAATCTCTAATACTGATTGTTTACAAGAGGGTTGGATCCTTTTTTGGGAATTTTCACGGGCTTTCTAGCCTACTATCTTCACGAAAACCACCCTCGAACGGCATTACGACCTGAAGAGAAACTCTCAGAACTCCTCCGATGGAAATATCAGCAGAAGAGACAACACGTCATGGTTTGAAACATAAGCAGGGGGCAGATAATTTTCAGAAGGAATGCACCTCTGCAGTCTTCATTTCACTCTAGTTGAAGCAGATCGTGTAACATAGACATGACTCCTTCAAACACTTCCTTTTCAGCTCGCATCTCTCCTTCTTGACTACCGAGCTTAGACAAAGCAAGACCAACGACTACACTTCGTCGAGAAGATTCCAAACCTCTTTGTGACTCGTGCCTCCAAATGATTGTGGCGATTTGAGATACGTATAGGGAGTACAAAGTCTGCAGATGCTCGGAGGGAGCGCTTCCGAATAGGGGTGTCAACTGAATGGCAGGAGAGGGTTCTGGCAGAAGCAAATGATTTTGGTCGCTGGATTGGGGAATGGTATCAGGCAAAGTAGCCTGGAACTAACATCTTCATTCAGAGTCTAAAGAGGGAGTACGGGAAATGGGCCATAAGTACCAAGCTCCCGACTTTTCCCATCTGAGTTACGAGGACGAGAACACGGTCCGCGAATGTTTGCAGGAAGACCTGTGTATTGTGTCCATGGAGATCTCTGGACGTCTGACACGGTGTGAATGAAGCCATCTTGACCGTGAGAAATATTATTTTGAATAGAATCCTTCAAGCTGGCCATTGAACGATTGAAATGCAACCTAAGGAAAAAGCAGCGGAAACCTGGCATCCAAATTGGTACAATTTCTATCCGCTTGTTGAACGCCCCAAACGGTGAGCATGCAATCTATTTTCATAGACCACTTCATGAAATGTATCCAGACCTTTACACTGGTCCCAATCTTCAGTTATCTTTACAGCAAGTTTGACTCAACCCATCATCACTGGCCGTCACTTTGCTTCTTCAAAAACCTTTGTTCTGCCATCCCCATCTCCTATTCTATCGTCTCCAGCATCTTATGAGTCTCCGTCCATAATAACTGTGGCACCAGGAGATGAGTGGTTGTTTGCCTACTTTCCCCGGTATGATGGCGATGGCACAGGCTGTTTGTGGAAGCGTGGCCCTCAGATTGACAATTGGGCTGTAAAGGAATTCTGGAGCTTTGCCAGAGGTGGAGGCGTTGTTGCTTCATCGTGGCTGGGAAGTCCTAGAGAAGTGAGTGATCGTATGGCTGATGTTTCCATCGTATAGATCTTAATATCTCTCAAGTGGGCGAATACCTCACCAAGTAATCTAACTCGACTGCCTCCGCGCGGTCCTAGAACATTTATTTCTAATCCAACGCTTGTTCTCGTGACGCAAGACCACCATGTGCATATCACCTATCTTCGTCAATATGCTTCCTCATTAGCAACTATGAAGCGACTGCTCACATCTCCTGGCATAACTAAAGAGCAGTTCCATGCCATTGACAGTGTTGAAATTCCCCGCAGCAACCGCCAGTGCATGGAAGCTGCGATTGGACTTGGATACAATGGTAGATTTTCCAGAAATGATCCGTTCACAAACTGAAGCCAATTTCATAGAGACATCGATTATAATAGCTACGTATTCACGCCGTTTACCTGCACCGCTCAAGGCAAAAGCGCCAGCAGTAACGCCGTTTAACTCAATGGAACTCTCCGTATCAGTTGATATGCTACAGCATCATGTCCAAGGTTCTAATCCTAGTGATTGGGAGACTTCGGGTGAAGAGCGTTCCATCGAACTCTCCGAAGTTCAAATTCTATTTCTATTTGACGGGTCAATCATGGGTATTTGCAAACATCCTAGCTCCTCGAACAAACTATTTATATCTCGGAATCAAGGTCTATATGTCACTCCAATGCCACCGTTGGAATATACGGGATCCTGCTTGACAAATCTCGTCTTTATCTGCTGTCCGTCACTATCTGGACCCACGCTACCGGAGTCTGTGCGCTCGCCTTCTTTACGCAAAACCAATCGTCCTGAGAAGGGACAAACTTACCTGGCTGTGACCTCCGTTAATTTCCATGACTGTAAGTAGCACAGTATGTCTGCTTCAGGGAATTAAGCATGTTATACAAGTTGTAAAACAGACAACCTCGCAATTATCGTTGTATTCCTTATCCCAAAAACCTGCGATAGTTGGCACTAATCGTGGGCCTACATGGGTAAGGTTGTATCAGTTGGTTTTCAAAAAGGTAAAAGCTAATATGAACATAGGTGACGCATCGTGAAGGAACCCGCATGTTTGATACGGAAGTCGTGACATTTGTCGAGCCATTCATTGATTTGACCGCATTGAATGGAGTTTTGCTATATGTGGGTGTAATGCACTCTAGCGGTATATTGACCAAAGGACACCCTCGGGTGAAAGAAGCATTTATTGGAACCGTCAAGGTTCTAAATATGTAGGTTTCTGTTCGTGTTCCTCTTTGTCTTGTCACAAAGCTTGAACTCGAGTTCAGCACAGACCTCGAGGACAACACTAGCTTCGAACCTACCGCAATCATATGTCCACTGGGTAGAGATCGTACGATTTCGTCAGCTATCATGTCAAACCTTCTGGCCTAATATTCAAATTATAGTACCCCTCTTTACGGCTATTTCGCCCAATCGTACTCTCTTATGCACCCTTTCTTCGTCATTGTTGTTTTCGCAAACTGCAATTTACTCTCTGCCGAAGCACAAGTTGGAGTCGGATGTTCCCAATTCATGTAAGGACTCTTTCGTTTTCCTTGGCGCTGTCTGACAAGCATTAGATCATACTTCCGTTAGCCTCTGCAAGGCGATTCTCGGAAAAATATCAACTGCTGATTTGATGCATTCAATTTGCTCGTCTAACATTTCACAGGCTGACCTGGTCGAAGCTTTGTATCAAGCTCTAGAACTTTTAGAAAACTATAAATCGGGATTGACTTCCTCCTGGGATATTGTGGGGCTGGCGATAGAAGCATATAGGCATGTAATACTTCCATCCCTGCCACACTACGTTAAAATCACAATCCTACAGAAGAACAGCTGCTAGTTCAAAAGTTGAAAAAGACGTCGAGCTTTTCCAGACCAGATGGCAGACAGCACATGATTTGTGTTCCCTAGCTGCCTGTAATATCATATTTCAAGACTGCCAAGACGGGGAGGGCTATGATTTAAGTTGGTTTCTAACTTCGTCTACTTTTGTATTATTTAACCATAGTTTCAAGACATCGTCTGGCCACTCATCAAAACGTGTACCTGGGTCATCAATTTTACAGAGAAACTCATGAAAATATGTGTGTTGTCAAGTAATGTTACCCTCGGAATGAAAGAAAAACTACAAACCCGTCTGTACCCTCACCATGATGTCCTTTTTCCAATTAACCTTGTTTCTTTAAAAGCTCAAAACGACGCTCAAACATTAAATTCACCTACTTTACTACATCTTGCGCATCCTCTCACTCTTCAGACTTTCATTACTGCCTTGAAACATGTCAAAGCATTTCGGTTTTTCTTGGGGTCTCTCCCTGCTGGGGGAGAAAACTCGCAAATCGCAAAGGAAGTCTTGGTCGATCTCGTCGACTGCTCAGGCGTCGACTTGACAGGTTTGATCACAGCCCTTGAAGGAGTTCTTCAGAGAGTGCAAAACCTTGATCGTGAGCTATTACATTTTTGTGCCATTCTATCAGTTTGCTGCAAAGTTGCCCTAGCTCAGCAATGTCGAAAAGCACTTGCTGCATGCCAGCCGACAGCTATGATGCAATATGATTTGATTCAAAGCATTCAAGTGATAACACAGTCTCCTACGATACTCAACAAAGCTACCCTATTCATAAAACCATTTGATTTGGTGGATGGCCTAACCCGTCTTAGCATCGGAAGTCAACAGAAGGAAACCGAGAAAGATGTTGTTACCAAGGGTGTACTTTTCAGCCGAGGATCGATTGATACATGTCTACGTTGTGGTGGGGTAACGGAGGTTGTCAAGGACGCCCTTTCACAGGTCACGACCATGAAATTGCCATCAAGATGGCGCACATGGGAGAAAATGTGGATGTTACGTTGCATTTGCGGTGGCTCTTGGTTGACATCATCTGCAAAATAAAACCATCACTTTATTTTACGCTGCATACAGTTCCTAATCCCATCCAAATACAAAAGTTTATAATACAACTCCATAAAATCTCATAAGTAGACACGGGAATTATTATCATGCCCAAGATAAAAATCCGTTGCACATTGAACTTCATTTAGCCATTCTGTGACTACGTCCTCGTCAAACACATTATTATCCCAGAAAAGGTTCATGTGCAATTGTTTGTTGGATGTGGCTGCCCCCAAGTATAATTCTGTCGGCCGACAGCGAATCGTTATGATGTAGGTGTTCAAGTGGAGGGCCGTTGTCGAGTCTTTGCGCACGGGATACTGTCGAGGAATCAGGCGATCTATCTATGAAAACACCATTATAAGCTAAAGTTTGAAGGTATACTGAATCAAGTAGGAAACCTCACATCTCCAATAGTTGAACCAACATTACAGAAGATAAGACTTTGCTTGGCCTGGTCGATAGTTGAGAGAAGATCTCCATTAATATGTTGGGGAGGACCTCTCTCTTTCCGCCAATGAAGACTGAGTTGCTTTGCTCCCTCAACCATAACAAAGCTTCTGACAGCTGCTAACTCCATGAAAAGCGGATGGTTCATGAACTGCGCTGCCTTGTTCTTTACCATATGACATCGATAGAGAAACCTGCCCTTTGAGAGGAGACTCTCGTACGACGGTAAGTCCATCCCGGGACGCAGGTGTGAAGATAGACCCAAGGGCATGAATGGAAGCGAATAAAGAAAGAAGTTTATGGCGAGAGAGACATTGGTGAGTCCCCCCTGCTCCAGCCAATCTTTGTTGAGGTATGGCCTTAAATTAAGGGGACCACTAGTAAACATCTGCTCTCTCTTCCTGAACTGCCAGTCTTCTTCACTGATATCCCCGCGAATATAACGACGACAAAGGACACGGGTGAGGGCGACTTGCGCAAGGATAGGGTACGCATTTCCGAATGTAAATTTATTATTCCGACAGTTGAGGAGGATGGCTTGTGTTTGACCCATAGAGAACGAAAGTCGATGGTATCTGGAATGCGCAGGGGTATATGGGGTTAGCTGTGAGATCTTCCGTGGAAGTGAATGGCCGCCCTATTGTAATAGAATTAGCACAGTTAAGATTATAAAGATGTCGACTGATAAATACATTCAATTTCGAAGCTCTGTTGGCAGTAATGATGGTGGCAGTCGCTAATCGCCATCTCCTCCTCGCAACGGGAAGGTGTTGAGGGGAAAGATCCTCTGAGGCTCGAGACAACATCAGTCTCTGTATCAAATCCCATGATTGGGAATATGATGGAGAACAGAGAAGGTCGAGAAATGTCCTCAAAATGGTAAAGTTGGCCATTCCGTCGGTGACGCAATGGGAAACATGCAAGAAAATATGAAGAATATCATCTCGGTCTGTTCTTTTTAAAATGAAGATACGTGCGAGAAGGTTGTTGGCGAGAAGTCTGTCGTGAACTATGAATCTATCTGCCAGGTCCGAGGCTTCTTGGGGGGATGCAATTTCTAGGAAAGAGATTTCCCCGGGTTGCGGCTTCCGCCAATATTCATCTGCAACGACAAAACATACTTGTTGTGGATCTCGCTCCTCTATCTGGGCGGCGAGCAGTGGGTATTGTTGTTTAAGGTTCGACCATGCCCTAGTGATATTTGCAAGCCCAAATATTTCTTTGGCACTACCCGAACGTATTTGGAGCTCTGCATTCTGGAGAGTATCAGCCGTTCGCTCAAAAACAGTGTCCCAGTAGAAAAATTGTTCTGTGACACCCAAAGGACGCTCGAAGATTGGTTGTTTGTTTGTTGAATTGGCGTGAGGCCTCCAGTTTGAACTGGCAAATATCATGCTCGAGGATGAGTGAGAAGAAGTCTCGAATGGCATTGGCTGGGAAGAAGGCAAGCACTAGGGTCAGAGGTCGGCGAGTCCATATTGCGAGAGCCGGTTATCTCTTATCTGGTTAAATAACTATCAGTCTCGACACAAAACTATCGCACGTCGTTTCGCGTGGGCAATGGTATGATGAACCTATCTCAAAGCCATCGTTGTCAGCCATCTTGGTCTTACAGCGTTTCGCATGGGCAATTGTATGATGAACCTATCTCAAAACCATCGTTGTCAGCCATCTTGGTCTCATAGCGTGTGTACCCAGTCTGGTTAACTGGGCATATTGTTCTCGGCGTTTGCCGCTGTCCGAAGAGCGAAAAAAGCCCGCAAATTTACCGGTCAGACTCGTGGTTAGAAAGTCCCAAGGTTTATTTTTCAATCGATGCAGGTGCTGTCGGTATGGCGGTGCGCCTCGTGCACCGCCTTTTATGTTCCGTTTAGTTTTGATGGCATTATTGTTTGTTGATTGATACACCTATCGAAATCGATCCTTGAAGTAACGCAATACATATGCCAAAAGTATCTCCATCTTCATTGCCTGTTTCTGGACTTTTTGGCGTCATGAAACCGTCTGGGCCAACAAGCATGTCAATTATCAATGACATCCAACAGCTCGTCGGTCGCTCTAAGCTCTTTGTCGATGCGGAGAAGCTGGAAAAGACCAAAGGCAAAAAAGTTGATCGTGGACGCCGAGGAAAACATGCCCGTGAGGCAATTAAGATTGGGCAAGGTGGCACCCTTGACCCTTTAGCTGACGGGGTCCTCGGTGCGGTCGATTCGAATACATCGAGATCCTTTCCTCGAAACTTAATTCCGCATCAGTGGTGGGTGTTGGAAAAGGGACAAAAAAACTCAGTGATTTCTTAAACTGTATCAAGGTATTTAAAAATGGGTTGTAATTTTGATAACCGCACAAGCTGAAAAGGTTGACAGGAATATCAGACAACCTGTTTACTTGGCTGTGAAACTGATAGTTATGACAGCGAAGGGGCCCGTGTTCGCCTTGCACCATGGCAGCATGTGACTAGAGAAAAAGTAGAAGCAGCTCTGCCAAAATTTAGGGGAGACATCATGCAAACTCCTCCCATGTACGTGGTTTTCTCTCCTCCTTTAGCATTCATTTAAAGTTCTCCACAGATTTTCTGCCCTGAAGATGGACGGGAAGCCCTTGTATGAATATGCTCGGAAAGGCATCCCTCTTCCTCGGCCCATCGATCCTCGGCAAGTTACCGTTCATTCGTTGGAGATAATGAAATGGCTTGGTACAGACCACTCGTTTTCTTGGCCCGAGAAACAACTATCTCTAGAAGAGAAGAGGGCGATGGAAACAGCTTTGCAAGGCAGTCAGGAAAATGCATCAATCACAGACTGCCCAGAACCAACTATGAGTGATTTGTCTCCTACAGCTTTCACTTTGAAGATGACGGTTTCAGGCGGGACGTATGTGCGGTCCATTGTCCATGACCTTGCGCAAGCTGTTGGCTCTGCAGGTCATGTGGTCACATTGACGCGTTCCAAGCAAGGCCGCTTCGTAATCGAACCTGTAGAGGATGGTGACCGCAGCTGTGTACCTTGGGAGGTATTTCAGAAAGCAACTGAGGAGGTGGATGAAGATGGATGGACTGAATGGGAAAGAGAAGTGATGGAATGCATGGAAATTATCTAATTCTATATGCGTGAGTAAATATAAAATCTTGCGAGGATAACAACTTAATTTCCTTACAGTACTTACTTATAGTTCCTACAAAAATTGATATTCATCTCACTTGTGACCAAGGCAGGACCTTGAGGTTGGACGTTCAGTTGATTGGAACCGCCCCTTTTCCAGTTCCGGTCCGGTCCTTGTCAACTCTCTCGGGCCGTTGGCCCCGGGGAAAAAGTTTATAAAGATCGGTCGACCGATCTATCTATCGCTTTTTTCTTCGTTCATGGCTGCCAACGGTCAGCACATCGTAAATCCATCGTCTCGCCCATTGATCCCAGGCATTTATGCCCCTGTTCCATCTTTTTTTCTCCCTCAATCGGAGGACCTTGGTATGCCCTCAAGTTACCTCGAAATCCTGCCCTCTGCAGTTGTTGACCTTCTGCTCTAGACATCCCGTCTTTCGAGGCACATGTTCTTCGCGTTGCCAATGCTGGCGTTGGACTAGTCATTGCTGGCTCTATGGGAGAAGCCATTCATTTGTCCCACTCCGAGAGGGTCAAACTTATACAAGTTGCCCGGAAGGTACTCGACAACGCCGCCCTCACTCATATCCCTATCATCGCTGGGACAGGCGCCGGAAGCACAAGAGAAACCGTAGAACTTACTCTCCAAGCCGCAGTTGCTGGCGCGGACTACGTTATCGTGATCGCAAGCGGATACTTTGCAGGCGCTTTGGCGAACGACAGAGTGGCTCTCAAGGCATTTTGGGTTGAGATCGCAGATAAAAGTCCTATCCCAGTGATGATCTATAACTGTAGGGATTATACCTTTCCACATTATCAGCATTCATTTTTCATCCCCGCAAGATCCCGGTGCTAGCGGAGGTATTGATCTGGATTCCGACCTTATCATAGAACTTGCGAAAGAATGCCCTAACATCTGCGGCGTGAAGCTTACGTACGTCAATCTTACCTTGTTTCTTTCGCAGTGAAAGTAACCCCAACTCAGTTGTGGTAATGTTGGCAAACTCACGAGAATTGCCGACGCTGTGGCTGCTCCAGCGTTCACAACCCTGCATCCTCGCCAAAATCCTGATGCCCCATTTCTTGTCTTGGGGGGTTTCACTGATTTCCTAGTACCCTCTGCCTACGCCAATGGTCATGGTGCTATCACTGGCCTTGCAAACCTAGCTCCAGTTAGTTTTGTTATCATTGCTTTCCTGCTTAGCATAGTTAATTCTGAATCGCTAGCTTTCAATTGTGCGCCTATTCAAGCTTGCCGAATCGTCTAGAAAGGATCCTTCTATACTGCCTGAGGCCCAACGTGTTCAAGGAATTGTTGCTCGCGCCGACTTCACGATTGCAAAGACGTCCATTGCAGGCACAAAATACCTTCTGCAAAGGGTTTATGGCTATGGCGGCCTCACGAGGAAGCCCCTGCCCGATATTGGTCCTGATGCAGCCCGGGCACTTTGGAATCACCCCCACACGAGTGATATCGTCAAGTTGGAAACCGAGCTCACAGGTAAAAAAGCGGCGTAGAGAATAGGCTGCTCACCCTCCTGAAACATGCAACGCCATTTGCCTCCGAGTTAGGACTCTAAATTGAAACACCTTTAACTATACTCATCTCAAATTGTTATAGGACTATGCGCATTACTACAATGTAATCTGATGGTGATTATTTTTGCCCTCCCACTGTCACATCAAAGCTTACGGCTTTGGACTTGTTTAGTGAAGCGTTGTATGGATATCTGACTCTGAAGCCAAAGTTTATGATTGGTCTGGTGAACTCCGAGTCTGGACTTTAGAATCACAGCATGCTTCCAATGTACCATAACTCCCTTCCTGTAGCCGCCACTGCTCAGAATCTCGGATAAACATATTTATATAGTTCAAGAATTGGATAGCATTCAGCGCCAAGAGGTCTTTCTTCGGGGTTTCCCTTTTTAACATCTTGAAAGTTGAAGGAATGAAGTTCTCAGTACGGAAAGGTTCTCCTGAATTCGAAGCTGATGCCAGCATTTTAGACATGAGGATTCTATTCCAACCAATCGATAATTGATAGTAATACCAGTTATGTAGTACGGGCAATGGAGTCAGGTCGTGACCTTGTTGAACCTCTTGCTTCGGCGGGGTTGCATGCATCCCGATATGTATTTTCAGCCTATGTGTTGTCAGGACGATGAGGCTTGTGTCCTGCAAGGTCACGAGCCTTTATGCTTGGCATCGGACACGTGTGTATCGACCCTATCTTATACTCCTCAACCTCCACATTGACCTCCTTGTCTCCCGTTTACCATTATGCCTTTAAGGCACCGTCTCTCGACTTGCAGAGTATTCAAATTTAAGCCTTGGTGGCCCGCACCACGCACCATTGCTCGTAGTACAGCACTTGGAGGTCAGCCCATACCTGTTCCTTAGTTTTTGAGATCAAGGAATTTAAACTAGCTGGTGGCCATAGGTCATCGTTGCTTCCATGCAAGTAATAGAGCTTATGATACAATTTCAGAAAAACCACCTTCAGATGGCTCTGGTATCCCTTATGCGTCTTTGACGATTGGTGTCCCTCGTGAACTCTTCCCAAAGGAGCGTCGCGTTGCTCTCACGCCCCAGAATGTTTCACTTTTGCTCAAGAAGGGATTTGCTCGAGTCTTGGTGGAACGGAATGCTGGTGTCGAAGCTCAGTTCCTAGATGAACAATATGTTGCCGCAGGCGCAAAATTGGTCTCACAAGAAGAGCTGTATAGATCTTCGAATATCATGCTTAAAGTTAGACCTCCACTTCTGGGGCAAGAGGCTGAACTTTTGAAAGAACAAACTACTGTCATCTCCTTCCTCTACCCAGTTCAAAACAAGCCTATTGTTGATACCCTTGCGACTCAGAAAGTCAATGCTTTTGCCGTAAGCTTACGTTCTCTTATCCAGACTGCGTTGAAGTGGGTGGTAACTTTGGGAAATAATAGATGGACATGATACCCAGGATCTCACGAGCTCAAGTGTTTGATGCTTTGAGGTGATATAACCATTCTGTCATGAGTCGTGGACCAGCGTTGATGGCCATTCTTCCACCCTTCAGCTCCATGGCGAACATTGCAGGATACAAGGCCGTCTTAGAAGCGTCCAACCACTTTGGTAGATTTCTAACAGGTCAAGTCACAGCAGCTGGGTGAGTTTTTATGTTACCCCTTGCGAGATGACTTTCGATGTTCTAAACCTGATTTTCAGAAAGGCAAGCGGGCCATATGATATCGAGCAACCTTATCTAACGCAAATTAGATTCCTCCTTGCAAAATTCTCGTAATCGGCGCAGGCGTGGCAGGACTGAGTGCAATTGCCACCGTAAGATAATTATTCCTCGATGACTATTTACTTGGTGACTACAGATTTATCAAGGCGAGACGTTTGGGTGCCATTGTTCGTGGTTTCGACACACGTTCAGCTGCAAGAGAGCAGGTCCAGTCTTTTGGGGCAGAATTCATTGAAGTAGACATTCAAGAAGAGGGTGGTGGAGCTGGTGGTTATGCCAAAGTCATGTCCAAGGAATTTATTGCTGCGGAAATGGCCCTTTTCATGGAACAGTGCAAAGACGTTGACATTGTGATAACAACTGTAAGTCTGGTAGTATTACTGCTCCGAAGTTGCATATATTGATGATTTTGCTACCTAGGCCTTGATCCCTGGTCAGCCTGCTCCGAAACTGATCACCAATGAAATGTTAGCGGCTATGAAGCAAGGCTCTGTAATTGTGGACTTGGCAGCAGAGGCTGGTGGAAATTGTGAAGGTACCCGCCCGGGAGAACTCAGTGTACAATCTGGAGTTACCATAATCGGTAAGGCCGGTATGGACATTCGGTGAACCGTAATGTTGAATATCATTTTCAGGTTACACCGATCTCCCTTCGAAACTGCCAACGCAATCCTCCACTCTCTATTCCAATAATATCACAAAGTTCCTTCTTTCGATGGGTGGTGAAGGCAAATTCTTCATTGATCTTAACGATGAAGTTGTACGAGGATCCCTCATTGTACATGAAGGCAAAATTCTACCACCTGTTCCCCGCACACTTCCTCCTCCTGTAGCCCCTCCTACCCCTGCCAAGGCTGAAGAGACTGCTTTGGCATTAACACCCTGGCAAAAGGCTTCGCGGGAAGTAGCGCTGGTAACCGCTGGAATGGGTGGCGTCGTAGCCTTGGGAAAAGCCACAGGAACATCTTTCATGGACAGTTTCTTTACTTTCGGCCTTGCAGGACTTGTGGGTTACCGGTGAGTACCGACATGCTTAATTTTACTCATCTCACTGATCTCCTTTAGAGTGGTTTGGGGCGTCGCCCCCGCCTTACATTCCCCTCTTATGTCCGTGACGAACGCTATCTCTGGCTTGGTGAGGCGACTTCTGTTCATGCTTTTCACTTTTGATCTACCGCTAATTACATTTCAGGTAGGAGTGGCTGGCATGTTTGTGATGGGCGGCGGTTATCTACCTGGAACAATACCACAGACCTTGGGTGCTTTAGCCGTGCTCTTAGCAAGTGTGAACGTTGCTGGTGGTTTCATTCTTACCAAAAGGATGTTAGATATGTTCAAGCGTAGGTTCGAACATGGTAATGAAAAAAGTCAATCTCATGCCGTCCTTATTAGGTCCTACTGATCCTCCGGAATATTCATGGTTATACGGAGTTCCTGCTGTCGTATTCACAGGAGGATTTCTGGCGGCGGCGAGCACTGGGATGGCGGGCCTTGTTCAGGCCGGATATTTGACCAGCAGCCTTCTTTGCATTGGTTGGTGTTTTAACCTAGACGTATGAACTATTTTCCAACGATCTTGTAGGTTCATTGTCAGGCCTTGGTTCACAAGCAACAGCAAGGCAAGGAAATGCCCTTGGAATTCTCGGTGTTGGTTCGGGTGTACTTGCATCTTTGGGGGCTGTCGGCTTTCCGCCAGAAGTAATCGCTCAATTTGCTGGTGTTGCTGGTGTCGGCGCATTGGTTGGCACTATCATTGGAAGACGAGTTACGGCAACTGAACTACCTCAAACTGTTGCCTTGCTCCATTCCATCGTTGGTCTGTCGGCCGTATTGACGAGTATCGGAAGCGTGTTGCAAGATACAGCCCATTTGTCCACTCTCCATGCTGTGACAGCCTATCTTGGAGTTGTTATTGGTAGATTTTTTCCCTATATTCCCTGTTAATTTCACTCATCAAAATTGCTGCTAGGCGGGATCACCTTCACCGGATCCATCGTTGCGTTCCTCAAGCTTGCTGGAAGGATGTCAAGCAAGCCTCTCACCCTTCCAGGCAAACATCTAGTAAACACCACCCTGCTGGGAGCAAATGCTGCGACCATGGCTGGTTTTCTATCAATGGCGCCTTCCACGCCCTTAGTAGCGGCTTCTTTCCTTGGTGCAAGCACAATACTCAGCTTTTTGAAAGGGTACACAACAACGGCGGCTATAGGAGGGGCCGATATGCGTATGCCTAATTCCTTGATTCATAGGTAATTGAAACTGACGATAATTCTAGCTGTTGTAATCACCGTCCTTAATGCATATTCGTGAGTCCTTTCTATGGCATCAATGATTTAGACTCACATATTTCAAATAGAGGATTTGCTCTTGTCGCTGAGGGTACTTCGATTCTACAATTTCAGATTGCCTTGTTAACAACAAATCAGGCTTCATGTTGGACAACCCACTCCTTGTATCTGTGGGTTCTTTGATTGGAGTTAGCGGCTCAATCTTGTCCTACATCATGGTAGTTTCGGTTTCCCTGTCCCAGGTTTTGATATGGTCCTGATGCTCATTAGTGTGTTGCCATGAATCGCTCTTTGACGAATGTTCTTTTTGGCGGCATCAGCAGCCCGGTGTCAGCGGAGGCACATAAAATGGAAGGCACAATAACCAAAACAACAGTCGATGACACAGTTGATGCTTTGACGAACGCTGATAGTGTCATATTGGTAAAGCGAACAGGCTCCCGTGTGCTTACTCAAACTAATTCTCTCTCTTAGGTCGTTGGATACGGTATGGCTGTCGCCAAGGCTCAGTATGCCATATCAGAGATCACAGCAATGTTGCGATCTAAGGGGATCAATGTCCGAGTACGTTCAGATTTCGATGACTACTGAAGACAGCCTTTACATGTGTTATTCAAGTTCGCCATCCATCCTGTTGCAGGTCGCATGCCAGGACAATGCAACGTTCTCCTCGCGGAAGCATCAGTTCCCTATGACAGTGAGTCAATGTTCATTTGCGCTTGATCGAAGTAACCAAATGTAAATCAGTTGTGCTGGAAATGGACGAGATAAATGAAGATTTTAAAGATACTGACGTGACACTTGTTATTGGCGCTAATGACACTGTCAACCCTATTGCACTCGAACCAGGATCTGCGATCGCGGTGGGCACTTATCCCATCATTATGTTATGTGTGCGCGCCTTACTGACAAGATTTATAGGGAATGCCCGTCTTACACGCCTGGAAAAGTAAGCAAGTCATTGTCATGAAACGGGGTCTCGCCAGTGGCTATGGTATGTTTTAAAATCATGCTAGTGTGTCTTGACTGATTTGTTTTTTTTTGCAGCTGATGTCCCTAACCCCATGTTCTACATGCCTGGAACAAAGATGTTATTCGGAGATGCTAAAGATACTTGTGATGGCAAGTGGTTTTTCTCGTCTCGTCTAGTCAAACTTGCTCATTATCAAATTGAAATCAGCTATCAAGCGAGGCCTAGAGGCACGGTACGCGAAGTAAATCGCTAGAGTTAAAGAATTCTGTGTATAAATATCTGGGTGGTTACCACCGTTGTCCAAACAGTTATTTGGTAGATTGATTGTTCTGTGTCTATTGTAGGATGATAGTTACAGTTCATTAGCTTGTGCATTCTGCTTGGCCAATGATAGTCAGGTTACCAAATTCTGCGATAATTGTTATCCGTGGCACAAAAGGTCCGGATATAGATAAGGAATAATAGCCAATCTTCTAAAGATTGGGCAATAAAGTTGCAGAATAAGTCACCGCAGCCAGAGTATTTCAACGAATAAAAGGTCTCGACTCGGAATCAGACACGGCAGGCGTTCCGCTGGACAAAGACGAAAGAGAGGCGAGGGAACTTGTCGACGATGTGACAGCTAAGCCACCGAATTGAGGTGTATATGATGGAGGGGTACGTAGTGAGATATCTTCTTTTGACTTCTCGGGTTTCATCCATGACCATGGTTCTTTTGAGATCACGATATTGACACGGGCAGGGTGTTGGTTGTATAGCCATGTTGCAATGAGTACTATTACTGAACCAAGGACGAAGGTGATGGTCATTTTGAAGTCGAAAAGGGCAACAGACGCTAGGAATGAGATGACAATACTAAGACTTGTTGCAAATCCTTTTAGAATGTTGTCGGAGTATTTAATGACCATGGCTGTCACTAATCCGCCTAATACCTGGACAAACACCGTCGCCCATGCCCATGCCCCAAAATTAATGAATAGAGTGGAAATGAAACCCTCTCCAGTGTGAGATGCAGAAACTTTCTGCGTGAATATGATGGGCGCAAGGGCCGGCAGGAGCGAGAATAACGAAAGCTGCACATTGCGAATCCAGAGGTCAGTTTGAGAATTTTTGAGGACCATCTCGAAGTATACCCCGGCCAACCCAGAAGTAAAACAGGCAGCTACAACTGCCAAAAATCCCTTCACGGCGTTCATTTCAGGTAATGCAGTGGATACAGACACGCCACCTGAGCCATGGCTATCAACTCCAGCCTGAATTTGTACGATGCCAACGCCAATGGCTAGAAAAACTAACGACAACCATTGGCTTGGCGAGAGCTTTTTGCGCAGTAGGAGTACCGAGAATACCGCTGTCGTAAGAATTTTCATTTGATAGGTGACTTGGAAGGTGGCCGCGTCCAGGTTGGATGCCGCAACATACTGCAGATTATTTTGAATGACTAGAAAGGTTGGGTTTATAAGTCGTAACTTCGCGTTCACGAGGCGCAGAATTTACCATATAAAATAGCTGGTATCGAAAGTTTCCAACAATCAGGGCTCCACACGTCCTTCCACAGCTTCCGAAGGCGAAGAAGGTAAGTTTGAGAATATGGGCGTTGCCCAGATGGAAGAGGCGCCTGCGCCATGTCGTAGGAAGAGAGGTCCATGCGGATAAAAGCGATAAGAAGAGAAATGGATCCTTTTAAAATTTCGTTCATTAAGACGGCAGTTGCTGCTGAATATGTGCGTGATGGTGGCGTAGAAACGCGAGAATAATGCATTATGATAGTTAAAGCAGAGTTCTGGACGGCCAGAGTTACTAATCTACAAAAGGGGTCAATAAAGATAAGAAATGTACCTTCAAACTACTAACGATAAGTATTTGAGGGGAACACCCCACAATGAGGGGGGTACCGACGATGTGACATTCAAGGAGGGTCCGAGCTCTATGTCGTGATTGCGATCATGGTCCTTGGCCTTGATATTCAGACTGCTGAGCTGGAAGGGCAAATGGACGTTGGACATGAAGGTAGTGGAGACAGCTGTGCAACGGCCCATTGCACTGCTGCTACTAACTACGCGAATGATCCCAGCCTGATTTGTAACGATCACTCCCATCAATTGAATACATGTAGTTTGTGTTAGGTATACTCGCTTCACCTCGCAAAGCTGCTCATCCTATCGTTTTCGTAAAAGCCGTATATACTGTATGTTGGACTACGATAATTCGCATACGCTTCTGGGTTGTTGTGCGCCAACCCCATTTGCGTTAAAGATGGAAGAGATGGTGGAGACGGCACACGAGGCGGTTTATCCATAGTCCGCAAGGGCAGAGTGATTGGTAGGTTGCGATGGGATCCAAACCCTTCCTCCGTCTGCATCCTTCCCGTCTCATCTTCGTCTTCGTCCAAGGCCAGCCCTGACAGTGACATTTGACTCACCCCAAACTCCATTTTCATCAGCGTTCCAGAGCAGGGCATCCCGCTTTCCATCACAGCAGGTGTTGGAAGAGGAATGGTTTCTACAGGCTTTCTATCGCTGGGATGTCTCTTCCTGGGTCGCTTATTTTCAGCCACAATCATGGAGTCATCAGGATACGGCGTTGGCACTGGGGATTCGGAATTTGGTGAGGTCAGTCCAAGTGCTTGTTTTAGGGCTTGAGCATCTCGCTGTCGTCTAGAATTAGATTTTTGCAAAGGGATCTTGTCCTTTCCGAAAGAATTTCTATGTGCGACGTTGACCTTCGTCGCTGTAGCAATGGAATAGCTCCCGCTAGGAAGCATTGAGACGCGGGGATACGTGCCAGTCGTGAAGTAAGAGGATTTGACTCTTGCTCGTCTTTCAGAGGCATTCATTGTCGGCGTTTCTTGGACCTGAATATACTCTGTCGGGACAGGCGACAAGACTTCGGCATCATATGCAAGATGTATTGACGAGTCGGTTGAGTCACGACATTTCTTGTCTTCGAGTCCACTTTGACTTTTCCGTTTGTTCAGAGTCTTTGACCGTTTCGTAATGTCATAGCCATCTGCTGTGAACCCTGTTTCCCGAGCTCCGCCGATAGCCAATCCGATGTTTGTTTGAGGAGGATACAGTGACATAGAGGTGACCGATAGTCTGTTACTTGCGTTTGTAAGGATGTTTGGAGAGTGGTGCTGTAGGAATGATTGTCTAGTTAGATTTTGCGAATATTGACTGGCTGGATTTTGAGTAGTTAATTGAGTTTGGCATGACGAACACGAATCAGTGTCATTGGTAGTAGTTTCTTGCGAACCGTTTGTATCTTTATTTGAAGATTGGGAAACCTTGGATGTTGGATGTGGATACTGTATCCAAGTCCACGTTGGTCCATTTGCGCCTTGCAAGGGTGAAAGTCTTTCCTTTCCTCCAAAAATTGGTGACTCTTTGGATTCATAAAATTGGTCGTCAGGATCAAGATCACTGAGCATAGGCAGGGAGGGAGTAGGACGTGGTCGACGTGTACGGCGGGTACACATCTTGACGATTATACAAGCACCCAATAGCAGAAGTCCAGCACCGACAGCAAGAGGGACAATAACGGCGAGGCTAACTTGATGGGGTTGAGAATCTCTATGCGCTCCCGCATCCATAGTCTGAGTTGGAAGCATTTCAACTGGAGGAATTGCTGAGGTCTCCAAGGCTTGTGTACTTATATTAGCAGTAGGGGATGCGACCAGCGACCGAAGCGGAGGCAAAGCCGAAAATGTAGAAAGAGGTCTTGCCGTGTGAGATCTTGTTGCTGTAGACGAGAAAGAAACCGAAGTTGGACTGGCAACAGGAATCAACAAGGGAGAGCCGTAGCCTTGAGCATCAGTTAGCGATAGTGCTGTAGCCGTCCCAGGTGTTGGATTGGGTATAGCGGTTACTTCTGCCACAACTGGAAGTTCAGTTTTAGCGCTCTTCCTGTCAAGAGCCATCTCGAGGGATTTTAAAACAGAGTTTTTTGGCCTAGCTAGATTGGAAGCCGAGCCACGAAGATTGCTAGCAGAGTTGTGCTTGAGATGGACCTTGCTGCCAGTGGACTGCAAATATATTCGAATCAGACGTTGCTTTAGAGATTCCCTAAGTCTTTTCTTGGATCGACGAGGAAGCTTCGTGGGCGAGAGGTTATGTGAAGGCAGTCTAGTAGCAGGAAGAGAGGGCATCGCGACTGATAATCTAGCGTGGAAAGTGAAAAAGAGGCTAGGCGAGCGCCCAGCGCCCAAGTATAAAAAAAGACAAGATGATATACAAGATCAGAAAGAGACCAGGATGCTGAGCTAGTCAGGGAGTAGACGCGATAATATCACGTGATGTTCCGGCTTATAACTACTTCAATAGTTGGGGGACTCACTGCTCAGTACATTGGTGCTCACACTATTGACCGCACTGACAAAAAACGAGGTCTCTGGCTTGCATTTTGGATCGCGAGAATATAAAAATTCGCCATCCGCTGCCCCTCATTTCAATTCAATTCAAATTTCAAATATTTTACGTATTTAGCTGCAAACCTTACTGAACCCTAGCTTCTTGCTCCAACCTTTGTTTTCCTTCCCCCAACAAGTCTGGTTCAGATATCTCTCTCCATTTCCACGCGTCATACCTCTTTCTCGCAAGCTTGGACGCAATGGACGCGCCCAATCGCAGGTACGCGACTTCAACTGTCGTGTAGTTTACGTTTACTTAACTTTGTTCAGTGATCCGACAGACCAATCTCAGGCAACAGAAATGCTCCAGGAATTGCTAGCAAATGACAAGGATGCTAGTTGGAGACCCACTGAAGCGGCCTCCAAATCTCATGCCACACACTCCACTGGATTCTCTTCCGACTCCATTCCTTCTTCTCGAAACTCCAATTCCCTACCACACTACCATTTTCATGGTTTGGCATCTACTCAGATGGAGCCCCAGCCATATGAAGAAGACGAGGCTATACTTGAAGGATCCCAAAAAGAGAACATAGGAACCGTAGAGCGGAACAAAGACCCTTTGCCAATCTTTAGACCTCCCTCCCCCCACGCCTCTCCTCCCAGGAACGCACCTAGCAAAGTAACTCATGTAGACAGTCGTAATGGTTTCCTTTCAACACACAAGGTATGCATGGGGTATTGTATTTATCGAATGGCTACACAAAGATCTTTAGGAAACTTCTAAGAAAACTCCCGCTGCTGTTTCCTTTCAATCCCCTCTCCCAAAATCTGGCACGGGAACAGATCCAACCAAACAAGCCGCTCATCATCCGCCTTATATGGCGACTTTTAAACCGCCGAGTCGTTATACACCACGTCCTCGTCCTCCATCTCGTACTTCCTCACAGGATTCATTCGCCCGTGATCCGTCTGAAGATCCCGAGGAACAGTTTCTTGCCAGATCGAAACAGTTTGCCATCCCTTTATCTGAACTGGGGCGTAATCCTGTGTCAATGAGTGAAGGCCCTGATACAAGTGGCACTTCCAACCGTGAAAAGTTTGCCCACCCGTCAACTCGCCAGCAGCGTTTCACGTCTACTCAACAAGGAAGAGTATTAGTTGAGGCAACACCTTCTCATTCAGGCGGTTCTCAGTCTCAAGAGGATACATCCAGGAACCTTTCCGAGCCCATGGAAGCTACCCAGCTTCTGGATGAGCCTGAAATTCAGGCTCAACCCAATAGGGCATTGGATGCAGATGGTAACGCCAGTGGCTATGAAAGCAGTGAACCCACCTCCAGTTTTGGCAGGTTTCTAGATGGCCAACGCGACCCAGAGCCAGATGAACAACCGACTCAGCCATCGACTCAGCCAGAACATTCTCACATGTCAGGCCCGTTTCATGGAGGATGGAGCGCTGCTGCCGCTACAGGCACTGCGACGACATCTTATCCTCAATCTACTGGACCGAGATCGTTGGTTAGCCTTGTTAGACCAGAAAACCAATGGCGGTACCAAAAATATCAACAACCAAAGCAAATCATGCCCTCTATTCACGACTATCAGTCCCATTCAAAAGGAGGACATACCTCTTCATTTGGCCAGGAAACACAGCCATCACACCCTATACATTCATCTGCCGTTCCAAAGCAATCATATCTTGCATCCAACCTTTCGTCAAATAGTCGGAATATATTCCCCCCCTTGCGCTCTCCAGTTGGCGATGCCATGGATATCGTGCCAGATTCCGAGCCCATGGACTCCGATCAGCGTCATATACCATCAACGAGCAATCGACCTTCCCAAATCTCTTTTGCAACAAAGCACAATAGTAATGTAAATAATGAAGCGCATCAGGATGTAGTCATGGGAAAAAATGAACCGGAATATTCTCCTCATCCTGAAGACGAGGGGGATGAGATAGATGAGGACGATGATATCCCATTGGCTGCCATGTCACGCAAACAGTCTAAAGGCAAAGCTGGGCCAAAAGCTGTTGACCAACGGAAGAGAAAGGCTCCACAGAAGACAGTTCATACTGCCCCCTCTACTAAGCAAAATGTTAAGGTACGTTGATGAGTTGGAACGGTTTCATTGTGCTAAATCTTGTTTCTCACTAGGGAAGGACTGGTGGAAATAAAGAGATACTGGAACAATCTTCGACAAAGGCTGCCCAAAAACTTGTTGTGGTCCCAGGCCCGTCAAAACGACCGGCCCGTTCATGGGAAGTAGGGGAAGTCCCTTCCTCCGTTCCTGAGCAAGATGTTGTAAATATTATTCGAGAAACCATTTCAAACAAGAAGGATGTTAAACCACTTCCTCAAACCAAGCACAGGTCTAGGTCAACGTCGGCTGCACCAAAGGGACAACGCCAACTTTCAAACAGCACCGGTGAGAAGGAATCTGACCACGAGCTTCTGATGCCTCCCACTGATAACGACGATGGCACTGAACTTGCGGATGACGAATATCAGGATGCTGCGCCAGGACCATCATCCCGTAAACGCAAACGTGCTCCTTCAACCAAAGCTCCTGGTGCGAACGCAAAGGCTGCACCCAAACGCTCCAAGCGTTCAAACACAACGCCCGCTACCCGTGCCCGTTTACGTTCTGTTGCGTCAAACACCGCGAGTCGAGCAGTTGGTGCGCATGCTACCCGAGTTTTCGCTTTATGGAAGCAAGATGGGCATTATTACTCGGGTATCGTCTATTCTATCGAAGTTGGCGATAAATATATGATCAAGTTTGACGACGGTACCAACGCTGCCGTCAATATCGATCAAATTCGGCATTGTCAATTACACGTTGGGGATGATGTCCTCGTCGCCAATCGTACTCGAGTAGCCAAGGTTGTCAGCGTCGACAAACTAGCCGACAATATCGTGACCATCAATCTGGACGATGACATTATCGATTTCGAGATCCGTGATATCCGAATTGCGCACAAAACTATTGCATATACCTGGAGGGATCGTATTCTCTCTCCCGACACCATCGTGGCGGCAGTAAAACCAACCAAGCTTAGGTCGAGCCCATCACCTTCCAAGCTCTCAGTAACCAGTGTCCCGCCTGTTAGAGGCGATCGTAAGAAGGTCCTTGCCAAGACGGGACTGATTGTCACACTCAGTGCTGCCAATGGCAATTGGGAGAAGGACAAAGAAAATGTCATGAATGGAGTCAAAAACAGCGGTGGATTTGTCATTGATGACCTCTCGACTGTCGTCCAGATGGAGGGCAAGCATTCCGTGAACAATAATCGATGGGTCATCGAGAAGGCCGATGCCAAGTGGATCGGCGGCGATGAAATCGAGCGTCTCTTCTTACTGGCTGATGATCCAAACCAAAAACCAAAGTTTTTGATTGCTCTTGCGTTGGGTATTCCATGTCTGTCAACGGCGTGGCTCCGTGATTCAGTTGACTGCGTAAGTTCCACCAGCGGTTTGATCTACTTGAACAATTACTGAAACACACTTTGAAGGGCGAAGAAAAGGATTGGCTGGGCTATCTCTTACCCCAAGGATATTCCACCATCTTAAATGCTCGACCTTCTCAGCAAATTGATGTTGATTGGGGCAACAGTGTTCACCAGCTTAAACATATCATGTCAAACGCTGTCGCTAGCAAACTCTTTGCAGAAAAAAGCATACTTTGTGTTGGGCCCGAGATGGTGCCGCAACCCAAAGGGAAACGAGTAGGTTCAATCAGCCTTGTGACCACCTATCTATCTCATATTAATCTACCTTTCTATCAAGAGAGCCGGCATCGATGAAAAATCTCAAGAAGCGATCAATGCCGTTGCACGCATCATCTTGTCCATGGGTGCAGATCGCGTCGAGGCCGTGACTGAGCTAAGATTTGCTGATAACAACTTGTCGGATTACGATTATGTTGTCATCCGAGAGGCCAGTCACTACCAGCCTGCGTTCGCGGAATGCATTGCGGTCCATTGGGGCTGGGTGAAGGATTGTTTGGTTGCTTCTCGTTATCTACCTCTGCCGGACTGGCCTGCAGAGTCCTCGCAGGAGGCTTGATTTCCTTTTGCATTCTTGGTTTCTCAATCACAGAGTACTTACATCGTGGTTTGGAAGAATGAAACAAAGCACATTCTAATTCATTTGTATATTTTTCGACAAATGTTCATGCACAATCCCATGTTTTATATATAACTTATCTACAACTAGTTAGCGCATCTTGCCAAATTGCAGTAGCTTTGTTAACAGCGTTTTCTCACGATTAGAGATTTTATATAAAGTCAACTTCCTGTTCCCTGCACATTGTCCATTTGCTAACTTGTTCAGCACATTTCCTCGAACGTCCTCTAACAATGAGTGAAGAGGAAGCGGAGTATGAAGTCGGTAAAGTAACCTCCATTCCCAGTAGCTTCTAACTCTCATTCATGTGTTCACAGAATCAGTTACGGAGGCACGAGCAGAGGTCCAGCGACTCGGAAGAGCGAAGAAACCGAAACTTGTATGGGTAAGTATTATTTCTGTTGTACGAGCCCACCATTTTCTGAAATTACTCCATCTTAGAAATATCGCGTCAGAGTAAGGTTCCGATATTACATCTTATTCTACTTGGTTGACCTAGAGCTTTGTAGTGGAAGGGATACAAACCTGAGGATGATACGTGAGTACGAGCATTGTCCTATCCGTCACACATTTACCGTTTCTGTTCCTTGCATCTTTAGCTGGGAGCCCATCGAATCCTTCAATGATTCCGAGCATATAGTCACAACTTTTTGGGAACGAACAAATACAAATGGCAGAGATATTCATGACCTGACTTTGTTTCAAGCAGGAGAAATGTTTCTCCCATTAGGGCCACCGCGTAAGCAATCACAGCCTGCCACTATCAGAGAGTATCGTTTAAGGATGGTTGTCTTTCTAGGTCACAAAATAAAACGCAAGTCAAGCCTTAAAGCATTGGCTATGCCACCTCCAGAAGACGTCCAGCTCATCAAAAGAAATTCACCTACACCGGGGCCTGGCTCCAAAAATTCCGAGAAGCGACGACATACTGAACTTGAAGCAAGTGGGGAAGTCTTAGATCGACCATCTAAACGAGCACGCGAAGATATTGCCCGTCCCACCCAAACTTCCCCAACCCAACGTCGAGAGCAAAATCTTGTGTTGGGGAGATCGCAGGACATAGGGGGAAAACGTCCTCAGCCGACCCTGTCATTCTCGACTCCGTCATCTAGTAAGAAAAATCAACGAAAAATCCCTTCTCCGGAGGTGATTCCCGACTCTGATGAAGAAATGAATGGCCCTACGCCCTTGATGAATTTTGTCAACCCTAGCGACATCGACGAATCTAATCTCAGCCAGATGCTTTGGAAACCAGCATCAACATCGGTACAAATTTCCGAACACGAAGCGGCCCTTGAATTTCATCCACTTTTTGACCAGGAGCCCATAAAGAAAGTGCCTACACTTAGAGCCCGTCTATCAGAGCCACGAGTAAAGATGATCGACGACCCAAACCTCAGCAGTATGGAAGGCGCCATTTCTGCCAAGGCAAATGCAGTCGCTCGAATGAATGCGGAACCTTCCTCTAGCAAATCGACGGTCTTAACCTACAACTCTCCTCAGAGTGATAAAAAACGTGCAAAACCAGGGCCTGGTCGATCCTCTGCGGGACTAATGAAAGTCAAGAACACCAGCTCACTCCTGACTTTTTCCAAAGGTTCACTCAAAAGCGTCAAAGGCAAATATGAAAAAATGCGGGGGCATGCCGACGATCTGCAAACCCGAGATGACCCACTTCCTGGTACTGTGGAAGCTAATGCAATCACTGAGAATCCTCTGCCCGCGCCTCCCACAGGAGAAGAATTACTGCGGTTGGCTGGCCTCGACACTGGAATCGCTGATACTCTTCCCGACTATGAGGACAATCCTTCGCAAATGGGTGCTATCCAGCCTGTTCTACCGGAGGCTACTGAACCTGTGACGCCGACAGTTGATACAGAGAAGGACAACGAATCTTCCTCGTTGCACAGGGAAAGGTATGTAGATTATCTTTCTTCCGACACGAATCTGATCAAGTTTCGCAATAGCGTCGAATCTGCCAAGGAGAAATTGTTCCCTACGGAGACACTCTCCAATGTCTCCGGTACATTGGCTGATAAATGGAAACGACCGACCATTTTTGGTCCCTTGTGAATATGTTTGATTCATTTCACGACTATGCAAGTCTGACTGTGTCTATAGGGGTTTAGGTTCTGAATCGTCTGCAACCCCTGAGCAGTAAGTGAGCCAACATTCCGTTGAAATCAGACTTGAGCCAATGGGTTTAGGCTGAAAACGTCCCGACTATATCTGAACCTCGATTCCTCTATTTCAATTCCTATCTCTTTGCTAAACGCTCCTGATCGGTCATCAAACTCCCTGAGCGTTCAGATTGGGAACAAAGGCCCATCCGGTAAATTTTACCACATGCAGGCGGCACTTGCTCTCCTGGGAACATTGCGCGCTACTGGAACGTCTGCAATCGTGGTCGTTGACGAGTACGGTTCAACCGAGGATAAGGATCATTTCATTCGTTTCTCCGCACGACTTGAACAGGGTGACATCGTAAGCTGTTTCTTTGCTGCTGAAGCTCAAAGGTGCCAAAATTTCCTAGTTTGTAGCCGTCGCCGGGGTTCAAATACTGGTATTCTGTTCATCTACCGCCACAGTCGTATCTCAAAGGTTGAACGCACCGACAGCTCTTCTCAATGAACCAGGCAAAATTTTAGTCTCCCAAGTCAATATTGAAAATTATTCTGGCTATGCCGACGCCGCTGCTGATGCAGATGGCAGACGCTGGACCCAGTATATTGCAGAGCAATAAACAACGAACGTTCGTAATCCTCGAAGCAATCTCGACATTCACTCGCCATTAAAGTTCCTATTCAAGTTTTTCTTGCTTACTTGTCACACTTGTCACAGGCACGTGATTGCCACGCGACGCGTTGCTTGTCCGTATTATAATTGCCTGTCTTGCGCGCTTACCATACATAAATAAATGCGAGGATCATCCCAAAACTATTAAGTACGCGGATTAGCTTTCTCACTGCAAATACGGACGAAAGTTCGTGATGCTGAGGCGCATTCCAACAACGAAGGATGGCAGGGTCATTGACAGGCTACAAGAAAGCACCCGTATCAACCGTCCATTCAAGCCTCCAACTCAAGCTGCACCAGATCGCCTGCAGCCTCAACGTAAACGAAAGCTAGTTTCTTACAAAGAATACGATGGCTCCGACTCGGACGAAGAACGTGCACGCAAAAAGAAGAAGACTTCTATGGACAAGGACGGTGTCTACCACAATGAGCAGGAGCTATTAGCTGCAATTCCAAAGTATCCAGTCTATTCTGTAAAACCCTTCAACCAAGTTGGCTCGCGAAAATTCCATCTCCCGTCTATGACGAGCAAAGATGGTAAACCTGTTGCCTTGCTAGCGACCCATGTATCTCTTGGTATCCGACCACAGGCCAAGATTAGTCCACGCCCATTACATGATCCTATGCAAGATCATGCGATAGTCTTATACGACCCAACAATCGACGATCGTGAAACGGATGAAGAGAAGAAAGAGAGAGAGATAGAGGAGGCAAAGGTCAAGGCAGAAAAGGAAACGAGGGAAAAGACAGCTGGACTATATAACCCCCACAAGAGCTTGAAAGTTCTGCTCGGCGAAGGAAACAAAAAGATTGAAATTAGCAAGGTCCCTGTTGTGATCGACCCATGTTTATCCAAAGTTCTTCGACCTCATCAAGTTGAAGGTGTCAAGGTGCATCCACATCATTGTGTTACTAGTTGTTCCATTGTGCTAACTGACCGTTATAGTTCCTGTACAAATGCACGACAGGGATGATCGTGGACAATCAATATGGTTGCATCATGGCGGATGAGATGGGTCTCGGAAAGACATTGCAATGTATTGCGCTGTTGTGGACCTTGTTGAAACAGTCCCCACTTCCGGGCAAACCCACAATCGAGAAGTGTATCATCGCATGTCCCTCAAGTCTGGTCAAAAATTGGGCTAACGAACTAGGTATAAGGCCCTCAATTTACATTGTTGTTGAACCAAACTTAAAATTGCTGCAGTGAAATGGTTGGGCAAGGACACTCTGACGCCATTAGCAATCGACGGCAAGGGCTCAAAATCGGACCTGTTGCAGGCTGTGGCGCGGTGGGTTGCAGCGTGCGGCAGGAACGTAACCCAACCAGGTATGTAACGTGAGAAATGCTTGCTGTATGAAACCAGATCTAACTTCTGAATCCCATCTTAGTAATGATTGTGTCCTATGAGACTCTTCGTACCCTCTCGGTCTACCTTGCGAATTGTCAGATTGGGCTGTTGCTCTGCGACGAAGGTCATAGGTTAAAAAATTCAGGTTTTTTTTACCCTATATTAAATTCTATCTCGCTTTCTGATTTTCCTTGGTTGCAGATTCATTGACTTTCCAAGCTCTAACTGCGTTGAAAGTTACTCGTCGAGTAATCTTGACTGGTACCCCCATACAGGTCTGGACTTATGTATAAATTTCAGTATACATGACTAATGGTTCACAGAATGATTTGACCGAGTACTTTTCTCTGCTTAATTTTGCCAACCCAAACTTTCTGGGTTCTAAAAATGAATTTCGGAAGAATTTTGAGCATGCCATTATTCGTGGACGGGACTCCATGGCGAGCGATAAAACCAAAGCTGAATGCGAGAAGAAGCTCAAAGAACTGGGCGGACTTGTGACGAGGTTCATTATCCGTAGGACAAATGATCTCTTATCCAAGTATCGTAAGCTTCGTCTGTTTTTCCTACCTATATTTGATACTCACATCTGTCATCATACCAGTGCCAGTCAAGTACGAGCAAGTTGTGTTCTGTGGACTATCAGAATTCCAGCTTGCCTTGTATCGATTGTTTATTGTGTCACCCGAGATCAGGGCACTACTTCGTGGTCAAAATTCGCAGCCGTTGAAAGCAATCAATATTCTAAAAAAACTATGTAACCATCCAGAACTACTTAACTTGCCCGACGATCTCAAAGGTTGTGATCACCTAATACCTGATGGCTTTTCTGGGGCTGGAGCTAGCACGAGGGACAAAGGTCGTAATCAGACCGTACGTTGTGACTGGAGTGGAAAGTTTTTGGTTTTAGAAAGGTATAATTTTTCTAGTCTCTAGTTCTACATATTTGGCTGAACATCCATAAAAGGTTCTTGCACCAAATTCGCACCCAAACAGATGACAAAATAGTGTTGATCAGCAATTACACCCAGACACTCGATCTTTTCGAGAAGCTCTGTCGCAGCAAAAAGTGACTGACGTTTCCTTTGAATCTGACCCATCGTTTACTCAGCTTATTCGACGTTGATGATGATGGCAGATATGGATTCTTCCGATTGGATGGAACAATGACAATCACTAGGCGACAGAAACTCGTTGATCAATTCAATGACCCTAACGGCAAGGAATTTATTTTCTTGTTGAGCAGTAAAGCTGGCGGATGTGGTATCAATCTTATTGGTGCCAATCGTCTAGTCCTGTTTGACCCTGGTCAGCTGTTTTTCTTTTCTTTTCATTTGAATGTATGTGTTCATATCTGACGATGACCATAGACTGGAATCCAGCAGCCGATCAGCAGGCGCTGGCACGTGTTTGGCGTGATGGTCAGAAGAAAGAGTGTTCGTCCTGTTCCTCTATTCCAAGAGATTCCACTCAATGAATTTGAAACGTGAAGGTTTTGTCTATCGTTTCATTTCGACTGGCACGATCGAAGAGAAAATATTCCAGCGACAGGCCAACAAACAGGCCCTCTCGTCGGCGGTCGTTGACGAGAAGGAAGACACAGAGCGTCATTTTTCTATAGACGCACTCAGGCAGTTGTTTGATTTTAACGAGAAAACGTTGTGCGATACTCATGATACTTTTCAATGCAAACGATGTAAAGACGGCATACAGAAAGCAAAGGCACCAGCGCTCCTATACGGAGATGCAAGCACGTAAGACTCCCTCTCACCCTGTTGATTGCCTTTTTACGAAATAATTGGCTCGACAGGTGGAACCATTTTACGAATGCAAAATTGAAGAATAACCATGACGATCTCTTGCGAGCGGAAGTTGGCTTGCCAGAGGTTTCTTTCGTGTTCCAGTATATTAGCCATTGATTAGAGGATGTACATGATATTAGAATGCTAATAGTACAGTTAAATAATTGAGATACAACAGAAACTTGTCATTGCACGACTTCTTCCCAGCTCCCCCATTCTCCACCGACTCTGCGGATCTGAATTTTCTCCCCTGCAGGGCCGAAATATGATGCTTTAAACCATGATTTTATCTCTTCTTCACCAAAAGGGCCAAAAGTCTCTGTCGTTTGTCCTGCGTCTGGAGAACTCCACTTATACTCGTATTTTATATCGGCCGAGGGGGGTTCCCAGGAGGGCTCGACTTTGCCCGACGAGCGTACGCTGCGGACGATTTCTTCATAGGTCTTGGAATAAATGTCCGTGTCTCCTAGAGACATGAGACTGGAAGCCAAGTGTGTAATTTGTTCGATATCTGTAGGACCGGTATGAGATTTGTCAATGTCCATATGTCTATTGAACATTAACATTATAAGACTGAAGTGTGTACACGTAGCGAGAGAGGGATGCACCGTTCATTTTTCTGGAGCTTCTTGGTACGCGAACCGAGGCGTTGCAAAGCCTCGAGGACTGTTTCACCTTTCTTGAGCATAGGTAAGAGTTCCCTCTCCATTGCGTCTTGTCCGCCAGAATCTTGGAGCTCCTTCTCTTCAGCTTCTACTTTATTTCTTTGCTTCTTTTCCTGCTCTCGCTTGCGTCGTCTGGCCAGCTTGATCTCCCTGTCATCAAGACCTTCCATCCAACGGTCGTGGACACTATGAGGGTCAAATGTCCTAACATAGCTTCCATCTTCTGTAAATTTTCCTTCCTCCATTTCCTCCCTCATATTAAATGAGGATAGTTCAAAGCCCATGCCCTCTTTTTTCTTCTTTTCAGCTTCGTCCTGGTCTACTGGCTCATCGATATCCGACTCTGAGTCGGAGCCAGAGTGAGACCCAAATTCCTGGCCCTCGATATCACCTAGACGCATGAACTTGTCCTGCTTCTTGCCAGACTCTTCGTTCTCCTCTTTCTCGGTGGGGGCGAACATGTCATCATCTTCGTCAGGGCCATGTTTTTTCCTGCTGTTAACGACACCCTCGCCATCATCGCTAGAGTCTGATTCGTAACCTTCATTTTTTACTTTGCCTCTACGAGAAGGTTGCTCGAGGGCTGAATCTACCTGTTCTGCAAAGTTTGTTGGGTCATCTGCAGGATCTACAAAGCGAAGTTTTTTTGGTTTATGATTATCAGAATGGGAAGCTGCTGTTCGCTTTTGGCCTGCAGAGACCATGGTAGTAAGGGGCGGACCGGAGTGTGACTAATTTAGTTATTTAAGCTATAGTGTTAGGTAGTTTTTGAACCTTAACACGTTTCCTTTGAATTATGCTGGGACTGAGCGATGTCCTGGGTTATACTTCAATGATATGCTGGTTGGGTGCTCAGTTCCCGTATGTCTTCATAAGAGCCACAAATCTGCTATCTAATCTCCCTATTTCTAGCCAGGTAGTCGAAAATATTCGATGTCAATCATGCGAGGGTCTCGCTCTCCCTTTTCTCGCCAATTGGCTCATGGGTATCTAACAATCAATCTTTTCAATCTTTTCAAATTCATATCAAAGCTAAACAGGCGATCTCTCTAATCTCCTGGGTTGTATATTGACCCACCAGCTTCCATTTCAGGTGCACTACATTTTCTTCCGTGTTCATCTTTCCTAACTTTCCACCAAAGAAATGGCTGGCGACATATTTCGTCTTCGTAGACTTCATCTTGGTCGTCCAATATGCTTACTATTACAAGGCTCCCAAACGCTCTCTCTCCGCCTTGAGCCATATTCGCTCCGCCACCTCCCCCGCTGGAATAGATAGGAGCGCATCAAGATACCGCACTCTCTCCGTCGTGGCATCTAACGTTGCAGCAGCGGCTGCTGCTGCTGCCCAACAAGATGGTCACAGGGCACCCTCTGCGCGATATTCACTGAAGTCGGATCAACAACGCCTATACGAACAATCCAGTAGCGATGCATCTGGGCGATTGACTGATGGCGACCCAGGTTATGATGATCAAGGAAACCCCCCAGCGATGGCCGATAGCTACTATTCCGATGGTGGCAGGGAAACCAGCGGAAAACGCGTCTCATGGAGCCCAGAACGCCACAGAACCAGGGCAGCTAGCGTTGGAAGAGCTCCAACAGCTCTTCATATTCTCCCCACTAACCCTCTAGCTGATCTCGACGCACAGAGTCATGAAGATCCTTCAAATGAGTCCTCATCGCCTGTCGTTTCCCGCCGAAGTTCACGAGCAAGTCGCAGGGGGTCAACGCTGGTATTCCTTGGAGCTTGGGCACTCTTTGGGATCGGCACACTCGCCAGTAAAAGGCCGAGCGTGCTCATGAGTACTACTAATGACATTGGACGTGTGCTCGTAAGCGGGCACAATCTTGAAAATTTGACACCCGTGCATCATTCACAATCTGATCACACGTTTCTGTCATATCCATCCGTCAACGAACTGGATACTTTTGACCCTGACATTGCATACCCCAGAGAAAATACACATGATGAATCTCCTCCTGACCAACCGTCCAGCCAACAAATTCTTGGCCGCATCTTTGCTTGGCTTTGCACAACTTTATACCTCACTTCACGATTGCCTCAAATTTGGAAGAATGTAAGGGACAATAATTATTTAAACCCTCTCTTTTACTGACACATTGCTAGAGTATGTAAGAAAATCAGTGGAGGTGTGTTTTTCTTCGCATACCCTCTTGTCTAACTCTTATACATCATTCAATGTCAGGGACTTTCCATGTATCTCTTTGTGTTTGCCTTTCTGGGGAACGTTTTCTATGTTGCGTCTATCTTGTCGTCACCCAGGAACTTCCTCCCACCCCCACAGTCCACGCAATTTCTTAGAGAAAGTATACCGTGAGTTGTTTGCTCAAAATGATTCAATAAGTAATGCGCTGAGTTATGATGATTCCCAATCAGATATCTTCTGGGGAGTGGAGGAACTCTCATGTTTGACATCACAATTGTTGGACAGTCGTTTTGTTATCGACCTCGACCCCGGCGGCACCTATCGACGCACGGCCGAGCCTCAGATGAAGAGGAAGCAGGACTGCTCTCGGCCGATGCGTTGTCGCCCCACCCGCCGGGCGAGTCTGCTATCATTAACAGAGGGCGACCTTCCCGTACGCGGGGCGCTACATAGAGTACATATTCTGATCTGAGGGTTGCATGGTTATAATAAATACTAGACCCACGTGATCACAAAGTATAAAGTTGCACCATCACATCTGAGTCCCAGGATAAATACACACCCATAATCACCGACAGCTTTTGAGTGACCGCTCTATGGCTGCAACTTGAACATATCTTGGTTTTTGGAGTCCAGAAGGGAATTTCGGCAGCGATGACCAACCCAATTTCTAACCCAACTTCATATCAACTTGTACGTCCAATTAAAGATGCTTTTCTTTTGTTTGAAACTTCAAATTTCGTATTCTTTCAGCGTTCTCTGGTGCTCGACTATCTCTGCCATAACTGTTATACCCGCACAGCTACAGCATTCTCGAGAGACAGTACAATCCGACATCTCGATGCCGACGGAGACGAAATTGTCGACTCGGAAGCGGTCGATGTAGAAGATTCAAATGACAGTACTGGTGGTCCCACAGAACAGTTTGAAAACTTCATGAAACAAGTTGCGCTTCGTCAAGGTACCCAATATTCCTCTGTTCTTATAGTGAAATTAACCGGCGTCCTTTAGAGATACGATCCCGGATACTATCGGGTCGGGTCGACGATGCAATAGCTCTTTTGCAAACACATTTTCCTTCAGTATTACATGAAAACGATGTCGGAAGCGCCAGTACCCAATCCAGAACAGCAGAACCCCGTCCCTCATCAAGTAACAATAGTGAATACGTCTCATCAACCTCCACGGAACCTGCACATCTGCTATTGAATTTGCGGATCCTCGCTTTTAGTGAGGCATGCCGGACAGTCCCACTGGAGTACCCACCATCCGCGCACTCGGCAGACACAAGTTCGATATCTACCCCTCCACAGCCCCCTGCAGATATGGAAGAGGACCCCGACTATCTTACAAAACAGATGGCCTTGCTTACTAAAGCCCAGAAATTATATGCTTTCTCAACTACACTTCAAAACCCTCTTGATCGTACAACTTATCTCAAGGAACTCGAAAATGTAGGCGGGCTGCTGGCATATAAAGTCCCTGAGAAGAGCTCGATGGCTAAGTATCTCACGCTGGAGCGGCGAGAAGCTGTTGCAGACCAGATAAATCGTGCTATTTTGAGTAAGTCGCTCCTCCCAATCGGACAAGTTCGTCTAGTTTTAACACAATGAATGTAGACACGATGGGCCGTCCTCTTGTCTCTTCTCTGGAGCTGTTGACTCGACATACGCATCTTTTATGGCAGTACGCACATCAACATGGAGCAAAATCTCGTCCAGGTGCCGTTTTACCTCAAAAGAGCTCCAAAGTGGCTACCTTGGCAGACAGTGAAAATGAGGTGCATCTCCTTTTGCTTGTTATTCAGTACATCATTGATCACACTGCTAGGTCGTTCCTCCCTTCGATTTACATCAGTTTCTCGATGTCAAACCATAGATCTAGAGGACAATGATGTGTATATGATCATTCACTGTATAGTACCATCATTACCTTTATTTCATGTTCACTTTTCATACATGACCTGCCTTACGTCTTGAAAGAATAGATGTCTAGGTCTCGGATGACCGACCTAGGATTCTGGGTCAATCAATCACTATTACAACATCATCCCACCTCCCTCGATTAACTTTCTGCACTATGTCCTTTGGGACATGGCAGTCTCTTAATCCTAATACCCTCAAATGAATCCAACGTGCCCATTCGATCCTGTCTAACATGGAAACTCTCTCCCCCTCTGGCTGTCCGAACCAACTGTTGTATGAAAGGTCTAAGAATTCGAGCAATGGACAAATTTTTGGAAATCTGTGGAGAGGAATTGGGTTTCGAAGGTTGATGAGAGCTATGTGTGTCAAAGTCGGCGGAAGAGTCAAAAGCGTCGAGGCTGATAAGCGAGTGGAAAGCATGAGGAGAGATTGTAGAGGTTTTACTGAGGGGTAATCTGATTCCCAATCCTCTTCCGGTCGTGGATGTCGAGCATTGGACTGTGATTCGTGACTGCCTCGTAGGAAATGGTCGTCGCGTAGAGAAACTTTAGGACCGACGACAAGAATCTCGCCATCAGTGTGACCATCTGGATGGAAAAGAACGTCGAGTTTCCAGTCAGATAATGGGAAGTGTATTGCAGAGTAGCGAATAAAATCGCGACGTAAATGAACTGGAATGAGTGGAGCGATTTCGTCTCGAACTTCAGCGGCGGTGCATTTAGCTAGCAGTATCTTGAGACATATTAGGGCCAAGGAAGGGATTTGTGAAGGATCGATAAAGCCATTGATATGGGACGCTGCAAGACTAAGTGCTTGAGAACGCCATGCAGCAGTTTCACGGTCGTCTTGCTGGGACTCGTCTGAGGTCCAACTCTTCGGAGGAGGGGGTCCAGAGTATGTAGTTGATGAGCTCTGAACCTTCGGTGAGATCACTTGATAGCGGTCATCGTACTGAAGACTTGCCACGATTGACGGCAACGTCGGGGTATTATGACTGGGCAAAGCCGAGAGGTGTGTCCGAGAGCGACGAACGTTCTGCAGATGGCGAAACTGTTCCCCCCTTGAGTATAAGAAATGAGCAAATCATTTCATCTGGGTTAGCCATGATGCATGATGGTCAGTAAATATTCACCGAAGTGTGCGGAGCAGATCATTGACTTGACGGGAATCTTTGGACATCCTAGGCCGTGACAACTGACTTGGCTAGCCAACTTTATGTTCGTGGTGGGAAGCTTACTTTCAAATTTGACTCATTCTTGGCACCTTTCTCAGCGTGATACTTATATTTAATTAACGAACTTTATTCTAGTGGGACGAAGGGACTCCTGCGATACGACGGGGCCTCGATAATATGTGGTAGCGCCTTGGCAAGCTCTGCGGTTCCTGCGGGGAAAGGTAAATCGTCGACACCTTTCGGTAGAACTTTCTCATATAAGCCTTTCGCTTGATTATGACTGCCCACTGCAGAAATCTTTTTCGCATCGTGAATGAGAACATGTGCGTCGTCGACACCAGGTACTGCTCCTTTGACGAAGATAAGATCCAGCGCCGTGTCTATACGGACCACAGCTAAGTTCTGAACAGTCACGCGTTTGTTGCCCATATGTCCAGCCATTTTTTTACCGGGGAAAATTCGACCAGGATCCTAAGAACAATAGGGAATCAGGATTTACTTGAGCGTTCATAGGTATTATGAACTTGCCTGATGCTGGCCTGTTGAACCTGAGGACCTATGTGATATTGAAACACCATGACTTGCAGCTAGACCATGGAATCCCCAACGTTTCATCCCGCCCTGGAATCCCTTTCCTATGCTGATGGTTGCTGAGCAAAGTCAGACTCAGGCCTTCTCATATTTCACTCACGAGTTTGCAATTACATCCACATATTGCCCTGGAACGAAGTGGATAGCAGACAGCGTGGTTCCTGTGTTCAATTTATAAATGCCACGTATGAAAGGAGAGTTACAACCCACGGCTCACCGACAGGAACATGTGCATCAGGCGTCACAGGAAATTCTTTCACAATCCGTTTTGCTGGAACATTTGCCTTTCGAAAGTGACCTAGCATTTGCCGAGTAGTTGTCTTTTCAGGTTTGTCCGAGGCAGCAACCTGTACAGCATGGTATACTGTGTGGTTTCTTCGCATGGTCTTGATATTGGCAGTAACCTGACAGTTTTCAAGCTGATATAGTAAATTAGTGTCGTGTTGTCTTGAATACAAGTATATTTCTACCTGGAGAACGGTGACAGGTATCCGAACGCCTTGGTCGTTCCAAATGGCGGTCATTCCGCGTTTACGTGCAATTAGTCCTGTTCGAATGGAATTCGGCGTCCATTTTGATGGCGTGTCTTGTTGTGAGTTTGCAGATGAGGTTGCTACGGAAGGTGCATTTTCTGGGATAGAAGCGTGCAATAGACGTAGCTGGGAGATGGGCAGCGGTCGATGTCTAACCAATGTTCGAAGCCCAAGCATTGAACGTAAAGAAAAGGATTATTATTTCTTTCTGCGGACCTTTAAATAAAAGCCATCATCACCATTTACTTAATTGGCTTTTGGTTTTTCAGACATCTTTGGTCTGCCTCAATGGAATGGCTTTTTGGCCAGGAGATGAAAAGGACAATATATTTGCTACCAAACATCATGGTCAGGCCAAAGAACATACCCGAAATTATCTCAACCTAGAGCATGGCCTAATTGGTGCCGCAACATTGTTGGAAAAAGATAAAAGGCTTGACTGGACATTTGTAACGACCGAGAGTCACCATTTAAAAGGTTAGGTCGAGCCCATAATCTATGATGTTTATGTTAATAATTTTGGGTGATGACAGGCTCCTCTACGAATACATTGATTTCAGGAAAACGGGTTGAGATATTTCCTCCCAGTCGCCCTTTCCCATTACAACAAGTTCCAACAACTATTCACCAACGTGCAGAACAAGGGGTATATTCTTTGTCGATCTTTGAGCCCCAAACGTGCTCACCTCAATCATTTTAGGCAAACTTTCTGCGTACTTATCTTCCCGATATCGACATTGCTGCAGAGCTCATCAGGGATCAATTAGTCGAAGAAACAACTCTTTCTCGAGAACTTGAGCAATTTGATCCCTACGCGGGCAACCTTCTTGGTGTCCACAACACGCAGGATGTCTCTTTGCTGTTCTTTCCCATGGGTGAAACCTACCGAGAATTGAGTAAGTTCCACGATATTTGATTGTCACCGACTCATCGCACCAGATATATTTTCCGCTAAATTTGGGGATGATATTGTCTTCAAGCCATCTGCCGTCTCGTCGCACACGTTTCCTACTCCCATCCAGCAGATTGCGATTGCCAGGAGTGATGCTGATTGTCCTCAAGGTGTGTTGATCTTCTTGCATCGAGAAATAGCCGTAACAGAGATAAAGGTCATCATAGATCTCAGAATTGCAATCCGCACATATAGTTCCACAAAGCTTCTCAAGTTGCACACATGGTCTGAACTCGATCCAAACTATAAGTTAATGGATCTAGCCACTCTTTCTCGTGCCGATATGTGCGACGAAGTAATGGTTGACATGAAACACGTACACTCGTCGCACGATGTTCTCGCTGTAGGAGACCGAGGGACAGTCTATCAATGGCACGTTTCCAACGCAAGGAAATCCACGTCAGCTTTGAAGATTCCGATTTTTAGGCTGGAGTTTAACGCTAACTCTATAATCTTAGGACACTCATCCATCAGAATGACAAGATGGACGTTTGTCGTTTTTGGCGACTCTCTCTTGATCCTAGCTCTTCTAGTTATTTGCTCATGTCAAGTAAGCACATAATCCAGGGAGATATTCGAGTAGGTAGTCGCTCGTCATAGGCTTCTGTTTCTCAATAGAAGTTCTAGGTGAAATCTGAACCTCCCAATGAAATATTCAATATAGCAAGTGGAAAACACATTTTGACCTCAATCGAAGATCTACACCAAGATGGGCTTCTCCGTTTATGCTCCACGAATCAGATCATCTGGATGGATCCGAGAATGCCTGGCAAACATATACTTGCTTACTGTCATGGCCGTCAATATGACCGATACCTGGCCACGGAAACCTATTGTTGCAATTCAAATAATGGTGGGATTGACATCTAACATAGACTTCATATTAATATCTGAAATACTTTAGCTTTCACTCTTTTGAAGTCCCGAAACAATGGATTGATCACTGTTTATGATGTCTCTCGGTCACAAAGTAACCTTGTTTCTGTGAATGCTGCACCATATGCACTTTCCACCGGTGCCAGCTTGTATGACAAACATGACGGACAAGGGATCGTGATCCATAATCATGGCTTTGGGCTTGTTCGATTATCAGAGAGGGGTGGATTGAGCTACAACGCTTTAGCCTTTGATGCCTTGGAAGAACGTACCCCCATCGTTGAGTGGACAGCAGCCTTGCAAGAGTTGAAAACGAAGACGGCGACTCTCTGCACTGATGCAGGACCGTTAGGACATCAAGACAGGTCCCAGGTTGATCTTTTCTCTGTATACGATGGTAACAAAAGAACCATGCTTTCCTCGTTCTATTTTCTGACGGATTCCGCGTAGCTTTGTTTCGGTCACACTACGAGGATGCCAAGTTACTCGAAGTGCAGTCAGCAGGTGCAACACATGATTTGCTCGAAAATTTTTCGTCTTATTGGCAGACGAAAGATATGCCAGTCGAACATGTCCTGACAACGTGAGCCCTGTATAGCAGACTTGGTTCCAACGATCTTGACCTTTCATTCAGCTACGATATCGCATTTCGCGCTGGTAACGAGCCCGAACACGCATCTCGAGCCGATTTCTTGACCGAAAGCATTATAAACTCTCCCAGAGGCTACCGCGCATTGAAACAAGGGCGTTTATCTGCAGAATCTATCAAGGCTCCATGGCATCGGTCTATCGCACCAACTCTCAGTCGCCTTGACAAAAGATTTCAAGTAGACCCAACGAAATGGGCTAAATATCTACAGCAGTTTGATCTCCGTAACACGAGTACTATATCCGACCAAGCCTACAGGTATCAGCACACAGCTCGTCAGCAATTGGAACTAGATCTGGCTTTATCGACCGATGTCTTCTCGGAAATGGTATCGCAGCCTGACAATAATAACCAAGCGCTTGAGGTCATGGCAGAGGCTCTTTCGTTGAGCGCTGAGCCCCCACCCGTTGAATTCAAATACCTGGGGCCTTTAGAAAGGAAACACGCGAGTGAGAGGGGCGAAGCCGGAGAAGCCCTTGGAACTCCGGATATTCCAATGGGTGTGCGACTACTACTAAAGCATTGGGGTTCTGGCAGTCCGGAAAGCTATTTCTACCAAGACCCATACGATAGTTCGGGTGCAACAGGGTCAACCAGCCACATAAAATTGCCAACAGCGGCTCCGTCAGTCCGGGACACTGCCACCCAACGTCCACCTCAAGTCATGGCTTCGAAACAACCGAATGTGCCTATCTTACCAGACACTTTTCGAGGACTACGACCTATTGCACAAAGCCAAGAGGCTCCCCCTCGTCATGACCTTACTTTTGGTAGTCCTCTTTCCTCTGCGCGGCCTATTTTTTCTGTATCAGAAGACCTTGTCAGTACCCAAGTTTTACCTGGCCCACACGGAGGACGACCATCGGTCAAGAAAAAACCAGTTAAAAAGAGGCTAGGGGGTTTTTAACGTCTTCTTTCTACATATATATATGTGGTTCTTGCAAAATTATATATACTTTTGACCTGTCACACTAGCATGAAAAATGGTGTGACAGCTGGCATCACTCCTAACTAGTACGGACTGAAAAGTTCCAGCCTACGGGCAGGTCCAACCCAACTTCTACCTTCTCTCAAATTTTGAACCCTTCATTCTGAAAACGCTCCCTGTTTGTCGTGCAACTGCACGAAGCTCGGACTTTGGGCCAGCCCAATTGCCGGCTCTATGGATGGAAAAAGGTATGATGCGCATTCTAATTTGCGAGGATGTCACAAAACGAAGTTCTTTTTCTCTCGTATAGGGCAACTATTCCGTTGTATGACCCAGATAACATCAACAATTTTTTGCGACGTATGAATTAGTATCATATATGTTATTGATCATTGTCAATGCCCTCTTCTCCTAGGAAACAAGGCGGTCGTCTGCGCTCTCTCTGCCAGTTATGTATCTACTTTCGCTGGATATCCGGTCAGTCAATACGTTGGCTTTTCTATACCATATACATTTAAATAGCCATCTAGCTGGATTCCATCAAGTCGAGATTACAGACGACGAAAACGAAGATAACCATCCCTAAACTTGCCGCCCTTGTTTATCGCGAAGAAGGCATAATGGGATTCTATCGAGGGTTGTGGATACCTCTGATGACGATATCTTTTGTCCGTGCGTGTGTTCTTACCTTTTCGTGTGTCCAAGCTGAATGTACGACTCGCAGGTGCCGCAAGCTTCACCATATACTCCGGCACCAAGGAGAACTTCCGAAATAATAATATTCTTTGTCGAGACAGTATCATTGATACCTCGCTCACAGGGGGTATCAGTGGTGCTATGTCAGGCGCCCTTATATCGTTTGGAAGTGCTCGTACGTATCCTGCTTTTTTTGTTGTTGTTGGAAATATCTTATGTCTTATGTCTTACTGTGCTTGCCAGCATTCGAACTTGTAAAAGTAAGGCATCGCCTACTTTTCAATTTCCTTAAATAAATCCAAGGATTCCTAGGTTCGTCGACAATTAGAGTATGCCATTGCTGCAAGCAAAGGCATCTCCTTGGTGAAGCCTCCTGGGACACTAGAAGCCGTAAAAGAGATATACAGGGGTAATGGTTTTGCAGGGTTGTACACTGGATTCCGGCTCCACTTCAGTTGATTTTTTTTTTTCTATTCATTTCTTTTGGTACTCTCTTACTATTTTCTGTTCCATCTTTAGTACGAGATACGGCTGGCACCGCGTTATACTTCTTGGAGTATGATGGCATGCGACATCTCCTTGGAAGACAAAGGTCTGGAGAGCAAGGTCCCACTCCATCATGGCTACCTGTCCCTGCGTCCCTTGTTCCATTCGTATGCGGTTCTGTCTCTGGGGTAATGCTTCACGACACGATACATGTGTGCTGTATTGATCATTTTGTAAGGTTACTTCATGGGCTCTTATTTACCCCTTGGATGTGTAGGTTTTCATCGGCAACAACATCCTTAATTGATTGTTTTGAACCCATCTTCAGCGTAAAAACTAAGGTCCAACAACGGTCTCTAGCTGGAGAACGATATCGCGGACCACTAGAAACATTGCACAGACTTATCCGAGGTATGAACAAATTACGTCGGCAAATCCCCCATATTAAACCCATGACAGGACCAGATCCTAGCGCACCGAAGCCACTTCTTTCGGGTATTGCACGGATCTACCGTGGGCTCGGGGTGAGCGCACTGCGAAGTATCACAACCCATGGTCTTCTTTGGACACTTTTTGACATGACTGCTCAATATATTGACAACCTACCACCCTCTTCGAGAGCGGATTATTAATCTTGGCCCATCTAAGGTGTCCCTCAAATACTGTTATCGTTCGTTCTACCTAAGTACATGTAACCTAGATAAAATTATATTAGCATATGTAACATATTCAAGGGCGATGCAGTTCATTCCAGTTCTCTGGATATACTTATGTAATTGAATCGGAAGCAGAAACTATCGCAGGAGTCACGACGCAGTGAAAATTCGACCATGCGCATGAATGTGTGTATTTTTTCATATCTCATCTAGCCTGTACGTAGTCATCAATCTTCAACAGTAAGCATACGGTCTCAGTGGCGAGTTCAACGGCACTGGTAGTGACCAAAAGAGGTTGCACTACCTCTTCTTCCAAGATGTTAGAGATCAAGCCCTATCAAATCGTCAAGACCATTTGCAAACACGGTGATATGGGTGTCAACGGACCTTTCGGACATTAATGCCTGCATTCCTCTCCCCCAGAGCATGTCGATTTCGCAGTTCCGTCACGATTGCGATAGGATTCAATCCAGCGTTCTCAGCAAGTGTGGTAGGAATCACTTCTAAGGCATCGGCATATGCTTGGAAACAATAAGCCTCCATCCCTTTGAGAGATTGCGCATATTGTGAAAGCAAACGAGAGACATGAATTTCAGGAGCACCACCGCCTCCGATCAAGGCTCTAAGAGTCATCTTAGTATTCGGAAATTTAAGTCAAATGTTGATTTCTTACCGCTTCTTTACCAAACAACGAACAACGCACAGGGCATCGTGTAAACTCCGTTCACATTCGTCCACAACGAGGTTGTTGCTCCCAGTAGCGAGGATGCTCACTGTGCGACCGCGATGTCGAATGCCAGTGATTCGGACGACCTTGACGTCAGAATCACTTGTCTCTTCCAGCAGATCGGCGTAGCCCAGCTTGTCCTCGGTGAAAGCTTCAATATCTGATATAGGTTTACATCCTAAACTTTTGGAGAGAAATTCTATTTCATCACGTTCCACATCTTTCACGACAAGAATGTTCAAGCGTTTCAAGAAGTTGAGAGAGATATCGTCGACAGCATCGCGGAGGATAGACTTTTGAATGAGTAGTACATTGCAGTTTGCTTTTTTAATCTTCTTGCAAAGGTTGAGGATGTATTGTCGTCCTTCCTTGATAACTTTATCCATTTGCCGATAATCATTGATAACAACCGTGTTGTCCATCTATTCATTGATCAGTAACAAGAACCTCCAGGATTCTGACCTCAGATCACGTACATCAGGTTTTGGAGCACTTAGTTGGAATTGGATGATGGCGATCTTAGCCTTCTCCATACGAGTGGGGCCACCCGCAGAGACCACGACATTTTGGTTAAGAACAACACCTTCTACAAGTTCGGTGTCTTCTATAGTACCGCCAATCTTTTTGACCACACGGACGTCCCGGAGGTCCACATTTGAAGATGTAGGTGTCACAAGTCGCGAGACAGCAGCAACAGCAATAGGCGCCAATGTCGATGAATACTGCGAGACGATCTAATGGGGCACACAAAATCTTGAGGCATCGAATGAAATTGAAATATCAATAAATACCTTGGAGTTCAATGAAGTACTAGCTGCACGTAAAAGACTAGCCTTGTCATTGAGATCTACAGGTGTGGACATTTCTGTGAGATATTCGACAGCCTTGGAGGATGCTTTGAGGAATGATTCGGCGACGATTGTTGGATGAATGCCTTTTTGTAGCATCTTTTCTGCTGCACCCAATAAACTCCCAGCTAAGACTACCACTGATGTCGTGCCATCCCCTGCTTCGATGTCCTGTGCAGCAGATAGGTCTACCAGCTTTTCAAAATTGTAATTAAGATGCACGTATCATGGGGGTATATCAAAAGTATCTACCATTTTTGCTGCAGGGTGCAGAGCTTGTATGCTTTTAAGAATGGTAGCACCATCGTTTGTTACGATTACCTCTCCTTTTGAGGTTTGAATCTATACCAAAAATTAATAATTGATCTTTCCGATGGCGAGGCTGAAATGCATACCATTTTGTCCATCCCTCTTGGCCCCAAAGAGGTCCGGACGGCATCGCTGATGGCTGAAGAAAAATATTATAAGCAAACAAACCAAAGATTCGTTTGAACGACCCATGCCTTTGGCAGCAACCATATTTGATAACCGCAGTTCCATCGGTTTGCCCTTGATTAAACGGGTTCAGATGTTGTGCAGACAATTTTAACAGATGTTAATCTCATACTTTGTCATTAAAAGCAGCATTAGCACCTGAGAGGGTTTTAGTTATGCCTTGCTGGCTCTGTGTTGGTGGCATTGAAGACTAAAGATTCAGAGTACTGAAGAGACCCGCGTTGCACAAAAAAGGGGGGATTGGTGTGACAAAGTGTGACACTTAATTTGACTTACCTCTTACTATACATACTCTCAAACCAACAACAGTATGGATTTTGTAAGTAATCCCTTTTGAATTTGAGATCATTCAACTCACAAAATTTCACAGTTCGGTCATCCAAATGTTCCCGGTGGAATCCTGGGTCAATTTGCCACGTACGCAGGATCTCTTGACCTTTCCTTTGTCTACTTTTAATCGAATTTCAATCCGATCGCAGTGGCTTCCCCCAAGGATTTGGTCCTATAAGACGCCCAAATCCACGATCTTACGATGAATATCTGAAAGCATACAGCATGGCAATGTTGCCTGGTAGAGAAAGAGAAAATGTCTCATATGGTGGCAAAAGTACGCGTCATCCTATTTTATATCTTTGATATTTTTCTCAAGACAACTTCTAGTAATAATGCCTCAATCTGCTCTTGCAAATTTGACAAATCTCGACTTGGAATCTCCATGGATGTTTCAATTACGCAACCCCGCTAATCCAGCCGCCTCAACTCACGGGGGTGTGCTTGAATTCATTGCTGAAGAAGGCGTTGTACATCTACCGTATTGGATGATGAGGACTCTTCGTCTTAGCGAAGGGGATCCCATCCGTATAACTGGTACTGAATTACCTAAGGGCAAGCTCGTCAAGCTGCAAGCGCAATCCGTCCATTTCTTGGAGATATCAGATCCTAAAGCTGTGTATGAGATCTTTTTTTCCTTGCATGTACTCGTGATGTTCATCATATCACTAGTCTCGAACAGGCTTTACGCAACTTTTCTGCATTGACTCAGGGCGATATCATCGAGATCTCTTACAATCAAATTGTCTTTGGGCTTCTTGTAATGGAAACCAGCCCTGGTGGACAAGGGATCAACGTGCTTGACACGGACCTTGAGGTCGACTTTGCCGCTCCTGTAGGATACGTTGAACCAGAACGCCCGAAAGCGGCTCCGCCTTCAACGATGGCTTCCAAACTAAATATCGATTTGAACTCTCAGTTGCCTGGAACCTCCCGTCCCGGTTCTTCGTTAAGTGGAGGATTTGCAGGAACTAGCACCGGCATTACAGCGGTCAGCAAAGATGGAGATCAATGGGAAAGCTTCAAGGGCAAAGGTGAGACACTTGGTGGGAGGAAAACCAAGGGAAAGGGCATCAGCCATCGTAAAGCTGAACAAGTTCCGGAGAGTAGCAAAATTATTAGGACAGAGTAGGTCATATTTTTTTAGGTTAATTCCATTATTAACAAGCCCCTCCAGTGAACACCGAATTGTCTCCAATAGCACAATTGAGTCAAATGTCAAGGTTCCGGCTGCCCTCAATCTTCCTTTTGGCCAACTTTTCTTCGGCTTCAATGTAACAGCATATACACCACCACAGCCTTCTCTAGGCCATTCGGAAGCGTCACAAGTCAAAACTTCTTTTTCTAATCTCTATTTCAGCGTCCCTAACCATTTTATCTAGTCACCTCCCCATTTTTCTGGCTCTGGAAACACATTGGGTGGACGATCAAACCCTGCCCAGTCGAATCCTTCTAAAGGCAAAGCAAAGGAATCGTCTTCTGAATCGACTCATGTTTGGGGGACATCTGGTAATACGTTGGATCCAACACCTAGATCCAGAGGCGCTGGAGGCGCAAAAGTTCCCCAGCCTCCTCAGCGAATCCCTCAAAGGAGAATAGAGAGAAGCCCTTCGCCTGATTGGGGCGTTGATGACGATGACGTTATTATGATTGACAGTGACTAGTGATGAATGACTTGTTTCAATGGACAGGCTAGAGTCAATCAAACCTTGTATTAAATATCCTCATAGTTATCGATTTATTCCATCAGTGACCTGTTCTTATAGCATTACAACACCCACACCCTTTCCAGCAGGGATGGAGCCTTCACTGCTCATACCGGCCAATGTCGCAGTCCGCCAATTGTAGAGGTAGAAATTCAAAAAGCCATCTCCGACCCCAAACTGTCAAGGAATAATAAGATCTCGGTAATTTGTGTGAAATCAAAACAAGAAGATACCTTGAGGTCTTTCAAAAAAGAAACATTATCCATCAGCGTCAATGCATTGAAAACATCGAACTTGGCTTCATTGGCAATGATGAGTGCTTCTCCAATCAACGACATTAATTGTTGCTTCACTGCCTGTTCTTGATTACCTCCACGTTGCAGACCGACGTCGGTGGCATAGTAATACAGATAAGCAGCCTCCAGGACCGGATTGACCGGATTGTTAATCACAGTCGATGGAAGTGAGTAGAACGAGAAACAGTCGGTGATTTTTCCAGTATCTGGATTCTTGGAGCAGAAATTGGCTATCAGTGTCTCACGATCATGATGCTAGAGTGTATACAATTTACCTCTACGACGTATGACCATGTCACTTGGCCCTTCCTCCTACCTATACCTCCACTTCCCATCTCCCCTTCGCCCATACCACTCAGCAGGTGATGTCTCAAGTCCTCGACAGTATAAATGGGCACCATCTCAAAGCGCGTCATGTATCTGGTAAAAAGGTCAGCGACCGACACAATATCCTTCTCTTCCATTTCTCTCAACCCCTTTAGCGAAGTAGTGGTCGGAAGTTTATGCACCCGTTTCATACGAGCAAGCGTCATATCCCTAGGTACGTAGCAAAATCGAATGTCGACGAGTTTTGGAATATTCAATAAACGGTGATAATATCGGCATATGGAGATGGGAGTTGGTATCACGACGCCTGCTGTGTATATTGCTTGGAATATGCCTTTTAAGTGACACTGGCGGGTGACTTCTTTGATCAAGACGGGTGCTAGTCGTTTGGATCGCAATTTCTTGTGTATACATAAGTAGTTGATTTCGCTGACTTGAATGACACTAATAACGGAAATGTAGCTTTGGGAAAGAAACTTTATGATGAAACAAGAGGACTCACTTCTGTCGAATGCGCAAGGCCATGGGAACACCAGAAATGAACGCGACTAATTTCTTGTTGGATGAAACCCGTACACCAATATGCCATTCCTTGTGATAATCAGGAGGTTTAAGCGCCCTGATAGTCAATTAACTCTCTTGGATCAATCCAAGTCAAGAGGATTTACCATGCAAGAAACTCAGAACTGTATTGAAAGCGAAATGCAGCATGATCATCTTCCACGTAGTTGAGTGACAAGAGATCATAGACTTCTTTATTCTGCAAATGAAATTAAGTCTGGCGGAATCTCTGGATGACGGTCAATGTGAGAAACCTGCTTTGGATCTTCGATATCCAGAGTTGTCCATTCGAAATCTTTAGGCAATGGATATGGTTCTTGACGAACTTCGTCGCGTGGTTTTGAAGCCTCAATATATCCATCGTCTAAGGGAGGACCCTCGCCTGGGAATTATCGTGAATATCTTGCATTACAAGGGTTAGGAAAAATAAATTATTTACCGAGTTGGGGGACAGGCTGTGTTGCCCAGAACTAAACACGGGTATAGGAGAAAAGTTGCATGGAGATTGAATGGGTTTACCTTACCTTGTGTTCGCCAACATCCTTCTTATTCAATCCACCAAGCCCTGCTTTTCCTCTAACGACATCCATTATCTTCAATTGCTCTAACGCCTCCCTCACATTGTCCACATTGACATCTTCTGACCCGACAGCAGCACGCTCTCCCTTGACTTGATCCAAAACGCGATCAACTAGTTGCTGAGGAATCTCATCCTTCCCGCCGCCACCTAGTAATTTCGCGATTTTTGATTTCTTCTTCTTTTTCTTCTTTTGAGATGTGGATGGGACAGTGGTGTCTTGGGTGACGACCTCCTGTTCGGAATCAGCTGAATCCGATATGTTTTTAGATGGGTCTAGATCGACGGTGGTATTCACGATCTCTGTTACTTTTTCTTTCTGTTTTTGAGGAGACGACATTACAATTTGAAACTTGAAGATAGAGACAGTATGCAATCTATTCAAGTTGCTTGTTTACTTCAGTTGTCACGGTGACGATATGCGTGACGATCTGCATTGATCCAGCCAAAAAACCGGATGCAACTGTTTCGAAGCATCTGTTGCGCCAACTCTGAATTCCCCTTTTAAATTCGTACTGTAGATAAGCAGAATGCTCATTATCGAAGAGGCGAAGCATCCATGTATTATCTGGTAAGATCACTATCCGCAGGAACCGTCTCAGGCTGTGTCCACCAAGAATGTCAACCCAGATGCAAGTAGTTACCACGGCATCGATTTCATAAGAGTCTCTCGCGCGATAAGCTCTTGCCTGGTGCAAAGTATCACAATTTCCTGGCATAATATTTACATGTTGAAGCGTATATTTCTTGAAGAACATCTTTATTCATGATTTTGTCAGCTTCAATGGTGACCCCAGAGCTTGATCCAATATCCCAGTACAGCATGGTTAGATAACACCCAGACAGTTATTTGGAAAGGAAATCAGGAATTATCCATGGCTTGTATCTGGATGGATCATAGATGCGAGCAAAGTCGATATCAGACTTTAAGTCGTATGGATTGTATGGAGAATTCATGAAAGATAGTGAGCGTAGCGGACTTGGGGCGTCTAGGCGTGGCAGAATATCTTGGGTTCATCGGATCCTATTGAAAGTACTGTGTGGGATTGTATTCTGACTCCTCCCAGCAACTCTATCTTCTTTCCTCCAAAACATGATTATCCTATGGATATTGCTGTCTTCACTCATACATTATTCTATAAGTTCCACCTCGCCAACAAAGCCATGCTACGAGACACACAACTACTATGTTCTTGCTCACAATTCACAACTTGATTCATCTTCTGGAGCATCGCTGGACGACGTCACGGCAGCATTGGGTGTTGAACTCATCGAACAAGTGGGAGAGCTCCAGGATCATTGGCTAGTCCGACAGTCAAAACATGACAGTGATATTATCACCAGAGATGGCACCGACCCACTCGCAACCTATGAAGTGCTTAAAGCCCGAGCCCAAGCACCACACACCACACGCTCAGAAGACTCATATCTCGCACGTAGAGTCGTTTCATCTATCGATTATCTCTCCTTGCAATCTCCTCGCCAGCGCATAAAGCGTGCCCCACCTCCCATCATCAGTGCTTCTAGAACTATGGCAGCGAGATTTGGCTTTACAGATCCCAGGTTTCCTGACCAATGGCATATTGTTAATGACGAATTCCCTGAACATATGATGAACGTATCCGGTGTTTGGGAAATGGGCTTCAAAGGACAAGGTATCATCTCCTCCCTGGTCGATGACGGACTGGATTATGATAGTGAAGACTTGTCCGCAAATTTCGTGCGTGCCCTTTTTTTTTTTTTGCTTCTTTCTTTCATAAAACATGACGTTGTCAGGATGCGGAGGACTCGTATGATTTTAATGATCACGAGAAGCTCCCCACACCAAAAAAGTCCGACGATCATCATGGAACTCGTTGTGCAGGTCAAATTGCAGCGGGCAAGAATAATGCTTGCGGTATTGGACTTGCATATGAATCAAAAATTGCCGGCGTTCGCATTCTGTCTGGTCCAATTTCCGACGCCGATGAAGCAGCCGCCCTCAATTATGGCTTCCAAAACGTTTCTATCTACAGCTGCAGTTGGGGACCACCAGATAATGGCCAAGCATTGGAAGGCCCGAATTATCTAATCAAGAAGGCTTTCGTCAACGGAATCAACAACGGTCGTGGCGGAAAGGGTTCTATTTTTGTTTTCGCTAGCGGCAATGGTGCTCATTTCGGAGATCAATGTAACTTTGATGGCTACACCAACAGTATCTACTCCGTCACTGTCTCTGCCGTTGATTACAAGGGTCTTCATCCTTACTACTCGGAGCCTTGTGCAGCCAACATGGTTGTTGCTTATAGTTCTGGTAGTGGACGCCACATTGTGAGATTTATAGCAATGTCTTGACGACCCGTACCTATTATTATTGTTTAGGTGACAACGGACAAGGGGAAGAACGCCTGTTCTGCGTATCACGGAGGCACCTCTGCTGCGGCACCAAACGCCGCCGGAGTCTTTGCTCTTGCATTGCAAGCCAGGTGAATCTAAAATGGTCATTCAAAGTTTCGATCTAACCTGACTTCCTCATTAACGCAGGCCTGATCTTACTTGGCGTGATATCCAGCACTTATGTGTTGAGACTGCCAAAATAATCAATCCTGAAGATCCCGATTGGGAACCAACAGCTAACGGCCGCTTATTTAGCTATAAATATGGCTTCGGCGCACTCGATGGCTACCGTTATGTAAAAGCAGCGCAAACATGGAATCTCGTCAAACCACAGGCACGAATTGTATCTCATACTGTCCAACTCAACAACGGTACATTTGGGAAGGACAAGAAATTCCAAGGTGGCCAATTCATTGGTCCCGACGGCATTCAGAGCACGATGACAGTTACAAGCGATTCATTGGCGCAAAACAATTTCGAAGCATTAGAGCACATTAATGTGAAGGTCTGGATATCTCATGCTGCTCGTGGCAAGGTTGAGGTTGAGGTCCTAAGCCCAAATGGCATCAAGAGCGTTTTGGCTGGTCCTCGGAATGCTGATAGGGCTACATCAGGTTATCCTGGGTGGAAATTCATGTCTGTCAAACACTGGTTAGCTCGTTCATTTCATATTTTATCTTTTTTGCATTGATCCAGACATATAGGGGTGAAAATCCAATCGGCAATTGGACGATCAAGGTCAAGGACCAAAATACAGCTGATAGTAATGGCACTTTCCTAGGCTGGAACATGGTGTTTTGGGGTTCCGCTATTGACGCGTCAAAAGCTCAGAAATTCGAAGCTCTTGTGGTAGAAGACCTCCTTCCACCACCGGAAGAGACTCAGAACCCAGTCATTCTTCCGTCAACCACTACAAGTATGAAACAACATCCGAAGCCCACTGCCAATCTTCCAGACGATCATGGACATGCTGCCGGCGAGAACACAAGGCCTGCTTTTAGTGCTGCGAAGCCTACTTCTACTTCAACTAATAGTGTAGCAGACGCTGGATGGTTATCCGAGTCGAGTCTCATGAGGAACCAGAAATGGCTGTTCATCGCCCTTGGTGTAGTCTTGCTTTTCGGCATTGCTGTGGGAATATTCTTCTGGAGACGCCATGTAGCGAAGAAAGCGGCACGCTACACAGAGTTGAATGATGAGCGCGAGATGTCTATCAACCCAACGGGAAGTTCTGCTGCGTCTGGCGGACTTCGCACTACGAGGGAGCTTTATGATCCATTTGGACATGTGTCGGACGAGGAAGATGATGAGGACGATGACGATGACGATGAGACGACAGCATTAAGATCGGCTCGTGGTGGATTTGGCTTCCAAGCCGATATCTTGAAAGAAGACCCATCGTTGGATGCACCAGAGCCCTCGCCTCAGTATCGCGATGATCCAGAATCCGAAGACGAGGAACGCGAAGAGCCCCAGGAAAATAAGCAACATCTAAAAGTAGAGGTTTTATCGTCCGCAGCGGGTCCCCCAAGTCCGATTGGGAGTGGTGTGGCCCCTTCGGAACACATGCCCTCCCATGAGTGATCTCGGTACATTCCTCGTATTCTTGTATTTTTATCACATTTGCTGCTGATGAGGCCATGGACTGCAATTTAGATATTTATTAATTAGCTCCCAACATATTATTATATAGATACGGAAGACATCTCATTCTTTTATGTAAATTATTTTAGCGATCTCCATCCAGAATATCTCGGCAATGATTAAGGTCCCCTTCCAATAATTCTTTTCTTTGGCTTTGTGAATGATGTATTTAAAAGTGTCAATGGGTTATGGCGGAAATTCGAAGGCGGAACGATTCTGCCGCGATAAGGAGTCGGTTTTCAGTCAATAACACTCAAAAGAGTTCCAGTGGAGTCTACTTTCAAGCGGAAATCCGATTCACAATAAACACATACTTGGACATCTCAGTTCCTCCGACAAGCAGTCAACGTTTCAACGTTCAACGTTCATCGATGATCGGTGACCAAATTTAACAGATGCGGCCCCCCCTAAACTTTGGGAGGTAAAATTTGAAGCTTGAAGACTGGAAAGAACCTCAGGCGGGAGTTGACGCGGACGGATGGCCCGGGGATACAGAGACGAGCTTAAATTAAGGCCTAAGAAGACTACACATTCACAGCAGATGGAAAAAGAAATAAAAAAAGCAGATATATCAACAAGAACAATGCAACAAAGCACTAATACATTTAGTCAAGAACACCATCGGAAGTGTGAATATCTGGACGTGGTCCTAGATAAATTGTATCTTTGAATTATTGGCTATACGAACCCAGATTTCCAGGTCTTCGTACTGTTTAAAAGAGTTATAAGCCTGTCATTACAGGATAGGCCGCTGGACTCACTGTCGTGATAGTCTCCATAAGCTGGGCTTCATTATAACCGGCGCTCAACACTCTGGCTCGGATCTCCGTCATCGACAGGACTGTGGAGTCCTCGTCCTCTGAATCAATATCCATATCTCGCTCGCCTCCGGGTCCCTTGCCAAATCGTTTCGGACGCTTGGATCCCTTTGCCATGTCTCCCGATCCAACCATGCTTTTGATTAAACGGAAAATTTGACTAATTGGAGATTTATCGAGGTCGGGTTCTTTATCATCTTCATCTTGCAAACTCTCTTTGCTGCACTCCATGAGGCGGAGAGCTTCATCAACGTCAGAATGTTCCACCACATTTGACCACCGGAGACGAGTAAGGGCTTGCGCAAGGCGAAGGACGCCAAGAAGTGTACGGGCAGACGTATAAGTGTGTGATTTGTTTTGTTGCTCTTCATCCTTTGATACTTTTCGAAGGCGAACGTAGGAGTCTACAACATAGCTGGAGACTTCGCGCGGAACAGTTGGTCGTCGTTGCCTTGCTTGGGCGATGTAATGTCTGCATGGCGGGTAAAAAATTAGTATCGGACTTGACCATGTTTGAAACACCTCTACCTCATAATCACTGGGTCAATGATATCGAAGTCTAGATCCGGGTGTCGATTATGCATATGAACGTATGCGACATGCTCAGCAAGCCTTTCGTCTTCATCCCGGGAAGGTTTATCCAGGATCAAAAACAATAAATCAAATCTTGACAGCAGTGCGGCAGGGAGATTAATATTCTCCACCGGTGAGACTTTCGGGTTATATCTTCCATATAAAGGATTCGCCGCTGCCAAGATCGAAGTACGTGCATTGAGCGTGGTAGATATACCTGCTTTGTTGATCGATATCGTTTGTTGCTCCATAACCTCGTGGATAGCTGTTCTGTCTGAATCTTCCATTTTGTCAAACTCGTCGATGCAACAAATGCCATTATCAGCAAGAACTAACGCGCCTCCTTCTATAAAATCATAATGTAGTCAGACCAGCGGATGCTTGAAATCCTGACAGACAAACCTAGAACCATCTCATCTGTCACGGGGTCGCGCATCACAGCAGCAGTAAGACCAACGCCCGAGGAACCTTTTCCAGTTGTGTAGACACCTCGAGGGGCAATCTTTGATATATACTTCAACAATTGGGATTTGGCTACACCAGGGTCACCCATCAGGCAGATGTTGATATCACCTCTAATTTTCATCCCATCAACGGTGATTTTGGTTACTCCTCCTACTAGGAGCAACAGGAGTGCCTTCTTAATATCATTATGACCGTAAATTTCAGGGGCAATGCTCTGCGATAGATGGTCGTATAGCGACGGGTCCCTTTGAAGTTCCGCGATTTTGCGTTCAATCTCGGGTGTAATCTCCATCTCGTTGTACTGTTTCTTTAGTTGATCAATATGATGAGTTTCAAGATACGTGTCTGTGAGGAGTCCAGCGCGGATAGCTTGGAAACCTGTATAGGGAATGGGCAAAAAAATGCCTCCAAGATGAACAACATCCCCGGGATTCATTGATCGAGTAAGGCTGCCGTTAACGTGGACTGTCATCGAGCGAGGTATATGTCCAACAGGGACTTGGTCCGGCTGAGATGACGTTCATGAAACATGGGCAGAAAGAATGAGGAGCAGTATTCACCATTTCTTGAATTTTGATTTCTTGGAATGGGCTAAAACGACACGCCCTCGTCTGCATGTGCAGAGAACCATGGATTCCATTCTTTTTGCATTCGTTTTCGTTTTCACAATCAAGAATGGGTGTAAACGTCTTGTTGGAGATATCTTGGAACGTTTCAGAGCCACAAACATCGCAAGTGTAAGCGTTAACTTGCAAAAGTGGTTTAACCTCGGAGACCCGTGTAACAATTCCGCGGACAGTAATCAGTCGCCCAAGAGATGCACCCTTAACTTCGCGAACTGCTATCGGAATGTCACTTGTTAACGGTTTAAAGTAGAGGTTACTGTTTTGACGCGTTAGAATACAGCGACAGTGGGTTTGCAAGGAAACGTACTATCGTCGAAGTAAGTGTTCCGGGAACCCGTCTTGTCCACCCTCTAACTGCTCATTGCGTTCGCGCCTTTGATGTAGAATGACATCGATAACTTCATCTTGGTCGCTGATGTCTTTCGTTGGTTGAGGCATGAGCTTGTCAACAACCTCACTGAAAAGGTTAACATATCGGCGGGTATTGTTTCGTATGCGAGATACAAGTTCAGACATCGTTGATTCATGCTAATCAAGGGTGAGAACCATTTCATGGAGATAGTATGCATCGCACCGTTAAAACGTCCTCCAAGTCAATCACAAGCATATGTTGATCACGATTCGCAATTTGTTGCTAAATTGAGTGTTAGAAGTGTCGACGACGCGTCAAATGATAGAACGACGCGTACTAGTTGATGCATGTACTTGAGAGACGTTCTTTCAGCCGATGGGAGGTCTTCATCATCGTCAATGCCGATATTTGCAAAGTCCCGCGTAAGATCCTTTTCCCGGCTCGATTTGAAAGTTGACAAAAAGTTTCTGATTTTGTCTAGGGTTAATATGAGACACAAAATACAGAAATATCAAGAAGAGAATCGACCTTTTTCATCCTCATAATTGACGTTTATATTTGCCACTGGGAGGGACATGGTTGAATGCTCAGCAAGGTCAGTTTGTCGGTGTTTGAAATATACTACATGTGGCTTATGGGCGCAATTGTCCAAAATCAACGAACACCGTTTAATGGCATTTCTTAAAGTTCCAAGTCCCTGGTGAGTCCGGAACGTCCAACAGATCCACCATCTTGATAGACTGATTAAAACGGACTTTCGTAGATATAATGAACTCCTCCAGGCTCGTCCCCTACGTCGACATAATTACTCGACCTGGGCATAGAAACCGATATGCACGACGTAGCCGATCCCCATCTCCCGTTACCGAGACTCCAGACATTTCTCCTCGCAAGAGAAGGAAACTCCAAAAGGGCGACAGTGTCGGGGTTAAGCCGTCTTCCAAGGTATACAAATAATCTTCTTGAATCACTATCCACCGCTGAATCGATGTTTCAGCTAATCCAGATAACCCTCGAGCGACAGGTATCGCCTACAGCATCCGAGTATACTTTCGACGTACGTATCTCTTGACTTGTAAGTTGTGCAACCTTCTTTTCTAAGCCGTGTTTAGAGTACCTCAGCAACCATGCTAACAACTTCCCATTCCCAAACGGCTTCGGGTAGCAATACCTACGCTCAAGATTTGGATAAGGAATCTGAAAAGCCCTTCTCCTCCGACCAGGCTGGGACATCTTCGACACCCTCTAACAACGGTGAGGATTTTTGTCGACTTTATTTATGCCTCAACTCAGAGAACATTATGGTGTTAACAGGGAATCCCCTATATGAAACTTTCAATGACGAGGTTACAGAGGACGAGGACCTCTTCGTAGTGGGAGAAACACCTGTAAATGAAGATGAAGGCGACATTCCGGTCCGGATTTTGCAAGACTTTAGCATCTACGACATGGAAACGTCGGAACTAGTTTCTGTTGCTGAGCTCCTAGAATTGCAATTTTCTCGATCTACCTTTGGGTCTTCTGGGACTGTTAAACCATGGATAGACGAGTCTGATGATAGCTCAAATGAGGGTGATACCTCAAGCAACAGCTCTGAGGATGGAGACTATGTCAAGCTTTCCAAAATCCTCGAGCTTAATATTCATGATTTATCCGACGATGGCAAAGAGCTTGATAGGTAAACATTGTTTCTAAATCTTTTACTGTTGTTGCTGATGATCAAATCTCCAGCAAAATATATATACGCACTGAATTCGCTTGGTACATCCTAGGGATACCAAATGTTTCTTACGCCCCCTTTTACGCCCCCTTCTGGACTCAACATCGCATTCTCCATATTTTGGTCGCCATGTCGCTTGAAAATAAACGAACGACATACAAGGATCTTGTAGACAACCTCAAAGAGATGGACAACTTAGATGATTCAGTTACAACCGCCCGCTTACTACTTGGGCGAGACCTACGAAAAACTGATATAGAAACCGATGACGTTGTAAGTTTGACCATCATCATAATATCCGGCGTAGGGTTTCTGATATGCTCACATTGCTAGAAAGCATATATTTTGGGCACCCTACCTGAACTTTGTGTTCAGAATGGGATTCGAATCTCGCGTGTCCCAGTAGTTCGAGAGATCATGGGTCCTGTGCACTATGACTTCGATGATGTGGAAACATCTCGTGTATCTCAGAAGAAAAAATTAACCCGGAATCAGGAGACTGAAGTTTTGAAGCACTCAAGCAACACTTTCTTAACACCTATAGTGAATCATATCGCTCAAAGATTCTTCGAAGGATCTTTGGAAGTTTCAGCGCCATTACTGGATGATATGGAGGCTTCAGTAAGCCTTCGAGACTATAAAGGTCACCCTCTGAACCCCCGAAAAATTGTGTTGAGTAACCGGCTGGTGAAAGGAAACGATGTGTTTGGAAAGGTAACCATTGATGATGTTGCTTATAAAGTAAGATCCCGATTTCTACCTGAAATGCTAATTCCCAAATATATTCTTATTTGGTCAGGCAGGGGACGTTGTCATGGTCGAACCTGATCTTAATCATAAATCAGGTGGAAAACCAACTGCCACTCAAACTGTTAACAAATATGGCAATAGATGGTGGCAAGTCCCATTTTTTACTTGAATTCCAATGAAAAAACTGACAATTTATTGATGAAGGTTTTGCCAGATCCGCTATTTCTTCCAAAAATCAGATAAGAACCATGTTTCAACCATGTTTCATGGACAGTGGTTTACCCATGGATGCAAGACCATCCTGCAGGAAACATCTCATTCCAAGGCCTTATATCTTCTTGATACATGTGATGATAACTATGTTTCTGCCATTTTCAAGAAATGCAACATCAAGATCTTGAAACCAGGTGATGAAGAGGAGGTGGATGATGCTAGTTGTGATGCCAATGATTTTCACTGTGGGCAAGTCATGCTATATATTCTTGCCAAAAATATCCAGAACTCAATATTTCCTCTTGAAAGCCTGATGTATGATGAAGAACATGCCTCTGTTTTTGATATTCCCCAAGATGCTTTGACTGTATTTGATTACAAGTCATGTCATTCCTGTGATTCCCAAGTTGCAGAAGGTCAGTTAAAGAAGGACATCTGGACAGATTTTGGTGTTATTCATCATGGTGTCCACTATCATCTTGATGACTTTGTTTTTATCCATCCTACTGAGCAGACCAAGCTCTTGGATATTGGTCAGATCACCAAATTCAAAGGCAAGCTTCCAAATATGGAGGTACACATCTGCTACTTGGGCCGCTATGATGACTATGTCATGCAGCAAAAAAATAGGTTGGAAGACCTACAATTGGCTTTGGATGAGGTAAGATTTCTCTAGTTCACTACTCAGAAAGTAAATTTTTTCTCCAGCGCCGACTATTTTATCTCCACGGAACATCAATCATTTCAATTAATCAACTTGATGGCAAATGTCATGTCAAGCATCTCACTGATGAAAATCAGATTGAAGCCTGGATCAAGCATGATGATCATTTCTTTTTGAACCAAGAAGATGATGAAGATGAGCTGTTGGTGACAGGCAGGCATGATTTCACATTTTGTGAACAATGTCACACAGATGATCAGAGAGTTATTCGCAATGCCAATCAATTCTTACGTGAAAACAGTAAGCTCACTGGGATGGAGCTTTTCAGCGGTATGAATCAATCCCTTTCCTAATTAGCCTTCAGCTTTATATCAGTGAATAGGTGCTGGGGGTTTAGGAATTGGCATGGATTTGTCTGGGTTTGTTGAAACAAAATATGCTATAGAGTTTTCCCCATCAGCAGCAAAAACATACAAGTCATTCATATAATTTTCAATTCAGGATATAAAAACTGACTTTTGCATAGGCATAATCACCCGGAAACTATGGTTTATTGTCAAGACTCCAGTATCTTGCTCAAACAAGCCGTTGCACAGTTTAACAACGAGCGTCCTGCTCCTTTGTTGTCAAATGACCGAAAGACCTTCTGTCCTAAGATGCCTGATAAAAATGCTTCTATTGATTTTATATTCGGAGGTATGTTTATTTCTTTTTTTTATCTGTGATATTGACTTCTCCTCAAAAGGGCCGCCTTGTCAGTCTTTCAGTCGTGCAAATCACAGCAAGGTATCCCATGTTTTGCTCACGTTTGTGTAAAAGTCCTAATCTTAGATCATTGTGCAGAGAAAAGATGATATTCGGTGGAGAAATTTTGTCTTCTCATCGGTGAAGTAACCTAACATCAAATTCAAATAGTTCGACATTACCGTGCAACATGCTCAGTTATGTTGAGCACTATGAACCCGACTATTTTCTGCTTGAAAATGTGCCTGGACTTTTGGATCATCGCCTACTCGACAGACAAACGACTAGTGCAGGTGTCGCTGAGGATTACGAGATCCAATCTGGAATGGTTAAATTGATCTTGAGGACGCTTATCGCATTGGGGTACGACATACTTCCGTCAATGTTTTTTGCCTTCTAAACATCCTTCCCTCGATGATATAGATATCAAGTCCATTATAAACTTCTCCAGGCTGCGCAATACGGCGTTCCTCAGAGCCGGAATCGAGTCATTTTCTGGGGTGCCAAACGAGGAGTGCCGTTGCCTCAGTTCCCCGTGCCTATGTATGCGTTTCCGACGGGGGTAAATCGCTGTACACTTCCGACCGGAAGCAAGTTGCCACCACCGACCCGATCCAAGGTCCCTGGTGATTTTCATCATTACGCACCTCTAAGGCCGATTTCGGTGAATGACGCTATTGGCGATCTAGTAAGAAGTTTTTAGAATGGTTTGGAAGACATGAACTGACCTACTCCTTCCAAAACGAAAAAACAGCCGCCGTTTGACTGGTAAGCGACTCGATAAACAGGCCCGTCAGAAATTTCTGATTTACATTCCGAAGGAAAAATCCTCATCTTGTGTTACCAGCAAAGGCCAAGGATAGAATGGAGGCAAAACGGCGGCAGGAGCGAGGCATCCTACAGGTCAGCGCAGCGTTTGAGCCTAGGTCTTCCCAGACAGACAATCCTGGATATCCACGCGGCGCTCCGTATGCAACGCCACCACAAAACAGATATCAAAAGTGGTTAAGACAAGGGATGGATGAGGATGAACCGGTTATGGGTCATTATACAAAGCGATTTGCAGCCCATATCATCGAAACGTAAGTACAAGAGGGTGATGGAATCGATATCATTGCGCTAGCGCTTACGTTCGACTTGTTTTTTTGTTTTGTTTTCTTGACAGTACGGTTAACGTCCCGCTGAAGCCTATGGCTGACCATCGCGGTAATTTCATGCATCGTTTACTGAGGAAAACAACTGGGTTGATAATGGCTGTTTCCAACGACAGATGTACCAACCGTGTTGCTGCCGACTTATGCGCGACCTGGACGAAAACCCGGCATTAGTGAGCGTCAACAGTTACAGAGATTTTATGCTCACTCAACACTCTGTTCAGCGTTCTTTGGTCGAATGGATGGTGATAAACATTTCAGGTGTGCGATGACACAGGTGGCACCTGGACTCAAGTCTTCCTGGCCATTACATCCTTCGGTAGGTGTTTGAACTTTTGATTTCGCCCCTTCTGAATTGAAACAAACTTGTAAAAACAGCAAAAACGTATTATCACGGTAAGGGAATGCGCTAGAGCTCAAGGATTTCCGGATTCCTATGTTTTCAAGTCGATCAATACGGATCCTTCGAAGATCGTGCGAGACGTAGGCCTTTCTTTGTGAATTCTACAAATATGATGTAAAACTAATGTTGAAATGATTTCAGCAAAACAGGCAAATTGGAAACGCTGTTGCGGTGCCTTTCGCTCTTGCACTCGGGAAAGAGCTTGGAAAAGCGATGATCGAAAGATGGGAGAAGAAGAAGCGTGAGGGGAGCGTTGTTCTTTAAAAACATGTATACTTTATTGCTATTGGAGGGTAAAGACCAGGACTGTAAGAGAATATTATTGTGTATTCTTGGTAACATCATGCGCCAGTATTTCTTCTACTCGTTTGACTTTGCCATCGTTGCCTTGACCGAAAGGGATTTCACGGTCGGTGCGGGTGCCAATACGAATATCGGTTGCGATACGCTGCGCTCCTTTGGCATGCACTGCAGCATGACAATCGTGAATGGCTTGAGATACTTTTGACCATGGGCCTTCTGCAACATGAATTATGGGATACGTAAATATTGACCGAGGGGAGGATACACTGACCAATGTTAGTACCGTAGCCACTGTAGAGGGTATTGTAGATTATTGGCCTCGATAGATAGAACAAAAAGCTCACTGCATCTGAAAGAAGATCATTAAATGGTATAGGAAGTGTGGATGATAGATACCCTGTGTTTCAAGCCTGACTGAGCAAGGATTCGCTGACATTCTGCGACTTCCTCTGCGACCTATTTAACCAATGAGCAAAAAATAGAGAAGCGTTGTTTCTTTTACCGATGTCGAGGCTGTTCCTACGGGAATGAGACAAAAGTCTATCGGGTATTAGTATGAGAAAAGGAATATTGAAGGATTGGACTGACCGGCTACCGCGTATAGATCCATGTTCAAGTTGTGCGATCACTACCCATGTCCTCTCCCAAACCTTCTTCTGCACCACAGCTTCCTCCACGTAAACCTGACAGTCTTCTGCATCCACCACGACAGCCAGCTGATCGGACTCCTTCGTCCAGAAGTCCGTCCTCGCATGCTCCCTCATCTTCCATATCTTCCTTTCATTCCGTCTCTCTTTCCTCCGATACAGATGCGAGCACTCCAGGTTCAGTAACTAACTTCATTGCCACATATCCTGTTGACGTGGATCGAACTCCAACTCCAGCAAATGGCAAGAAAAACTACGAAGCAGACGACATCAGTCTTACTGAGTCTTATGAAAATGTATCTACTACATCCTTAGCAAGCCCTGCCACCGAACGCATGATCAACCTTGACTGGGAGAAGGCCATGGCCAAACGCAAGGCCGTACCTCCAAAGTTGCCCAAACGTCCCAGTTCAACAAAACCCCTAGCCAAACCACCTCCTCCCCATCCTCCTCCCTACCCCATAAGACGCGTAGCTTCTGGCTCTAGTTCAACATCTTCCTTGCCGATCATTAAACCTACTCCTTCAACAACTTCATCATCAAGTGCTGTTGCCACCAGCTATGCACCTCGCCGAGTTGCCCCACCTCCGCCTCCTTCCCGCTCTTCCGATCAGTCTTCCATCGTTAGCACCACAACCAGTTACAGCCTCTCTTCCAGCTCACAGAGTCATCAATCAATCAATCTCTATTCCCCGTCTGCATTAAGCTTAAAGGTCAAACGACCTACCCCTGTCCCTCTCGCCGCCCGCAAGCGCTATGAGGTTGTATTCAATGCGAATGTTACACAACGGCACAAAGCTGAGAAACGCAAGCTGCAGGAAAAACCAGCGCTGGTGAGTGTGGCAGAGGCAAGATCCAGGAGGGCAGCTGGCTGGCGGGGGTTGTCGGTGGACCTGCTTACTGCAAATGATATCCCACAACAACTTGACCATGGAAATGGAAGTGCATTCGATGACATTGTTGGCCCAGATGAAAAGTTGGAAGGTCCTATCATCAGGCAGATATGGAAACGTTCTGGATTGGACAACTCACGTCTAGCAGAGATATGGTAGGTTCTTGCGGTTTTTTTCCACCTAAATCATTCTGATTTCCTTGTTAAAACAGGAACGGTTGTGATCTGACAGGTCAGGGTGCTCTTAGTCTTGAGGCTTTTGTCAAAGGCATGTGGCGAATAGACGAAGAGCTCAGACGAATGCAGTCTCAAGCTATCAAGGCGTCTAGCAATGCTAGCCTAGGTTCTTACCGCTCAAACGCACACCGCTCAAACATGGCACAAAAGTCTAGAGACATCCTTCGCTGACCGGATGTTCTGGTGCCAGTCATCAGCCATGATACAGACTAAAATTCAGATGTTGGGATGAGGGAAAGCTAACTAGAATGGCAGTAATATAACAATGCAAGTTCAAAATGTGTGTATTTGTCTACATCACCACAGCGGGTCCGTCTCGTCGTCCATAAATCTGGGCCAGCAACCCCAAAACACCTCCATCATCTACGTTTTCTTCTTCCTCTTCCTCCGCCGCCTTTCCAACGTACCGTTTCGTTCCATCCACATATGATCCTCCCAGCCCGCTTGCAACACCGTCGTCGACCGCTATCTCGTCAGATGATCTTCTAAGATCCTTTCTTGTCCTCGACACCCCCGTCGAAGCAGCACTTAACTTCATACTGCCTTGAGAGTCCCCAAGCACGGCACTGGGGGCTGTCGAGAGATCGCCGAAGACTGATGCAGCCAACGCGGGGCCCGCACCAGCACCCAGCATACCTGACATCCCCATCACGCTCCCTCCCAGACCTCTTCTTCTACCCACTGCGGTTGCCAACCTACTTTCTCGTAGAGATCTGTCAACCGAGCTCTCTTGTGGAGGATCACTTGCAAAGTGAACTGTTCCTGCCATCTCTGAGCCTCCTGCGAGACTAGTACCGTGATGGCGTCTTCTGGCGTTCAAGTCGATCATTCTACTCAAATAGAGTGACCCAGACTGATCGGTAGGGTTCCAATCAGGATTGGTAGCCTAAGAATGTAGCGTCAATAAAAATTAGAAGACATCTCAAGGCAAATGGAAAAAAGACCTTGAAATTAAGGAAACTTTTCTCCATTTTACCCTCATTGGAAACCCATTTTTTGTCTTCCGCTTGTGTAGGAGCGCCAAATTTGACGTTGCCATGTCGTTCAAAGTTGAACTCGGCGAAGCTGCAGACGTAGCCTCGTCCATCTACATGGACCGAAAATTCCCGGAAGAAATCAATGATGGCCGGGGCACAAGCAGGTAGAGAGAACCAGAGGACGAAGGGTGTCAGAACCACTGAAATGAGTTCCTGAGCAAAGATAAGGATTTTCATAGCGAACAGTGCCCCAAATTCTTGATGAACCTAAAAACACAGGTTGAATGAGTGCTATATAAAATTTGATCCAAAAGAAAGAAGATCTAAGCCTACCTTCTTGCTATGTAGCTGACTTTTCCATTCATCCGGCATATAATGGGTGTACATGATCACTTCTGTCATCAATAATTCTGGGTCAAAAACTCTGTTGTCCTCCGGAACCATTCCCCTCGCGACGGTAAGAATAGCGCCAAAAATACCGATATAGAAGACGACTGTTCTATGCGGCGTGATTTCAAAGTGGAGGAAGAGGTCGGGATCTATAACTGTGGCGAGAACTAGAACGGCTGCAAAGGATCCCGCGATGAAGGCAACGAATCTAATTGTTTCTTATAGGTTTAGCACAAGGAGGCATTATGTATAACATGCCACTTACCGCATGATGTGCGTCATTTTCTCATTGGGAAATTGCCCAATGTACATATTTGCTAGAGGATAACTTTCGTCCAACCGTCGAGTAAATATGTGTGGCAGCTCGTTGAACTCCCGAAACTTCCAACTGGCGAAGGAGGTGTATCGTCGACCGCCGATGGTCGATGGGTCCTTGTGATATTGCTGCCGAATAAAGAAAAAATAATTGAACCTTATTTCCATCATTTTTGAACATGTCTCCTACCTCAAAATACCTGAAGAAAGAGTACATCAGGACGTAAAGAACGATGAACGGGGCGAATATTGCATTAAGAATGCCCATAAAGATGAACCTCCTCTTTAATCTAGATAAATAAACATGAATGATAATAAGTGCTTTTCAGGAGAACGTTCAACCTACCCCTGAATCAAAGCCACCCGGTTCTTGGCTTTCAAAAACACTTTCCTTACTTTCCCGTGTTCATCAAACAAATACTCCATAAGACAAAATCTAAGATTCCATTCCAAGGCTTGTGTCAGCACCTTTCCTTTGCCTTGAGCCTCAGCCCCAACCCCAAAATTTTTAATGGCCCTCGGCCGTGGTACTCGGAGGTCCAAGAGGTCTTTGTTGAATAGCGCAATTAGATAGTTTTCTTGCCGCATAATTCTATTAGCAATATCATGAGCGTCGAGTTTAGCTGTGGTTGTGTCGTCTGCCTTTCTCCCTTTGTTTGAGGATATAGCGGTCAGGGGGTTCTCTTCGCGAATTGCGGCAATTCGTCGAACAACTTCCGACCATGAAATGGTTTGTATGTCGGCCTGGAGATATTTGTCAAATTGTCAGTCTAGTTATGTATGAGAACTTACGTCGGGAATCTTGAGTAAATAGGTGTAAAAATTATACATGTCAACGAGGCGCATGATGCCCACGGCGTAGGCTATGATTTGCCAGATGTAGAATGCAGTGAAAAGCAAGAAAAATAACAAGGTAAATCCTGAAAACCTGACAAACATCTTCAGGTCTGAAATCATTTCTAGAAGCAGGTCGGATACATACCTGGAAACACAGCGATCCACGATAGCATCAGAGAGCCGGGTGTGGTTTCTGTGCCGTAAACTGGTGTAATTTATGCATCCAAGAAGGAAGGTCGAAAATCCTATCACGAAACCGACTGTACTGAGATAATTTTAGTGTGGGTGCAGTTGACTTTAAATCGCAAAAGCACTAACAGTAGATTCAGCCCCCGGGCAAGTGCAATGCTATATATTCCCTTGCCATCGTAGTAGTAATACACTTCCTGAAGAAACGCGTCGAGGTTATAAACATTGACCCAGTTCCACAAAGCTTTCTCGTAGTCATCTAGCCCTCGCATTGGTTTATGGTGTGTGGAAGGCGAACCTTGATGAGATGACGAGTAATTGAATTCTCCTAGGGTTGGTGCTTCAGTTAGATCTGAGGGTCGAGGTGACGTTGATACAGGGGATGGTGTATGAGGGCTTCTAGATTTAGATATGGACGAAATTTTAGGTGAGGTCGGTGGTAGTTTTCTGCCTTCTGTTGTGTAAAGAGCCTGTCCTCGTCCATGTTCCTGCTTTTGAGGTTGTTCCTTGGATTGGGAAGGAGGCATTGGGTGGGAGGCAGCCTCAATTAAGAAACTGGGAGGCACTTCGTCGTCGGAGTCCTGTTCGTGTATCTTATCTTCCTTGTGGATGTTGGGATGTAGAATTCCCATCTCAGATGCCCCAGGATTCCATGCAACTCGACGTTTTCCTTGCGATTTTTTCGACAATCGTTTAGCTTCGTGTGAGCCGTGGAATATGGCACTACGACCTGCCTCCAAATCAACGTCTTCCCCATTGTTAATGTCGTCTTCACCGTTCTCCTCAACAATAGATTGATTCGCTTGCACATATCCATGATAATTACTGCTCATAGGATTAATCATGTTTAGAAAAGGACGCGAGCTGGAAGTAGGCATTGAGGCTCCAAGAGAATTTGGATCCGGTATCGGTGGCTTGGAACGAGATGTAGATTTCGACATCGCGTTACAGAACAAAGGCACTGCGGTTAGGTTTACCCTATTGCTCAGCTCTAATAGCACTGGCCTCTGTCGAGACAAGTCACCACAGATGGAAAGTGATCGGAAATGTCCGATCACGTGCTTTAAAGTCATGTTTGGCAAGGGTTTGGTTTAAGCCGATGCTAGAAATTGGAATCCTACAGCCTCAACGACACTGATAAGGCAGACGCAGATGGAAGGTCTTGTTATATACAAGTTTTATATCAATTTTAGATATTATGGTAGGTACACTGTTTTTATTTTGGATCGGGGTTGAATGTTCAATTGCAAACTCAAGCTCCCGTTTTCTTGATGACAGCGTTCAGATTGCTGGTCGCTGCCAAGACTGCTCTGATACCAGAAGCCGTGATATCAGTATCGGTGGCGACGCCCCATGCGTGCGTCTTCTTCATCCCAGGTACTTCGTACGAGAGTTCTACATAGGACGCGGCAATGACCTCGGTACCTTCTCCAACTGAGTGCTCCGAGTATTCACGAATACGTAAAGATCCATCAATGATAGAATGCAAAGCGGAGAGGGTTGAGGACAGTGGACCATTCCCATTGCCCGTCACTGATCGTGATTCGCCTTCGACCAAAAGAGTGCCAACGAACTGTCGCCTGCCATCTCCCACATGGTCGAGCTTGAAAACGCCCAGAGAGAACTTAGATGACGGATATCCAAATCTATATGTATTCCGGAATAATTCGGTGAGAGCGCTCAATGAGATATCGCCGCCAAGGTCCCTCACTGATCTTTGAACAACCTCAAAGAATGATGACTGCAAGCGTCGTGGAAGTTCAAGACCCAATGAGTTGACAATAGCGCTGGCAATATCTGCTTGTCCCGACCGGGTATTGAAACCCACACTCAACTTGAGCTCGGGCAGAGAGCGATCTCCAATAAAGTTGTTGACGGCACTCAATAGAGCACGAAGACCCGAACCAGCGATATCCGGGTCAATACCAACACCCCACCATGACTGGGTCGATTTGCGGTCTCCAGAAGGTACAAGTTCGACGTACGATGCTGCCTTGACGTCCGTGCCTTCGCCGATGGAATGCTCTGTGTAATCACGTATTGTGAGATCAATGTCAAGATGCACACGGAGGGCATCCAAAAGTGCAGACAGAGGGCCATTTCCATCTCCTCTGATGACACGATAAACGCCATCGACGGAGAGTGTTCCATCAAATCGCCGACGCTCGTCTGGAGCCTCGTCTCCAGCGTCGGCAGGATCGTCCTCAGGTTCTGCAGAGATCTTGAAATTTCGAAGGGCCAGTCTGCCTTGGTATTTAGATCCACCGAAATGATAAGTACTGCGGAACGCCGTGGTTATGTCGTCGACAGTCATTTCTCGCGCTTCTCGATCCGAAATAGACTGAATGACTTGGTAGAACGAAACTTGCAATTTGCGAGGAAGGTCTAGATGCAGATGTTGCTTTACGAGGTATGCTATGCCTCCCTTTCCGGATTGCGAGTTTACTCTGATGACGGCCTCATAGGTTTGGCCGAGATCGGCTGGATCAATAGGGAGGTATGGCATGTTCCAGTATCGAGGCTCGCCTTGAGCTGCAGCCTTGATGTGTCTGAGTGACTGAGCCTCAAAGCCTTTCTTGATGGCATCTTGATGTGAACCTGAAAAGGCTGTGAACACGAGCTCCCCAGCGTAAGGATGACGAGGATGAACAGGAAGGTCGTTGCATTGGGTTACCGTGTCAACGACGGACTGTAGATCGCTAAAATCTAGGCCCGGGTAAATGCCCTGGGTGTAGAGATTCAACGCCAGGTTAACGAGATCGACATTTCCTGTACGCTCGCCATTGCCAAATAGACAGCCTTCAATACGCTGCCCTCCAGCGAGCATCCCAAGTTCAGCTGACGCTATTCCGGTGCCTATTCACAAAGAAAGGTATAAGTATAAGCTGACGTATCTACGTTTTTCGTACAGGCAAAGTTTACCTCGATCATTGTGGGGATGTAGACTGACGATCACCTTGTCTCTCTCAGAAATATTACTGCAAAAATATTCGATCTAGCCTTGTGGTCAATGCGAACATTTTAATGTACTTATAGTCGACTTACCTGGTCAGCATAATGATTTGGAGGTGCGATTTCAACCGTTGAAGGCAAATTAAAGATGATACGATCTTCGCCAGTTCCAGCTTTGCCCCATGTAGTCTTGACTGCTTCGCATATCTCTAACGCGAATTCGGGTTCGGTTTGGGTGAAGGTTTCGGGACTATACTCATACTTGAATTTAGTTCCATATTTTGCAGTATATTCTTCTGTCAATTGTCGAACGAGCTTGGTATGTTCAATGGCCAATTGGATAGTTTGTTCCTTGGAGTTTCGAAAGACAACATCTCGGAAAGTAGGTGCTGTTGCGTTGTACATATGAATTATGGCATGTCGTGCGCCTGCAACGGCATCAACGGTGCGCCTGATCAAGTCTTCTCGGGCAGGAGTCAAAACCTGCTCAATAAGACTTGAGCAAAAGGTCAAGATTCTAAGCAAGTCAGACAGACCTGGATCCAAACATCGTCTGGGATTTCATTATTTTCAACAAGACCACGGACGAACTGAAAATCTGTATCGCTGGCTGCTGGATATGCAACTTCGATTTCCCTGACGCCACATTTTATAAGCTGTCTGAAGAAGATGGTTTTTTGTTCGATTGTCATTGGATTGGCGAGAGCTTGGTTACCATCTCTTAGGTCAGTAGACAACCAGATTGGAACGTCGGTGAAAGTTTTTGACGGCCATCGACGATTGGCAAGGTTCAAAGGGGTATACGGCTTGTACTTTTGGGAAGGATCGGCTCTGCACTGAATTTAAGAACAATAAGGTTAATTTGAGTGCAATGAAGACTTACAGCATGGGCATCGTGGGTCGAAGAGAAAAGTAAGTAGGGTGAGCGTTGAAATTGCATTTTTATCATGATCACTCGCATGTGACCAGTAGTCAGATCTAATATCTAGTAATGAGTCCGTGACTCTTTTTTGTTCGTAGCCATGTCGGCGACTCTCACTATTCCCTCAAAGCAATCGCCGTTTCCTTATGCTGCAGCTGCAATTGCCGCTTATACTGGTAAATCTGTTATAAACATAGACGATTCTGCGACTACAATAAGTCTTGATATCGATGGCTCCTCGACCAACGAGGAAGAGACGATCGTTCAAATTCTCGCAAAAGAGATGGGACTTTCTGAGGATAGTGAAAAGGCAACAATATCCTCGATCATTGTCCAGAATTGATTAACCAGCTATTATTTTAGACCCCAAGATTTTTTGCTCTAGCAAACACACTGCGAACTCTAAACGTCTTCCCGGAAATAGTTTCTTCACTGGATACAATTGACGATCATCTCGCCTTTCGAACCTCCCTTATTTCCCACGAAATATCTAGTGCAGATTGGATTCTTTGGGGGTCATTGAAAGGTGATTATTCGATCACCTACTTCCAAGGACACATCTTTAAATTTCCACTTCAGGGAATATCAAAGTCCTCGGCCTGTTGAAAAATAACCAGCACCCTCATCTACGCCGCTGGTTTTCTCATCTCGAGTCATTAAAATCTACCCAGATTTTACTTGCTGACATTACAGGTGCGAAAGCAAATAAGGCCCGTTCCAATAAGACGGCTGCTGGTTTTGCACTTGGACTTCAAAATGCTGCGGATGGTCAGGTGGTTACAAGATTTCCGCCAGAACCTAGCGGTTATTTGCATATTGGACACACCAAAGCAGCCATTCTCAACCAATACTTTTCAAATATGTACAGCGGCCGGTTGATCATCCGCTTTGACGACACAAATCCTTCGAAAGAACGAGTGGGCTTTGTTGGGTTATGTCCTTGACTTGAAGTCAGTCTTACGAACTTTGCAGGTTGAATTTGAGGAAACCATTCTCGAGGACTTGACACTGCTTGACATTCGAGGCGATGCTGTGACTCACACATCTGATCACTTCGATACCTTACATGAGTATGCTGTCAAATTGATTAAGTCTGGGAAGGCCTATGCAGACGACACTGAACAACAGCAGGTAGAATTTTCGCTATCTCAGATTCGAATTTCATCGAATGCCACTTCCTCAGATGCGCGATGAACGGTTCAACGGCATCGCATCTAAGCGCAGGGGTGCTACTGTCGAAGAAAACTTGAAACAATTCGATGAGATGAAAGCTGGCACGCCTGAAGGCCTACGATGGTGCATCAGAGCTAAAATCAGCGTTGACGATCCGAATAAAGCTCTTCGTGATCCCGTTGTCTACCGATGCAACCCTTTACCGCATCACCGCACTGGGTATGTTCAAAGTCCACAAAGCAGGAATATCGCTCAAGAATCCTATTCTTCTAGCGATAAATGGAAGATCTACCCAACATATGACTTCGCTTGCCCTATAGTCGATTCCATTGAAGGAGTCACGCATGCGCTAAGGACTAATGAATATCGGGATAGGAATCCACAATATCATTGGATGATAGATGCACTAGGCGTTCGCAAGGTTAACATATGGGACTTCAGGTAGGCAAATTTGTGCTGACTGTCGCTATATGGCTAATATGGCGTAATGCAGTCGCCTCAATTTCGTTTACACTCTGCTATCGAAGCGGAAGCTTCATTGGTTCGTAGATAAAGGCCTTGTCAGTGGTTGGGATGATCCTCGATTCCCTACTGTCCGCGGTAAGCATATATTATTGCGCTTAGACTGTCTACTTAAGGCGTTAACTCAGGAATCCGTCGACGTGGAATGACTGTCGAAGCTTTGAAACAGTTTATGTTGTCTCAGGGTCCTTCTCAAGCTGTTGTATCTCTAGAGTGGGACTCCATCTGGACGGCGAATAAGAAAATAATTGACCCAATCGCGCCCCGTCACTGGGCTATAGTTAAAGAAAAAAGGTCAGTCTTCAGCTTGATGGTATGGAAGGTCGTTTTTTGAGATGAGGTGATCTTCCGAAAAGCGTTCTGGTCAAGATCACTGGTGGTCCAGCTACCCCCGAAGTCAAGTCGATGCCAAAACATAAGAAGAACGCCGAAGTTGGCGAGAAGAAAACTGTGTACTCTTCTGTCATCATTATCTCACAGGAGGATGCCGAATCATTCAATTCTGAAGCTAACGAAGAGGTGAAGTTGCGGCATTTAATTGTGATCCAGTGTGCTCATACAATCTGTTGCAGGTGACCCTAATGGATTGGGGCAATGCCATTGTCCGATCTAAAGAAGTGGACGCCGCAGGGGCTATTATCTCGCTCACTATGGATCTCAATCTCGACGGCGACTTCCGAAAAACAGAGAAAAAGATTACATGGCTAGCTCAGTCAACGCCTGACCATCCCCTTCCTTCTATTGTCCTTGTTGATTTCGACTACTTGATCACCAAGAAAAAACTTGAGGACGACGATGAAGTCGCAGACTTCGTAACGCCCGTCTCAGAGTTCAAGGAGTTCGCTTATGCAGATGCGAATGTTCTTGACCTGCAGAAAGGAGACATTATCCAGTTCGAACGAAAAGGATACTACATCTACGATAACGAAGTTAACGGACTGCGTGAGTTTTTCAAGATTCCAGATGGCAAGGCCGCCGGGATAGCGAGTAAAGCATCTGTTCCTGCATCGTCCACAACCGCTCCCATTGCTCCTTCGGTGCCGGCTGCTACGACGTCTCCCAGTCTTCCAACATCAATGTATAAAATGAACAAGATTTATCCAGATGATACCAAACTCGATCCAGACACGCGGATGTACAAGGTGGAGAATATATACAAGTCTTAAAAACGGATATCCTATTCGATTAAAAAAAATGATAGCTGGAATTTATTCAATTGCTTGACTTCCACCATAATTTCCGCAGATATTGTGACGAAATTACACGAAGTATAACACAACACGTGGTGTAAATAGCGATGTGACATGGAATTTAAATGTCGAACTTTTGGAGGATTGCCCATTCGTTTACGGGACCTTCACATCGAACCACCCAAATTTCGTCCGCCTCAAAGCAGTCCATCCAGTCCTCCTCTGCCACCCCACAATCCAAAGCAACGCCGCCTTCACCTCCAGCTTTGATCTTTCTCCCATCCTTCAAAGTCTTATAAAAGGCCGCTCGTTCCCCAACTGCAGCATCCTTATCGTCGATGTAACACAACGAAAGATGCGGAAAAGATGGTGTATGAGGGACTGCGTGCAATGCTTCATGTATACGCCCATGCATATCCGTTATCTCAGATGTTGGCTCGATGACGACGTAGACAGATCTGAAATAATGCGATCCAATTTCCACAGACGACAATTTGACTGTTAATGGTGCCTTCTTGGAAGTTAGGATTGATGCTTCAATATCTATGAGTTTATTTTCAACAGATAAGGGTAAAGAGGCGAGAGTGATGTGAGGATGGAATTTGGGATAGGATGCTTTTTCTTGAGCTGGGTTCATCCTGAGTTGCCCCATGCTCATGATATTCTGTAGCCGTTGAGCGTCGGCAGCGTTGGGAACGATCCACAGAGATATACCTACATTTCAAAACTTATTTTAGCGCAACGAAAGCGGTTCTATGTTCATGTACCCATAGCTTTGCAGTATTCTGCTGAAATGGCCAATCAAGCTTCAAGATTGGAACTGACGGAGAAACCACCTGCCAAGTCACGGTCACTGAAACAATTGCACTATAATAAAGAAACCAATTTTTTGAATACAGAATAAATACAGGAAGGAAACCAAGTTGGGGGTTACAGTACATAAGAACAGATGCAAATGGCTGTGTCAATGAGTCGGGGAAAGGTGTTACAGTTCAACTTCCATTTGAAACACAAGATCAGTTTCCCGTAGCCAGATTGACGAGATCATCGGGCTCTTTCGGAATTTAACTTATGTCACAATATGAGGATTGGCGCTTTTATCCATCTCCAGCATGATTTTTCTTATTCAAACTCACCCAACTGCTCTCCACTGTATCCCCCGAGTTGCTCTCTATATCAGCATCAGAGTTGGCCTCGATCTCTGATGTACAATCTTGTGATTCTTCCTTGACCTCTGTAGTCACAGTTTTCTCCTGTTGAACTGCAGTAACGGGTGGTGGAAGGTTTTCCGACGGTTGTCGGAAAGGTTGTACAGGCAGAAGCCGATTTCGAATAGAAATGAGGAAGTAGGGTAGACTCAGTAGGCCGTCTAGTAAAACGGATGGGAGATGAGAAGCCACTTTGTAAGTAGATGCTGCCAAGTATAACCATGAGTAAGGTGACGAAGTTTGAGAAGAGAAACCAACATACCACCAGCGCCTATCGAGAACCTTTCTCCACGAATACAGTTACGAATGCGGCCCAGCTGAAGACTGACTCCAAAGAGAGCAGGCCCAAAACGACCACCGCTGACAACGTCGACCAGATTGTCTGACAATACGCAGAGATCGGTGGGTTTTCGTGGAAAGCCATACATATACCCATCCTTAAACATGGCCTGTATTTTTTGCCAATGAGACAAAATAGGACGCTGTTCTTGCATGATAGCAGTAAAAGCCGGACCATAAGTCATTTTTTCCGGCATTGTCCAACCTTCCATAGCCTTGTATATGTCTTCAGGAGGAAGAGAGCCAAACGAGCCGGATGCACCAATATTAAACGTACCAACATCGACAACGACCACTTTGATATTTTGCATGGACTCAGATTTGTCTGACAACCCCGCAATGTTTATCTCCCTTCGGAGGACTTCCACAGCTCGCAAAGTGCTGGCAGCAGCCATGGACTGGGCCGAAGCAAAAGGGAGTCCAACACGAGTATCGGTCGCGGGTAAGCAGACAATGATTGATTTCTTCCCTTTGTCTCGGCTTCGTGCGGGTCCAGTGCGAAGTAGGGGAAGTAGAGACTGAATAACTTGCAGAGGTGTGATCTGAGTTGCGATGAGATATGGAATATAACTGTCTTGTAAAGCAATGTGTTCTAAAGGGGCATTAATGAGGGGGACGGAAGCGGAAAGAGTGAGGAAAGAGATGATGGAGTGGATGTATGGCAGCGATGAAGGAGATGCAAAAGGGTCCCCGGCAGCGTTGATTGGAAACTTGCGCGAAAGCGTCGCCAAAAGAGACCGTAAGAACACGGGGATCGTGGCGGGCTATGGACTATAATGAACATCATAAGTCAACATATATATTAGGATAATGCGTACCTCAAATGGATCAAGGACATGAGCTTTGACATACCCTTTACATCGAGACTCTAGATGATCCACGGCTTCAGGCGTGGATACACTGGCTATCACTATATAGCCCTTGTTCTCGAGATCAGAGATCAGGGGCGAAGCATAAGATGAATCCCCTCCCAGGACCACTGATTAGATAGATGACAGTGAGACTTGAAGCTTTGTAGGTCAGATAGGAGTATGATCTCACCAACAATCTGACGTCGCTCGACCGAAGATGATGTCTTGGTAGCATACAGGCGACGTCGCTTAAACCAAACATCTTGATAACCAACAAGCAACCCGGCACCGACGGCACCGACAACAAGGCATGAGACTTTTAATGGATGGCGTCCTACCCATTCAACAGATTTTTCAACCCACGAAGAAGGCATAGGGGGAGGCGGTGGAGGTGGAGGTGGGACTTGAAAATCCCCTAGAGCCGGGATGTGTACGTCTGGAAAAGCCGGCATGCCAGGACCATATCTTGATATATCGACCCAAAGCTGGTTTACAGCTTCATGAACGTCAGGAAGACTGTGAGTTACCGCAGTCACAGAGGACAAGAAGTACTCCTCAACCGACGCGAAATATTCTTCGACGTTGTCCAGTGAAGGCATGATGCATCAGAGTTAATCAGGAAGACCTAAATAAACTCATGCGATAAATAATTTCATTGATCTTACTATCATTGAAAGGTCTTTAGGGTAAGGCGCTATAGCTAAGTGGTTACAGCGACAGATTAGAAATCTGTTCCTCTTTGAGGGCGCAGGTTCGAATCCTGCTGGCGTCGTATAGAATTTTTTTCTCTGGTTTCCCTGGTTGCCCAGTACGAATTTGCTGTACTTACTTGCATCTCATCTCATCTTGCCTATGTGTGAAACAAAGGTAATTTTGGTATTTCAATGGCAATGAAAAGTCTAACAGCGATTGATTCTACTACTAACTCATACGCCGCTTATGATGCCATGTCCTTGGCGAGCTGCTCAGCCTTGGCCTTCACATCCTCAATAGTGCCAGCCTAGAAGAAAGACAATAAATACGTTGAGGAATATTCTCAAAGCGTACGGAAGCCAGACACGTACCATGTAGAACGCTGACTCGGGGAGAGAATCATGGGTACCAGAGAGAATCTCCTTGAAAGAACGCACGGTGTCTTTCAGAGATACAAGTTTACCCTCATAACCAGTGAAGACCTGCGCAACCTGGAAAGGCTGTGACATGAAACGTTGGATTTTACGAGCACGCTCGACCTATCAACAAACAATCAGATTTCACGAGTCCCGGCAAGAGAGCAATCTTACGGTCAGTTTGTCCTCTTCTGACAATTCATCCATTCCAAGAATAGCAATGATATCCTGGAGCGACTTGTAGTCCTGGAGAATTTTCTGCACGGCGGTAGCGACATCGTAGTGCTCTTGTCCGACCTAGAAACAAAGATAAATTAAAGGCACACAGATTACATAGAAAGATACTTACAATACGAGGGTCCAACATACGCGACTTGGAGTCAAGGGGGTCGACAGCGGGATAGATACCAAGTTCAGCAATACCACGAGACAAGACAGTGGTGGCGTCCAAGTGAGCAAAGGTAGTAGCCGGGGCGGGATCAGTCAAATCATCAGCAGGGACATAGACGGCCTGGACGGAAGTGATAGAACCCTTCTTGGTAGTGGTAATACGTTCTTGCCTAAATCATTTCGTGAGGCTACGCAGTTTGAAGATTTTAGAATATCACTTACATGCCACCCATATCGGTTGATAGAGTGGGTTGATAACCGACAGCAGAGGGAATACGGCCGAGCAAAGCAGACACTTCAGAACCAGCCTGGGTGAAACGGAAGATGTTGTCGATGAAGAGCAACACATCCTGGCCTTCCTCGTCACGGAAATACTCGGCGATGGTCAAACCAGTAAGGGCGACACGGGCACGAGCACCAGGAGGTTCGTTCATTTGACCGAAGACGAGAGCGACCTTGGAGTCACCCTCGAGGTTGATGACACCAGTTTCGATCATCTCATGGTACAGATCGTTACCCTCACGAGTACGTTCACCCACACCTGATAAAAAACTACTCAAGCCGTATTCAACAAAAATAAAGATAAAGAAATACATACCACAGAAGATAGAGAAACCACCATGGGCCTTGGCGACGTTGTTGATGAGTTCCTGAATCAAGACAGTCTTTCCGACACCAGCACCTCCGAAGAGACCAATTTTTCCACCACGAGCATAAGGAGCGAGGAGGTCTACGACCTTGATACCAGTCTCCAAAACCTCAGCGGTAGTTGACTGGTCAACGAACGGAGGTGGGTCAGCATGAATGGGGCAGAGCTTGACACCCTTTATAGGACCACGCTCGTCAATGGGTTCGCCAATAACGTTCATGATACGACCGAGAGTAGCAGTACCAACTGGAACCAGGATGGGAGACCCGGTGTCGATAACCTTGGTTCCACGGACAAGACCCTCTGTTCCATCCATGGCAATGGTACGGACAGAGTTTTCTCCAAGATGCGAGGCAACTTCTAGGACGAGACGACCACCGCTGAAGTCCTGAACCTCAAGTGCATTGAGAATAGGAGGGAGGTTGTCAGTGTCGAATTGGACATCGACGACGGCACCAATGACGGTTTTCACGAAACCAGTCGCACCCTTTGCTTCAGTTGCATAGGAGCGAGCTACAAAGAGAATAAGAGGAGGGGAGAGGGGGAAAAAAGAGAACGGGGCATACCGGGAGTAGAAGGTTGAGAAGGCGAAGAACGGGGAGAAGAAGAACTGGAGCGCTGTTGAGAAGGAAGAGCAGCCTTTTGAAGGAGGGCTGAGGTGGAAAAGAACGCGTTTGTTTTAGCAGCGTTTTTAAAGGCTCTTTTTGAAAGACGAGCAACAGCAGCTCTTGTGGTGAGCATGGTCGACGAAGAAAGGTGGTTGCAGGGAAGAAAATCCTACGACACGTAGAATTAAATTCTCACAATTCCGGCTCTCTCCGCTTTATTTATTTATTGATCAAGTCTAATACAAACTACGAAGCAGCACTGTCCCCAATAAAATAGTAGTTTACTGGAATCAAAGTTGAATCTACTTGAGATAAGCTGAATGGAGACGATCCAAAACTAAGCCTTGCATCGTACGCTGAAACTACAGCTGGGTCTCCATATACAAAGGTTCCCTGCGGCTGGTACCCATCCCGGTCTAGGTAACGATCACTTGAGAAAGCCATAGTAGAGCGGCCTGGATAGACGGGCATTGGCTCACAGATGCCCACCAAAGGATAATCGTTTCCTAAACGCGCGGCGGTGGCAGGTTGATAATTAACGCGCATTATCGTCTCAGGATCTGTTATTGGTCGGATATGACCAGGATGAAACCTCGATCGTGTAGGTAACCGTAATCGCGTTTCTCGAGCAGAATATTCGCATGTGAGGCCGCGGGTCGTACACCGAAGACACACGGGGCGGTGTCCCGAGCACTGCAACCCAAGTATCGTCAATAACTTTTTACAGATATGCAGTTAATATGAAGCACATACCTTGGTTTTACGCTCCCTGCATTTATCACATGCCTGGGCTGTCCGTTGCCGAATGGAAGGTTGCAACGGAACGTTTACACGGCTAGTGGGGAGAGTGGAGTTGCTTGATAGACCGGAGTCAAGACCTGAAGATTGGGTGGATGAAGAAGAGTGTACAGCTTTCGGCGCTAGTTGAGCTGTGTCCATGTTTTGAGTTATCCATGGTCCATTGTCCAGGTATAATGCGCCCAAGTTTGACTCTTGACCAGTGTATCTTGGCATTACAGGAAAGGCGGCATGGTACGTATCATCTTCATCATTAACATCCTTGAGATACAAGAAACTATCATCTTCTAAACCCATAGCAAAACCTTCTCATGTGAGGAGGGAAGAAGAAGAGTAGGAGACGGCGGCTGACGGTGTTTCTGATAGTGGTTTGCGAAAGCTGGACCAGCCTGAGGCAGAACAGGAACAATCTAACAGATGAAATATAAAAGAAAGAAACTGAGGCTTGCAGCTCTTTTGTGGAAGCAACATTATAAACTTTGGGCTATCTCGTTGTAGAGAAAACAAAGTAGAACCCTAGAAGTGGACGGCGACCTTGCAAGATCGAGAAAGAGAAAAGCACATCTGTCGATCATCGTGTGCCATATTTCGAGGAAATTTGGAACCAAACATTTTCACATACCGCTGTATCGCCACAAGTGAAGCAGCGCCAACATAGCTTGGGAGCGAGTTGTGGTGGCTGCATGTCATCGACGGCGAACTTGAAACCTTGAAGCTAGAAAACAAAACTTAGCTTCGTTTTCAACTATGCATCGTTTCAGATAATGTACAGAACAGTTAACATTATTTTTCTCTCCAACACAAGTAATTCCCTTTCCTTATAAATGCAGCCTAATGAAAGAGGTTATGGGTCACCATTTCCGCACAGCCACAAGATGTAGATTTAGCGCTCAAGCGCTGTCTTTAAATTGCTCGTTGAACTCTCGTCCAATTAACATCCGTCGAATCTCTTGTGTTCCAGCACCAACAGTATACAGCCTAGAGTCGCGGACGATGCGACCCATTGGATAATCTAGTTTGAAGTATTGAGCAGTTTTAAATTGTTGGACGAAACCGGATCCAATAAGATAGATAGCTGACCATTTATATAACCGTTGCCTCCCAAACACTGCATCCCTTCCATTGCAACTTCGACAGCTCTCTGTGTCGAATACAGTATTGCTCCTGCACAATTCTACCAAGTGTGGGTGAAGGACGTCAGCATATACAGTGAATGCAAGTATCTCAGTAAGTAATCGTGAGTAACGAGAACCCTGAAACGAAACTTACTTTTCGACTAACTTTTCCACGATCGCAAGCTCGAGCAACCGCATAAACATACGATCGACTGGCATACAGGTTCGTATACATGTCAGCTATCTTGCCTACGCAAATTGTGGTCAAATTTATTTAAATTTAGCCGATTATCTAAAGACATACCTTGCATCAATTGAAAAGTCCCGACTGGTTGTCCGAATTGTTTCCTGTCATGTACGTACTCGACGGCATAATCAAACGCTGCTTGCATTAACCTTTGGAATTTTCAAACGACCGTCACGTAGCCAAGGTAAAAAATCATGTCATACCCAAGTGGTCCCCCACTTAAAACAACGCGTTCAAGATCCAGTCCAGACATCAGAACCGAAGCGCCTTTGTTCACTTCCCCAAGAACATTTTCTACAAGGGATAAGTGTAGCCAGATCCGACTTGGGTTGAGTCTAACTCACCTAATGGCACTTCACAGTTGTCGAATACTAACTCGCAAGTATCACTTCCTCTCATCCCAAATTTGTCAAACTTTGGGCTGGTGGAGAACCCTTTGAAACCACGTTCAATAATAAATGCGGTGATGCCTTTAGATCCCAGTTCAGGAGCTGTTTTAGCGTATACGACCAGGGTAGACGCAACCGGACCATTGGTGATCCTGTTCATATTGATTGCATTCATCAACAAACACCGGCTTGTGGTGTGTCATACGTACCAAGTCTTATGACCGTTCAGCACCCAACGGTTACCCACCTTCTGGGCTCTCAAACGCATGCTGACGACGTCACTGCCGCTTCCAGATTCGCTCATAGCCAAACTTCCAACTTTCTTCCCAGAGACAAGGTCAGGCAAGTATTTCTGTTTCTGTTCCTCTGTTCCATGACGATGAATTTGGTTTACGCATAAATTGGAATGAGCTCCATAGGAAAGCGCTACTGAGCCTGAAGCTGCTGACAGTGCCTCCATTGCAAGGGTATGATGTAAATAACCAAGGGAAAGTCCATCGTATTTCTGGGACACAGTAATACCAAGGAGGCCCATGGAACCAAACTTTTCCCATAAGTCCTGTGCGGTTCGTGATGAAACAAATCCATGATAAACTTAGGGTAGTGTTTACGGACTGCAGGAAAGGTATTGGATTTGTCAATCTCTGCTGCTCTTGGGGAAACTTCCTTCTCTGCAAATTGTGTGACTGCATTCCGGAACTGGTTAAAGCTTGTGAGTGTATCTGGGGGTGGGGGGGGGGGGGGGGGGGGAAGCCAGAGAATTACCTTACCTCTGCCTCCTCTTCTGTGAGTCCTGCTACATCTGCATCATAGGACGATGCGAAACGCGGTTTCGTGACAATGCGACGTAGGACAGGTCGGCGAAGCAGATTGAAACGAATCATTTTGTCACAAGGGTATCCCAAGTTTCCAAAGTTTATATAGACTACACCTAACCCTAATTTAAGGTCAACTCTTAACTAAACACAGACTTTCCCATTCCCAGTTGAAGCATAAGTATTCGCAATCTCCATGTCAAGTTTCTCCCAATCCTTCAACTTGTTCATCCTCTTCGGGTCCAAATCGATCAATGCGACAGAACCAGAGCCCATGTCTTGTGTGGGTCGTAGAAAATCAAGTCGCACAATGATAGAGCAATCCTTAAAAGTGGCCGAAAGAAGGTATGCCAACAGGTAATAGCGCAAATGTTCTGGCAAAGGATTAGAGTGATCGAGTTCAGGCTGGGTTGTCGACAGGTAGCTATCTAAAAAATCAACCCAATCGGACATAGTAGGTTCTGGTGAACTTATGAACGGAGAGGTTTCCCCTATGGGAGTGCAGGGGAGTGTCGAAGTAGTTTCTGGAGATTGCGATGCAAGTGTTTTCCGATACAAAGGGGCAAATGATTCTGTTAACCGCCATAACTTAGACAACCCTTCCATGTCGAGCATGTCCAGATTACGTTGTAAATCAGAGAGCTTGCGAAGCACCGGCGTCTCAATCAACGGACGAATCAGGGTTTCCGCAAATAGGTCGCGAATTGCCGCCAGTCCTTCTGGGTTAACATTATCCGCAAGCACCAAATGAGCCTGAAATTGGTAGAAATGTCGATAACCAAATCGAGCAACACAGATAAAAACTAACTTCGGATGGTTTCAAGAATTTCCCTCGGGCAAAGATCTTGAGGTTATTCGCAGTCGCATTGCTTGAGATCCAACCACCCCATAAGGCATGAATAGCCTTAACGATGCGTACCTCGTCTCCCGAGAACAAGTCAAGTGGACAGTATTCGCTCGCCACTTGGTGTCCTTTATGAGATCTCAGGTGTGAATGCATGCAAAATCGACAAGTCCGAAGCTTCGTCGATTTCGTTGCTTCTGATAGATGCACGGGAGATGGCAAGAATGCCCATTTTGGCTTTCAGAGTTACAGGGTTTTGGGGCTGAGATTCAAGATTTGAAAATTGCAACGAAGCTAGCTTACTTTGATTTCCACAGCCAACCAATTTCCACCCACCAGGTCTGTGGCCAGGACTCCCCTTTTTCTTTCCAGATCAATTGCGTCCTTTTCTTTTCGCTCGACTGGACGGACAAAATCATAAAGTGCAACCAGTGCTTCCAACCACGGCCGATTTAATACGACTGATTCAAGGCGAGGAAGATATCGAGGCGAAATCAACCTTTCTATGCATTTGCTCTGAAATTCGATGGTTGGATCGTCCCGCTCATCGTCACCAAACTCACTCTCTGATTGCGCATGATTTTGCTGTCTAGACAATCCAGCAGAAATCTTTCTTAATCGTAGAACTGTCCCATCGAATATTGAATGTGAAGGTCCAGCGTAAGAGAAAACGATTGTTGCTCCTCCTTCAGACACGTATTTCCAATCGCTAGGATTTGTATGTAGGACATCTGCCATTGTCGAAGCCGAATTCAGTTGTTCACGGACTTGGAAGGGTTATCCAGAAAGGTCAGGTGACATCGCGACGTAATGTGACCCCGTGACACATCAATGCTGAATCCCGATAATACGGCAAAGTTCATCCTGATGAACCTCGAACCGTGGGTGTTGAGAATAATTACCTCAGCAAGCGGAGTATCTGGGATTGAACCAGACTGAGACAAAGTAAAACATGTATATATATTCTATGACATCGAAATAAAAAGCAAAAAAAACTTGCTTGCCTTCGCCCAAAATTGTCCCCGCAAAATATCTAAAAACTTACTGATTATTTTATTACTTACATCCTCACATATTTGCATATCGATTATCGCATATCGAGTCGAAGATCACACGTCGTCACACGTCGTCACATATCGTTACAAAACAATCGTATCTCAACAGTGGGTACTACAGATATATCCGAATTTGAGGTTGGATTGATCTCGAGAGAGACTCTGGAAGGCTGTGTTGAGTTTAGCTCGTTTATATTCTCTTTATATCTTTTATCTCTTTTGTTTATTCGTTTTTGATTTGGTTATGTAATCACGTTGTCAAAACCGTCACGTATTTTATTTAGGAGTCTCAACTTTCTATCTGAAGTTGAGACGTGAGTAGTACAGTTTCATTCATTCGTACATATACTAATTGTTACCTAGAAATCTGTTCTAGGTATATATATATATATATATATAATAAACTTTCTATCTGAAGTTGAGACAAATCTGTTCTAGCTGCGAAGTTATTCTAACAGGCTGGATATGCTGTGCGAGACAATGCTCTTGTTCAGAAGCTTTGCCATACTCTCAAGAACATCCTCAAGGACACTCCTCTAACAGCGGGTGATGAAATTTATCTTCTGGGGTATTTCTCCCCTAAATTACATGAGGGTGGAGAAGATATAACGTAAGCCACGAATGAAAGCGAAGCTGAGGTAGGTTTTCACCTTCTCCCAAGGTCGGACTAACCTTTTAGTTAGAGTCGGTTGTTATCAAACCAGTGATTCTTCCAATCCGTACACAGGCTTTTTTGGAAATACAATCAGTTTCATTTCTGAACCGGACACAAAGTCTCAGTTGAAGGAGGCAGCTCCAAGGTTGACTTTATTGCCATAGTGGACAATGAACCGAAGGCACTCTGTGAGGAAATTTACCATCAATCATGAAGAAAGTTGATGAGTTGCTCCCAGCTCGTGGCATCAAATTGAAATAGGTTCACAGTCAATCTCTGGTCCCGAGAATTCTTTTCAAGGTGAGTGTGCTATTTCTCTATATAACAACATCTGTTTTAGGAGATATGTGCAAGCCACATTGTACCTGGGCTTGAGACAGATAAGTTCTTACCCGTCACAATTAATTGGATTGTATGCCGTGCTATGGAAGATGACGAGCATCTTATCTTGCGTACTCTCCGGAAATCAGTATCAAGGAATCATCAGAGCCATTTCGAGCTTTCCTCGGTGCCATTTTATCCGTTGTCAGGGATGTTCCTGTCGAGCCCAGCACGTACAGCTCAGATATGGAACTTGATAGTGTCAAGGAAGAACAAGACAACGACCCCTACCTAAATATGACATCGGCAATGATTCGGGAGTGTCGGGGTAGTTCAAGTGGAATGGACCGTAGCTGCGCACATGACGAACACGAGAATACGAGTCCAAGCTAATTGTTCGTCCATACCTTGGCCGATATTCATCGCTCGGCCCGCTTATTCTCTTAGGTTACTTCGTCTTCCCCGAATTCGCCTGAGTATGGGTATATCTACATCTCTATGGAATGTCGAACAACATGCTCGTCCTTCCACAGTGCGCTAGGAGTGGCAAACAGTGCCTATGGCTTACCCTGTAGCATCGGGGTCGACTGGGAATGTCTGGGAATGTCGTACTGATACCTGTGACGACTTGTTTGCAGGCAGCCGATCACGACTTCGTAATGAGTTTAATTTTTACCTCACCCTGTAAAAGGTGTATCAATTTGGTCAATTACGCGATCGCATCACTTCGCGCTGGGGCGTTAAGCTTTAAGGGTAATCACGTGGATGTTCTCATCCTTGATTTATGTGAATGAGTGGGGAGAGCTCAGCCCTCCTGAGCGTACCGGTAAGCTGTCGGCAATTATGCCCAAGTAATTTCTCTCATTGGTGAAACTTGATTTTTTGCAGATCCCAAGTAAATAAGTTGGTACAGGACCTTCATCGTATTGGAATAGTACATGGGGACCTCGAACCCCGCAATATCCCAACGAGGTGATATAATAAATTGTCGTAGATTACACAGACACCCTTGAAAGTAAGAACAGGACGCCCTAGTACCTACGCATCGTGATTCCTTCGTCTTCAGACAGAAAGAAAAGCGGCGGATGAGTGAGCAGAAAAACGCCATTAGTATCATTATTGAACTGATGCAGCAGATCATCCTCGAACCACCACCACGACTTGGGTCTGAGTTTGAGTTTGATGAAGTCCTGAACCCAAGAGACTAGAGTTCGCATTGGGTCTGAACAAACAAATGCAGATTCTACTTTTCGCAAAAATGCTTACTAGAAAACATGTTTTCTATCTCTGTTATTTCTTTCTCAGTTCCCACAAACATTTATTGACGTGTAGAATATACAGTTCTCTATGTATTTGTGTAGAAAAAAAATTGACAGCTAGTAGGAAATTTTGTGATTAGCTTATTGAAGTACGCTTTTTTTTTTTCGTGTCTTCAAGTGTCTCGTTATACTTCATGCTCGTAGAACTAGAATTGATTTAAATTTTGTTGCCCATCAACTAGGATGGCGCAGCGAACCCCCGCAGCCGGCGGTCCTTAATACTTCCAAGACTTTCTGCTTTATGCAATGTTTAATGTGCCTATCTCACAAATGCTAGTATCTTCCGCCGTCGCAAGCCACCCATTTCGTGAGATCACACTGGATAACTCTCGTAGTGCTGAGTTTTGAACTCGGATGTATTATACCATGGAGGGGGTAAGGTAGATGTCATCCTTGGGGCTGAAACTATATATTGCTATACCCTTCTAAATGCTTCACTCTGATCTCTCCTTCCCAATCAACTTCACTATATGGCGCCTGGGGCACCTTGTCTGAGGCCAACCAAATCTCGTGTGGATAGGTGGGAAGAGGCTGGAGGGAGGAACCTTGCTTTGTTTTACTATGTGGTCCACTTTCAGGACCAAGCGGAACGCTCATGCATCTACTGACGATTGTGAGATATTTATGTATGCCTGCACAGCCAGCGCTGCGGGCCGTTCATCGAGACCTGCGAGAAACTAGACTACGCATTGCTCGGTGCCTTCGGGAAGGCTACCTTTGTTTGACTGATTTGGGATCGTCATGGCGGTTTGACGACAGAAGCATGTGGAAAAAGCTAAGAACGCTCTACTATTCGACACCAGAGTAGCACAGAACCTTTCCCTCTTGTCACGACGGTGGTCAGGTGGTGTATTTTTTTTGAAGATGGTTGCTGGGGAAATGGTAATGTTAACTACAGGTATCATCTGTCATGCAACTGATATTTTGATCATTCTAAATTTTGCTTGTTAAAGACCACTTACAATTGGCCGAGCGGGCAATTGTTGGTTATTATCTGTTTTGATTTACTGACGCACTAAGGAGGCTCAAAAGCATCCTTGGCTCTTCATGCTGGTTAAAAATATCCAGCAGACAGCCATGTCCATATCTGCCTCCCCCCTTTGACCTAATGTCTTGCTATCTTTTTGTTTTCTGGCCGACACCTCTCTCATGTCAGACAGATCAGAAGAGGTGACCTGATTTCCGGCTGTGCAGCAGATTTATCCGAGTCTGGCCGGACAACGATTTCAACATATGTAGATACGACCTACCATTGCATCTACTTCAGATCATTTATATGACCACAGAGGGTCACGGAAGATGCAGCACACACGACCTCGTGCAATAATAAGACCACTGATCGATCATCGGACGAGGAGAAGATATCCTGTGACTTCGAGCCTCGGAATCTGTCTGCTGTCGAAAAATGATGGTGTCGAGGCGGCTACACAAAAAGACAATAAAACCACTGGCTTCCTTCGCTTACCTTTATACGGCATCGCAAAAAACAATAAGCTTACTGAGGTTCATTTCTCGATCACAGGGTTCAGAATGATTTGACAATAATAAGTTTCGTGGTGCACTAGGTACCGTCATCTCACAACGATGAAAAAGGGTGTCCAATCCAAGCATTATAATAGTACATTTCGAACTTTCGAAGCAAAGAATGACAGTAGCGGCAAGTCCCGGGTCAAAAATAAGAAACGCCCAACGAACATGTACGCTTGAGGGATCGAAAAGAACGTGATATATACTCCTGATATAAAATGAGAAGTAAAGGATCAGGAAGGATAAAGATAAGTCGGGGAGGGAGAATCCAAATAAGGATCAGGAGAAGTACGATGCAATAAATAAATAAACAGGGAAAGTTAGGTGCTGGATGAACGAAGAAATTGGGGGGTTGTCATTGTCCTCCCACGCATTTTTTCATCGTCCATGTCAACCGTGTCGTCGAGATCGAAATCCGTGGTCTCATCGTCAGAATCGTCAGAATCGGTGAAGACAGTGTCGGACATGTCAGACTCGTTACAGTCGCTACAACACTCAATTTCTGATTCTCTGTCGGGATTTAACCAAGCATGATACCAATTACCCAGGAATATTTTGATGTCGGAATTGAGTCCAAGGTATTCGACATTGCGGGCGATGCCCTCCCACTGGATTGTACCCTGATGGAGACAATCTTGAATATAAGTCAAGTCTCCAAAGTACATCCAGTGAACAAGGAGATGAAAAGTCGTGGGGTCAGGGACAGGGAGAAAGAGGATAGGATGATCTGGTGAGCAGGGCATCAGCCGGGGAAGGCGGTCGGCAGGAACCGATGAGCTGGAACTCGGCGGGCAGGCGGAATGCATTAAATTCAAGGGCAGAGCACCGCTGAAAAGTCCTCTGAGGTAACTCGAATGCGCGGCTAGGTAGTCTATATGAAGCTATCGGTATCGTGGTATTAGCCAACAATTTATGAGGACAAGAGATAGGTAGAGGCTCACCTGTAATGAAATGCGAGGTACGGCATTCAAAGGAGGTTGAGTTGCTCTCCGTCCTAAAGCGGTGTTTTCATAGCTTGCAGCGAACGAGATCGATGGTTCGAGAATGGACGTTGACGAAAATCCAGGAAGTTCAGGTATTGAGTGAACATGAGGGAAAGGAACGACTGGAAAGCAAATTAGAAAAATGAACAAATGCAAGAAAGGCTCGTGAAGGCACGTACTGATAGTACAGTCAGCGGTTTCTGGTTTATCCCAGTACTGTGCTGCGAAAGTATGGAGTTGCCCAACTATATATTCGATGGGGACACCAGTTAGGGAGGGGGGTGGAAAGGTTCTGGTTTCAAAGGGAGGCATTGCAGGAGGAGAAATTGGCTTGCAGTCTTGAGCTGAAGCCATAGAAGGGATCATAAATCGGCCAGACCCGCGGCAGCACTGAAACAAAAGGGGGTCATCCTGGACCTTTTTAACTTGACAAGGCCCAGTGGTGGATTGATTGTTCATTGATTCGAAAGAGCGTGTAGCTTGGATTGGTGTACCAGACCCAAAAGGTAGGCCAAGGAGGGTAAAATAATAAAAAGCAGGAAGGAATGACAGAACCTTATATCCGCATGCATGAAGGAACGATCTCAGCCCAATTGTTTCGACTATTGTCCTATTTCTTATTGTCTTTTTTTTTTTTTGCCAACATCTTATCTCATCAAACAGGAGGGACAGGATCAAGTCACAGCCGAAGGGTCCCGCCCCAAATTTCAATACATTTCTTTTTCCATCCCGTCAGTCGATATGTCGATATCTCCGCGCTGTGCTTATTCACTCTAAAAGTTACCCAGCCAAAGAGGGAGTTGGAAAACAGCAAAGCAGTGAGCAGTGAGCACAGCATGACATGTGACCCCGAAAATCGGATGATCATACCTGCTGATGTAACCAAGTCTATATGTCTAGCCAACCATCGAACGAACTCTTCCTTGTCAATCCATATCAATCGCATCCAAGTTTGACTCCCCTGGAAGCTGAGGTACTATGGGAGTATGCCAAACTTGCGCAGAATCTTCGGGTGGTGTGTTTAATAGTTGGTAGATAAAAAACATTCACCGCTGAATTTATCCAAGGTCACCCAGAAGACTCGTCTTCTCCATGAGGAGCCCGATAAACAGATGTTAGCAAGGCTACGAATTTTAGAGAAGAAGATGGGATTGGTATTAACACTGGTGAGTAAATCTCCATTTTCTATCATCGTTATCTTTATTGTTCACTTTGGTTTCATCACAGTTCAAGGCTTCGGTGTGGGGGGTTATCAACGAACAACCGGAATTACCTCAAGACTACAACGACGCCAGTGACATGACCATCAGGCGTTGACTAACATTTAAGCACAACACACACAATTGTATTTTCCATTGATTAGACCACTTGAAAATGATAATAAAATTAAAATGTCAGTCTCGCCATTTGATTATCTCAAGTGAGCACCACCCAGTCTGCCTGTCAGTGCGGTAACAGCGTTGACATCCCAAACAACCAGCATCCCATCCACACCAGACGTGCTAATCTTGGTAACCGCATTTCCTCTGTGCTCATAAGCACGCACATTAGTGATCGTGTTCTGATGAATCGTTAAGACTTTGGTATCGGTAGTTGGAGAGGCGGAACTAGAATGAGAATGGCCGCGGCTATCTGCATCACGGAACGTAGCAAACGCGCCTGTCTTGAGACGACCAACACTGGTGTTGCCGCCGAATCCTGAACGAGGTTCGGCCGATTTTGCTGAATTCACATCGTCTAAGGTGCCAGCTTCATGCCAACCGGCCACAGAACCGGAGAATACAAGTGGACGACAATCATGGCCGGCTGCTACGATGGTGTCTTCTGAAGTCCATGTAAGGCTCACCAAGGGCAGAGACGGCATTCTGATATTGTGCGCAGCAGGTCCTCCTGGATATATGATGCTGATCGAACTGTCATGGCCTGCGAGACATATTAGTTTTATTCGGGTTGAAGTTAACCTTCCTTACTTGCAAAGGCGAGAACGTCTCCAGAGGGAGAAAACCCAACAGTGTGTACCCATCCGCCAGCAGGGCTGCTGTACTCTCCGCAAACAGTATTGAAGGGGAGCTTTGAGCCCCATACAGTGGGTGCTGGCCTAAATTTACATCCTGACGCTTAGTGAATCGCTCGGTGTAACGATAATCAAACATACCTTTCGTCGACCTCTTTTATGTAGGCAGAGAAGACCCGAGCCTTCATATCAGCACTCCCAGCAGCCAGGAGGACGTTATTGGGATGCCAATCCACGGAAAGGACGGTCGAGCGGATTGGTTTCTTTAACAGTTTTGATACCCACCAGTTGTTCTCGGGGTCAAACGAGCATATAGCAATAGCACTGAGGGTCGAACCTTGAGCGATATAGCGTTTTTAAAGTAGAAAGTGACATACCGCGCTCCACTAGATACGGCGAATTTGTCTTCATGAGGACTCCATTTGACATCAGTTGCAGCCCTATTGATCCTAAGCAAGACTAAAGTGGGCTTCCAGACTAGTTTTCCAGTTTCTAAGTCAGGTTGTTCTTGCCAGACGTAAGCGTTCCTATCTTGTGATGAAGTCACGATACGATTGGACTTTGGAGCCCAGTCGATAGCTGTGATCATTTTATCATGCTGTTTATTTGAAGTCAGGTTTTGAACTTGGAATTGATGTAGAATCGCACTTCAGACAAAGTTTCTGTAGGAATCCACTCGGATGCATTACGAGTGAATATTTGGGCATTATTGCTGTTCAAGCTGACCGCGAGTTCTGATTAGAGCAATTAACAAAGCTCGTTTACTGGATATGATAAGACTAACGAGAACGATCTGCGCTGAAAGCATGAGATGTGATTGGGGTTTGAGCCAAGTTGTAAATTTCAGGGGCCATGATGAGACAGAGGACTAGCAGTCAACTACTGCGATTGATGATGGTATTAGAGATGACTACCAAATTAGGCAACTATGGTAAGACCCCACGCGAATTTTTATGTAATTCTATGGAAATCATATTATGCCCCTGATAATTTAATTTAATGCAATTTGCAAAGCCTAAACCTCAGCATTCCCGCAACTTGATCGTGGCGCCCCTTCCAATAATGGATCATCTACCTTCCGCATCTGCTTTGCCCACCTAAGCCCGCATGCGTTGCAAAGTGTTTTGGGACCAAGAGGACCCTGCTTCAGATCAATATTTTAGATGACATATAGCCTGCAATATGTACCTTTCGCCATTCAGGAGAGTCGGTGCGTCCACAGGTGATACAAACGTATTGTTCCACGTTCTGTGCCTTCTTTGACTAAGATATTATCGTTGAGCAAACAGATAGAAAGAAATGCCGTCAGCACTCACTTTCTTCTTCTTGCTCCCTTCATTGGCCTCTTCTAGATGATTATTGGATGCATTGGAACCATACAATGTTTCAGTAAAATCCAAGGGAAAATTGGAACCAAGGGCTGCAGCTTGGTCAAAAGAACTGGAAGGGTCTGAAACCTTTTGGCAAGTTACCCCTTGGGTCGACAAGATTCTCGAGGGGGGATGCAATGAAGAAGTCGCATACATGGGATTTGCCTGGGACGATGGTGATTGCGTAGATATAGAGGAACCAGGAGAAACTCGACTTTTATGTTCCATAACCTTACGCTGTAGACGCTGATTCTCCGTTTTCAGTTCCAGAAATGTATTCAACCTATTTTCCGTCAATCGATTGGTGAATGAGATAGTCATTATATTAGTTAACTTAACCCACGCTGCTGTATTTCGACTAGGATAAGGCGTCACTGTGGCAAAAACACACTTGGTTTCGATTGCGTTGTCGCATATTTTCTGAGGATATAATTTGATTTCCACAAAAAGTTCCTTGGACGTTTGAATTTGAGATCCGGGCGATTCATTGCATATCAGTTGAACCTGTAAGGAGGACTCGATTTCATGCTTTGAGTGCTCAAACCCGATTCTAAATGCATTGTGGTCCGCAGCTGCAACGTTTCTGTGAATTTAACGCGCAAGTGATTGAAAAGGATTGACCTGAAAACGTACGATTTATGAGCTTAATGAAGTCCAAATCGACCAAGTCCACGTCCCTCCACCCGAGCATTTCATTTACGGCTGTGGCAACATATAATATTATGCAAGAAGGCGACAGAATGAATAGAACAGAATCAACGAGATCAGTGATCAACAAGTCTGGCCAACGCTTTCGTTTAGTAAATTCGTACGTTGAGGGTGATTTTTGGGTCAAAGACACTGCAGTGGCCATGATGTATGTAAGTTAGAAGAAGACCATGACGTAAGTGAGTAGTTATAACCCGAATCTCAATCCTAGATTACGCAGTATCCACCATCAATACGTATCTCAGACCCAGTCATAAACTTCGATGCGTCGCTTGCCATGAACACGATTGCACCCTGTGGGCATTCAGCACTTTCATCAATCCAGGGAAATACCAAAGTAACTGACAGCAAGATCCTCGGGTTCGCCCAACTAGTTGGAAACAATCAATTTAGACTCAGGCTGAAAGAGATGATGAACAGCTTACTCTGCCCATGGGTGTAAGCCTTTCCCAAGTTTTCTGCGATCCGAGGATCAGAAAGGATCATGATGATAAAAACTCAGAAGATACGACCTTGAGTTCAACGTCTCTCGCTAGGATGTCTCTAGTAAGCTGCGTCAACATATAACCTGGGCTATTTAGGAATAGATCTGTCAGCGAGAGCGGTAGAGAAAGAGTAAGGCACAATTGACCTCAAAGCGTTAACTCGGACCCCCTGCTTGGCCCATTCTACTGCTAGACTCGCCGCCATGTGCTTAACAGCAGCTTTGGACGTGTTGTATGGAGTTTGAAACTAAGAGGTTGTCGTATTATCCGCTAGTCAGAGTGGGTAATTTCATCATACTTGGGGTATATTAACAATCTAGAGATGAAAGAGACTGGTCAGCTGTGATTTATCAAGGTGAAGGGCATCAAACGCACGTTCGCGCTCATGCTTGATACAAGAATAATTGAACCTCCTCCTTGGGGTATCATAAGGCGTGCCGCCTCACGGGCTGTATAAAAAACGCCGTGCACATTGATGTCATAGAGTCGTTTCATTTTTTCGGGAGGGTACCTAAAATGATAATCCCCATATGGAATATCTACTAAAATTATAACACGCACTCAAGAGCGGTGTGATTATGGACGATGCCTAGCGAATTTGATGTAGATCCTGACGGAGAGAAGGAGAAAAAAAGGAGCATACCAGCCGAGGCAACTACAACGTCGATTCTTCCAAAAGTGGCGATTATCGTTTCGTAGGCCTTTTGAACCGAAGCTTCGACAGAAACATCGCATTCGATCCCAATGATCTGGACATTTTTCAGGTTACACCGAGCTGCAGTGAACTTTTCAGAGAGAAAGAGGAGAGGATGTTTTGATTTCCGCTGTACTAACAAGTTGCATATGAGATGAGCTCTTCAGCAGCCAGCGTAGCATCTGAGAGCTTGAGATCGATGATGGCAATGGAGTTACAACCTCTTTCATGCATGTTAGGGAACAACAATTGTGAAAAAGATATCCATACGCTTGAACAAAAGCACGACAAAACTCGTATCCAAGTCCCTTCGCTGCACCTGTTACCAGGCAAACCTTGTAATTTTTTTATGGTGTTTGGAGAGAAATCAGGATAACATTTACCTTTCCTTGCAACGACAGGGACGGTAGTGACATTGATGGAGGAGATTGAGAAAATGAACAAGTTGCTTTCAAGTTAACTATAAATGGTGGACTGATAAGGTGTCATCGACATGTCATTTATCATCAAGGGAGGCATTTGGAGAGAGAAGAGCTTATCGATGTCTTTTTTGTTATCGATGATCAATAAGCAATGCAACCTTTGGGAAACAACTCACTCGATCCTTTCCTCATTCTTAATATATAGATATCCATTGTACATAAGTACCTAACTTGTCAATAGTTAAAAGAAATGGAAAATGAATACCATCCAAAGTGAAATGTAGGATAAGAGGTGAGGGTGTCTACATTGCGAACGAATAATGGTATTACAAAAAGAGCGGCTGGTATATAAACGACAGGAAGACGTCACAAAATAGGACATATAAAGCACAAACCAATTAAGTGAGAATATAGAAAGCCGGCAAGAATTATAGGCAGGCGAATTTTGACTTCCGTCTTTGTAGCTCTTCCATCCGGGAATCAAGTTGCTGGCGTGCCCGTTCTTTGGCCTTTCGTTCTTCGTCAAGCCTTTGCTCAAGTGATTGCTTCTCCTCAACGATTGATCTCCGAACGGTCACAACTTCGCGTTTAGCATCTACCAAATCATTGCGCAACGCCTCAACCTTGACATTTAGAGTGTCCCTTTCGCGTGCAAGTTCCGTGGCTTGCATGCGTGCTTTCCGTACTATTAACATTGTGAGAAAATGATACGCTATAACTGGAAAAAAATAGTAATAATTACAGTTCTTTTCAGAATCGCCTAGAGATGTTTCCAGCGTCGTCACCAGATCCATATGCGTCTGCAAATCGGTCTCACAATGGGTCAGCTGCTTGTTCAATGTCTTGATCATGGCTTCTTGCTCTTCAAGTTGTTTGGTCTGCTGTTCCAATTTGACAACGACCTTGGGATCAATAGGGGGTGGGCCAGGAGTCAATTGTCCAACTGAAGTTGATGGTGAATCTGGTTGAGACTCTTTGGACGATGCTGAGGATGCAAACGCAGAACTTTGGGACGAAGTGCTCAGGTTAAATTCACCATTCACCTGATGTGCAGTGGCGGAGCGAGGGGCAGGTGGAGGGGGTACTGAGGGCGGTGGAGTCGGAGGGGGAAGTTTGATAGAAGGTAGACCCGAGGTCCGTTGAAAACCGATGCTTCGATCTGGAGTACGCGCGCCAGGCGGTGAAGCGCTTCGTGCAAGCTGGGCTTGCAAATCACGAACGAGCGAATCTGATTTATTCTTCTCAGTTTGAAGGACGTCTTTCTCGTCCTTAACCTTTTGTAAGTTTTCTTGCAGGTCAGCGACGTTTGAGCGATAACGTTCAAGCTCAACGACAAGAGATTCGCGTTTGGAAGCTTCTTGGATCAACTTCGACTGCTCGTTGCGAGTATTGTCAAGCTCTGCACGTAGCTTTGCAACTTCAGCTTCCAGATTGTCACGTTCACTGCCTGCCGCCGTCAGTTGGTCTGCTAAAGACGTTATGTCCTTTGATTTTTCTTGCAGTTCGTCCTCGTGGCTCTGCTGAGCCTGCTCGCGCAGAAGAGTGAGTTCCTTTGCGGTAACTTTGTGTGTCTCGATTTCTTGCATGAGCAACTCGCGGTCGCTGCGGACTTTTTCTCGCTCTTCCAATTGTTTTGTTTCAAGATCAGAAACAATCTTAGCCAGACGAGCCTTTTCTTCCTGAACAATTTGGTTACTGAGAGATTGTGCCTCTTCGATAGATTTACGATGTTGCTCCTCGGTGTCGACAAGCTTAGACTCTAGCTCGGAAATATCTTGCTCGTGCTGCAATTTCATTTGCTGGACTTGTCCAGTGTGTGTCTCAAGGATGGTAGCCTGGTCTTGCTCCCTTTGAGAGGTGATATCCTGGATTGCAGCTTGATGTTGATATTTGAGTGATGCAACATCTTCTTCGTGACCACGTTCGAACTCTTGAATAACTAGCGCTTGTTGTTCTTGAACGGCTCGTACGGCAGCCTCGTGTTCTTGGCGGATTTTCTGGATGGTAGCTGCGTTGTCGTCTTTCTCCGTTGTTAATGCTGTTGCCAGCCTCTCAGCCTCTTCCCGCCAATCACTTTTCAACTTGGATATCGTAGTCTCATGTTCCAGTCTAAGCCTATCCATTTGCAAAGTATGATCGTCGTCTTTTGCTTGGAAAGTCCGGATGTAGCCTGCATTGAGATTCTCTATCTCTTCTGCGAAAGCTGCTTCCTTCCTCACTATAGCAGCCCCATGCTCGTCTTGTAAGGACTTCAATGCGAGGTTGCGAGCTGATTCGCTTTCGGAAAGTGAGCCTTCTTTGGCAATTTCGATCATTCGCATTTCGCCAGCATGCTCTTCACGAAGTCGTTCGATAGTGGCATTAGTTTCGGCCGCTACAATTTTGATAGCTTCCGCATGATCGCCACGGAGCTTGGTAAGGGCATTATAGTATTCCTCCTCTGTAGTTTGAAGAACTGCAGATGCCTCCTCCTCTTTCCGACGCAGGACGACAGCATGGTCTGCCTGGATCTTGGCAAAGGTTTTCTCGTGATCTGCAACCGTCGTTGCAAGTACAACGTTCGCTTCCTGAACTTTTGACTCCAGCGCTTTCTCATGCTCAATCTTAAGCTTGCCAAATATGGTCTTGTGGTCTCTTTGGGCCGTTTCGAGGGAAATTGTTGCCGCTTCCAGATCGGCACGAAGTTTGGAGATTGAGGTCTCATGGTTGGACTCTATGAAGGAGAGGAGCTCCTGTAGCTCCTGAGTCTTCGCTTTGATAGCCTCTTCGTGTTCAGCTCGAAGTTGCTCAACCTCAGTTTTGTGGCCAACTTTGATAGCCTCAAGGGAAGCAACCAATTCAGCTTCACGTTTGCGAACATCTTCCAATAGCATGAGATCTTCATTGTGGTTCTTCTGGAGGGCCTCGATTTCCATGGACATATTCAGCGTCTAAGCGAAAGTGTGAACATATGAAAGATGTAAATAAATAGATGGCTTTACTTGATCTCGAGATAGAGCTGTAAGTTCGTCAAGTTGTCGCCGTGTTTGGGTGAGCTGGATATTCAAATCCTCAACAACTTCACGATGAACCGATTCCTTTTGGGCCATAGACCTGGCGGAAAGCAGCAAAGTCAGTTTATCGCGACATTGGAATATAAGAACACATACAACATGAGCTCGTTTAGTCTTTCCAATGACTCGTCTTCAGAGTTCTGAATGCCGTTGTCCGTGCAGATAGCATGGCCATTAGCACCCTCCATCGTCTTCCGAATGTGATCAAATCGATTCAGAGTCTTGGGTGACAACGTTGAATCAGGGTTGAAAAGTTCCTCGTCCACTTCGCGAACATCATCCTCTTTGTTATTTGAAGCAGCAGAGCTCGGTCGATTGCCTTGTTGGCTCTCCTTTAGCGACTCCTCTAACACAGATATTTCAACCTCTCTATCTTTAAGTACTTCCTGAAGACGCATTATTTCTTTTTCCAACGAATGAATCGACCGTTCCGGAGTAGGTGACAAACTTGGCATAGATTTTGAAGTGTTCGGCCGCAAACCCACAGTGTGGAGAGTGAGTTGAGGAGGAGAGAGGGAGAGAGAATGAGAGTTGGAGGGTGAATGGGAACTACCTGTCCCGTGACTTGAGAAAGAAGTTTTGCGCGAGTGCGCCGAGGAAAGCTCCTGCGATAGCGATTGCGAAAACGAGAGCGACCTTGAAAGACCAACCATAAGTAAGCACAAATCGGAAGTAAATAAATGCCATTTTACCTGGCGTGGAGCGATTCCGCTGAGGCCGCTTGTCGGAAAAAAAGTCGGCGACCTGAGGAGTTTGTTTGAACTTCACCCGACTCCCTCATCCGAGGACTGGTTATTCTCTTCCTCAAAGGAGGGATAGGAATGTCTAGCAGCTTGTCTGTGTCAGGTGAATCTGAGGATGACTCTGCTATGCTAGGGGTGCTGAGCTTGGCCTCCTGGATTTGAGCGGCCAGGTCAGATATCTCACGAAGGGCATCCCGATATTTGGTCGTAACTGAGGAAAGATCGGCTAGAGTAGCGGTGTGTGTCTGTTGCAGTGCGAACAATTGAGCCTCAATTTCTGACGGAGGTGTAGAAGGCATTTCTTTTGTGTTAGCCTCGGGTGGAGATGATGTTAAGTCTGAGGGCGTCTCTGAGTACTCCGAGGTGTTGGCGAGGGAGGGCTCATTTGCCAGGTCCACTTCTAGGCTCCTCCGGGCCGACACGACTTCTTCTACAACTTCGCCAAGTCTAACTCTAGTTTCTGCAGCATCCCTTCTCTTCCGTTCCCATTCAAGCATCTTCTCCTCCAATTGCTTCACCTTCACTTCCCTTGCCTCAAGATCAGAACGCCAGTTTTCACCATCTTGTCTGAATGTCTCCAGACGAGTTTGCAGGGTTTCCATTTCATTGCGACGACGTTCGCACTCCGTCTCCAATTCCTCGACGTTCTGTTGAAGAACCAGTATAGAATCGTCGGAACGAGAGAGACGTGCTTCCAGGTCGGTGATATACTTGCTTGAGAGTGCTTCAGCATCTTTGAAACGTGTGACTTCTCGTTTAAGGTCCGTCATGGACTCGCTGGAAGATATGGAGGTTTCATCATAAGCCTTCAGCTTTTCCTCGAGGTCGCGTACGTAGGCCTGTGGAATCAAGTGTGAGATGATTGTCATGTCAAGGAACTCAAATCAATACCTCAGTTGATGACTCTCTTTCCGACAACTTTGCGACTCGGGATCGCAACTCTTCAACATATAATTCCGTTGCAGCGTGTCGTTCCGTGACGGCAGCAAGTTCTTCCTCCTTCTCCTCAACCATCTCGTTCGTATGTCTCAACGCCGCCCTATTCAGGCTAAGTTCAGCCTCCATGGCGCCAATTGTTTTTTCATATTCTTCGATCACAGGTCCAACGATCTCTTCATACTTTCCTGTGCCAGCAACAGCGCCAGATGTACTCGATCTGTGCTTTTCACCAAGTTCGCGTCTGAGTCGAGTCAGCTCCTCAGTTCGCTCAACAAACTTTCCCCGGAGATCCTCATAGCTGTTCTGGAGATTGGTCATCTGGGCTAAGACTCTTTTCCCTGCACCTTCAAGTACCTCTGGCTCCCTATCTATCGGTATTAAACCACCGCCTTCTTTGATGGTCTTGAGTTCCTTCCGCAAACGGGAGACCGTGCCCTGTAGCCATTCAATGTCGTCCCAGCCATCTTCTTTCTCATTGACAACAGCACGGTTCTTGATATTCCGAGCGCGGTTTGCGTATTTCAACGTATTTATCGTTTCGCCTGCATTCCATTCTGCTGGGCTTACACAAGCAATCATGAGGGTATGAGCATTTCCACCTAAAGAGTCTTGCAAGAGTCGGGTGAGCTTGGAATCGCGATATGGGACATGAGATGCCGTATTGGACTTCGCCCGAGAGGGATCACCAAGAGCAGAGATAACATTTCCAAGGGCGAGAAGGCCACTGTTGATAGAGATACCCTCCTTGATACGTTCTCCTGCGGCAGCAGTGCGCTTGAGCTGTTTTGGACCCCCAATCAGAAAAGAGTACTGTCAGCGTTTTCTGAACAAAGTATAATTTTATATGTCGCACCCTTTCAGAGCCAGCGAGATCAACGAAATGAAATTTAGAGACAATAGTGACCCATTCACCCCTATCTTCATCAGAGGTATTGTTTGATCGATCATTCAAGTGTCCTAGTGCACTGGCTGGTCGCAGACCACCGCCTCTGCCCATGGCTGATGCAAAACTAGGAGTCGAAGGACGACCAAATGTGGGTGAGGCCACTCTATTTCCAGAAGTAGATGGACCGCCTGCGTACATGGAACCTGGACGCGCCAGCCTGGAAGGCGATCGTCCACCCAGAGGCAGAGGGGACGATGACCTTGGTGGTTGTCCAGAACCAGTGAATTTTTTTTGTGTCAAAGTGAGAGAAAAGATAGCATGGGATCGCGAAGACTGTGCATTCATGTCTGTTTCATTAGTGCGCCGAATTGAACTTCCCTTTATGAGGAGACTGAAATCGCCATAGTTTAAAAGGATTTCATCAGTCCAAAATTGAAACTTGCCTCATAACCTCGCCAGCGTGTTTAACGTTGACCTCCCGAAGCCCTCCCCAGATGATGTGACCTTCCTTGTCTTCTCTGATTTGTACCTCGCGCTTCATGCCTGTCGCGTCATCCAAGCTTAAAAGATCAATCAAGTCCTCATTGTAGATTTCAATGAATGAGCCCTTCAAATTATAGTTCCATGCACCACCACGTTCTTCCTTGAGCTGCTTGGCGCGAGAAAATATGGTGGAGACAGCTCTTGGGATAATACCCATGCCGTTGTTAGGATCGGAGGGGTCTGCATCGAGGTCGACGCCAGTCATGGTAAATGTTTTGCCACTACTGGTTTGTCCATACGCAAGAATGGTGCAGTTAAATCCCTCAATAAAGCGAGATACAAGAGGTCGTGCGGTTGAGTCGAAGAGTTCATATTGGGTTGTAGGAGGTGGGTGTACTTGGTCAAACGTGAAGGCCTGTTTCTTTGGCGTTGATGCCACAGAAGCCAATGCTGATGGCGCCCCTGCACCGGCCAAGGCACTAGAAGGCGATTCGATTGAAACAGAGGTAGAAGAAGCTGCTTGTATAACGGAACGCTGGAAGCGGGCGGGGATAGAGGTAGAGTCCTGAGTAGTAGGGGGACGGATACGAAGAGCTGAAATAAAAGTCAAGAAACATATATCAGTATGTGTGATGTTCAAACATACCAACTTGAACCGAGGTCGCCGTTGAGGACGACGAGCTCGCGGGGGCCATGGCTGCTCTTCTCATCCTTCAATGTTCTCAATTTCACACAAATCACCCTCTTCGGCATGTCCCGGATTTCATAACATTTTGTGAGATATTTCAAATTGCGCTTATGTTATCCAATTCACTGCCACATCCTTGTGCCGCAATGATAAGTACATAGTGACGACGGAAACTTTGTTTACATCACCCTTAGCCTTAGGGGCCTGGGGCCTGGGCATGCGGTCTCATTGGTCTGAGGACCCGGTTCCATCTGGTTCCATACAACCTGATTATTGAACATCAAGGAACCGGGAGCAATTGTGGATGGCTTGCAGCTCCACCGTGTAAAAAAAATATAAGTCTATAAGCTTATAAGTAGTGTGTCACGCGCAGCGTATGGCTACAGTTGCGGACACGCTTTGGTGACCGGGCAGACCATGTGGAAACCCCGAAAACCGTCGGAATACTGTAGAAATCATATCAGCAAATCTACAGGATTGCGAGCTCAGATCAAAGTCTTTGTTATTTATATTTTATAAACATATTACAACACCTTCAGTAAAATCTTCAGATTGAATAAGAATTGACGCTCTCGGGCAATGACCGAAATTTGAGATATGCAACTGCTCGTCACAGGCCAGTCACCACAATGGCTCAGGGTAAGGTCTCGTGGCCTTTATACTTTGCTTTGTTGTCACTTTGTTGTCACGCCCCTGACTCTTTAGACGATATTCTGCAATCTACAGCTCTGGAATTTCACCCTTTTATTTTAAATCTTTGTTAATTCTCAATTGTTCTGAGCAAGGAAAAAATAACAAGGGTTTTTGGTAGTCGCAAACCTTTGTTATCAATATATACGTATTACAATTTACATGTATGCAAAAACGGTGTATTTATATTTCAATCTTTCAATCCAGAATTGAAATAACCTCACAGATATATGCTTCTTTTTTTTTGGAGACAGGGGGAAATTTGCATACCTCATGCCTTTGCATATCCCAACCACATATAGTAGCAGTGCTCAATAGAGATTGTAGTGACCTATAGTGGCCATGGATGTTGTAGAAAATATGACTCCCGGAGTGGACTGAGGACACTATGTTGGAAATATCGGATGTCGGATTAAAGAACAAGACTATCGAGATCAGTAGAGAAAAGCTCAGATGACTAGGATAGGCGATGGATACGCTATGTATTGGTTTAATCCGATAGAGATCCACTCTAAACGGCTCAGGTACTTATACACACAAAATCGAGGCAGTGCTACGAAGGCTATGCTACGAGTTTATTCCGCTATTGGTCAGTATCCAATTT
>Ga0193742_1000020_pt1 | contig 109954 bp, 122 predicted proteins | sample L2c1metaG_FD_165511 | JGI IMG/M metagenome (GOLD analysis project Ga0193742, IMG submission 165511) | Soil microbial communities from a riparian zone of the East river system, Colorado, United States - L2c1 | ecosystem: Environmental > Terrestrial > Soil > Riparian zone | place: USA: East... | reverse complement strand
CCTTGCGCCACGACGAGTCGGCCGGGGACCTGTTCGGCCAGCCGGACTTCTTCCGTGCCGAGCGCGTCCACGGCGGCGCGGCGCTGGACGCGTCGTTCGGGGTGCTCGTGGTCCTGGCGGGCGACGGCACCCTCCGGACGGAGAAGGCGGGCGACGTGCCGCTGCGCAAGGGCGACACGTTCGTGCTCCCGCACGCGGCCGGCAAGTCCAGAGTGGACGGAGACGTGACGGCGATCCGCTGCCAGCCACCGGTTCCGGGCGGCACGCGGTGAACCAGCCACTGTTCGAGGCGGTCGACCTCACCAAGAGCTACGGGTCGGTCGAGGCGTTGCGGGGCGCGTCGTTCTCCGTCGGCGCCGGCGAGGTGGTCGCGCTCATCGGAGACAACGGGGCCGGCAAGTCCACGCTCGTGAAGTGCATGGCCGGCGCGGAACAGCCCACGAGCGGCACCATCCGGTTCGAGGGCCGCGACGTCCGCTTCGACACCCCGACCGACGCGCGCCGGCTCGGCATCGAGACCGTCTACCAGGACCTGGCCGTCGCGCCGGAGCTGGACCCCGCCGCGAACCTGTTCCTCGGCAGGGAGATCCGTCGCCAGGGGATCTTCGGCGCGCTCGGCATGCTCGACAAGAAGGCCATGCGCACCAGGGCCGCCGCGGAGTTCGACCGGCTGGGCGTGCGGCTGCAGAGCATCGACGTGCCGATCGGGTCGCTGTCCGGCGGGCAGCGGCAGAGCGTCGCGGTCGCGCGGTCGGTCGTGTGGGCCAGCAAGGTCGTGTTCATGGACGAGCCGACCGCCGCACTCGGTGTGGTGCAACGGGAACGAGTGCTCGACGTGATCCGCAGGGTCCGCGACGAGGGCGTCGCCGTCGTGCTGATCAGCCACAACATGCCCGAGGTGCTGTCGGTGTCCGACCGCGTCGAGGTGCTGCGCCTCGGCCGGCGGGTGGCCAGGTTCACCGCGCGGGACGCCACGCTCGAGGACCTCGTCGGCGCGATGACCGGGGCGCTCAGCCAGGAGGAGGACACATGACGGCCCCCACCGTCGAGAACGGCGGCGCGATCCCCCGGCGGAGCGTCAGCGCCCGGCTGCTCACGGCCAACACGTTCTGGATCGCGCTGGTGCTGCTGGCGTTGATCATCGTGTTCAGTGTGCTGGCGCCCAACGCGTTCCCGACCGTGTTCAACTTCCAGCGCCTCGCCATCGAGACCGCCGTGCTGCTGGTGCTCGCGGTCGGCATGACGTTCGTGATCATCACCGGCGGCATCGACCTGTCCGTCGGCTCGGTGCTGATCTTCGCGGGCATGGTGTCCGCCAAGACCATGAACGCGCTGTCCGACGGGGGCAGCGCGATCGACGCGGGCTGGGGCGTGATCATCGCCGGGCTGGTGGCGGCCGTGCTCGGCGGCGCGGTGTGGGGGTTCGTCAACGGGTTCCTGATCGCGCACGCGAAGGTGCCGCCGCTGATCGTCACGCTCGGCTCGTTCGGCGCGGCGCTCGGCGCGGCCAGCCTGCTCAACAACGGCTCGGACATCCGCACCGTGCCGACCGTCCTGAAGCGCGCGCTCGGCTCCGGCACGTCGTTCGGCGGCATCCCGAACCTGGTGATCACCGCGGCGGTGATCACGGCGATCGCCGCGTGGCTGTTGCACACCACCAGGTTCGGCCGCTACACGTTCGCCGTCGGGTCCAACCCGGAGGCCGCGCGGCGCGCCGGCATCGGCGTCACCGGGCACCTGATGAAGGTGTACCTGCTGACCGGGCTGCTGGCCGGCGCGGCGGGGTTCATGTCACTCGCGTACTACAGCACCACCGGGATCGCCGCGCACGCCACCGACAACCTCAATGCGATCGCGGCGGTCGTCATGGGCGGCACCAGCCTGTTCGGCGGCGTCGGCACCATGCTCGGCACGGTCATCGGGGTGTTCATCCCGGCCGTGCTCAAGAAGGGCTTCAACATCACCCACGTCCAGGACTACTGGCAGATGATCGCGGTCGGCGCCGTGCTGGTCGCCGCGGTCTGGTTCGACCAGCAGCGACGACGGGCACGTAATCGTTTGTGAGTCGACGAAAGGTGTTAATCGTGAAGCGGACAGTGTGGTTCGTGGCGGCGGCGCTCGTGTTGAGTGGCTGCGGGTCGGGCCAGGTCGGCGAGGACGGCGCGGACACGGGCAAGCCGGACCCGAGCAACAAGCGGCTCGCGCTGGTGCCCGGCGTGCAGAACGAGCCGTTCTACATCTCCATGCAGTGCGGCGCCGAGGCGGAGGCCAAGGCGCAGGGGTACACAGTGGACACCAACGCGCCGCAGCAGTTCGAAGCGACGCTGCAGGAGCCGATCGTCACCGGCCTCGGCGCGAACAAGCCGGCCGCGCTGCTGATCGCGCCGACCGACGACGTCGCCATGACCGAGCCGATCCGGCAGGTGAAGAACCTCGGCGTGACGATCGTCGAGGTGGACACCGCGCTGCAGGACCGGTCCCTCGCGGTCTCGACGATCACGTCGAACAACGAGGAGGGCGGCCGGCTCGCGGCCAAGACCCTCGCCGAGCTCGCCGGCGACAAGAAGGGCTCGGTGCTCGTGCTGGACACGAAGGCCGGCACCTCGACCACCAACGCAAGGGCCAAAGGCTTCCTCGACGAGCTGAAGAACCACCCGAACCTGAAGGCCACCGGCCCGGCCGAGTTCACGCAGAACGAGCCGGACCAGGCGGCGTCGAAGGTGACCGCCGCGCTCGCGTCCACGCCCGACCTGGTCGGCATCTTCGCGACGAACCTCAACTCCGGCGAGGGCGCCGCGACCGGCCTGCGCAACGCCAACAAGAGCGGCGCCGTGAGCCTGGTCGGCTTCGACGCCAGTCCGTCCGAAGTGGACGGTCTGCGCGCGGGCGACTTCCAGGCGCTGATCGCGCAGGACCCGGCCACGATCGGCAAGGAGGGCGTGCAGCAGGCCATCGCGTCGATCAAGGGCACCAAGGTCGAGCGCGACATCGAGGCGCCGCTGATCGCGATCACCAAGGACAACATGTCCGAGAACGAGAAGTACTTCTACAAGACGGAGTGCTGAGGAACGTCGCCATGCCTTGAAGGACCCCTTCATGTCGTTGAGTGACATGAAGGGGTCCTTCATGGCATCGGCCATGTCCCGAGCTTGGAGCTCAGTTGAGGCCCATCATCCCCTCGGTCGCGTTGACCCCGCGGTAGACGCTCGGCGCGAACCGACCCATCGCGCCGGCGATGATCGGGATGAACTTGACGTTGCTGCCGAGCGGCAGCCGGTAGCCGTTGCGCACGCCCTGCCGCTCCCACAGGTGCCCCATCTCGGGGTGCCGGCCGGCGAAGGAGGGGTCGGCCGGGAACAGGTCGAGCCGGACGTGCGCGCGCTCGCCGGCGATCTTGTCCGACGCGGCGCCGGCCAGCTTGTCGGACAGGCTCTCCGGGCCGACCTGCTTCGGGCTGTGCTTGGAGATCGACACCGCGGCCAGCTCGGTCCACGGCACCGCCCACGGCGCGCCCCGCGGGTCGTCCCAGCGGACGCCACTCGTCTCGAAGACGAGCAGCTGCTGCCGGAAGACCTTGTCGCGCTTGGCGATCGTGAAGATCGCCGGCAGCAGGAACAGCACGCCGATGACGATCACGACGACGGCGACGCCAGCGCCGCCGTCGACCGCGCCCGCGAGCCCGGAGACGACCGCGATCAGCCCGATCGCGCCCGCGACGACCGAGCCGATGATCGCCTTGCGCCCGTTGGCCTTGCCGACGTCGATGACCACCGGCGGGCCGCCCTGTGCCGGGCCGTACGCGGACGGCTGGAACTGTTGCCGCGGTGGGAACTGGGGCTGGAACTGTGGCCGCGGCGGGTAGCCGGGCGGCGGGCCGTAGCCCGGCCGCGGGCCGGGCCCGTAGGGCGCCGGATAGCCGGGCGGCGGTGGGCCGTACGGCTGCTGGAAGTGTGGTCCCCCTGGCGGCATCGTCACGCGGGCGATGGTAGCCGCGAGGTCCGACCGGACGCAGCAAGTCGCACCAGGCGGTGAAACCGGGTCACGCGTAGGTCTTCGTCAGGCCGCCGTAGGCCGCGCACGCGTGGGTCAGCTCGCGGTCGAGGCGGCGCCCGGCAAGGCCGAGGCGGCCGAGGTCGTAGTGGTGGCGGCGGCCCTCGCGCCACAGGTCCAGCTCGGGGTGCCCGTCGGGATCGGACAGCGTCAGGTCCAGTGTGTAGAACCACGCGCGGCCGCGGCCGACCGAGCGCTTCTCGCCCGTGAGGCCGAGCGCGTGGACCTCGTCCCAGCGCAGGTCGAAGCCGAAGTCCCGCTGCCGCAACGACATCCCGGCGCCGTCGATCGTCACCCGCAGCCCGAACCTGCGGACCCCGAGGAACGCCCCGACGCCGATGAGCAGCAGCACGAGCCCCATGAGCACGGCGATGGCCCGCTGGCTCGGGTCCCGCCCCGGCAACCCCGCGACGGCGACGACGCACAAGGCGGCGCCACCCCCGCTGAGCACGATCCCGGCCACGGTCGCGCGCCACGCCACCGCCCAGCCGAGGTTCAGCGCGACCCGGTCCCCCACGCGGCCCCCGTCCCTACCGCCCGTCCGCCAGCAGATCCGCCGCAGCGTACGGGTCCGTGGCCCCCTCGGCGACCTGTTTCGCCAGCTTGGTGAGCGCCGCGCCGCCGCGCACGCCGCCGAGCCGGGCCCGGAGCGCGGCGACCGCGATGGCCTCGATCTCCCGCGCGGCCCGCCGGACCCGCCGTGCCGACAGCTCGCCGTGGGACTCCAGCCAGTCGCGGTGGCCGTCGAGCGCGGCCACCAGCTCGTCGACGCCCTCGCCGGCCGACGCGACCGTGCGCACGATCGGCTGCCGCCAGGACGGCCCCATCTCCCTGCGCCCCAACGAGATCATGTGCTTGAGGTCCCGCACGGTCTGGTCCGCGCCGTCCCGGTCCGCCTTGTTCACCACGAACACATCGGCCACCTCGAGGATGCCGGCCTTCGCGGCCTGGATGCCGTCGCCCATGCCGGGCGCGAGCAGCACCACCGTGGTGTCCGCGAGCGACACGATGTCCACTTCGGACTGTCCGACTCCGACGGTCTCGATCAGCACCACGTCGAAGCCGGCCGCGTCGAGCACCCGCAGCGCCTGCGGGGTGGCGGTCGCGAGCCCGCCGAGCTGCCCGCGCGTGGCCATCGACCGGATGAACACGCCGGAGTCGGTGGTGTGGCTGTGCATCCGGATCCGGTCGCCGAGCAGCGCGCCGCCGGAGAACGGCGACGACGGGTCGATCGCGAGCACCCCGACCCGCTGCCCGGCCGCGCGGAACGCCGACACCAGCATCGACGTGGACGTCGACTTGCCGACGCCCGGCGGCCCGGTCAGCCCGAGCACCCGCGCGTTGCCGGTGAGCGGCGACAGCGCCGCGGCCACCGCGCGCAGGTGCGGGCTCTCGTCCTCGACGAGTGAGATCAGCCGGGCGACCGCGCGCGCCTCACCGTCGCGCGCGCGTTCGACCAGGTCCGCGATGTCCACGCGGCGAAGCTAGACCCGCAGCAGCAGCGCGTCACCCTGGCCGCCGCCGCCGCACAGCGCGGCCGCTCCGAGGCCGCCACCGCGCCTGCGCAGCTCGTAGGCCAGGTGCACGGCGAGCCGCGCGCCGGAGGCCCCGATCGGGTGGCCGAGGGCGATCGCGCCGCCGTCGACGTTGACGATGTCCTCGCTGATGCCGAGCTGGCGGGTCGAAACGACGCCGACCGCGGCGAACGCCTCGTTGATCTCCACGAGGTCGAGGTCGGACGCGGACAGGTGCTCCTTGGCGAGCGCGGCCTTGATGGCGTTGGACGGCTGCTCGTGCAGGCTCGCGTCCGGGCCGGCGACCACGCCGTGCGCGCCGATCTCGGCGAGCCACGTGAGCCCGAGCGACTCGGCCTTCGCCTTGCTCATCACGACGACCGCGGCCGCGCCGTCGGAGATCTGCGACGCGGAGCCCGCGGTGATCGTGCCGTCGGGGGCGAACGCCGGGCGCAGCTTGCCGAGCCCGTCGACCGTGGTGTCGCCGCGCACGCCCTCGTCGGTGTCGAACACGACCGGGTCGCCCTTGCGCTGCGGGACCGACACCGGCGCGATCTCGTCGGCGAACCGGCCCGCCGCGATGGCGGCGGCCGCGAGCTGGTGCGACCGGGCGGCGAACGCGTCCTGGTCGGCGCGGGTCAGGCCGTAGCGGGCGTTGTGCTTCTCGGTGGAGGCAGCCATCGCGACCTGGTCGAACGCGCAGAACAGGCCGTCGTGAGCCATGTGGTCGAGCATCGTGACGTCGCCGTACTTGAAGCCGGACCGGGACTTCGGCAGCAGGTGCGGGGCCTGGGTCATCGACTCCTGGCCGCCGGCCACCACGATCTCGAACTCACCGGCGCGGATGAGCTGGTCGGCCAGCGCGATGGCGTCGAGGCCGGAGAGGCACACCTTGTTGATCGTCAGCGCCGGCACGTCCATCGGGATGCCGGCGGCGACCGCCGCCTGCCGGGCGGGGATCTGGCCCGCGCCCGCGGTGAGCACCTGGCCCATGATCGTGTACTCGACCTGCTCCGGCGCGACGCCCGCGCGCTCCAGCGCGGCCTTGATCGCGACCCCGCCGAGCTGGGCGCCCGTGAAGTCCTTCAGCGAGCCGAGAAGCCGACCGATCGGGGTGCGCGCCCCGGCGACGATGACGGAACCAGACACAGTGTGCCTCCAAGAAATTTCGGATCGATCCTCGACCTTACCCGTTGGTAGCTAACGCGGCCCCGGTCTGTGTGAGCACTCGCACAACCGCTGGTCACCTGATCGATACCGCGTCGTATGGTCGGTGAATGGACGCCCTGAAGCCGTTCGTCACCGCCATCGACCACGTCGGTGTCGCCGTGCCCGACCTGGACGCGGCCATCGCGTTCTACCGCGACACGCTGGGCCTCGAGCTGACCCACGTCGAGGTCAACGAGGGCCAGGGCACGCGCGAGGCGATGATGCGCGTGCCGGGCGACGACGGCACCGGCTCGGCGGTCCAACTGCTCGCGCCGCTGTCGCCGGACACCACGATCGGCAAGTTCCTCGACCGCAGGGGCCCCGGCGTGCAGCAGGTCGCCTACCGGGTGACCGACGTCGAGGCCGCGGCGGACGCGCTGCGCGCGAAGGGCCTGCGGGTGCTCTACGAGACGGCGGTCGTCGGGACGGCGAACAGCAGGACGAACTTCGTGCACCCGAAGGACGCCGGCGGCGTGCTCATCGAACTGGTCGAACCGGCGACTCACCCTGCCTGAAACGGCGACTCGCGCAAACACCCGCGAGTTGTCGTTTCAGGACCCGCGAGTTGTCGTTTCAGGACTGGTGAGTTGCCGGTTCGTGCGCGGTCAGCGCGCCCGCGATGAAGTCGACCTCGCGGTCGATGGTCTCCGAGCCCGACACGTCCTCCGACTCGCCGTGGCGGGCCACCGAGTGCCGGTAGCTGACCGCGAGCGCGAGCAGCCCGGACGCCGTGTCGATGTCGACGAGGGGCAGGTTCCCCGTGCTCGCCGCCGTGATCACCGCGCGAACCTGGTCCACGACCGTGCTGAAGCGGGCCTGCAGCGCCTCCTTCACCGACGGGTGCGTGTCCGCCTCCCGCCACAGCAGGTGCGACAGCAGCATCGACGCCCGGTTCCGCGCGTCCAGCTCGGCGACCAGCCTGCGCAGCGACGCCGCCACGTCGCCGGGGACGACCACCCGCCCCGGCTCGATGTGCTCGTCCGGCAGCCGGTCGACCAGCGCCGTCAGCAGGTCCTGCTTGCGTTGGAAGTAGTAGTGCACAAGACCCTTCGGCACCTTGGCGAGTGTCGCGATCCGCGAGGTCGGCGTCGCGTCGAAGCCCGCCTCCGCGAACAGCTCCTCCGCCGCCACCAGGATGCGCTCCCGCGCGGACGGGTCGTCCTTCTTGCCAGCTCGACGGATCACCGCCTGCCCCTTTCCACTCCACACAACTCCGCTCCACACAACGGCGCGCGGCCCACAACGTAACCCGGGAGGCCACGCCGAGGGCCGCGCGTGCGGCGAAGTTGTCAGTGTTGGCCGGCGACTCCGGACCGATGCGCCGCCTGTGCGACCGGCAGCGCGGCCGCGCCGGCGATCACGGTCAGCCCGCCGATGATCCACGACGACCAGGCGATCCCGTTGAGGTCCGTGTAGCTCATCACCCATGGGGAGATAAACATCAGCACCCCGAGCACAATCTGGATCCCCTCGCCGTAGACCTGGCCGGGCACGGCGAGCGACGCCAGCCCATCCAGGGCGACGAGCGCGCCGAGCACGATCATCGTCCACATCGCGGCGTTGTCCGTGTCCATCCAGAGGAACGACAGCACCGCCACGACGCCCAGTACGACTTCCGCCCAGTCATGCGGCCTAGTCCAAGGCCGGACTGCGGATTCCACCATCGAGACCACCTCCGTGTCATGAGAGCCTCTACCTCGATAGTGCACCTTGGTTGGCCGGCCGGTCAAACTTTCGGCCGGTCTCATAGGTCACATTTGTCAAACGAGTGACTCAGCTCTCGCCACGCTGGCTCTGTACCGTTACTGGTCGGTAACGTCGGCGCGCATGCGGAAGATCCTGGACGCCATCCTCGCGAACGACCTCGCCGCGGTCGGCTCGCTGCCCGTCCCCGATACCTACCGCGGGGTCACGGTCCACGCCGACGAGGTCGAGATGTTCGCCGACCGGGCCCACGCCGACAAGGACCCGCGCGAGTCGCTGCACGTCGACGAGGTCACCACGCCCGACCTCGGCCCCGGCGAGGCGCTCGTCGCGGTGATGGCGAGCTCGATCAACTACAACACCGTGTGGACGTCGATCTTCGAGCCGATGGACACGTTCGGCTTCCTCCGCCGCTACGGGCGGACCTCCCCGCTGGGCAAGCGGCACGACCTGCCCTACCACGTGGTCGGCTCCGACCTGTCCGGCGTCGTGCTGCGCACCGGGCCGGGCGTGAACGCGTGGCAGCCCGGCGACGAGGTCGTCGCGCACTGTCTGAACGTCGAGCTGGAGCACCCGGACGGCCACAACGACACGATGCTCGACCCCGAGCAGCGCATCTGGGGCTTCGAGACGAACTTCGGTGGGCTCGCCGAGCTGGCCCTGGTCAAGTCCAACCAGCTGATGCCCAAGCCCGCGCACCTCACGTGGGAGGAGGCCGCCAGCCCCGGCCTGGTCAACTCGACCGCCTACCGGCAGCTGGTCTCCCGCAACGGCGCCGGCATGAAGCAGGGCGACACGGTGCTCATCTGGGGCGCGTCCGGCGGCCTCGGCTCGTACGCGACACAGTTCGCGCTGAACGGCGGCGGGACGCCGATCTGCATCGTGTCGAGCCAGCAGAAAGCGGACATCTGCCGCAAGATGGGCGCCGAGCTGATCATCGACCGCAGCGCGGAGGGCTACCGGTTCTGGTCCGACGAGCACACCCAGGACCCGAAGGAATGGAAGCGCTTCGGCGGCAAGATCCGCGAGCTGACCGGCGGCGAGGACCCGGACATCGTGTTCGAGCACCCCGGCCAGGAGACGTTCGGCGCGAGCGTGTTCGTCGCCAAGCGCGGCGGCACGATCGTCACGTGCGCGTCGACCAGTGGGTTCCTCCACCAGTACGACAACAGATACCTCTGGATGAACCTGAAGCGCATCATCGGCTCGCATTTCGCCAACTACCGCGAGGCGTGGGAGGCGAACCGCTTGATCGCAAAGGGGAAGATCCACCCCACACTGTCCGCTGTGTACTCGTTGGAGAACACCGGGCAGGCCGCGCACGACGTCCACCGCAACGCGCACCAGGGCAAGGTCGGCGTGCTGTGCCTCGCGCCGGAGGAGGGGCTCGGCGTGCGGGATCCCGGGCTGCGCGAGCAACATCTGTCCGCGATCAACCGTTTTCGGGGCGTTTGAACGGCTTATTGACACGCGGACATGCGTATCGGTCGGGCAAGGTAGCGTGGGGCCCATGGCGCTGGGCGAAGAACGCGATCTTGTACCACTGGGAGCCGGCTTCGACATCACCAAGCGCGGCTACAGCCGAATGCAGGTCGAAGAACATCTCGAGCAGCTGGACGGCCAGCTGAAGATCCTCGCCGCCGACCGCAACGCGGCCGCGGCGCAGGCGGCCGAGCTGACGTCGCAGCTCGAGGTGGCGCGGACGACGATCGACGATCTGCACAAGCAGGTCGAACGGTTGGCGCAGCCACCGACGACGCTCGAGGGGCTCTCGGAGCGGCTGCAGCGGATGCTGCGGCTGACCCAGGACGAGTGCGAGGAGATGCGGGCCAAGGCCGCGGCCGAGGCCGAGCACGTCCGCGCGAAGGCCGAGGCGGAGGCCGACGAGCTGCGGTCGCGCTACGAGATCCAGCTCAAGGAGCTCGACGAGCGCCGCATCGCCATGGAGCACGAGCACCGCGGCGTGCTGGAGAAGGCCCGCGCCGAGGCGAGCGAGATCACCGAGGCCGCCACGTTGGCCTCGGCGGCCGCCGAGGCCGAGGCGCTGTCCCGCCGCGCGCAGGTCGAGGAGGACTTCGAGATCGCGATGGCGTCGCGGCGCACCGAGTCGATGCGTGCGCTCGCCGAGCAGGAGGCGACGTCGAAGTCGGAGGCCGAGCGGCGCGTCCGCGAGGCCACCGAGGAGGCCAACCGCCGCCGCCACGACGCGATCACCGAGTCCACGGCGCGGCTGCAGGAGGCCACGGGCGAGGCGACGCGGCGGGTGCGCGAGGCGACCGAGGAGTCGAACCGGCGGATCAACCACGCGGCCCAGCGGGTGGCGTCGCTGCGCAAGCTGCGCGCGAAGGTCGCCGAGCAGCTGCACTCGGCCCGGGAGCTGGTGGTCGACGCGCACGCGTACCTGGAGAACGCCGTGCCGGCGTTCGACCCCCTGCCCGACGAGCTGGAAGAGGCGACCAAGCCGAGCCCCGCGCCGCGCGACGCCGCGGCCGCGGCGGGCGGGCTGCCCAAGGAACGGTGGGAGACGTCCGGCAACCCGGACGAGGTGCCCATTCCCCCTGACGTGTCCGCGGCGAATACGAAGCGCATCGCTCGGTGACCGACGCGGACCTGCTGGCGGTCGCCGTCGAGGAGGCCCGCGCCGGCCTCGCCGAGGGCGGCATCCCGATCGGCGCGGCCCTGTTCACCCGCGAGGGTGAGTTGTTGGGCCGAGGTCACAACCGCCGCGTGCAGGACGGCGACCCGTCCATGCACGCCGAGACGACGGCCTTCCGCAACGCGGGCCGGCGCCGCCACTACCGCGACACGGTCATGGTCACGACGCTGTCGCCGTGCTGGTACTGCAGCGGGCTCGTGCGGCAGTTCGCGATCCCCCGCATAGTGGTCGGCGAGGCGACCACGTTCTCCGGCGGCCACGGGTGGCTCGCCGAGCACGGCGTCGAGATCACCGTGGTCGAGGACGCCGAGTGCGTCGGCCTGATGACCGACTTCATCGCCGCACACCCCGACCTCTGGTACGAGGACATCGGCGAGTAACCGCGAGTCCCCCGTTCAAACACAGCGAGTCCCCCGTTGAGACACACCGAGTTGGCGGTTCGTGCACACACGAACCGCCAACTCGGTGTGCTCGAAACGGCGACTCGCTAGGTCTGAACGGGGGACTCGCGGGTTGCGGTGAACATGTAGCGGCCGTGCGCGCGTCGGCCGGGAGCGCGTGGATCTGGTACATGTCCTCAGGTTGCCGCTCCGGGAGCCAGGTCGCTGGCGGGATCCAGACGTCGCGATCACGTGCCGCACACGGTAGGTTTACCCGCGAGTAGCTACGGGAGGACACATGACGGCTTACCAGACCGTGGTCGTCGGCACGGACGGCTCCGACTCGTCCTACCTCGCGGTGGACCGGGCCGCGCGGATCGCCGCCGACGCCGGCGCGACCCTGGTCATCGCCTGCGCGTACCACCCCGCCCGCCAGGAGGACGTCGCCCGCGCGGCCGACGAGCTCGGCGCCGACGTCGCCTACCAGGTGGTCGGCGCGTCGCCCGCCGAGGACTCGGTGCGGACCGCGACCGAGCTCGCGAAGAAGGCGGGCGCCACGAAGATCGACACCGTGGTCGTCGACGGCGAGCCGGTGCCCACACTCGCCAAGGTGGTCAAGGAGCGCGCCGCCGACCTGCTGGTGGTCGGCAACCGAGGACTGAATACGCTCGCCGGCCGGCTGCTCGGCTCGGTGCCGGCCGAGGCGGCACGCAAGTCGCAGGTCGACGTGCTCATCGTCCACACCACGTGACCGATACCGACCAGCTCGAGGCGCTGCAGCAGCGCATCGAGGGCATCCTGCTCGGCGGCAGCCGCCGGTACACGCGCGCCGACGTCGCCGAGCGGTCCGGGGTGCCGGCCGAACGCGCCCGCGCATTGTGGCGGGCGCTCGGTTTCGCCAGCGCCGCGGACGACGCGGCCGTCTTCACCGACGGCGACATCCGGGCGCTGCGCATCGCGAACGAGCTGATCCAGGGCGGCATCGTCGACCCGTCGATCGCCACGTCCACCGCGCGCATGATCGCCCAGCACATGTCGCGGCTAGCCGAGTCCCAGGTGCGGATGCTGCGCGACGTGCTCGTCGCGAACCCCGAGCTGGGGGCCGACGAACGCCAGCTCGCCCGGCTCATCGAACACCTCACGCCCGAGCTGGAGGCGCTGCAGAACTTCGTGTGGCGCCGCCATCTCGCGGCGAACTCGGTGCGCATGCTGGCCTCGCCGGACGACGACCTCGACGAGCGGCGCCAGATCGTCGGCTTCGCGGACATGGTCGGCTTCACGTCGCTGACCAGGCGGTCCACGGAGGCCGAGCTGGTCGCGGTGGTCGACCGCTTCGACGCGCTGGCGGCCGACGTGGTGGCCGAGAACCACGGCCGCATCGTGAAGATGCTGGGCGACGAGGTCCTGTTCGTCGCCGACTCGCCGGTCGACGGCGCCGAGATCGCGCTGACGCTGCTGGAGCGTGCCGAGCGGGAGGACGGCGTCCCGTCGCTGCGGGCGGGCCTGGCGTACGGGCGAGTGCTGAGCCGCTTCGGCGACGTCTACGGCTCGGTGGTCAACATCGCGAGCCGCCTGACGTCCGTGGCCCGGCCGGGGACCGTGCTGGTGGACATCGAGCTGGCCGGCGCGCTCGAGGACTCCGCCGCGTACACGATCCGCCCCCGGCGACCGGTGTCGGTCCGCGGCTACCCGCGCCTGCGCTCGGCGGCCCTACGCCGCGTCGGCGAGGAGGCCCCCACGCTCGCAGAGTCGGCGCAGCAGATCGCCGCGGAGCTCCTCAGCCTGATCGGCGACAGCGACGAGACCGAGGAAGCCCCGCACATCCCACTGGAACCCGACGACGAGGGCACCACCCCCCGCCGCAACCGGCGACGCAGGCGCAAAAGGGACTAGGCCGGTCGGCAAGTGCCATGAAGGACCCCTTCATGTCGTTGAGTGACATGAAGGGGTCCTTCATGTCACCGACATACCGCGACCGGCTTACTCCAGCCAGCGGGCCACCGCGCCGGTGAACTCCTCCGGCACCTCCAGCGGCGGCAGGTGCCCCGCGCCGGCGAGGACCACCAGCTCCGCCTTCGGCATCAGCGCGACCAGCGCGTCCGCGTCCGCGGGCGGGATCAGCGTGTCCTGGTCGCCACGGACGATGAGCGTCGGCACTTCGGTCGATGACAGCACGTCCGACGAGTCCGGCCGGGCCGCCATCGCGCGCTGGGCCCACCCGATCGCGGCACCGTCCTGTTCGGACACCATGGTCCGCACGGTGTCCACAACGGACGGTCGGCGCTCGAGGCTCACCGCGCCGAGCAGGGTCGGCAGCACCGTGTCCGGCACGAAGCCCGGGCCATCGCTCTCGATCCGCGCGGCCATCGCGTGCCTGTTCTCGCGGCCGGCCGCGGTGTCCGCCGACGCCCGCGTGGACACCAACACCAGCCCGGACACCAGGTGCGGCGCGACACGCAGCACGGCCATCGCCACGTAGCCGCCCATCGAGCAGCCGCCGAGCACCACCCTGCGGTCGCCGATCAGCTCGAGCACGTCCGCCGCCACCGCGTCGAGGCTCGGCTCGTCGACCCCGAGCGGCACGCCGCCGAAACCCCGCTGGCTCGGCGTGATCAGCTCCGCGTCGACGGACAGCCCGGCCCACATCCTGTTGTCCAGCGGAAAAGCGTGCAGCAGAACGAGCGGCGTGTCCGGAAAGCGCATGCCCCCATCTAAACACTCAGCCGGTACCTGCGGTGCGCCTCCAACAACCCGACGCAGACCACGAGGGTCACCGCGAGCGCCCCGACCTGCGCGACCTTGTCGAACAGCTCGGTCGCCGCGTCGATGTGGAACGAGTGGTACACCATGTGCGGCACGGTCGCCACGGCGAACCCGATCACCGACGCGTTGACCAGCTCGCGCGACAGCCGCACGGTCGCCCACGTCAGCGTCACGAAGAACCCGAGGTACAGCGCGCCGGCGTCGCGGGTCATGTGCTCGCTGTAGGGCGGCAGCATCGCCGACCAGCCCCGCCCAAGCAGGAACTCGCTGTAGAAGTAGGACGGGAAGAACAGCGCCTGGAACCCGATCAGCGCGCACTCGAACGCGAGCGCGCCCAGCGCGACCCTGAGCACGATGGCCCACCTGCGACCCGTCATCCCGAACGCCCCAACTCCCGGTTGGCCGACTGCGAGAACGCCGCCATCACCTGGCTGAAGTCAGTGTCGCGACGGAACAGTCCGCGCACCAGCCCGGCGAGTGCCGGCACCCCGAGAAGTCGCCTGGGGTTGTAGCGATGCTCGAGCAGCCGGGACAGGTTGTGGCGCCTGCGGTTCGACGAGTTGACGAACCGGAACACCTCCAGGTCCAACACGTTCGGCGGCAGCGACCGGCCGAAGCTCTGCGAGAAGTAGTACATCGGCTTCGCGTCGGCGTCCCGCGCCCGCCACCAGTACCGCATCGCCCGGTCCAGTCTGGGCTCCTTGCCCCACGCGGCGAGGATGTAACCGGCGAGCGACCGCGACTGGCGCAGCGCGTCGGAGATGCCCTGGCCGGTGATCACGTCCTTGAAGTGGCCCGCGTCGCCGAGGATCACCCAGCCGGGGCCCGCCGACTCGCGGAAGTAGCCCTGCATGCGCCGCACCACCCGCATGTCGCCGACCTGCTCCGCGCGGTGCAGCAGCCCGCGCAGCAGCGGGATCGTGCGCTCGGCGACCTCCTCGAACACCGGGCGGTCGCGCCAGTCCCGCTCGTCGTCCGACGGCGGCTGCGCCACCACGAGCGTGATCCCGTCGTCGCACGGCACGGCGAAGAACACGTCCCGCTCGTGGCGCACCAGGTGGAACTCCGGCGGGATCGGCAGGTTGCGGTAGTAGCGCCAGTAGGCGTTGCGGTCGTTCTCGGTCACCGCGTACTTCTTCGCGCCGGTCAGCCGCGCGACCGTGGAGTTGCGGCCGTCCGCGCCGACCACGAGCGACGCGAGGATCTGCACCGTGCCCCCGCCGTCGGGCAGCTGCACCCTGACGCCGTCGACCCGGCCGTCCGGGCCGTTGACGAGACCCGTGACCGCGACGCCGGTGACGAACTGGGCGCCAGAGCGGTCCAACCGCTTGCGCAGCAGCTCGTCCAGCCCGAAGCGGCGCACGCACATCCTCGGCGCCTCCGGGTGCACGGACGACAGGTCGATGCCGTCCATGTTGAGCCGGGTGGCGTTCAGCTTCGGCGCGCCGAGGTCGATCACGTCCTGCAACAGGCCCAGCTCGTCCCACAGCCCGAGATCCTGCAGGTAGTGCGTGGAGATCGCGTCGGTGTACCGCTCCTCGCGCTCCAGCACGACGACCCGCAGGCCCGCCTCGGCGAGCCGGACTCCCGTGGCACAGCCGGAGATCCGGCCGCCGACGATCACCACGTCGGCCACCTCGGGCAGCTCGGTCGACGCGCCGGGCACCAGCGTGAGCCTCGGCCGCTCCCGCGACGACGGCTCCGGAACAGACTCCGGCTCAGGCAGTGGTAGCGACATGTCCCTTACCTCCCAACGGTTTCGAGTGCGGCGGCGGGCAGCCGGCGCAGGTCCCTGCGGTCCGCGCGGTCGAGGAACCGCAGATAGGCCCGCGATCCCTTGCTGCGCAAGACCGAACTGGGCACGCCCGGCGCCTTGTCCCGCTCCCACAGCAGACCCGGCTCCGGGTCGTCGACGAGGCTCTTCGCGAACCGCCAGCCCGCGTCGACGCACAGCGACAGGCCGTGCCCGCACCACGAGCCCGCGTAGTGCACGGCGGCCTGTCCCGGCACCGCGCCGAGGACCGGCAGCCGGTCGAAGCTGCTCGCCGTCAGGCCCGACCAGTACGCGTCGACCTCGACGTCCCCGAGCACGGGGAAGCACGCGGACAGCTCGCGGTGCAGCCGCCGATACACCTTCGTCGACGCGACCGCGTCGCGGGCCGGGTCGCCGCTCGGCACGACCGCGGGCCCGCCGCCGAACACCAGCCGCCCGTCGCCGGACATGCGGTAGTAGTTGAAGAAGTTGCGCTGGTCGATCACGCCGCCGCGACCCGCCCAGCCGAGGTCCGCGCGCTGCGACTCGGACAGCGGCGCGGTCGCGAGCACGTGCGTGCGGATCGCGAACACCGAGCGCGGGTGCGGGTTCAACCACTTGGCGTAGCCGTCGATCGTGAACAGCAGCCGGCCCGCGGTGACCGTGCCGCTCGGCGTGCGAACCACCGGCCGCCGGCCGGACGTGTCGACGTCGATCACCGGGCTGTCCTCGTAGATCTCCACACCCCGCGCCCGCAGCACGTCCGCGAGACCGGTGGCGAGCCGGTACGGGTCGACCAGCAGCACGTCCCGGTAGGCGAACCCGGCGAGGTAGCCCGGCCCGGCCAGCTCGGTCAGCTCCGCGTCGGACAGCCAGGGCACGTCGAAACCCAGCTCCCCCAACGACGTCAGGTGCTTGGCCATCCGCCGCTGCTGTGCCTCGGTGAGCGCGCCGACGGTGTGCGGCTCGTCCCGCGCGTCGCACTCGATCGCCTCGCGGGCGATCACGTCCCGCAGCAGCGCGACCCCGTGCTCGCTCGCCGCGAACGCCTCCGTCGCGGCGGCGTCGCCGTACTTCCTGCGCACGCGCGGCATCGGCATCGCCAGGCCCGGCCCGACGACGCCGGTGCTGCGGCCGGTGGCGCCCCAGCCGACCCGCTGCGCCTCCAGCACGACCACGCGCCGGTCCGGGTCGAGCCGGTTGACGTGGTAGGCGGTGGCGAGCCCGGACAGCCCGCCGCCGACGATCACCAGCGCGGCACGCTCGGCGCCGCGCAGGCGTGGCCCGGTCTCGTGCGGTGGCGCGGTCTGCCACCAGATGGGCGCGGTTTCCAGTGCCACCAACGGCTTTTCGACCGACACAGTGGCTCGCCTGCTCACAGTGGACATGGCTGCTCCCCTCAGAGTGCGTTGGTGGCGCGGGCGAGGCACCAGATGTCGCGGACCCGGATCCGGCCGGGGAACGCCACGTACTCCGGCGTGGCCACCTGCGGCCGCCACTTCAGCTTGAACGCGAGCTGCCCGGCCGCCGGGTACAGGAACGCCCCTCGGCGCTCGATCAGGTCGACCAGCCGGCCGGTCATCCTGTTGGCGGCGCCCGGGATCTCGTTGTCCTGGTCGCGGCCGACGAACGGGGTGAGCCCGAGGTGCAGCCAGCCGGCGCCGTCGGCGCGCAGCGTCTCCGCGGCCTCGGCGAAGATGTGCTCGATCGCGCCGGGCGGCGCGTCGGGGCTGCGCCGGGTCAGGTCGTAGAGCCAGCCCGGCCGCGAGCCGAACACCGGCGAGTACGACACGTACGCCACGATCCGATCCCCCACGGTGGCCACGAAGGTCCGCCGGTGCGCGGCGCCGGGTCCCTCGCGCTCGCCGATGAGGAAACGCATCTCCTTGACGTGCCAACCCTTGTCCCGCAGCCACGACGAGTCGATCTCCGCGAGCCGGTCCCGCACGAGCGCCGGGTCCACCTCGGACACCGTGACACCCTCGCGCCGGGACCGGGCGATCATGTTGCGGGTCTTGACGAACTTGCGCCCGCGCAGGCTGAACTCGGCGAGGTCGATGCTGTATGAGGTGCCGAACTGGTTGACCGTCCAGCCTTTCTCTGCGGCCCGGACCGCGTCGCCGCGCAGCAGCTGCACGGCGATGATCCGCCGGCCCGCGACGTTCGCCGCGGTCGCGAACGCGGCGTCGAGCGCGCCGCGCAGCTCCGGCGCCGCCGCGGCGCCGGCGAACTGGACCCAGTACCGGTTCCCGAAGGGCCGGTAGGTCACCACGCCGTCGATGCCGGGCGCCGTGAAGTACTCGTTGCCCTGGTTGAGGGCCAGGAACGCGGAAGGGTTGTCCGCGGTGCGGCGCAGGATCGGCAGAATCTCGCCGTCCACGCCGACCGGCTCGTCCACCCGATCGTCGACCAAGGTCATGACCGCCCACCTCCGACTAGTGACAACTGTTTTGTCTCCTCGGGTCGCGCCTCGTCCTCCCGGAGGCCGATCCGGTCGTGCACCCGCCGCAGCCAGCGCGGCGCCCACCAGTTGGCCCGGCCGGCGAGCCGCATCACCGCCGGCACGAGCACCGCGCGGACCAGCGTGGCGTCCATGAACACCGCGAGCCCCAGCCCGATGCCGACGAGCTTGAGGATCCCGAGCGTGGACGTGGCGAACGCCAGCATCACGACCACGAAGATCATCGCCGCGTACGTGATGAGCTTTCCCGTGCGCTGCAGGCCGACCGCGACCGCCGAGGTGTTGTCGCCGGTCCGGTCGTACTCCTCCTTGATGCGGGACAGGAGGAACACCTCGTAGTCCATGGACAGCCCGAACGCGATGGCGAACAGCATGATGATCGTCGTCATCTCGACCGTGCCGCTGACCTGGAAGTCGCCGACCAGCCACCCGAGGTTGCCCTGCTGGAAGATCCACACGGCCGCGCCGAACGTGGCGGTGAGGCTCAACAGGTTCAGCACCACGGCCTTCACCGGGATCAGCACGCTGCCGGTGAACAGGAACAGCACGAGCAGCGTCGACACGGCGACCACCAGCAGGGCCCACGGCAGGTACGCCGCCAGCGTCGACTTGGTGTCCACGAGGTGCGCGGCGACCCCACCAACCAGCAGGCCACGCGACTCGGGCAGCGCACGCACCTGCTCGGCGGCCGCGGTGGCTACCTCGCCCTGCGGCGGTCCGGACAGCGCGACCGAGAGCCAGGACGCCCGCGTCGCCGTGAACTGCTTGGCTGACAACGGGTTCGGCGGCGCGAGCAGCTTGCCGTCGGCGAACACGCCGGCCGCCGAGTTGACCCGCACCACACCGTCCACTCGCGACACCCGGGTCGCGTAGTCGGCCGTGGCCGACGGCGAGAGCGGCCGGTCCGGCGACACGATGTACATGGCGTCCGCGCCGAGCGCGGGGAACTCCTCCCGCAGCAACGCGGTCACCTGCGCGGACTCGCTGGTGCTCGGCAGGTTCGTCTCGTCCGGCAGCGCGAACCTGGCCTGCAGGAACGGTCCGCCGAGCATCAGCAGGAACAGGATCGCGCCGGTGGCGAGCGGCAGCGGCCTGCGCATCACGAACGACGCGAGCCGGTGCCAGCCGCCGGTGCCCACCGCGGACAGCCGGCCGGCGGGCTTCGCCTTGCGCCGGAACAGCTTCGCGAGCCCGGCCCGCACGTCGAGCTTGTCGACCCGGGTGCCGAGCAGCACGAGCACCGCCGGCAGCAGCACCAGCGCGGACAGCGCGGCGAACCCGACCACCGCGATCCCCGAGTACGCGAAGGACCGCAGGTAGTACAGCGGGAAGACGAGCAGCGCGGACAGCGACAGCGCCACCACGAGCGCGGAGAACAGCACCGTGCGACCGGCCGTCGCGATCGTGTTGGCGACCGCCGCGACCGGCGGCAGCCCCTTGTCGAGCTCCTCCCGGTACCGGGTGACCACGAACAGGCCGTAGTCTATGGCGAGGCCGAGGCTCAGCGCGGTCGCGATGTTCAGCGAGTACACCGACACCGGCGTGAACACCGTCAGCACCCGCAGCGTTACCAGCGTGCCGACGATCGCGGTCAGCCCGATCACCAGCGGCAGCAGGCTCGCCACGATGCTGCCGAAGATCAGGAGCAGCAGCACGGCGACCACCGGTGTGGACAGCACCTCCAGCCGCTGCAGGTCCTCGCCGGAGCGCTCGGTGACCTCCCGCTCCACCGCGGGCTGCCCGGCGAACCGGATCGACAGGCCGTCGTGCGTGCCGTGGTAGCGGTCGTACAGCGGGAGCAGCGCCTCCTTGCGCTGGTCCTCGTCGCCCTCGATCCGCGCCAGGACCAGCCCGGTCGTCCCGTCCGCCGACCGCAGCTCGGTGCTGCCGGTCGCCCAGTAGGACGTGACCGACGACAGCGCGGGCTCGGCCGCCAGCTCCTCGGTCAGCTGCTGCCCGGCCGCGACCGCGGCCGGCGAGTCCGCGCCGGACTCGTTGCGAGCCACCAGGATCAGGTTGTGCGGGCCGTTCGGCAGCGTGTCGCCGAACTCCGCCTCCGCCCGCGTCGACTCGTCCGTGCTCGCCCAGAACCCGCCGATGCTCAGGTGGCGGTGCAGGTCCAGCGACAGCACCGCGCCACCCACCAGGAACGCCACGGCGGCGAACAGGATGAGCCGGCGGAACCGGATCACTCGCAGCGCGAGCCCTCGCAACATGACTACTCCCCCAGTTCGGCGAACTTCTGGTCGTGCCACAGGAGCGGCCGGCCGGTCCCCGCGTGCGCGGCGACGACCTCGCCGATCACCAGGCTGTGGTCGCCGTAGGCACGCACGTCGGCGACGAGGCACACCGACCACGCGAGGCTGTCGGTGAGCACCGGCACCCCGAGCAGCTCCCGGTACGCGACACCGGCGAACCGCGGCCCGCCCGGCCGCGCGAACCCCTCGGCGAGCGACTGCTGGCCGGCGCGCAGCAACGCGACGGAGAACGCGCGGCGCCGTTCGATGGCGGCGAGCGTCCTGGACCCGAGCGACAGGCTGACCAGCAGCATCGGCGGGCGCAGCGACACCGACGTCACCGCGGAGACGGTCGCGCCGACCGGCCCGTCGACGCCGGCCGTGCCCACCACGGACACCCCGGCGGCGAGCTTGCGGTAGAGCCGAACGCAGCGGTCGGTGCCGGGGCCGTCGCGGAAGGAGTCCACGTCCCCGAACGCCCGCAGGGCGCCAGCGCTATACACGGCCGGTCACCTGCTCGACCTCGCGCACCTCTCCGATCAGCCCACCCAGGATCAGCAGGATGTTGTCGCGCAGCGCGGCCGCCGCGACCGGGTCGAGGATGTCGGCGAGCGTCGGCATCCCGAGGTCGAAGCTCGCGTTGAACTCGATGAGCGCGCCGCCATCCGAGGTGGACACCCGCCAGATGCCCTCGAACACCTCGAAGTCGCCGGACATCTGTGTGAACGCGATCGTGCCGGCCGCCGGGTCGAGCCGGTCCCGCTCGGTCCAGCACAGCAGTCCCTTGCGGAACCGGACGGTCCACGTGGACACGACCGACGAGCCGTCGGTCTGTCCGGGGTCCAGGTCGACGGCCAGCACCGCGTCGGTCAGCTCCGGATAGCGGGCGAAGTCACTGATCCGCGCGTACGCGGCCGCGGCGTCGAGACCGTCGGCCACGACGGCGATGGTGACCTGTCGCATTGTTCCCTCCAGTGTGTCGGTGTGCCTCAGAGGTCGGCCAGCGCCTCGGCGAGGATGGCCAGGAACCGGTCCACTTCGGTGTCGCCGAGGATCGCCGGTGGGGTGAAGCGCAGCACGTGCGACGAGTTGAGCGAGTGGTTCGCGAGCACGCCGCGGTCGAGCAGGTTGAGGAACAACGCGCCGACGCCGCCCGGGTCGGCGAACTCGAGACCGATCAGCAGACCGCGGCCGCGGACCTGGATCCGTTGTGCGAGGCCGGCTTTCGCCACCGCCGCGTCGATCCCGGCGAGCAGCCGCGTCCCGAGCCGCGCGGCGCGGCCGGGCAGGTCGTCGCGGCGCAGGACCTCGACGACCGCGGCGGCGGCCGCGCACGCCAGCGGCGAGCCGGCGAACGTGGACGTGTGGAGGTACGGGTCCTTCGCGAACGGCGCGTATGCCGCCGCCGTGGCGACCATCGCCGCGACCGGCACCACGCCGCCGGAGAGGATCTTGCCGACCAGCAGGATGTCCGGCACCACGTCCTCGGCGTCCACGCCCCACCACATGCCGAGCCGGCCGAGTCCGGTCTGGATCTCGTCGGCGACGAACATCGCCCCGTGCCGTCGACACAGCTCCGCCGCGCCGCGCAGGTAGCCGGGCGGCGGGAGGTTGACCCCGCCCTCGCCCTGCACCGGCTCCACGATGAAGCAACCCCGTCCGGCCACTGTGGACAGTGCGTGGTCCAGTTCGGACAGATCGCCGTAGGCCACCTCGGTGACGTCGGGCAGCAGCGGCCGGAACGGGTCCTGGAACACCGCCTTCGCGGTGACGCTGAGCGCGCCCAACGTCTTGCCGTGGAAGCCGTTGCGGGTCGTGACGAGCGCGTTGCGGCCGTGCGCCCGCGCCAGCTTCAGCCCGGCCTCCACCGCCTCGGCGCCGGAGTTGACGAAGTGCACGAGGTCGAGGTCTCCCGGCGTGACCGACGCGAGCGCGGCGGCCGCGGCCGCCGTCACCGGCTCCTGGAACACCCGCGACGCCATGGGATGCCGGTCGAGCTGCCGGTGCACCGCGGCCACCACGTCCGGGTGCCGGTGCCCGAGCAGGTAGACGCCGTAGCCGCCGAAGTCGAGGTAGGCGCCGCCGTCGGCGGTGGTCAGCCACGGGCCGTGCGAGTCGACCTCGACCATCCCGCCGATCATCCGGCCGACCGACGCCCGGCCCGGCCCGAAGTGCCTGCGGTACAGCTCGTGCACCCCGAGCGCGGTGGCCGGCGCGACGGAGGTCACGCCGCCCTCGCCAGCTCGGCGCCGTCATCGTGCGCGAGGCCCTTGACCTTCGCCCAGTAGTACAGCGAGCGGTCGGTCGCGTCGTACAGCGCGTCGCGGGTGACGCGGTGCCCGAAACCGAGCTGTGCCACCGAGCTCGGCAGCGGCTCCGGGTTCTGGAACAGCCACAGCGACTCGAGGAACTCGGTGAACATCGTGCGCAGCTCGTCGGTGAGCACGTCGTCCATCAGCGGCATCAGCAGCCGGTCGACGGCCTCGCCGGGGATGAACCTCGGCCGGAACGAGTTGATGCCGAGCCGCGCGGACATGTCCACGCACAGGTCGACCATCTCGGTGCTGGACAGCGCCTCGGTGCCGGCGGTGATCCAGTACTCGCCGTCGGTGATCCGCTCTCGCACCAGCTTGCCGATGACCGCGCTCACGAGGTCCTGTGGCACGGCGTCGATCAGCGAGTTCGGCTCGGTCGGCACCATCGGCACCAGCCCTCGGACGATGCCGCCCATCATCCGGTGCAGGCCCTGGAAAGCGGACATCCGGCCGGTGACCGAGTCGCCGGTGACGAGCGAGGGCCGGACGATGACCGTCGGCACCGCCGAGGTGCGGACCAGCTCCTCGGCGTCGATCTTGGACTGGATGTAGCTGACCGCGCCGGGGAACCGGCCGTCGGTCGGCGGCGGCGACGCGACGAACGCCGTGGAGAAGAAGTACAGCGGCGCGTCCGCGTCCTCGGCGAGCCGCAGCAGCGCGGTCGGCCCGCCGAGGTTGGTCGCGCGGATCTTGTCCGGGTGGGCCTTCCAGTTGGTCGCGGCCGCGGAGTGGATCACGCCGGTGAGCCTGCGGACCAGGTTCGCGTACTCGGTCGCGTCCAGCCCGAGCGTCGGGTGGTCGAAGGAGCCCGCGAACTCGGTGACCCGAGGGTCGTTGATCTTCTTGCGGTTACGCAGGCAGACCAGCTCGTGGTCGTGGGACAGCTCGTCGATCATGGCGCGGCCCAGCACGCCGGAGGCGCCGGTGAGCAGCAGGGTTGGCTTGCGGGCAGGTATCTCACGCATGTCGGGGCTCCTCACGCCACGTCGAGCGGGCCGCCGGCGAGGTAGCTCGTCAGCGGGCCGGCCATCTTGGCCCTGGCCGGCGGGTGGAAGCCGAGGCCGTTGACGGCCGCGGCGAGATAGCCGACGTCGTCGCCGGTCATGAAGTTCATGCCGCCGAGCAGCTCGATCGCCCTCGGCACGACCGAGGCGATGGTGTCCTGCACGCTGTAGCGCACGAGCAGCGCGTCGACGAGCAACTGCTGCGTGCGCTGGCAGTTGGCGACCTGGCGGGCCACGTTCTCGATGGCGGCCATCGCGCCCTCGACGCCGGTGACCAGCCGCATCCGCTCGGAGGTGGCGATGTGGTCGGACGCGACCACCCGTTCGACCAGCGCGCTCGCCGCGCCGAGGTAGGAGCCCATCATCAGCAGCTCGAACCAGACGAACGCGGCGGTCTGGATGTCGTCGAGGTGCTCGCCTTCCGGCACCTCGGTGCGCACCACCAGGTTGGGCGGCACCAGCACGTTGTCGATGGTGACCTGGTCGCTCTCCGCGCCGGCCAGCGCGAAGCTGGACCAGAAGGGGCTGACCGTCACACCGGGGTCGTTCGCGGGGATCAGCGCGACCGCGAGCTGCGTGCCGCCGTCCTCGGTCGGCATGGCGACGCTCGCGGTGAGCAGGTCCATCGACTGCGCGAGGCTGCACGGCCGCTTCACACCGCTGATCCGGATGCCCTCGTCGGTGACCGTGGCGGCCATCGTCGGCTGGAGCACCTTGCCGTCCGGCCGGCCCTCCGCGAAACCGGACGCGAGCAACATGTTGTTCTTCGCGATCGCCTCCAGCAACAGCCATTCCTGACCGCCACCATCCGCGACCACGACGAGCCCGGCGACCGAGAAATGGTGCATGGTGGTCGCCACCGCGAGCGACGGGGAACGCGACCCGAGCGCCCGCTGCACGCGCACCGCGTCGACCGCGTCCGCGCCGGCGCCGCCGTACTCGGCGGGAATTACCAGCGCCGGCCCGCGGTGGTCACGAAATGCTTTGATACCAGGGCTTTCCGGCCGTTCCAGCTCGGCGAGCGCGGTCCCGGCCAGCAGGTCGTCCAAGCCGGGAAGATATTTCTCGACGGCGTCTCGTTCACGTTTGAGGTAGCGCATGACCGGCCCCCACTTTCCATTTCGAAATACCGAAGATTCGGATTTGTTCCGGGCACCACATTGATACAAAACGATACGGAGTGTAATTGACAGAATCCTCGACACATACCTCGTGTATGTCCTCGGGACCGACCTCGCGGCGGCGCTCGGGCCGACCTCGAGAGTCGGTCGAGCCGGCGGCGGGACCTCCGGTCAGCGCGCGGTCAGCAGCGCTCGCTGCCAACGCCAGCCGCGCGGGTGGGACCGTCCCGGTTCGTCCGAGTCGTTGTTCTCCGCAGCTCGAGCGGGTCACGATCGAGCTTCGCGTGTCGGTGGCCGTGGCTAGCATCGGGACCGTGAGCCAAGTCGCAGAGGACGCGAGACCCGAGCGGATCCACACCGAACGCCTCGTCCTGCGCAAGGTCGAACCGGCCGACCTCGACGCGATGACCGCCCTGCACGCCGACCCGGCGGCGGTCCTGCACCGCCCGGAAGGACCCGGTAGCCCGGACCAGTCGCGGCTGCTGTTCGCTTCCTGGCTCGACCACTGGGCAGAGTTCGGCTTCGGCTACTGGACGATCGAGCTGACCCGCACGGGTGAGACGATCGGTTTCGGCGGCCTCCAGCTGGCCCACGCGGGTGACGGTATGTACCTCAACGTGTTCTACCGGCTGTTCCCGTCCGAGTGGGGCCGCGGCTACGCGCCGGAGATGGTGGCCGCCGCCGTCTGGTGGGCCCGCCGGGAGCTGCCCGGGCTGCCGATCACGATCATCACGCCGACGGAGAACGCGGCCGCCCGCCGGGTCGCGGAGAAGATGGGGTTCGTCGAGGTCCGGCAGGCGCTCTTCCAGGGGGCGCTGTCGTGCTTCTTCGAGCTGCCGGAGCGCTCCAGCGGCGCATGACATGATGCTGGGCATGCCCGTCACCGTCAGAGCCGACCTCGCGGATGTCGCCGACTACGTCGCCGGCAAGAAGCTCCCCGGGGCGATCATCCTGTCCAGCAACGAGCTGTCCGGTCCGGCGCCCGCTTCGGTGCTCGCCGCCATCGCCGACGCTACCGCCGAGGTCAACCGCTACCCCGCGATCGGCGCGGACGACCTGATGGACCGCACGGCCGCCCACTTCGGCGTCGACCGCGCCCGGCTCGCCGTCGGCTGCGGGTCGGTAGGCCTGTGTCAGCAGCTGGTGCAGGCACTGTGCGTCCAGGGCGACGAGGTGGTGTTCGGATGGCGCTCGTTCGAGGCGTACCCGATCGTCTCGCAGATCGCGATGGCGCGCGGGGTCCGGGTGCCGCTCGTCGACAACGCCCTCGATCTGGCGGGGCTGCTCGCGGCCATCACCGACCGGACGCGGCTGGTGTTCGTGGCGAACCCGAACAACCCGACCGGGACCGTGCTGCGGACCGCCGAGCTGACCGACTTCCTCGACCGGGTGCCCTCGGACGTGCTGGTGGTGCTGGACGAGGCGTACCGCGAGTTCGTCACCGACGCCGACGTGCCGGACGGGATGGGCTTCCTCGACCGGCAGAACGTGGCGGTGCTGCGGACGTTCTCCAAGGCGTACGCGCTGGCCGGCATCCGGCTCGGCTACCTCGTCGCGGCGCCCGAGGTGGCGGCCGGCGTGCGCAAGGTGCAGATCCCGTTCTCGGTGAACCGGATCGCGCAGGCCGCCGGCATCGCGGCGATGGACGCCGAGGCCGAGCTGATGGCGCGGTGCGCCGACGTGACGGTCGAGCGGACCAGGGTGCACGCCGCGCTCGTGGCGATGGGTTACGCGGTGCCGGAGACGCAGGCGAACTTCGTGTGGCTGCCGCTCGGCGAGCGGACCGCGGAGTTCAACCAGCACTGTCTCGATCAGAAGGTGGTCATCAGGGCGTTCGTCGGTGAGGGCGTGCGCGCGACCGTGGGACTGCCGGCGGAGAACGACGCGTTCCTCGAGGCCGCGCGCACGTTCCCGCGCTAGGCGGCGACCGGCGCGGCGGCCCTCAGCTGATCCACGAACCGCTGCCGCGCCGAGGCGACCTTGCGCCAGTGCACGATCCGGTCCAGCTCGACCGACGCCTTCGCGAGCACCTCGGCGGCGTGCGCCGCGGACTCGATCTCGTTGGCGGCGGTGTCGAGGTCGCCTTCGTCGATCAGTGTGTACGCGCGGCGCATCTCCGACTGCGCGGTGGCGTAGATGGCGTAAGCGGTCATGTTGTCCGCGAGGGCGCCGAGTGGGTGCGACATCGGATTCTCCGTTTCTCCGCCGGGTGGCTACATAGACACGTCGAAACCGGGAGCCCTGGTTCGACACGTCGGGCGGATTAACTTCTCGGAGACCGGACGGAGACCTTCCCGAGACCCCAGGCGTCAGCGCCGGCGGGTGCGGTGGCGGCGGCCGCGGGCGTCCCAGCAGCCCTGGTGCCAGTGGCGGCGGTCGGCCACCGAGCCAAGCTCGTCCGCCGGCCACACCACCACGTGCGGCGTGCCGGGGCGGATCTCGTGATCGCAGCCGGGGCAGCGGTACTGCTTGGTGGTCATGGTCCCGGCGACCTTGCGGACGACCCACTCGCCGTCCGGACCGGACTCGGTCTCCTGCCAGCCGACGCCGCCCAGCCCCTTGGCCGGCTCGGCGGCGCGGTTCGCGCGTCGGTCACGGTTACGACGAGGCACGACACGTCACGGTAGCGGCAGGGCAGAATGGGGGCGTGCCGACATACGAGTACCGCTGCCACGACTGCGCCACCACGTTCGAGGTCCGCAGGTCGATGAGCCAGGCGTCCGACCCGGCGGCCTGCCCGTCCGGCCACGACAACACCGTCAAGCTGCTGTCCACGGTCGCGCTGACCGGTGGTGGCGGCGACGGCGCGAGCGCCCCGACGGGCGGCGGCTGCTGCGGCGGCGCGTGCGGCTGCGGCTGACCCGCCGGCTCGCGTCGAGGAAGGCCCGATGCCATGAAGGACCCCTTCATGGCGTTGAGTGACATGAAGGGGTCCTTCATGGCGCTGGTCCCGGCGCTGGTCCCCGAACCGGGGCCGCCGGTCAGCGGTAGTCGCGGAAGCCCTTGCCGGTCTTGCGGCCGAGGCGGCCAGCCGTGACGAGGTGTTCCAGCAGCGGCGCGGGCGCGAAGCCGGCGTCGCGGAACTCGTAGTACAGCCCGCGTTCGATCGCGAGCGACACGTCCAGCCCGACGACGTCGAGCAGGTCGAACGGGCCCATCGGCAGGCCGCAGCCGACCTTCATCGCCGTGTCGATGGCGTCCGCGTCGGCGTAGTGCCCCTCCAGCATCTTCACCGCGTCGTTCAGGTACGGGAACAGCAGCGCGTTCACGATGAAGCCGGCCCGGTCCGAGCAGTGCACGGGGTGCTTGCCGACGCGCCGGCACACGGCGGCCGCGGTCGCGACCACGTCCTCCGACGTCGAGATCGTCTGCACGACCTCCACCAGCTTCATGATCGGCGCCGGGTTGAAGAAGTGCAGGCCGACGACGTCGGACGGCCGGGACGTCGCGGCCGCGCACTCGATCACCGGCAGCGACGACGTCGTGGTGGCGAGCACGGCGCCCGGCTTGACGACCTCGTCCAACGCGCCGAACACCGCACGCTTGATCGACAGCTCCTCGGCGACCGCCTCGACCACCAGGTCGCAGTCGGCCAGCTCGTCGAAGTCGACGACGCCGCGGATCCGGCCCAGCACCGCCGCACGGTCCTCTTCGGACAGTCGCCCCTTGACCACCTGACGGTCCAGCGACTTGCGCACGGCGCCGATCGCGGCGGCCGCCCGGTCCGCCGTCCTGGCCCGCAGGACGACGTCGAAACCCTTCTTGGCGAACACTTCCGCGATGCCGGTGGCCATCGTGCCGGTGCCGACCACACCGACCCGCTGAACGTCCCTTGTGGACTCGACGGTGTCGGCCGCCACCGGGGTCTCGACGTCGGACACCACGGTCGGCGAGTCGAGCCCGTCGTAGGTGTAGAAACCGCGCCCGGACTTCCTGCCGAGGAGACCGGCGGTGATCATCTGCCGCAGGATCGGCGCCGGCGCGTGCAAACGGTTGCGGGACTGGCGGTACATCGTCTCGAGGATCTCGTACGCGGTGTCCAGCCCGATCAGGTCGAGCAGCGCGAGCGGGCCCATCGGGTAGCCGCAGCCGAACCGCATGGCGGCGTCGAGGTCCTCACGCGTGGCGTACCGCGACTCGTACATCGACACGGCGTGGTTCAGGTATCCGAACAGCAGCGCGTTCGCGATGAACCCCGCGCGGTCGCCGATCACGACCGGCTCCTTGCCGAGCCGCCGCGCGAACGCCTCGACGTCGGCGACCACGTCCGGCTCGGTCACCACCGTGCGCACGATCTCGACGAGCTTCAGCACCGGCGCGGGGTTGAAGAAGTGCAGGCCGACGACCTTGCCCGGCCGGCCGGTGTGCACGCCGATCTCGGTGACCGACAAGGAGGACGTGTTCGACGCGAGGATCACGTCCGGCCGGCACACCTGCTCCAGCTCGGTGAACACCCGCGCCTTCAGCTCCAGGCTCTCGGGAATCGCCTCGATCACCAGGTCGACCTCGGCGAGGTCGGTGAGCGACGTCGAGTAGGTGATCTTCGCCAGCAGCTCCGCGCGCCCCGCCTCGTCGAGCTTGCCGCCGGTCAGCGCCCGCTCGGTGGAGTGCTCGAGGTGCCCTCTGGCCCGCTCGACACTCTCCTCGTCAAGCTCCACGCCCACCACCCGGATCCCGGTCCGCGCGATGACCTCGGCGATGCCGGCGCCCATCGTGCCGAGACCGACGACTCCGACGCATTGGAACTCGCGTGCCATGGGACACCTCCGCAGTCCGCCGCCAGACCGGCACGCCGGATGCTACCTGTCAGTAACATCCTTGGCCGCCCGGCCGTGGCCCAGCTCACGAAGCCATGCGTCACACCGAGGGCAGCTCCGGCCACACGATGTTCGCCACCGCGAGTGCCGCCGCGCAGCCCGCCGTCACCTGACCGGCCGGCATCCGGACGAACACGCTGGCCAGCTCGAACGCGTCGTCGTGCCCCTCGACCTCGGTGAACGGGAGGTGCGCGGTCTCGACCGTGCAGTAGGAGCCGTCGCCGACAGTCGGGTACGGGTTCGTGGCGGACGGGCGCCCCGCGACCGGGTTGGTGTTCGCGCCGTCGCCGTACGCCTGGGGTTCGAGACCGGCGCCGAACGTCAGCCGGACGCTCACCCTGGTGTCCGCGGCAGGCACCTCCCAGAAACAGGTGTGCTTGCCCGGGTAGTCGTTCGGCCGCTCCACGCCCGCGAGCCCCGCGATCGCGGCGACGTCGTCGTCCTCGATCAGGTCGCACGGGTCGATCGACAGCAGCGAGTCCTTCTCCGGGTCGCGATGTTCGACACCCTCGTCCTGGATCACCGAGATGGCCTTGTCCATGCCGGCCTCGACCATGGGACAGGTGTCCGTCTCGCCTTCGTACACGCTGCCCGCGACCTGCATGGTCACGCCGTCCGGGAACACGAGCAGCTGCGCGCAGAACGACGGGTCGTCGTCCTGCTGGCCGACCCACAGCCCGCCGTCGACGTCCTTGACGCGCTTGCCGTCGAGGTCGGGCAGCGCGCTCAGCTCACCGAAGGACCCGACGGAGATCACCGCGTTGGCGCCGTCCGGCGTGTCGACGCTGATCGCGCAGTAGTCCAGCGACTCCGGCGTGCCGAACTCGACGTCGCCGTACGTGTCGAAGACGTCCGGGTCGGTCAGCGAGCACGGCTCGATGGTGGTGAGGTCGTCGAACACCACCTCGGAGGTGAGCTCCGCCGGCTCGTCCGGCAGCGTGGTGCCGGCGACCGGCGCACCGCCGACCCTGGTGGTGCACGCGCTGAGCGCCACCACCGCGAGTAGCGCGGCGCACGCCGCACGAGGTCCGCTACCCAACCCGATCACGCCCTATGGTCGCGCTTCTCCCCCGTGCCAAGGAGAATCGTCGCACGCTCACGGTTTCGGCAGGGTCGGAATGAGAATCTGCGCGACCGCCACCGCGGCCGGGCAGCCGTTGTCGCCCGCCGCCGGACTCGACTTGTCGAGGTTGATCGACACGATCTCGTCGGCGCCGTCCTCGCCGGTCGACCGGTGCCGCCACTCGAGCCGGCAGGTGACGCCCGCGCCCGTCGTCGCCTCCTGGTACCCGGTGACGCCGCTGCCGAGGTCGACGGGCGTGCCGGGTTCCGAGCTGTCCTTCGGGTCGTAGCCGTTGCGGAACCAGACGCCGAGGCTGACGCCGTCGCCGTTCCAGTTGCACCAGTGCAGCGTGTAGGGCGACACCTCGGTCTCGACGCCGAGCGCCGTGGTCACCTTGTCCTTGACCAGCAGCTCGCACGGGTCGGCCTCGATCAGGCTGCCGCTCTTGATGTCGAGCACCGGCGGATCCGTGCGGATGAGGTCCACGACCGAGGTCATGACGGTCGTGCCGATGACGCACAGGTCCTTGCCCTCGCCGCCGACCTGCACCTTGATGCCGAAGTTGGGGTTCGTGGAGGTCACGACCGTGGTGAAGCAGGCGGAGCCGTCGTCGAGCGGGTTCTCCAGCGCGGGCAGGCCGCCGATGTTCTTGTCGGCCTCCTCGGCGTTGCTCACGGTCTCGCCGACGTAGAGCGTGATGCTCAGCTCCTTGCCGTCCTTGTCCTCCATGTAGTTGGAGCAGGTGCCGTAGTCCTGGGACGAGTTGTCGGCGGGGGTGCCGACCGAGGACAGGACGTCCTTGGTGAGCAGGCCGCACGCATCGAGCTCGCGGAGCTTGTCGTTGGTGAACGCGGCGTCGTTCGTCTTCGGCTTGCCGGTGTTCGTGCCGCCGTCCATACCCGCGCCCGCCGGCACGGTGGTGCGCTTGTAGGTCTCCTTGGCGGTGTCGACCTGAGCGCCGCAGCCGGCCAGGACGACGGCCGCGGCCAGCGCGGTCAGTACAACGTGGACTCCCCTCACACGTGAACCGTATCCATCGCGGCACGGCGGCGTGCGGGGAACCTCCGAATCACCGCTGGCTCTCCAGCTCCTCGACCCGGCCGGCGAGCTCCTTCACGGCCTCGACCAGCACGCCGACGAGCCCGTGGTAGTCGACCATGAGGAAGCCGTCCTTGTCGGTGGACACCGCGTCCGGGAACACGCGCTCGACGTCCTGCGCGATGAGCCCGATGCCGCGGGTGCCGCGCTTCGGGTCCTGCCACTCCCAGGTGACCCCGTTGAGCTCCCGGACCCGCTCGAGGACGGTGCGGTCGTCCGCCATCTAGATCGGCTGGATGTTCCGCTTGAGCCGCCGGTCGGAGAGGCACGGCTGGCCGCAGTTGACGGCCTCCGCGGCGGTGGCGTACACGACGACGACGGCCGCGGGCGCGACGGCGGCGACGCCCATCGCGAGACGACGGATCAACTTGCGCATCGAGACCTCCGGAGTTGGTTCAGCCGAACCAACCACACGCCGACACGCCATGTAAACCACGATGTGCGGCGCGTGTGCGCACTCAGAACAGGCGGAACTCGTCCGACTCGATGCCGCGCAGCGCGTCGTAGTCGAGGGTGACGCAGCGGATGCCCCGGTCCTCCGCGAGCGTGCGCGCCTGCGGCTTGATGAGCTGTGCCGCGAAGACGCCGTTCACCGGGGTCAGCAGCGGGTCGCGGTTGAGCAGGTCCAGGTACCTGGTCAGCTGCTCAACGCCGTCGATCTCGCCTCGTCGTTTGATCTCCACGGCCACCGTGGCGCCCACCTGGTCGCGGCAGAGGATGTCCACCGGGCCGATGGCGGTCATGTACTCGCGGCGGATGAGCGAGTAACCGTCACCCAAGGTGGTGATGTGCTCGGCAAGCAGCTCCTGCAGGTGCGCCTCGACGCCGTCCTTCTGCAGTCCCGGCTCGGCGCCCAGCTCGAACGCCGAGTCGTGCAGCACCTCGGCCAGCGTGATCACCAGCTTCTCGCCGGCCTTGTTCGCCACGGTCCAGGTGCCGGGCGCCTCGGTCAGCCAGCACGGCGGGCTCATCCAGTTCAGCGGCTTGTACGCCCGGTCGTCCGAGTGCACGGACACCGAACCGTCGGCCTTGACGAGCAGCAACCGGGTGGCCATGGGCAGGTGGGCGGTGAGCCGGCCGGCGTAGTCGACCTGGCAGCGAGCGATCACGAGACGCACGCCGAGCAGGCTAGCCGACCAGGCCCGCATCCTTCGCGAGCACCGCCGCCTGGACGCGCGACCGCAGGTCGAGCTTGGTCAACACCCGCGACACGTGCGTCTTCACCGTCGCCTCGCCGACGCCGAGCCGCCGCGCGATCTGCTGGTTCGACAGCCCCTCCCCAGGTAGGGCTTCACGCCTTGTGCACGACCACCCCGGCCGCCTCCAGCGCGGCGACCTCGTCGGCCGGGGCGTCGAGGTCGGTCACCACCACGTCCAGCTCCGCCACCGGCGTCACGACCGCGAGCGCGGTGCGCGTGAACTTCGCCGCCTCCGCCACCGCGACCACCCGGCGGGCCGAGCGCATGGCGGCGCGTTTCACCGCCGCGTCCGCGAGGTCGTAGCCCGTCACGCCGTTGGCGGCGGTCAGCCCGCAGCACCCGATGACCGCCGTGTCGAAGCGCAGCGCCGCAAGCGACGCCTCCGTCAGCGGCCCGATGAGCGCCAGCTCCCCCGGCCGCGGCTCGCCACCCGGCAGCAGCAACGTCACCGAGCGGGCTCCGACCAGCACGTTCACCGCGTGCAGCGACAGCGGCATGATCGTCAGCCGCCGGTCGTGGAGCACCTTCGCGACCTCGACGCACGTCGTCCCGCTGTCCAGGACCACCGACTCGCCGTCGGCAAGCAGGTCGGCCACCACCAGCGCGATCCGCTGCTTCGCCGCGACGTCCGACGACGCCCGCAGCGCGAACGGCGGCTCGGCGCCCCGCAGCAGCAGGCTCCGCGCGCCACCCCGGTACCGCTCGAGCACGCCCTGCGCCGCGAGCGCCTCGAGGTCCCGCCGGATGGTCATCTCGGACGCGCCGGTGAGCGTGGCCAGCGCGGCCACGCTCACCTCCCCGGCCGCTCGCGTCGCGTCGGTGATCTGCCGCAGTCTGTCGGTGCTCACGAACATTATTGAACACCCATTTTGTTCGTAGCACCATCCAGCGAACATCAGTTATGTTCGAACGGTGAACCGACCCGCCCGCGTGGCCACCTTCGCGTTCTTCACCCTCAACGGGTTCGTCATGGGCATGTGGATCGTCCACATCCCGGTGATCGAGCAGCGGGCCGGCGTCGACCACGCGACGTTCGGGCTGCTCCTGCTCCTGCTCGGCGGCGGCGCGTTCGCCGGCATGCAGCTCGCGGGCCCGCTCACCGACCGGTTCGGCCCGCACCGGGTGGTCCCGCTGAGCGCGTTCCTCGGGACCACCACGGTGATCCTGCCGGGACTCGCGACCAGCGGCCCCGCGCTCGGCGCCGCGCTGCTCGCACTCGGCTTCGGCAACGGCTGCCTCGACGTCAGCATGAACGCCCACGCCGTCGAGGTGGAACACGCCTACCGGCGGACGATCATGTCCGCCTTCCACGCCATGTGGTCGGTCGGCGGCTTCACCGCCGCGCTCGTCGGCGCACGCACGCTGACCTGGGGCTGGGCGCCGGCGACCACGTTCGCGCTGACCGCCGGCGTCACCCTCGCGGTCGCGGCCGCGGCGACCCCCGCGCTGCTGCGCCCGGCGCCGAAAGTGCCGGCCGCCGACCAGGAGCGGCAGCGCCGCAAGACCCCGACCCGCATCTGGGCGCTCGCCGGTCTCTCGCTGCTGCTGATGCTGTGCGAGGGCGTCGCCAACGACTGGAGCGTGCTGCACCTGAGCACGATCCTGGACGCGCCGCCCGCCACCGCCGCGTTCGCCTACGGCGCGTTCGCCGCCGCCATGACGATCGGCCGCCTGCTCACCGACCGGGTGGTCCAGCGGTTCGGGTCGGTGGCGATCGTCCGGTACGGCGCGGCCATCGCCGCCGTCGGCCTTCTGACGGCGTCACTCACGCCGTCGATCCCGCTGGCGCTCGTGGGCTGGACGCTGTTCGGCATCGGCCTGTCCGGGAGCGTGCCGCAGCTGTTCAGCGCCGCGGGCCACGCCGACCGGGAGTACGCGGGCGCGAACGTCTCCCGCGTCGCCGGGCTCGGCTACCTCGGCATGCTCGCCGGCCCGACGGTCATCGGGCCGCTGACCCACCTGATGCCGCTGAACCTGACGTTCCTGCTGCCGGTCGCGTTCTGCCTGGTCGCGGTGGGGGCCGCGGGGATCCTCAGTCCGGCCGATCCGACTCCCGCCGCACCGCCGGCCGCTCCCGGACACCAGAAGACCGCGACTCCGCGCTAGCCCTGAAGGACCCCTTCATGTCACTCAACGACATGAAGGGGTCCTTCAGGGCATGGGCCGACGTCTCGAAAGCGCCCTTCACGACACCGCCGCGTGATCAACCCCCGAAGGACTTCCGGCGGCGACCACCTAGCGACCCGGCGTCAGTCCGGCCACTCCGGCTTCCGCTTCTCCAGGAACGCCGCCATCCCCTCCCGAGCACCAGGAAGCTGCGACGCCGCAGCCATGACCTCCACCGCGATCGCGTACGCGTCCGCCTCCGGCCGGTCCAGCTGCGCGTAGATCGTCTGCTTGCCGAGCGCCTTGCTGGCCCGGCTGCCCCTGGTCGCCCGCGCGAGCAGGTCGTCGACGGCCGCGTCGAGCGACTCGTCGGGCACCACCCGGTTCACCAGGCCCCAGTCGAGCGCGGTCGCCGCGTCGACGACGTCGCCGGTCAGCACCAGCTCCATCAGGCGTTTCCGCCCGATCGACCGCGCCACCGGCACCGCGGGCGTGTGGCAGAACCAGCCGCCCTTGCCGCCGGGCAGCGCGAAGCCGGCCGACTCGGCCGCCACCGCGAGGTCGCACGACGCGACGAGCTGGCAGCCCGCCGCGGTCGCGAGCCCGTGCACCCGCGCGACCACCACCTGCGGCACCGACTGGATCGTCTTCATCAGGGCGGTACACAGCGCCAGCAGGTCCCGCACTCCCATGAGGTCCCTCGCGGCGACGTCACCGAAGTCGTGCCCCGCCGAGAACACCGGCCCCTCGGCCGCCAGCACGATGCCGGTCGCGTCCGAGTCGCCGGCGTCCTCGAACGCGGACAGCAGCTCCGAGAGGTGCTCGTAGGACAGTGAGTTCCGCCTGGCCGGCCGGTTCATGGTGATCCGGACGGTGTCACCGTCGTGCTTGACGAGAACGTGCTCCATTCCCCTGACGTTACCGTCAGGTCTCGTCGATCACCGAGCGCAGGAACGTCTTCGTCCGGTCGTGCTGGGGATCGTTGAAGATCTGCTCCGGCGACCCGTCCTCGACGATCTTGCCCTCGTTGAACATGAGCACCCGGTGCGAGACGTCCTTCGCGAACTTCATCGCGTGGGTCACGCACAGCATCGTCACGTCGCTGGTCTTGGCGATGTCCCGCAGCAGGTCGAGCACCTCGGCCGCGATCTCCGGGTCGAGTGCGGAGGTGACCTCGTCGAGCAGCAGCACGTCCGGACTCACGGCGAGCGCACGCGCGATCGCCACCCGCTGCTGCTGCCCGCCGGAGAGCTGCGACGGGTACGCGTCCTCCTTGCCGGTCAGCCCGACCAGCTCGAGCAGCTCGCGCGCCCGCGCCACGGCCTCGTCCTTCGACTTGCCGTGCACCAGCATCGGCGCCTCGGTGATGTTGCGCAGCACCTTCATGTTCGGGAACAGGTTGAACTGCTGGAACACCATGGTGATCTTGCTGCGGACCCGCCGGATGTGCGCGTCGCTCGCCGGGGCGAGCGCGTCGCTCTGCTTCTCGTGGAACAGGTAGTCCTCGCCGACCGTCACCGTGCCGTCGTCCGGACGCAGCAGGGTCATGAGGATGCGCAGGATCGTGGTCTTGCCGGAGCCGCTCGGCCCGATCAGCGTGACCCGCTCGCCGTTCGCCACCGAGAACGAGAGGTCGTCGAGGACCCGGTTGTCGCCGAAGCTCTTGCACACCTTGTCGAACGCGATGAAGTCGGTCGCCGCCGTCATCAGTAGACCTTTCCGTATCGACGCTCGACCAGCCTGCCGAAGTAGGACAGTACGAACGCGGTGACCAGGTACGCGAGCCCGGCCATGGTGATCGCCTCGAACGTGCGGAACGTCTGCGCCGACAGCTCACGCGCCTGGAAGAACGGCTCCGCGACGGTGATCGCCACGAGCTGCGGCACGTCCTTGAACAAGGCGATGAGGTAGTTGGTCAGCGCGGGGATCGACCGCGGGATGGCCTGCGGGAGGATCACCGACGTCCACGTGCGGCCCTTCGGCAGGTTCAGGGCCGTCGCGGCCTCCCACTGTCCCGGCGGGACGGCGTCGATGCCGGCACGGTAGACCTCGGACACGTACGTCGCGTAGTGCAGCCCGAGCCCGATCACGCCTGCCGTGAGCGGCGAGAGCGTGATGCCGATCTCCGGCAGCACGTAGAAAAGGAAGAACAGCTGCACCAGCAGCGGGGTGCTGCGGATGAACTCGATGATGAACGCGAACGGCGCGCGGATCCACACGAACCTGCTGCGCCGCAACAGGGTGAACACGAGGCCGAGCACGAGTGCGACCAGGAAACCGAGCACGGTCGCCTGCAGCGCGGTCAGCAGCCCCTCGCCGAGTTTCGGCATGAAGTCGCCGACAACAGACCAGTTCCAGTCCATCAGACCGCCCCCTCGCCCGCTCCGCGGCGCCGGAACGCTCCGCAAGCTCCGCTCCACCAGCACCCTCCGCGGTCGAGGTGCCGTCCTGAATGCCGATGATTCGCTCCGCAAGCTCCGCTCATGCCGCCACCTCCTTGCGCCGCAACCACAGTCCGCGCGCGGGCGGCCTGCCGACCGACGCGGACGCCTTGCGCTCGACGATCCGCATGACGATCGTGAACAGCACGGCGATCACGCCGTAGCCGATGAGCAGTCCACCGAGGACGGCCGCGGACCGGCCGGTGCCGGCGCGGATCAGCTGGCCGGAGAACGTCAGCTCAGGGATGGCCACCACCGACACCACCGCGGTCGCCTTGAGCAGCTCGATGAGGTTGTTGGAGAACGGCGGGATCATCGCGACCAGCGCCTGCGGGATGACGACCCGCCGGTTCCGTTGCGCCCTGGTGAAGTTGAGCGCGGTCGCGGCCTCCAGCTGTGCGACCGGGACGGCGCGGATCGCGCCGCGCACGACCTCGGCCGAGTAGGCGCCGACGTTGAGCCCGACCGCCAACATGCCCGCCCACGCCGGGACGAGCTGCCATCCCAGCTGGGGCAGCGCGTAGATGAACCAGAACGCGAGCACCAGCACCGGCGCGCCGCGGAAGAACTCGACGTAGACGAACCCGATGGTACGCAACCACTTCTTGTCGCTGCTGCGCGCGAGCCCGGCAGCGAACCCGCACACCAGCGCGAGTGCCGCGCCGCCGAGCGCGATGGCGATGGTGAACCACGCGCCTTCGAGGAGCAGTCCGATCTGTTGACTGGACAAGATTTTCCTCCCCTCAGGCGGCCGGCGGCCGGCAGAGCTCGGTCGCGGTCAGGTCGGTCATCTCGGCCTCGGAGAAGCCGAACGGGCGCACGATCTCCAGCAGCTCGCCGGAACCCTTCATCTTGTCCAGCTCGGCGTTGAACGCGTCCACGATGTTCTGCTGGTCCTTGAGGAACGCGAACGCGCCACCCGTCCGCCGCGGCGTGCCGTCGATCTCAGGGACGAACGCGTCGGTCAGCTCCAGCGGCGAGCCGGGGTTCTTGCCGAGCACGTCGTTCAGCGAGATGCGGGTGAGCGAGAACGCGTCCACCCGGCCGGCCTCGACCGCCTCCAGCCCGCTGATCGCGTCCGGGTAGGACGTCATGCTGGCCTCCGGCACACCGCTGTCAATCGCGTCGATCTGTTCCGCCGCGCCGATCATCGTGCCGAGCCGCACGTCCTGGTTCGCGATCACGTCCGCGTAGGTCTTGAGGTTCTTCGGATTTCCTTCCGGTACCAGGAAAGCCGTCTTCGCCTCGTAGTCGGGGTTGGTGAACAGCACCTCGGCGCACCGCACCGGCGTGACGAACATGCCGGCGCCGATCACGTCGAACAGGCCCACCTTGAGCCCGGGGATCAGCGACCCGAACTCCGACGGGATCGGCGTGACCTCCGCGATCCCGAGGCGCTTGAAGATGACCTTCGCCAGCTCGGCCGCCTCGCCGGTGATCTCGGCGTTGCTGTCGATGAAGCTGTACGGCGCCTCGTTCGCGAAGCCGATCCGCACCTCGCCGGCGTCCCGCAGCCGGTCGAGCAGCGTGCCGCCGTTCGGTTCGTCCTCCAGGTGGACCCGGCTGCACGCCGTGAGCCCGCCCCCCACAATCGTTAACGCACCGGCAAGACGGAGAAAATCCCGTCTTGCCCACCTCTGCCCCGACATCGATTCGCCTCGTATTCGCGCAGTTTCCACGTTTCGGTCATGTCTCGTGGGCACCGAACGTAGGGGCTCGACAAATGATGCGGCAACGTCCGTTATCAGAACGAGATGGCAGGAACCTGCAGGTAGACAGGCTGAATGCGGGGCCGTCGAACGACGGGCCCCGACAGTCCGCCCGCGTAGCCTAACCTCCGGCGCACGCCTTCTCGGTCGTCAGGTCCGCCGGCGGCGCGTTGAACTCGGTGAAGCCGAACGGCTCGACCATCGCACCCCAGTCCCCGCTCGCGTGCAGGTCCCGCAGCGCGTTGTTGAACGACGGCAGCAGGTCGGTCTTGCTCTGCGGGAAGCAGTACGCGCCGATCAGCGGCAACCGTCCGTCCGGCATGAACGGATCGGTCACCTCGACGCCCTCGCCGTGGGTGTTCACCATGTCCCGAATGGAGATGTCGTCGAACGCGAAGCAGTCGGCCCGCCCGGCCCGCACCACCTCGAGCAGCTGGACCGGGTCCGGCATCCGCACGATGTTGGCGTCGGGCACACCGGCCGCGACGGCGTCGCCGTCCTCCGGCAGCCCGGCCCACACGGCGACCTTCGCGTCCTTGGCGATGACGTCGGCGTAGGTCTTGAGCCCCTTGGGGTTGCCGGTGGCCACGGCGAACGCGGTGCCCGAGACGTGATCAGGCGTGGTGAAGGTCAGACTGCCGCACAGCTTGGGCCGGATCGTCAGCCCACCGCCGAGGTCGACCGCGCCCGCCAGCAGCGCGGTGACCAGCTGGTCCTCCTGGCTCATCACCCGGAACCTGACCTCAGCGATACCGAGCCGCTGGAGCACCGCCCGCGCGACGTCGGGCACCGGACCGGTCAGCTCGCCGCCTTCGTCCTCGATCGTGTAGGGCTGGTAGGCCATGATCCCGACGGTCACCAGGTCGGGCGCGGGTGCCGCACTCCCCGAGGGGGTCGACGGGCGCCGGGCCGCCGGGTCCCGCTGTGGCGCCCCGGCGACGGCCGTCGCGCAGCCTGCCGTGAGTGCGGCGCCGAGAACCGTTGTGGTGGATAGGAACTGGCGCCGCGTCCAGGCCATGTGGTCACCTCGTGGTGTGGTTCGTCTGTCCTGCGGGAACGACAGACTAGCCGAGGGCGTTGGCCCTTCTGACCACGTCGACGATCTCGTTCATGATCTCGGTCAGCTCGTAGTCCTTCGGCGTGAACACCCTGGCCACGCCGCTGTCGCGGAGCAGCTGCGCGTCCGCGGGCGGCACGATGCCGCCGACCACGACGGGAATGTCCGCCGCGCCGGCCGCGCGCAGCCCCTCGACCACGTCCGGGACCACCGCGAGGTGCGACCCGGAGAGGATCGACAGGCCGACCACGTGCACGCCCTCCTGCACGGCGGCGGCCACGATCTCCGCCGGCGTCAGCCGAATCCCCTGGTACACCACCTCGAAGCCGACATCCCGGGCCCGCACGGCGATCTGCTCCGCGCCGTTGGAATGCCCGTCAAGACCGGGTTTCCCGACCAGCATGCGTAGCCGGCCACCCAGCTCGTCGCCGGTCGACCGGACCCGTTCGCGCACGGACGCGAGCCCGCTCACGTCGCCGGCCGCGGACGCGCCGGAAACCCCGGTCGGCGCGCGGTACTCGCCGAACACCGTACGCAGCGCGCCGGCCCACTCCCCCGTCGTCACGCCGGCCCGCGCGCACTCCAGCGTCGCCTCCATGAGGTTCGCGTCGGTGCGGGCCGCGGCGGTCAGCAACTCCAGCGCCTTGTCCACCTCGGACTCGGCGCGCTGGGCGCGCCACTGTTCGATCGCCTCGATCGCCTCGCGCTCGACCTCCGGCTTGATCGTCTCGATGGCGCCCTCGCCCTCGAGCGGGCTCGGTTCGGTGGTGTCGAACCGGTTCACGCCGACGACGACCTCCTCGCCGGCCTCGATCCGGCGCCGCCGCTCGGCGAGCGAGCCGACGAGCTGGGTCTTCATGTAGCCGCTCTCGACCGCGGCGACCGCGCCGCCCATCCCCTGCACCCGGTCGATCTCCGCGCGCGCCCCGGCCACGATCTCGTCCACTTTGGACTGGATGACCGGCGAGCCGTCGAAGATGTCCTCGTACTCCAACAGGTCCGTCTCGTAGGCGAGCACCTGCTGCATGCGCAGCGCCCACTGCTGGTCCCACGGCCGGGGCAGGCCGAGCGCCTCGTTCCACGCCGGCAGCTGGATCGCGCGGGCGCGGGCGTTGCGAGACAGCGACACCGCGAGCATCTCGAGCACGATGCGCTGCACGTTGTTCTCCGGCTGCGCCTCGGTCAGCCCGAGCGAGTTGACCTGCACGCCGTACCGGAACCGGCGGTGCTTGGGGTCCGCGACGCCGTACCGGTCGCGGGTGACCTCGTCCCACAGCGCGGCGAACGCCCGCAGCTTGCACATCTCCTCGACGAACCGCACGCCCGCGTTGACGAAGAACGAGATGCGGGCGACGACGTCGCCCATCTTCTCCGGCGGCACCTGCCCGGAGTCGCGCACCGCGTCCAGCACGGCGATCGCCGTGCACATCGCGTACGCGACCTCCTGCACCGGCGTCGCACCGGCCTCCTGCAGGTGGTAGCTGCAGATGTTCGTTGGGTTCCACTTGGGCACGTTCGCGACGGTCCACGCGACCATGTCGGTGATCAGGCGCAGCGACGGCCCCGGCGGGAACACATACGTGCCGCGGGACAGGTACTCCTTGATGATGTCGTTCTGCGTGGTGCCGGTGAGCTTCGCGACGACCTCGTGCCAGTCCGCGCCCTGCTCGTCGGCCTGTTCCTGCGCAAGCGAGACGTACAGCGCGAACAGCCACATGGCCGTCGCGTTGATCGTCATCGAGGTGTTGGCCTCGGCGAGCGGGATGCCGTCGAACAGATGCCGCATGTCGCCGAGGTGGCCGACCGGCACGCCGACCTTGCCGACCTCGCCGCGGGACAGCACGTGGTCGGGGTCGTAGCCGGTCTGCGTCGGCAGGTCGAACGCGACGGACAGCCCGGTCTGCCCCTTCGCGAGGTTGCGCCGGTAGAGCTGGTTCGAGGCGGCGGCCGACGAGTGGCCCGCGTAGGTCCGCATCACCCACGGCCGGTCCCGCTCACCATCGGTCGGATACGGCATCCCACACCTCCGTTGACGCGGTTCACCTGAGGATACTGGCCGGTAACCTGCTGAGCAGCGCAGGTGTGGTGAATGCCGCAGCTCGGTCTGGCTTTCCCGGCGCGGCGGCGCGAGAATGAAGGGGTGTCCGCCCTGCTGATCGGGTTCGGGGTCATGGCGTTGTTCGCGGTGCTCCTGCGCTGGGCGTCGAGCCTGGACACAGACAAGGCCCACCGCAAGGACTACGGGCTGCTGCGCGAGGTCGCGAAGGTGCCGTCGACCACCGCCGCCCGGGTGGTCGAGGAGCGGCTGCAGGATGTGGGCGTCCGCGCCACGACGGTCCCGTCGCCCGACGGCGAGGGGCTACGCATCCTCGTGTTTCCCGCCGACCAGGACGTCGCGATCCGCACCCTGCTGTCCTACTGAGCCGTGTTGAGTCTGGCCGCGGGTCGGAGCAGTCTTGGCGCATGAGTGTGCGAACGGGTGAGGCGGCGCGGGTCGCGTCGGCGGAGGAGGGCGTGACCCTCGACGAGCTGCGCCTGGCCGCCCGCAACCACGGGATGCCGCTGGAGGCGCTGCGCTACGACCTGACCCCGGTCGGGCTGCACTACCTGCTGGTGCACTACGACATCCCGTTCGTCGACCCCGCGACGTGGCGACTGTCGGTGACCGGCCGGGTGACCAACCCGCTGTCGCTGGACCTGACCACGCTGCGGTCGCTGCCGGCGGTCACCCTCGCGGTGACGTTGGAGTGCGCGGGCAACGGCCGGGCCAGGCTGCTTCCCCGCCCGGTGAGCCAACCGTGGCTGGACGAGGCGGTGGGCACCGCGGAGTGGACCGGCGTCCCGCTGACCGCCGTGCTGAGCGCGGCCGGCGTGCGCGACGACGCCGTCGAGGTGGTGTTCACCGGCCATGACCACGGCACGGAACGCGGCGTCGAACAGGACTACCAACGAGCGCTTCCGGTGTCGGAGCTGGAAGACGTGCTGCTGGCGTACGAGATGAACGGCGTCCCGCTGCCGCCGCAGCACGGCGCCCCGGTGCGGGTGATCGTCCCGGGCTGGTACGGGATGGCGCACGTGAAGTGGCTTAAAGGGATCGACGTGGTGGCCCAGCCGTTCACCGGTTTCCAGAACGCGGTGGCCTACCGGACGAAGTCGGCGCCGGAGGACCCCGGCGAACCGGTGACGACAATCCAGCCACGGGCGTTGATGGTGCCGCCCGGCTTCCCGGACTTCATGACGAGACGCCGTTACGTGTCCGCGGGACCGGTGCCCCTGACGGGACGGGCCTGGTCGGGCCGAGCGCCGCTGACCAGCGTGTCGATCAGTGCCGACGGCGGCGAGACCTGGACGGCGGCGACGCTGGGGCCGCCGGCCGGCCGCTACGCGTGGCGCGGCTGGACGGCGACCTGGCAGGCCACCCCAGGCGACCACACGCTGACGGTGATGGCGGCGGACGAGCACGGCCCGCAGCCGACCGACCAGCCGTGGAACACCCAGGGCATGGCGAACAACATGACGCAGGTGGTCGAGGTCACGGCCCGACCGACTCACCGCCCCGGATGAACCACCGCGGCTGAGCTGCCGCCACGCCGAACCGGCTCGCCGGCGGCGATGACCTTGCCGTCCCGCAGGAACTCCAGCCCGGAGGCCACCCCGATGTCCGGGCTGATCTTGATGGACGGGTCCAGCGAGCTGGTGTCCCGGATCGCGAACTGGTGCCCGAGCGCCGACAACCCCGGCGTGGTGGGCGCCTCGAGGAACGCGGGCTCCACCTGGGTGATCGTGGCGTTCCGCTGCGACGCCCGAGGCGCCGCGATCGCGTCCGGCAGGTTCATGCCGAGGTCGATCCGGTTCACGAGGATCTGCAGCACCGTCGTGATGATCGTCGCGCCGCCGGGGGAACCCACCGCCAGGAACGGCCGGCCGTGCTTCAACACGATCGTCGGGGACATGCTCGACCGCGGCCGCTTGCCCGGCGCCGCGAGGTTCGGGTCCGGCTCGCTGCCCTGCGTCGGCGCGAAGTTGAAGTCCGTCAGCTCGTTGTTCAGCAGGAAACCGCGGCCCGGCACCACGATGCCGCTGCCGCCGAGCTGCTCGATGGTGTTCGTGTACGACACCACGTTGCCCCAGCGGTCGCTCACGACGAAGTGGTTCGTGTGGTCGCCCTGGCTGCCGCCCGGCGTCGCGTGCCCGGCCGGCGCGCACTGGCCGGAGCCGCTCACGTCACCCGGCGCCACCGCGCCCGGCGCGGCCGCCGCCGGGTCGATCTCGCACGCGCGCTGCCTGGCGAACCGGTCCGACAGCAGCGCCTGCTGCGGAACGTCCACATAGGCCGGATCGCCGATGTAGCGGCCCCGGTCCGCGAACGCGAGGCGGCTCGCCTCCAGGTAGTGGTGCAGCGCCTGGACCCGGTCCATCTCGGACAACCCGAACCGCGCCAGGATGTTCAGCGACTCGCCGACGGTGATGCCACCGCTCGACGACGGCGCCATCCCGTAGACGTCGTACCCGCGGTAGGACACGTGCGTCGGGCGGCGGTCGATCGTGCGGTACGCCTTCAGGTCGCCGGTGGTCATGAGACCCGGCAGCGGGTCGAGCGTCGCGCCAGGGGCCACCGGCGGCTCCTGCACCGCGGCCACCATGTCGCGGCCGACCGAACCGCCGTAGAACGCCCGCACGCCCTCGCGGGAGATCTGCCGGTAGGTGTCGGCGAGGTCCGGGTTGCGCAGCGTCGAGCCGACGACCGGCAGCTCGCCGTTCGGCAGGAACAGCTCGGCCGTCGCACCGAACTGGGCGAACCGCGCCTCGTTCTGCCGGGTCTGCTCGCGGAACGTCGCGTCGACCGTGAAGCCCCGGTCCGCCACCTGGATCGCCGGCTTCAGGTTGTCGCGCAACGAGAAGCGGCCCCACCGGTCGAGCGCGCGCTCCCACGTGGCGAGCATGCCCGGCACGCCGACGCCGAGACCGCTCGTGACCGCCGTCGGGAACGCGTAGGGCTGACCGGTCGCCGGGTCGACGAACATCGTCGGGCTGCCGGCCTTCGGCGTCGTCTCGCGACCGTCGATCGTGGACACCTGGTGGGTGCGCGCGTCGTAGTACACGAAGTAGCCGCCACCGCCGAGCCCCGCGACGTACGGGTCGGTCACGCCGAGCGTCGCCGCGACGGCCACCGCGGCGTCGGCCGCCGTGCCGCCCCGGCGCAACACGTCGATGCCGGCCTGGGTCGACTCGATGGTGTCGGACACCACCGCGCCGCCGTACCCCGTGGCGACCGGCACCTTCCCCGGATCCGCGCCCGCCACGGTGCCGCCGGCAGCGAGACCGGTGGCGAGCAGGAGACCAACCGACAGTGCCGAACCGATGCGGCGGGTGCGCATTCGCCGACCCCTTCCGAGGTAGCCGTCAGGTGCCCCATGTTCTTACCCGCACCCACCGACAATCACAACGCTCAGTGCCGGTCGAGCAGCCAGCGGCCCAGCGCGCGCAGCCGGTCGGTGAGTGCGGTCGGTTCGATCACGTCGAGGTCGAGGTTGAGGTAGGCGAGCCACCGGGCCGCCCAGTCGAGGTCGTCGGTGCCGAAGTGGAGTTCGCACTCGTCGTCGCCGTCGTCGATCACCGCGGCGACGGTCGGGTCGACCAGGTCGCGGACGAGGTCGGCCGATGTGTGCACCCGCACGCGGACGCGGTGCCGCCACGGCCCGTGAGCGAGCGCGTCGGAGACGAAGGCGGCGGCGGCGGGTGGCGGCTCCGGCGCCGGGAGGCGGGTGCCGAGCGGTTGGACGTGATCGATGCGGTCGACGGCGTAGACCGTCCATCCCGTTGCCCCGCGTGGACATGCGACGAGGTACCAACGGCGGCGCAGGGTGACCAGCCGGTGCGGCTGCACGTCGGTCGGCGTCGCGTCGGCGGTGTCGTTGCGGCGGTGCCGGATGCGGATGGCTTCGTCCGCGCGACAGGCGAGTGCGGCGGGGATGAGCACGTCGCGACCGGCGCGGCGCCGGGACTCCCCCGGCAGTGCCTGCACGTCGGCGAGCGCGGTGAGTCGGGTGCGCCAGCGGGACGGCACGACCTGGGCGAGCTTGGCCGTGGCGGTGATCGCGGCGGTCTCGAGGCCTTCGACGGCGACCGCGGTGCGCAGTCCGAGGGCGACGGCGGCCACCTCGTCCGCGTCGAGCAGCAGTGGCGGCATCGTGTTGCCGGACGCGAGCCGGTAGCCGCCGGTCCGGCCGGCCTCGGCGTCGATGCGGTAGCCGAGCTCGCGCAGTTGGGCGACGTCGCGGCGTGCGGTGCGCTCGGTGACGCCGAGCCGGGCCGCGAGCTGGGTGGCGGAGATGCCCGGGTGCGCCTGCAGCAGTGAGAGTATTTCCAGTCGGCGGTTCGTTGTGCTCATGACTCCCCCTCGCAGGCTCCGTGGAGCCGCTCGCGGTCGCCCTGTGACATTGATTCGCTCGCAAGCTCGCTCATGAGGCGATGATCCGATCGATACCCGGACAGAAACTGTCCGGGTATCGCACCATACTGGCCCTATGACTCAGATCTCGCTGCTCCGTCCAGAAGGACTCGTCCAGTCGCCGGCCTTCAGCCACGTCGCGATAGTGCCGCCCGGTGCGACCACTATCTATGTCGGTGGCCAGAACGCCGTCGACGGCGACGGCAAGCTCGTCGGCGGCGATGACGTCGCCGCCCAGACCCAACAGGTGATGACGAATCTGCACATCGCGCTGGCCGCGGCGGGCGCGGGCGTACAGGATTTGGTGATGGTGACGATCCTCCTGGTCGAGGACGCCGACCTCGCCGTGGCCTATCCGGTGGCGGCCGCCGGGCTGGCGGGCGCCGCGCCGCTCGTCGTGGCCATGCGGGTGGCTGGGCTGGGCGTGCCTGGTGCGCTCCTCGAGGTCAGCGCGGTCGCGGCGGTGATGTCGTGAGCGTCGGGCACACCCGCGACGCCGGCTGGCAGATCGGGGTGTCGAAGACGGTGGACCGGCCCGTCGAGGCGGTGTGGAGCTTCATCACGTCGCCCGCGGGTGTCGCGATCTGGCTGGGCGAAGGCGTCACCGTGTTGTCGGACCTTGGCGCGGGCTACGAGACCACGGCCGGGGTGCGGGGCGAGACCCGCAGCTTCCGCGAGCTCGACCGCGTCCGCCTCACCTGGCAGCCGCCCGACTGGTCACACGACACGACGCTGCAGTTGGCGGTCACGTCCGCGGGTGGGGGACGAGCGAGGCTGGGGATCCATCAGGAACGGCTGGCCGACGCCGCCGAACGGGAGCAGCAGCGCCGCCACTGGAAGGGCGTGATCACCGCGCTCGCGGAAGCACTGCCCGAAGCCTGACCGCTGGGCTCATCTAGGAGCGTTCCGGGGCCGCGGTGACGCGGCGGACGTCGGCGCCGAGGTTGACGAGGTTCTCCACCAGGCCGGGGTAGCCACGGTCGATGTGGAAGACGTCCCAGACCTCGGTCACGCCTTCCGCGCACAGGCCCGCCAGCACGAGTCCGACGCCGGCGCGGATGTCCGACGCCCAGACCGGCGCGCTCGACAGGCACTCGACGCCGCGGACGACGGCGTGGTGGCCGTCGGTGCGGGCGTCGGCGCCGAGGCGGACCATCTCCTCGATGAAACGGAACCTCGCCTCGAACAGGTTCTCCGTGATCATGGAGGTGCCGTCGGCCACCGCGGTCAGCGCGATCGCGAACGGCTGCAGGTCGGTGGCGAAGCCGGGGTAGGGCAGCGTCACGAAGTCGACGGCGCTCGGGCGGTCGTGCTGCACGACCCGGAACGCCTGGCCGTCGAGGATCGACACCTCGGCGCCCGCGGTCCGCAGTTTCTCGAGCACCAGGTCGAGATGGTGCGGGTCGACGCCGCGCACGGTCACGTCGCCCTTGGTCATCGCGGCCGCGAAGGCCCACGTGGCGCCCACGATCCGGTCGCCGATCACCCGGTGCTCGGTCGGCTGCAGTGCCTCGACGCCGTGCACGGTCAGCGTCGACGTGCCGGCGCCCTCGATCTTGCCGCCCATCTGCAGCAACATGGTGCACAGGTCGACGATCTCCGGCTCGCGCGCGGCGTTGTCGATCACGGTGGTGCCGTTGGCGAGGACCGCGGCCATGAGGATGTTCTCGGTGGCGCCGACGCTCGGGAAGTCCAGCCAGATCTGGGCGCCGTGCAGGCCCTCGGCCTCCGCGACCACGCAGCCGTGCTCGATCTCGCTGTGCGCGCCGAGCTGGCGGAGGCCGTTCTGGTGCATGTCCAGCGGCCGCGACCCGATGGCGTCGCCACCTGGCAGCGCCACGACAGCACGCTTGCACCGGCCGACCAGCGGCCCGAGCACGCACACCGACGCACGCAGCTTGCCCATCGACGCCGAGTCGGCGCGGTGGTTGAGGTCGGCCGGCGTGGTGATGGTGACCGTGTCGGTCTCGATGGTGACCTCGCAGCCGAGGCTGCGCAACACCTCGGCCATCAACGGCACGTCCAGGATCTGGGGGCAGTTCGTGAGCGTCGTCGTGCCCTCGGCGAGCAGCGCCGCCGCCATCAGTTTCAGCACGCTGTTCTTCGCGCCGACCACGGCGACCTCGCCGGCGAGCCGCGCGCCGCCATGTACCTGGAAGTGCTCTGTCACGAGCGCCCATCATGCCCGAGGCCACGACGCCGCCCGATGGCACCCGGGTGTCGGTCGGGCCGCTACCCTGCCGCCACCCGGTTGTCTAACAAGGGGGTCACCCGGTGAAGGTTCTCTCTCGGCTGGTCAGCCCCGCCGGGTTCGGCCTGGTGCTGCTGCTGTTCTTCCTGCTGCCGTTCGTGTCGGTGTCGTGCGACGTGCCGGGCGTCGGCGAGGCGGGGGTGAGCTACAAGGGCAGCCACCTGGTGTCGGGAGCCGAGCCGACCGCCATGGTTCCCGGTGACCTGAAGGAGCTCCTCGGCGAGGCGACGGGCGCGAACACCGACGACCAGCCCGACCCGGACGTGCGACTCCTCGCCATCGTGGTGGCCGCGCTGGCCGCGGTCGGCGTGCTCACCGTGCTGATCCCGCAGCTCAAGGCCCGGCTGTTCGGCGGTGCCGCGGTCGCCGGCGCCACGCTGGTGATGACGATCGTGACGATGGTCGTGGCCCAGTCCAACCTCGAGACGGCGGTGCTCGCCGTGGCGAAGGAGACCGGCGCCGCCGAGACCTCGCCGGGCATGCCGACCGCGGACGACCTCGCCGACCAGATGATCCACACGGAGATCGGGTTCTGGCTCGTGGTGGTGATCCTCGTGGTGACCGGCGTGATCACCGGCGGTGCCGCCGTGTTCGGCGAACGGCTGCGCGCCACGCGCGGCGGTGGCGGGGCCACACTCGCGGGGCTGCCGTTCGGTGACCCGCACGAGCCGACACCCGGTGACCCGCACGAGGCACCCGCAACGAGCGAGCCGGGCGAACCCCCGGCCGGGCAGCAGCCGTAGCCGGCGCGTCACCACGGTTGACCTCGACATTACTGGAGGTTGCACGCTGAGGGTCCGACAGGAGCGGAGGACTCGATGCGTGCGGTGTGGTTGCGGAAGTTCGGCGGGCCGGAGGTCTTGGAGGCCGGGGAGGCGCCGGACCCGGTCGCGGGGCCGGGGCAGGTGCTCGTCGACGTCGAGCTGGTCAACATCACGTTCGTGGAGACGCAGTTCCGCGCGACCGGCGGCGGGCCGTTCGCGGGGTCGCTGCCCATGATCCCCGGCAACGGCGTCGGCGGCGTGATCGCGGCGGTGGGCGACGGGGTCGCGGCGGACCTGGTCGGCGTCCGCGTGGTGACGAGCACGGGTGGCTCCGGCGCCTACGCCGAGCGGGTCGCGGTGCCCGCCGACACGGTGTTCCCGGTGCCGGACGGCCTCGCGCTGGACACCGCCGTCGCACTCCTGGCCGACGGCCGCACGGCGACGATGATGACCCGCGCCGCGCGGCTCGTACCCGGCGACCGGGTGCTCGTGGAGGCGGCCGCGGGCGGAGTGGGCAGCCTGCTCGTACAGCTCGCCATCGCGGCGGGCGCCCGCGTGATCGCGGCGGTCGGCGGCGGTGGCGAGCACCACGGCGAGCCGGATGACATCGGTGCGCGGAAGGTGGCGGTCGCCGAGTCACTCGGGGCCGAGGTGGTCGTCGACTATCGCGACGCCGGGTGGCCGCGGCTGGTGCGGGACGCCGTCGGTGAGGTCGACGTGGTGTTCGACGGAGTCGGTGGGGACGTCGCGCTCGCCGCGTTCGGGTTGCTCGGGCGTGGCGGGCGGATGGTGAGCTTCGGGCTCGCCAGTGGCGCGTGGGCTCCGGTGGCCGAGGACGACGCGGCCGCACGGGGCATCGCGCTGGTCCGGCCTTCCGCCACGGCGGCGGAGTTGCGGGAGTACACCGTGAGCGCGCTCGCGGCGGCGGCCGACGGACGGCTGCGGCCGCTGATCGGACAACGGTTCCCGCTCGACCGGGCCGCTGACGCCCACGCCGCGATCCAGTCCCGCGCCACCGTCGGCAAGACCCTCCTGGAGGCGAAGTGAACCGCGTCGGGATCACCCTGCCCGCCGACGAGAACCCCGGGGCGTTCGCCAGACACGCGGAGGACGTCGGGCTCGAGTCGGTCTGGACCGGGGACCACCTGGTGGCCCTGGCGCCCAAGCTCGACAGCACCCTCCTGCTCGCCACGGCCGCCGCGACCACCACCCGGCTGCGGCTCGGGTTCGGTGTGCTGATCCTGGCGTTGCGGCCCGTCGCATGGGCGGCCAAGCAGGTCGCCACACTGCAGCGGCTCTCCGGCGACCGGGTGCTGCTGGGGATCGGCACCGGCGGCGTGGTCCACGGGGACACCGGGTGGGTCGCCGCCGGCGTGCCCTTCGCAGAGCGTGGCGCTCGCACGGACGCCGCGCTCGAAGTGCTGCCGCGGCTCGTCTCCGGGCAGCCGACCAACCTGCGTGGCCGCGAAGTCCAGCTGGCGCCGGGGGCGACCATGCCGCCGGTGCTCATCGGCGGCGGGCCCGCGGCACTGCGGCGCGCCGCGAAGTTCGGCCACGGCTGGTACCCCGCGTTCCTCTCCCCCGCCCAGCTCGCCGCCGCGGTCCAAGACTTCGCCGGGCCGGTGACCGCGCAGGTGGGGATGGCCCTCGGAGACGTGCCCGCCGCGGCACTGGACGCCCAGGTCCGCGCGCTCACCGGCTACGGCATGACCGAGGAGGACGCCCGGCAGAGCCTGCTCACCGGCGGCCCGGCGCAGGCGGCGGAACGGCTGGCGGAGCTGCGGGCCGCCGGAGCGGACCGCGTGGTCGGGCTGCCCTTCAGCGGCGACCACCACCGGCAGGCCGAACTGCTCGCCGAGGCCGCACGTCGCGCGGCGGGCTGAGCCGCCGTCCTCGGTCGACCGCGCCGGTATCGTGCCGGACATGGCGGTCCACATTACGCGCGTGTACACGAAGGTCGGCGACAACGGCACCACGGCGCTCGGCGACGGGAACCGGGTCCCCAAGACCGACCCGCGCCTCGGGGCCTACGCGGACGTCGACGAGGCGAACGCGTCGATCGGCGTCGCCATCGCGCTCGGCGGGCTGTCCGACGAGCTCGCCGAGGTTCTGCGCGGCGTGCAGAACGACCTATTCGACGTCGGCGCCGACCTGTGCGCGCCGATCGTGCCCGACCCGAAGTACCCGCCCCTGCGGATCACCGAGCCGTACGTCACGCGGCTCGAGGAGTGGTGCGACGACTTCAACTCCCGCCTCGCGAAGCTCAACTCGTTCATCCTGCCGGGCGGCACGGCAGGCGCCGCGCTGCTGCACGTCGCGCGCACGGTGACCAGGCGTGCCGAGCGCAGTGCGTGGCGGCTCATCGAGACCGACGCCGACCGCACCAACCAACTCACCGCGAAGTACCTCAACCGCCTTTCGGACCTGCTGTTCGTGCTGTCCAGGGTCGCCAACCCGGACGGCGACGTGCTGTGGGCACCCGGCGGCGGTCGGTGACTACGGCAAACGGAGCGTTCAGCCCGGGCGCGACCGGGTAGTTCCGGGGTTATGGCGTGCACTGCTCAGCGGGCCAAGAACAGCAAGGTGGCACAGGGGCTCGGGCGCGCCGGCATGGTGTGCATCGGGGTGGTGCACGTCATCGTGGCGTACCTGGCGATCCAGGTCGCGTTCGGCGACAGCTCCCAACAGGCCGACCAGAAGGGCGCGGTCTCGGAGATCGGCTCGAGCCCGTTCGGCCAGGTTGTGCTGTGGGTGCTGGCCGTCGGGCTGGTCGCGTACGGCGGGTGGCAGCTCATGATGGCGGCCGTCGGACTCCGCTGGATCACCAAGTCCGGCAAGCGCACGCGGCGGCGGATCGGCGCGGTCGCGAAGGCGGCCATCGGGATCTCCCTGGGCCTGTACGCGGCCCGGCAAGCGATCGGCGACGACTCCAGCGGCTCCGGTGACCAGCAACAGCAGGAGTTCACGGCGAAGCTGCTTGCCCTGCCCGCCGGGCAGGTCCTGGTCGCGCTGGCGGCCGCGATCGTGATCGGCGTCGGCGTGGCGGCCGTGGTGAAGGGCGTGCGGAAGTCGTTCCTGGACGACCTGGACCTCGGCGACCTGCCGGGCGGCACCCAGCGGTGGGTGCGCGGGCTGGGCACGTTCGGGTACGTCGCGAAGGGTGCGGTGCTCGGCATCGTCGGCGTGCTGCTGGCGTTCGCGGCGTTCCGGTCGAACGCGAAGGAGGCCGGCGGTCTGGACGCGGCACTGAAGACGCTGGCGGCGCAGCCGTTCGGCATGGCGGCGCTGATCGTGGTGGCGGTGGGACTGGCCGCGTTCGGCGGCTACTGCTTCGCCGCCGCGCGGGCGCACAAGACCTAGGAGGCCCAGGGCAGCCGGCCGGGAGGCGCGGACTCCAGCCAGGACAGGAAACCGGTCAGGGCGTCGGGGCCCATGGCGATCTCGACGTCCGGCTCGGTGCCCGCGTCGCGGTCGCGGAAACGCAGCACGCGCGACGACGGCGGCATGCTGTACAGCTCCGGCCCCGACGGGTCACGACGGTCCGCGATCTCCAACGCGCTGCGGCTGATCACCCGATCGGGTCCGGGGCGCAGGCTGAGCACCCGGAACCAGACGAACTCGTCACCCTGGTAGCGGCCGACACCGAGGTGCCATCCCTTGCCGGAGTCGTCGAGCCTGGTACGCAGCGCCGCGTGCACGCCACCGGAACGCAGTGCCCGCAGGCGCCGGAGCCCGAACCAGACAACGGCGCCCGCCGCCACGAGAAGGACCGCTCCGATCACCACAGTGATGTTCACGGCCCGCCCCGTCTGCCCGGCTCAGTCCCGCTGACCTGCGGCGCGAAGTCGGCCAGCTGCTCTGGCGCGGGACTCCTCGTCGTCCGAGCCGAGCTCGGCACGCGCCGCCTCGACGTCGATCTCGTCGGCCAGCTCGGCCGACTCGGCGAGGATGCTCACCGTGTCGCCGGTGACGGACAGGAAGCCGCCATGCACCGCGGCGGTGACCGTGTCCCCGTCGGTGGTGCGCACCGTGACCACGCCGCCCTCGGTCAGCTGACCGAGCACGGGCTCGTGGCCGGGCATGATGCCGATCTCACCCTCGGTGGTCTGCGCGACGACGAACGTGCCGGTACCCGACCACAGGCGTCGTTCGACGGCGACCAGCTGGACGGACATCTCGGCCACGCCGTACCTCCTACGTATGGGGTCTTCTCTCGAAGTCTAATTGGTCTCCTGACAACCTCCCCAGTCAGGCTGGTGTCAGAACGGGTGAGACAAGTCACCGACCACACTGGGGTGCCGATGAACGAAGCCGATTTCACGGACTTCGTGACCCACCGTGCCCCCGCGCTGCTCCGCACGGCTTTCCTGCTGTGCGGCGGCGACCGGGGCGCGGCGGAGGATCTGCTGCAGGAGGTGCTGGAGCGGGCGTACCCGCGCTGGCGCCGCATCCGCGACAGACCGGAGCCCTACTTGCGGGCCGCAATGGCGAACGCGGCGGCCAACCGCTGGCGGCGGCGGTCGCGGCGGGTCAACGAGGTGCCGCTCGAGTCGGCCGTCCCGCCGACCGGGCCGGGCCCCGAGCAACAGGTCGTCGACCAGGACCTCGTCGTACGGGCGCTGCGCACGCTGCCGCCGAGGATGCGGGCGGTGCTGGTACTGCGCTTCTTCGACGACATGTCCGAGGCGGACGTCGCGAAGGCGCTGCACTGCGGCGTCGGCACGGTCAAGAGCCAGACGTCCCGGGGACTGACCCGCCTGCGCGAACTGCTCGACGACACCGAGCTGCCCACCACCATGATCGAGACGGGAGGACGATGAACACCGACTCCCTCGCGTCGCTGTTGCACGACGCCGCCGATGACCTCGAACCCCGCGCCGGCTTCACCGAAGCCGTGCTGCGCGGCGGCCGGCGCCGGCAGGTGCGACGCCGGTTGGCGGTGGCGGTAAGCGCCGCCACCGCCGTTGCCCTGCTCGGTGGCGGCGCCTACGCGGTGGTCCACCACGACAGCACCGAACAGACCACCGTCGCCGACAACCCGCTGCTGTCCCAGCCCACCAAGGGCGACCTGGCCGGCGACCAGGCGTTCCTCGACCAGGCGGTGGGGCTGTGGCAGGTCGGGCTGACTCGCGCCCCCGAAGCCGACCGGCACGTCTACGACGACATGCGCGGCGAGCCGCACGTGTACTGGGCCGGCGGCACGCCCGCCGGCCGGGCGGCCGTGGTCGTGCAGCAGGTCTACGTCCACCAGAACAACCAGCTCCACCTGAACGCGGGCGGGCTGAAGCTGGCCGCGGGCCTGGTCGCGATCGACCCTGCGGACGGCAAGCTGAAGCTGGTGACCGACCAGTGGCAGATGGACGGGCCGACGGACCGCCTCGGCAACTTCCGGTTCGGCCCCGGCGACCGAACCCTGCTGATCACGACGACGGCCGGCATGCCGATCTTCTACTCGCCGGAGCCGCTGCTGCGTGACCGCCAGCCCGCCCGGGACTGGCACCGGATGCCGGTGCGGGACGGGATCGCCGTCGTCGAGTTGCCGGGGGCCATCGACCCCAACGGGGCGATGGTGGTCGAACAGGCCACCCAGCCGGCCCCCGACTACTTGGATCGAGTGGGCAGCATCGGGTTCCGACCGGCGAGCGAGTACGTCGCGGACGTCAACGACACCACGCCGCAGACGATCGAACCGCCCGCGCCAACCGGTATCCGGTGGGTGAACGCGCGGCTGACCGCGGGCAGCGACGGCGGCCCCCAGTTCGACATCGACAAGGCCTACCTCACAGAGGTGGCTCAGAAGCTGGCCTACTCCGGCACGGTCGGCATGTACATGGGCGGCTACTACATTCGAGTCGGGCTCCCCGACGGCCGGGTGGCCGTCGTCAGCGACCTCCAGTCCGGCGCACATCCCGCCCGGTTCTACGCGCTGCTGGTGACCCCGGACATGAAGTACGAGGTGTACGACGGCGGGGATGTCAACGCCGCGGAACCCCTGCCGGTGCACTTCCGCCTGCCGGACAAGCAGGGGTGGGTCATCGCCCAGCAGGGTCAGACACTGCAGTACCGCACCTCGGCGGACAATGCGTGGCAGGACGCGGGCACGGACGCCGCGCTCGTGCCGGACGAGACCGTGCAGGTGAAGGTCGGCGAGCAGGTCGTGGATCTCCCCCGCTGACCGCACAGACGAAGAACGCCGCGTCCACTGTGGACGCGGCGTTCTTCGTTGTCTCGCAAGCTACTTCTTCGTGATTTCCTTGTACTTCTTCTCCAGGTCCTCGAGGCCGCCGATGCCGAGGAAGGCCTGCTCCGGGTAGGAGTCGAAGTCGCCCTTGGCGATCTTGTCGAACGCCTCCACGGTCTCCTCGCGGGGAACGGTCGAGCCCGGCTGGCCGGTGAACTGCTCGGCGACCAGCATGTTCTGCGACAGGAAGCGCTCGATGCGCCGCGCCCGGTTCACCGTCACCTTGTCCTCTTCGGACAGTTCGTCCATACCGAGGATGGCGATGATGTCCTGCAGCTCCTTGTACTTCTGCAGGATCCGGATGACCTCGGCGGCCACGCGGTAGTGGTCGTCACCGACGATCGCCGGGTCGAGAATGGTCGACGTCGACGCCAGCGGGTCCACCGCCGGGAAGATGCCCTTCTGGAACACCGACCGGGAAAGCTCGGTGGTGGCGTCCAGGTGGGCGAACGTGGTAGCCGGCGCCGGGTCGGTGTAGTCGTCCGCCGGCACGTAGATCGCCTGCATCGACGTGATCGACCGGCCCTTGGTCGACGTGATGCGCTCCTGCAGCTCACCCATCTCGTCGGCCAGCGTCGGCTGGTAGCCCACGGCGGAAGGCATGCGGCCCAGCAGGGTCGACACCTCGGAACCGGCCTGGGTGAACCGGAAGATGTTGTCGATGAACAGCAGCACGTCCTGGTTCTGCACATCGCGGAAGTACTCCGCCATGGTCAGCGCGGACAGCGCGACCCGCATACGCGTGCCGGGCGGCTCGTCCATCTGACCGAACACGAGCGCGGTGTCGTTGATGACGCCGTCCTCGGTCATCTCCAGGAAGAGGTCGTTGCCCTCACGGGTGCGCTCGCCGACCCCGGCGAACACCGAGGTGCCACCGAAGTTCTTGGCGACACGGGTGATCATCTCCTTGATGAGCACCGTCTTGCCGACGCCGGCGCCGCCGAACAGGCCGATCTTGCCGCCGAGCACGTACGGGGTCAGCAGGTCGATGACCTTGAGGCCGGTCTCCAGCATCTGGGTGCGACCCTCGAGCTGGTCGAACGCCGGCGGCTTGCGGTGGATCTCCCACTTCTCGAAGTCCGCGCCGTAGCCGGGCTGGTCGAGGCACTCGCCGAGCGCGTTGTAGACGTGGCCCTTGACCTTCTCGCCGACCGGCACGGAGATCGCGGCACCGGTGTCGGTGACCGCGGAGCCACGGACCAGACCATCCTGCGGCTGCAGGGAGATCGTCCGGACCAGGTTGTCGCCGAGGTGCTGGGCGACCTCGAGGGTCACCGTCTTGCGCAGCTCCTCGAACTCGATCTCCACCTTGAGCGCGTTGAACAGCGCGGGCACCGCGCCGCGCGGGAACTCGACGTCGACCACGGGCCCGGTCACCGACACGATGCGGCCCTTGGCTGCGTTGTGAGTTGTAGTCATCAGTCTTCACTCCCTTGGGCGGCGAGTGCGTCCACCCCACCGACAATTTCGCTGATCTCCTGGGTGATCTGGGCCTGCCGGGCCTGGTTCGCCAGGCGGGTGTAGGTCTGCACCAGATCGCTGGCGTTGTCCGAGGCGGACTTCATGGCGTTGCGCTGTGCGGCCAACTGCGAGGCAGCGGACTCGAGCAACGCCGCGTAGATCCGGGTGTTGATGTACTTCGGCAGCAGCTCCGACAGCAGCTTCTCCGCGCTCGGCTCGAAGGAGTAGGCCGACGCGATGATGTCGCTCGTCGGCTGGGCCTCCTCGTCGGCCTCCGTGTACTCCACCTCGAGGGGCGCGATCCGCTTGGCGACCGGCACCTGGGAGAGCATCGAGCGGAACTCCGTGTACACGATGTGCAGTTCGTCGACCCCGAGGATGCCGTCCTCGCCCGGGTCGTCGCCCTCGTCGTCCGCGCCCTCACGGAACGCCTGGACCAGGGTCTTACCCGCCTCCGCCGCGTTCTCGTAGCGCGGCACCTGGCTGAACCCGGTCCAGCTGTCCACCACGGGGCGGTCGCGGAAGCGGTAGTAGCCGACGCCCTTGCCGCCGATCACGTAGAGCACGGGCGTCTTGCCCTGCTCGCGCAGCAACGAGATCAGCTCCTCGGCGGCACGCAGCACGTTGCTGTTGTAGCCACCGCACAGGCCCTTGTCGCTGGTCACCACCAGCACGCCGACCCGCTTGGGCTTCTCCCGCTCGGTCAGCAGGGGGTCGTCGAGGCTGGACGCGGCGCTGGCCAGCGCGGAGAGCACCTTGGTGATCTCCGCGGCGTACGGCCGGGACGCGTCCACCCTCGCCTGCGCCTTGCTGATGCGCGAGGTGGCGATGAGCTCCATCGCCTTGGTGATCTTGCCAATCGACTTTGTCGCCCGGATCTTTGACCGGAGCTCGCGAAGTTGTGCTGCCATCTACTCGTTCCGGTCAGCTCTTGGGAGCCGGGCGGTTGACCTTGACGGTCTCCTGCCCGACCTCGCCGGCGTCCATGGCCTCGGCCTCGGCCTCGCGCAGGGGCTTGCCCTCGGAGGTCGTGAAGCCCTTCTTGAACTCGTCGGTGGCGTTGACCACGCGCTCGGCGAGGTCCTCACTCCACTTACCCGTGTCGCGGATCTCGGCGAGGATGCCCTCGTGCTTGTGCCGCAGGTTCTCCTGGAGCTCCCGGTTGAACCGCGCCACGTCCTCGATCGGCACCTCGTCGTACGCGCCGTTGGTGCCGAGGTACACGGTGACGACCTGTTGCTCGATCGGCACCGGCGAGTACTGCGGCTGCTTGAGCAGCTCGTAGAGCCGGCCACCGCGGTCCAGCTGGGCACGCGAGGTGGCGTCGAGGTCGGAGGCGAACGCCGCGAACGACTTGAGCTCCTCGTACTGCGACAGGTCGATGCGCAGCGAGCCGGAGACCTTGCGCATGGCGTTGATCTGCGCGGAGCCACCGACTCGGGACACCGACGTGGTCACGTCGACCGCGGGGCGCTGACCCGAGTTGAACAGGTCGGACTGGAAGAAGCACTGCCCGTCGGTGATCGAGATGACGTTCGTCGGGATGTAGGCCGAGATGTCGTTGGCCTTGGTCTCGATGACCGGCAGACCCGTGAGCGACCCGGCGCCCAGGTCGTCGCTCAGCTTCGCGCAGCGCTCCAGCAGACGGGAGTGCAAGTAGAAGACGTCGCCGGGGAACGCCTCGCGGCCCGGCGGACGACGCAGCAGCAGCGACAGCGCGCGGTATGCCTCCGCCTGCTTGGTCAGGTCGTCGAACACGATCAGGACGTGCTTGCCCTGGTACATCCAGTGCTGGCCGATGGCCGAGCCGGTGTAGGGGGCCAGCCACTTGTAGCCTGCGGAGTCGGACGCCGGGGCGGCGACGATCGTCGTGTACTCCAGGGCGCCGTGGTCCTCGAGCGCCTTGCGCACCGCGGCGATCGTGGAGCCCTTCTGGCCGACCGCGACGTAGATGCAGCGCACCTGCTGCTTCGGGTCGCCGGTCTCCCAGTTCGCACGCTGGTTGATGATCGTGTCGACGCAGACCGCGGTCTTGCCGGTCTTGCGGTCGCCGATGATCAGCTGGCGCTGCCCGCGGCCGATGGGGGTCATCGAGTCGATGGCCGTGATGCCCGTCTGCAGGGGCTCCTTCACCGGCTGGCGCTGGACCACCGAGGCCGCCTGCAGCTCGAGCGCGCGGCGCTCCGTCGCCTTGCCCAGCGGGTCGACCACGCGGCCGAGGTACTCGTCGCCGACCGCGACGGAGAGGATCCGGCCGGTCCGCTTGACCTCCTGGCCCTCTTCGATGGTCTCGTAGCTGCCCAGGATGACCACACCGATCCGGCGGGCCTCCAGGTTCTGGGCGACACCGAGGACCCCGCCGGGGAACTCCAGCAGCTCGTTGGCCATCGTCGAGGGCAGGCCCTCGACGTGCGCCACGCCGTCACCGGTGTCGACGACGAGGCCGACCTCCTCCCGGCTGACGTCAGGCGAGTAACTGGACACGTAGTTGTCGATCGCACTGCGAATCTCATCCGACGAGATCGTCAGCTCCGCCATGTCGTTCCCGCTCCTACCGTCTTGTCAATCTCAGGTTCAAAGTCCGTGTGCCGCGTCAGCCCGCGAGCCGCCGGCGCAACGCGTCGAGCCGGCCGGTGGCGCTGCCATCGATGACCTCGTCGCCGACCTTGATCACCAGGCCGCCCTGGATGCCCGGGTCGACCTCCACGTGCAATGCGATCGGCCGCGCGTAGATGCGCTGCAGGGTCGCGGACAGCCGCTCCTCCTGCTGCTCGGTGAGCGGGCCTGCCGAGACCACGTAGGCCACGGAGCGCTCCCGCCGCTTGGCCGCCTCCGCCGCGAGCTCGCCGAGCCCCACGACCAGCGCCCGACCCCTCGGCACGACGACCAACTGCTCGACCAGCCGCACGGTGACCGGGTCGGCCTTGCCGCCGATCAGCCTGCGGACCAGCTCGACCTTCGCCGAGACCGGCGCGTTCCGGTCGGTCAGCGCCTGCTCGAGGTCGGTGTCCGCGGCGACGATTCGGCCGAACCGGAACAGCTCGTCCTCCACCGCGTCCAGCCGGCCGGCGCGCTCCGCGTGCACGAGCAGCGCGACGCGGCCGAGCTCGTCGAGCCCGTCGACCAGCTCACGCGGGGTCGACCAGCGCGCGGTGACCACGGCGCGCAGGACCTCGAACGCCTTGTCGCCGACCTTGCCCGAGAGCAGGCTGGACAGCAGCTGCGCGCGGCGCTCCGGCTCCGCGGCCGGGTCGCCGAACGCCCTGCGGAGCCCGACCTCCCCGTCGAGCAGCCGGACGACCGAGAACAGCTCGTCGCCGACGTCTTCCGCGGAGGACGTCGTCGTGGTCGACTTCGTCGAACGCGACTTGGCGGCCGGCTTGCCACCCTCGAGCACCTCGAGCACCTTCTGCTCTGCGGCGACGAGGGCCTCGCGGCTGGCGGCATGGAAGTTCATCTGCGGTCCCGTCAGTTCTGCGCCGTAGCCGACACCGAGTCGAGCTCATCAAGGAACCGGTCGACCGTGCCCTTGCGGCGTGTCTCGTCCTGGAGGGACTCCCCGACGACCCGGCTCGCCAGCTCGACCGCGTGCCGACCGAGGTCGGCCCGTAGCTCGGTGACGATCTGGGCGCGCTGGGCCTCGAGCTGTGCCCGTCCCTGAGCCACGATACGTGCGGCTTCCTCCTGGGCCTGGGCGCGGAGCTCCTCCTTGATCTGCTCCGCCTCCAGCCGGGCGTCGTCCCGGATGCGTGCGGACTCGGCACGGGCTTCGGCGAGCTGCGCCGTGTAGCGCTGCAGCGCCTGCTCGGCCTCGGCCTGTGCCTCCTCGGCCTTCTTGATGCCGCCTTCGATCTTCTCGGTGCGGTCCTTGTAGAGCGCCTCGAACCTCGGGAAGGCGTACTTCTGCAGCACCCAGAGCAGCAGCAGGAACGCGATCAGGCCGAGGATGATCTCGGAGGGGTGCGGGAAAACCGGGCTGGGACTCTCGGCCGCCAGCACGATCGCGGTGTTCAACATGGTGTCTCCCGGAGCGTCGGAAGGTGCTTACTCAGGCCGCCGAGGCGATGAAGAAAAGCACCAGGCCGATCAGTGCGAGCACCTCGACCAGCACGAAGGTCTGCCAGGCGATGCCCATGAGCTTGCCCTGGGCCTCCGGCTGGCGGGCGGTGCCGTTGATGACGGCGGCGAAGATCAGACCCACGCCGACACCCGGGCCGATCGCACCAAGGCCGTAACCGATGAGCGAGAGGCCCGGGTTGAGGTTGGGGGCGGCCTGGGCAAGAAGAATGGCACTCACTTGATTGTTTCCTTCCAACTCGGTCCGCGAAGGATTTCACGGATCGGTGCATGCCTTTTCGGTTAGTTGTGAAACTCAGTGCTCTTCGGACAGCGCGGAGCCGATGAAGTTCGCGGCCAGCAACGCGAAGATGTACGCCTGCAGAACCTGGATCAGCGCCTCGAGGAACGTCATCGCGATGGCGAAAGCCCACGAGATGACCGAAACGGGCTTCAGCGCGCCGGCTGCCTCGAGCAGGAGGTACTCCCCGGCGAGCGTGAACACCAGCAGGATCAGGTGGCCGGCGAACATCGCGGCGAAAACTCGGAGGCCGTGCGTGATCGGGTTCATGAGGAACTTCACGAACAACTCGACCGGCACGAGCAGCACGAGGACCGGCTTCGGCACGCCGGGCGGCACGAGCTGGTGCTTGAAGTGCCCGAAGAACCCGTGCTTGCGGATCCCGATGTAGTTCCACAGGGGGTAGATGATCAGCACCGACAGGGCCATCGGGAAACCGATGTGCGCGAGAGTCGGGAACTGGATGATCGGGATGATGCCGAAGAGGTTGTTCACGAGGACAAAGGTGAACAAGGAGACAATCAGCGGCACAAAAGGCATGAACTCCTTGGAACCGATGAGCTCCCGCGCGATGTTGTTGCGCCCGAAGTCGTAGATCGACTCGGCGACGAACGTGAACCGGCTCGGGACTATCTTGAGCCGCCGCGAAGCCATCAGGAAGAACACCGAGATGATGACGATGGAGAGCACCGCAAGCAGCATCGGCTTGGTGATGCCCAAGAAAATCGGCGGGAGGTCGAAGTCACCCGCACCCGGGGGAACGAACGTGCCACCCTCTGCTAGCCACAGCGCCCGCAACTGGGCTCCTTCCGGTTCTCCCGGCCGGCAGACACGCCGCCGGGGGAATCGTCACGATCAGGACTAAACGTACCTCAGCAACCCCGGGCACCTGACAGCGGCACCCCTGCTCGTGAGGGGTGCCCCAGGTTTGATGAAGCAGTATGCGCGCACCATATCAGCCGCTCTCGGGCAAGGAGGACGCGCGTACTACTTAGCCGTGGCCAGCGGGGATCAGCCGTGCCGGGATCCTAGCAAGATCTACTGGTCGTCGGTGTCGATGATCAAGGTCGGGATCTTCGTCCTGCGGAACGCGACGGTGTCCATGACCGCCCAGACGATCACCACGGCGAGCATCGTGTACGCCAGCGACCTGGTGTGCAGCCAGGTGATCTCGCGCAGGACCATCAGCACCAGCAGCAGCACGATCATCTTGCCGATGAACCCGCCGAGCGCGCCGGTCATCACCATCATCGGGTTGAGCGCGGCGGTCTTGCGCATCAGCCACCACGTGGCGATCGAGGACCCGAACGCGACCAGGCCGCCGATGAGCGCGGCCACCCCGCCGTTCGCGCCGTACAGCACGCTCGCCACCACGATGCCGACCACCGCGGTCGCGACCGCGGGCCACAGCGCGTAGCGCAGCATCGCGTCCGCGAGCTTGGTCACAGACTCCGCGTGGCTGCTCGGCTGGTCGGTGTCGATGCCCAGGTCGGCGGCCGTTTCGGTCGCTCCGGCAGCCTCTTCGACCTCGGGCGACCCGGCTGTGTCGTTGTTCTCGGTACTCACTGTGTTCTCGTTCATCGCGACCTGAGTCTAGGTACGACCGAGACGATCAACGCGATCAGGAGGCCGATGCCGATCCCCCACGCGACCGCGAACACGTCGAACAGGCTCAGCGCGACCGCGCCGAACGCCAGCACCGCGGCCCACAAGTAGATGAGCAGGACCGCGCGGCGCTGTGAGTGGCCGATCTCCAGCAACCGGTGGTGCAGGTGCATCTTGTCGGCGTGGAAGGGCGAAAGGCCCTTGCGGGTGCGCCGCACCACGGCCATCAGCAGGTCGAGCAGCGGCACGAACAGCACCGCGGCCACCACCAGCAGGGGCGAGAGCAGCGCGATCGTCTCCGCGCCGCTCGGGGATGCCACCTTACCCGACGCCGAGGTGCTCGCCGCGGCCAGCATGAGGCCGATCAGCATCGAGCCGGAGTCACCCATGAAGATCTTGGCCGGCTGGAAGTTGTGCGGCAGGAACCCCAGGCACGCGCCGGCGAGCGTCGCCGCGATCAGCGCGGGCGCGTAGTTGACGACGTCGCCGCCGGACTGGTCGAGCAGGTGGAGCGAGAACGCGCAGGTCGCGGACGCGGAGATGAGGCCGATGCCGGCCGCGAGCCCGTCGAGCCCGTCGACGAAGTTGATCGCGTTGATCATCGTCACGACGAGCAGCACGGTCAGGATCGCGCCCTGGTTCTGGTCGAGCACGAGCAGCGAGCCGCCCGCGCCCTCACCACCCCACGGCACCCAGAAGATGATCCACTGGAGCCCGAACAGCACGAGGATGCCGGCGCACGTCGTCTGCCCGGCGAGCTTGGTGAGCGAGTCGAGCTCGAACCGGTCGTCGAGCATGCCGATCAGCACGATGAGACCGCCGCCGATCAGCACGGCCGTCGGATCGAGCGTGTACTCGAACGCGCGGCGCAGCACCGGCAGCTGGTGCGCGAGGAACATGCCGCCGCACACGCCGAAGTACATGGCGAGGCCGCCGAGCCGAGGGATCGGCACCGTGTGCACGTCACGCTGCCTCGGGTGGGCGACCGCGCCCCACCGCAGCGCGAAGAGCCGGACCACGCCGGTGAACAGGAACGTCAGCACCGCGGCGGTCAGCCCCACCAGCAGGTACTCCCGGATCGGGAGTCCAGCCGGCTGGAAGTTCTGTGCCAGGTCCACGGGTCAGGTCCGGGGGTAGGCGGGGTGCGCGGCGGCGAGCCCGCCGGCGGCCTCGGCGACGGCGGCGTGCTCCGCGTCGCCGCCGTCGGTGCCCGGCTCGGCCCGCACGGCGCGACCGATCAGCCGCGCGATCTCGGCCATGTCCGGCTCGGTCATGCCCTGCGTGGTCACGCTCGGCGAGCCGATCCGGATGCCGGACGCGACCGAGGGCGGCGCCGGGTCGAAGGGGATGGCGTTCTTGTTGAGCGTGATCCGCGCGGCGTCGCAGCGGCGCTCGGCCTCGGCGCCGGTGACTCCCAGCGGCCGCACGTCGAGCAGGGCGAGGTGGGTGTCGGTGCCGCCCGACACGGCGCGCATGCCCTCGTTCTCGAGGCCCTTGGCGAGCGCGGCGGCGTTCGCGACCACCTGCGTCGCGTAGCCCTGGTACTCGATGGTGGCCGCCTCGCGCAGCGCGACCGCCTTGGCGGCGACCGCGTGCATCAGCGGCCCGCCCTGGCTGAACGGGAACACGGCCTTGTCGACGGCCTTGGCGTGCTCCGCGCGGCACAGGATCATGCCGCCGCGCGGGCCGCGCAGCACCTTGTGCGTGGTGAACGTGACGACGTCGGCGAAGGGCACCGGCGACGGGATGACCTTGCCGGCCACCAGCCCGACGAAGTGCGCCGCGTCGACCATCAGGATCGCGCCGACCTCGTCGGCGATCGACCGGAACGCCGAGAAGTCGATCAGCCGGGGGTAGGCGGTCGCGCCCGCGACGATCATCCGGGGCTGGTGCTCGATGGCCAGCTCGCGCACCTGGTCGTAGTCGATCAGCTCGGTGTCCGGGCGGACGCCGTAGGACACCGGCTGGAACCAGCGGCCGGAGAAGTTGACCTTCGAGCCGTGCGTGAGATGGCCGCCCTGCTTGAGGTCCATCGCGAGCACGACGTCGCCCGGCTGGCAGAACGCGGCGTAGGCGGCGAGGTTCGCGCTCGCGCCGGAGTGCGGCTGCAGGTTCGCGTGCTCCGCGCCGAACAGCTCCTCGGCGCGGGCGATGCCGATCTCCTCCGCGACGTCGACCTGCGCGCAGCCGCCGTAGTAGCGGCGGTTCGGATAGCCCTCGGCGTACTTGTTGGACAGCGTGGAGCCCAGCGCCGCCAGCACGGCTGGGCTCGTCAGGTTCTCGCTCGCGATCAGCTGCAGGCCGCCGCGGAGCCGGTCCAGCTCACCGAGGACCACATCGGCGATCTCGGGATCCGTGCTGGCCAGCGAATCGAAGTCCGGGCCCCAGAACGGCGTGTTCACCCCTGCTGCTTCTCTCCACTCGGCGTGGCGTTCGCTTTGCCGCGCCAGGCTACCGCGCCCGGGGTTACGGTTTCGTGGTGACCAAGCTGACGAAGGCCGACTACGAGGCCGAGCTGGCCGAACTCCACCTGGAACTGGTGAAGCTCCAGGACTGGGTGAAGGCCGAGGGACTGCGCGTCGCGGTGCTGTTCGAGGGGCGCGACGCGGCCGGCAAGGGCGGGGTCATCAAACGCATCACCGAGCCGCTGAACCCTCGGGTCTGCCGCGTCGCCGCGCTCGGCACGCCGACGTCGCGGGAGAAGTCGCAGTGGTACTTCCAGCGGTACGCCGCGCACCTGCCGGCCGCCGGCGAGATCGTGCTGTTCGACCGGTCCTGGTACAACCGCGCCGGCGTCGAGCACGTGATGGGCTTCTGCACCAAGGGCGAGTACCGGGAGTTCCTGCACTCGGCGCCGGAGTTCGAGCGGATGCTCATCCGGTCCGGGATCGTGCTGGTGAAGTACTGGTTCTCCGTGTCCGACGAGGAGCAGGAGAAGCGGTTCCAGGAACGCATGGAAGACCGCACCAAGCGGTGGAAGATCTCGCCGATGGACCTGGAGGCGCGGCGCCGCTGGTTCGACTACTCCAAGGCCAAGGACGTCATGTTCGCGCACACCGACGTCGCGGACTCGCCGTGGTGGGTGGTGGACGCGGACTCGAAGCGCAAGGCGCGGCTCAACTGCATCTCGCACCTGCTGTCGCAGGTCCCGTACGAGGACGTCGAGCCGGCGGTGTTGGAGCTGCCGCCCCGCGGCCCCGCAGACCCGAAGTACAAGCGCCCGCCGAAGAACTCGATGCGCTACGTCCCGGCGCGCTTCTGAGGGGTTCACGGGCGGGAGTTGGCCACCATCGCGTCGTAGATCGGTTTCATGCGGGACCACTGCGCGTCCGGGCCGGAGGCGAAGACGAAGTACTCGGTGTCCGCCACGAGCCAGTACAGGGCGTGGACGCGCTGGGTGCCGTGGCCGTCGTCGTGCAGGAACTCCCACTCCACCGCCGGGTGGCCGCCGTACCTGGCGCTGTTCAGGTCGACGCGGCGGTAGTTCGTGGTGCGGGCGGCGAACCGGTCCTCGTAGGCGACGTGCACGCCGACGAGGTCCGTCGAGGTCGTCTTGGCGCCGCCGTAGCCGACGATCCGGCCCGCGTCCGACGGGTCGATGGCACGCATGGCGCCGGGACCACCCGCGGTGACCGCCTGCCAACCCGAGGGGATCACCGTCCGGAGCTCGATCGGCCCGTCGACGACCTGGAACCCGGCCGGCGCCGGGCTCGGCACGACCTCGGCGGGCCCCTGGAGCGTGTCGTCCGCGATGTAGGTGGTGGGGTTGCCGGCGCCGGTGGCGCTGGTCTTGGGCACGGCGAGCAGCGCGATGCCCACCGCGACACTCACCACCAGATAGGCGGCGGCGAATGTCAGTGCGAGCCACCGCGAGCTGAGCGACCGGACGCTCGCCACCAGATTCACCTCGACAACCCCCGACTCGGGTCTACTGAGAGTAACGTGCCCGCGGAGGTGATCCAATGCTTCGAGCGTGGCAGGACGTGATCGTCAAATGGCAACTGGTGCCGGACGACCAACCTGTCGACCTGCCGGAAGCGCTGCGGCACGCGGATCGTGCCCGGTCGGCGCTGGTCGCCGGCCGTCTGGACGCCGCGCTCGCGGAGTTCGAGGCGGCGGCGAGCCTGCGTGACCATCCACTCGATCGGGTGGGCATCGGCGATGTGTACCTCGCGCGTGGCGGATGGAAGTCCGCGGCCGAGCAGTACCGGTCGGCGCTGCCAGCCGGCGGGCTCGGCGCGCTGCTCGCGCAGCTCGGGCTCGCGCAGGTAAAGGTCGGCGAGGGGCAGGCGGCCGGTGCGGTCGCGGACCTCGAGCTGCTGGTCGCCGACCGGCCGGCCGACCCGACGCTGCGGTACTACCTCGCGAGCGCCTGGTTCTCGGCCGCCGAGCAGTGCCGCGCCCGCACCGCGGAGGACGTCCTGGTGATCACGAGCGAGCAGCAGCTGCGCATCTGCGAGGACGCCGGCAACCGCATCCAGGCGCTCGCCACGGGCGACGATGAACTGGAGCGCGGCGCCGACCAGCTGCTCATCGAGGTCGCCGCCGGCCGCCGCTGGACGTGGTCGCCGGAGGGCATCGCGGTGAGCCTCGCCGTGCTGACCGTCGCGCTGGGACTGATCACGGTCGTCGCGGGCGGGCTGCTGGACAACGTCGTGCTGGTGTTCGTCGGCGCGGTCGTCGGCGGGGCGCTGCTGTACACGATCGTGCACCGCTTCCGCCGCCAGACGTGGCGCCGCCGTGCCGACGAGATGGCCCCGCACATCGCGAAACCGGGTGTGTAGTTACTGTTTCGCACTGTGAGTGTGGTGTATGACTGCGCGCGGGAGCAGGACCGGAGCGACGGCCTCGCGGCTGCCGCCAGTGCGGTGCGGGCCGGGCGGCTCGTGGTGGTGCCGACCGACACGGTCTACGGCATCGGCGCGGACGCGTTCTCGGCGACCGCCGTCCGGGCGCTGCTCACCGCCAAGGACCGCGGCCCGGACATGCCGGTCGGCGTGCTCGTCGGGTCCTGGTCGACGATCGACGGGCTGGTGCTGTCGGTACCGAGGTCCGCGCGGCTGCTCATCGAGGCGTTCTGGCCCGGTGACGTGTCGATCGTGCTGCCGCACGCGCCGTCGCTGTCCTGGGACCTCGGCCGCAGCAACGGCACGGTGATGCTGCGCATGCCGCTGCACCCGGTCGCGATCGAGCTGCTGCGGGAGGTCGGCCCGATGGCCGTGTCCAGCGCCAACCGCTCCGGCCGCCTGCCGGCCACGACGGCCGACGAGGCACGTGAGCAGCTCGGCGAGTCGGTCGCGGTCTACCTCGACGGCGGCCCGTCCGGCGAGCCGGTGCCGTCGACGATCGTGGACCTGACCGGCGACGAGCCGGTCGTGCTGCGCGAGGGCGCGGTGTCGCTGGCCGCGATCTCCGAAGCGGTCGGCGAAGAGGTCCGCACCCGCTGAGACAGCAGCGCGAAACGCCGGCACACCCTGTCCGAAACGGCGACTCGCCCTGTCTGAAACGGGGACTCGCGGGTTAGGTGCGGTGGGCTGTCGCGTACCTTGGTCGGCCGGTGAGGTCGTTGTGGTCCGCCACGTCCGTCAGCACCCGGCGGGACCGCAGCAGGTCCGGCACCGACTCAGCGTGCGTGTCGTCGTGCTCGATGGCGACCGCGCCGCCGGAACGCAGCAGCCGCGCCGCCAGGTGCACCACGTGCTTGATCACCTGCAGGCCGTCGGAGCCGGCGAACACCGCCTTGAACGGGTCGTGCTCCCCCACCTCCGGCGGGACCTCGGTGCCGACCGGCACGTACGGCGGGTTGCACAGCACCAGGTCGACCTGGTCGTCCATGTCAACGAGCAGGCTCACATCGGTCACGTCGCCGGCGTGCAGCCGCACCGGTGTCTCGCCGAACGACGCGCGTGCCGACGCGTTGCGACGCGCCCACGCCAGCGCGGTCGAGTCCAGCTCCACGCCGTGCACGGCGGCGTCCGGACGGGCCGCGGCGACCGCCAGCGCCAGCGCTCCCGACCCGGTGCACAGGTCGACGACCACCGGGTTCGGCACGTTCGCGAGGAACTCGAGGCCCCACACCAGCATCAGCTCGGTCTCCGGCCTGGGGGTGAACACGCCGGGGCCGACCTCGACGGTCACGTCGCCCAGTGCGGCCCAGCCGAGCAGGTGCTGCAGGGGAACCCGCTTCGCCCGCCGGTTCACCAGCTGGCCGATCGCGTCGATCACCTGGTGGTCGACCAGCGGCACGAGCATCAGCTTGCCGCGCTCGACCCCCAGCACGTGCGACGCGATCAGCTCGGCGTCCACGCGCGGGGACGCCACGCCGGCGCCGGCGAGGATGCGTTCCGCCTCGATGATGGCGAGCCGCAGCGGCTGTCGGGTCACGCGGTCACCTTCGCACAGGTTCAAGCAGGTCAGGGGGATTCGTGCGCGGCGAGCCGCTCGTCGCGGTCGGCCGTGGCCAACGCGTCGAGCACGCCGTCCAGTTCCCCGTTCAGCACGTGGTCGAGGTTGTACGCCTTGTAGTTGACCCGGTGGTCGGAGATCCGGTTCTCCGGGAAGTTGTACGTGCGCACCCGCTCGGACCGGTCGACCGTCCGCACCTGGCTGGCCCGCGCGGCGGACGCCTGCTTGGCGGCCTCCTCCTCCGCGGCGGCGGCGAGCCGGGCCTTCAGCACCTGCATCGCGCGGGTCTTGTTCTGCAACTGACTGCGCTCGTTCTGGCAGGACACCACGATGCCGGTCGGCAGGTGCGTGATGCGCACGGCCGAGTCGGTGGTGTTGACGCTCTGCCCGCCCTTGCCGGACGAGCGGAACACGTCGATCCGCAGGTCCTTCTCCGGGATCTCGACGTCCTCGACCGCGTCCTGGACGTCCGGGTACACGAGCACGCCGGCCGCCGAGGTGTGGATGCGGCCCTGCGACTCGGTGGCGGGCACCCGCTGCACGCGGTGCACGCCACCTTCGAACTTCAGCCGCGACCACACGCCGTCGGCCGTCGGCGCCTTCGACTTGATGGTGACAGTCGCGTCCTTGTAGCCGCCCAGCTCGGTCTCGGTGCCGTCGAGCACCTCGGTCTGCCAGCCGTGGCGCTCCGCGTAGCGCAGGTACATCCGCAGCAGGTCGCCGGCGAACAGCGCGGACTCGTCGCCGCCCTCCCCCGACTTGATCTCCAGGATCAGGTCGGAGCCGTCGTGCGGGTCGCGCGGCAGCAGCAGCTCGGTGAGCTTGGTCTCGAGCTCCGGGACCTTCTCGGCCAGCTCCGCGGCCTCCGCGGCGAATGCCGCGTCCTCCGCCAGCTCGGTGGCCGCGGCGAGGTCGTCGCGGGCGGTCTCCAGCTCACGCAGCGTCCGGACGATCGGGGTCAGCTCGGCGTAGCGGCGGCCCAGCTTGCGGGCCTTCGTCTGGTCTCCGTGCACGGCCGGGTCGGCCAGCGCCTTCTCCAGTTCGTCGTACTCCTTCAGCAGCTCACCGAGCGATGACGCGTCCATGGGGCCCTCCCTTCGTCCGAACACGAAAACGGCGCCCACCCAAGGCTGGGTGGGCGCCGCGTACGAAGCTACTTGGCCTTCTTCTCCCGCTTGCCGTAGCGGGCCTCGAAGCGCGCGACGCGACCGCCGGTGTCGAGGATCTTCTGCTTGCCCGTGTAGAACGGGTGGCAGTTCGAGCAGACTTCCACGTGGATGCTGCCCGACTTCTTGGTGCTGTGGGTGGTGAACGTGTTGCCACACCCGCAGACGACCTCGGTCACGACGTAGTCGGGGTGAATTCCAGTCCTCACAGATCTTGCCCTTTCTCAGTGGCCGCCGGGTCCCCGAAGTGGTCTTGGGGTGAACCGGAGCCGGACTCGACCTAACAGTTTGCCAGATGGCCTGGCGAACCCTTCAACATGCCCCGATCAGGGGATATTCCGTGCCGCGCGACCGATCGGGCGAGCAACCGCTCACCGCGTCCGAACGGCCTCCCGTCGACGGAAATCCCGTTCCCACCGATCAGGTGACGCGCGTTCCAGAGCTGCCGCGCACACTCGATCGCGTGCTGACCCTGGTTGGTCGGCCACTGCCTCTCCGCGCGTGGCTGGCCGTCCCGATGCTGTTCGCGGCCGCCGTGCTCGGGCTGACCGCGGCCTTCGGCGTGCTGCTCGACGCGGACTGGCAGGCGACCCTGTCCTCAGCCCTGTTCGGCTCGGCCGCCGCGGTGACCGCGCTGATCGGCGTCGGTCCCGACTGGCCGCGCTGCCGGCAGCTGTGCGTCCGCCTCGGCTACCCGGCCGCCGTGTTCACGGCAGGGCTGCTGGTTGGCGGCGTCACCGTGCCGGACCAGGTGGCGATCCTGGTCGGCCTGCCGGCACTGGGCACCCTCGGGTACCTGTGCCGGCAGGAACGCCAGACCGACTCAGTCGTCGTTGACTGAGGGGGTGTTCTTCGCCACCTGCATCAGGAACTCGATGTTGGTGCGGGTCTTGCGGAGCTGGGTCAGCAGCAGGTCGATGGCCTGCTGGTTGTCCAGCGCGTGCAGCACGCGGCGCAGCTTGACGGTGACCGCCAGCTCGTCCGGCGGGAGGAGCAGCTCCTCCTTGCGAGTGCCGGACGCGTCGACGTTGACCGCCGGGAACGTGCGCTTGTCGGCGATCTTGCGATCGAGGATGAGCTCGGCGTTACCCGTGCCCTTGAACTCCTCGAAGATCACCGTGTCACCCGCGGACCCGGTCTCCACCAGCGACGTGGCGAAGATGGTCAGCGAGCCGCCGTCCTCGATGTTGCGTGCCGCGCCGAGGAACCGCTTCGGCGGGTACAGCGCGGTCGAGTCGACACCACCGGACAGGATCCGGCCGGACGCCGGGGCCGCCAGGTTGTAGGCACGGCCGAGGCGGGTGATCGAGTCGAGCAGCACGACCACGTCGTGGCCCATCTCGACCAGGCGCTTCGCACGCTCGATCGACAGCTCGGCGACCGTGGTGTGGTCGCCCGGCGGGCGGTCGAAGGTGGAGGCGATGACCTCACCCTTCACCGACCGCTGCATGTCGGTGACCTCTTCCGGCCGCTCGTCCACGAGCACGACCATCAGGTAGCACTCGGGGTTGTTCGTGGTGATCGCGTTGGCGATCGCCTGCAGCACGGACGTCTTGCCGGCCTTCGGCGGCGACACGATCAGCGCGCGCTGCCCCTTGCCGACCGGCATCACCAGGTCGATGACGCGGGTGGTGAGGATGTGCGACTCGGTCTCGAGACGCAGTCGCTCGTTCGGGTACAGCGGCGTCAGCTTCGTGAACTCGGGCCGGTTCTTGGCCTGCTCCGGGTCCAGTCCGTTGATCGTCTCGACCCGCACGAGCGGGTTGAACTTCTGCCGCGCCTGCTCACCCTCGCGCGGCTGGCGCACCATGCCGGTGATCGCGTCGCCGCGGCGCAGACCGTACCTGCGCACGATCGACAGCGAGACGTACACGTCGTTCGGGCCGGCGAGGTAGCCGGAGGTGCGCACGAAGGCGTAGTTCTCGAGCACGTCGAGCACGCCGGCGACGGGCAGGAGCACGTCGTCCTCGCGGACCTCCGTGTCCGGGCTCTCGACTCGGCCGCCACCACTACCGCTGCCGCTGCCACTGCCGCCCCTGCGGCGCCGGTCGCGGAAGCGGCGACCCCGGCGACGACCACCGTCATCGTCATCGTCGTCGTCCGGACCGTTGTCGCGGTCGTTGTCGCGGCCCGTGTTGCGGCCCGCGTTGCGGTCGTTCCGGTCGCTGCCGCCCCGGTCGTTGCGCTCGTTGCGGTCGTTGTTGCGCCCGCCCCGCTCGTTCCGATCGTTGCGGTCACCGCGCTCGTTGCGGTCGCGGCCGCCACGCTCGTTGTTCCGGCCGCCCTGCTGGCGGTCGTCACGCCGGTCCTCGCGCTTGTCCTCGGTGCGCTGGTCGCCGCGGTTGTCCGCCCGGTTGTCGGCGCGGTTCTCCTCGCGCTTCTCGCCCTGGTCGGGGCTGCCGGCGGCACGGCTCGAGCCACGGCGGCGGCGGTTGCCGTCGCGGCGGCCGCCGTCCTCGCCGTCACCCTGCTCGGTGACCGTCTCGGCCTTGGGCTCCTGCGCGGACTCGGCCTTGGGCTCGGCAGGGGCCTCGGCCGTGGCCGGCGCCTGCTGCTTCGGCTCGGCACGCGTCGACTTCGAAGCCTTCGGCGCGTCGTCGATGCCGAGCGGCAAGGTCGCAGAACCAGACTCCGAGCCCGCCGAGGACTTCGCGGAGCCGCCGGACTGGCGCTCCTTGATGGCCGCGATGAGGTCGCCCTTGCGCATGCCGGCAGTGCCGGTGATGCCTAGCTCGCCGGCGAGCCCCCGTAGCTCGGCCAGCACCATGCCGGTCAGCCCGGCGCGACGCTTCGTACCCCCGTTTGCGCTGGTGCGCTGTGTTGTGTCGGTCGCGGCGGCGCCTGACTCCGCACCTTCGACCGTGCCATTGGCAGATTGACTGCCCAGCAGATCAGTGTTGCTCACTCATGTCCCTTCTGACCAGGTCCCCGCCTCCTGAGGTGGACCCGTGAACCAGCGGACCGCCGTCCGTAAAAAAACGAGACGGCGTCTCTCCGGCAGGTCAACCTTCGTCCCGACAGTGGCTACCTGGCTTGTGCCATGCGGGCGACGTGGTCGCCAGCGCGAAGCTATCGGTCACCACGGCTTTCGGTATCCGTCAACGCCAACTCCGACCCTTTAAAGGAGGAGCCGCCGATTGAACGGAAGATGCGACCCGGAAAGAATCCCGGGAACGACACCGGGCGCCCGTACGCGCGGTGACTGAACGCCCCTGAGGGTAGACGTACACCGAACCGGGTGCAACAACCGGGTCTTCCGGCGTGGCTTACTCACACAACACGCACTACCTGCTGTTTGTTCCGTTCGGCCCATTCGGCTGGACCGTGACGCCCACCCGGTCGACCGGCAGCGCGTGCACCGCGAAGCCATCGGTGTTGATCCCGGAGGGCAACCGGCCGGCGTCCGGCACCGCGAACACCGTCGGCCCCGCGCCGGAAACCGTTGCGGCGACGCCATTCTCACGAAGTTCACGCACCATTCGCATCGTCTCCGGCCACGCGCTCTCGCGGTAGTCCTGGTGCAGCCGGTCCTCGGTCGCGGGCAGCAGCAGGTCCGGGCGCGCCGTGAACGCCTGCACGGCCAGCGCGCACCGGCCGGCCGCGAACGCGGCGTCGGTGTGCGGCACCCGCTCCGGGAGGAGCCCGCGAGTGACGGACGTCGCGCTGCGGGTCTGCGGAACGAGCACCACCGGGCGGAGCGCCGCGTGCGGCTCGAGCCGCAGCGCGCGGTACCGCGACCCCTCGGACCAGGCGAGGACCAGCCCGCCGTAGAGGCTGGCGCCCGCGTTGTCGGCGTGCCCCTCGAACTCGGCGGCGACCTGGAGCGCGCCGTCGTCCGGGGTCTTGCCGGCGAGCCCGTACGCCGCGGCGACACCCGCGACGATCGCGGCCGCCGACGAACCGAGCCCCCTGGACTGGGGAATCGCGTTCCGGCACCGCAGGGCCACCCCCGGCAGCGACAGACCGAGCGCGGCACAGGTCGCGCGGAGCGCCCGGACGACCAGGTGCGACTCGTCGGTCGGCACCTGGCCCGCACCCTCGCCGGTCACCTCGACCAGGACGCCGCCGCTGGTCACGGCCACGTCGACCTCGTCGTAGAGGCCCAACGCCAAGCCGAGCGCGTCGAAGCCGGGCCCGAGGTTCGCGGTGGACGCGGGCACCCGAACCAGAAGTGAGACTGTCACGACAGGTCGAGCGCCGCCGCCACCGCGTGCGGCTCCACCGGGATCGGCTCCACCGGCGCCATCTCGGCGAGCACGGTGTCCGGGTCCTTGAGGCCGTGGCCGGTGACCGTGCACACCACGAGCGAGCCGGCCGGCATGCGGCCGTCGGCGGCCGTGGCCAGCAGCCCGGCGACGCCGGTCGCGGACGCCGGCTCGACGAACACGCCCTCCTTGCGCGCGAGCAGGTGATACGCGGCCAGGATCTTCTCGTCGGTGACCGCGTCGATGAGCCCGTCGGACTCGTCGCGGGCGGCGATCGCGCCGGTCCAGGACGCCGGGTTGCCCACCCGGATCGCGGTGGCGATGGTGTCCGGGTCGCGAACCGGCCGGCCGTGCACGAGCGGCGCGGCGCCCGCGGCCTGGAAGCCGAACATCCTGGGCACCGCGGGCACGACACCGTCCCGCGCGTACGCCCGGTAGCCGCTCCAGTACGCGGTGATGTTGCCGGCGTTGCCGACCGGCAGGCAGTGGATGTCCGGGGCGCGGCCGAGGGTGTCGCAGATCTCCCACGCGGCCGACTGCTGCCCGATCAGCCGGACCGGGTTGACCGAGTTGACCAGCTCGATCGGGTACTCGATCGCGGTCTTGCGGGCCAGTTCGAGGCAGTCGTCGAAGTTGCCGTCGACCTGGAGGATGCGGGCGCCGTAGACGACCGCCTGCGCGAGCTTGCCCTTGGCGATCTTGCCGCGCGGCACCAGGACCGCGCAGCCCAGGCCCGCGCGGGCGGCGTACGCGGCGGCCGACGCGGACGTGTTGCCGGTGGACGCGCAGATCACGCCCGCGACGCCGGAGGCGAGCGCGTAGGTCATCGCGACGGTCATGCCGCGGTCCTTGAACGACCCGGTCGGGTTCGCGCCCTCGACCTTGAGGAACACCCGGCAGCCGGACAGCTCCGACAGGTGCGGCGCCTCCAGCAGCGGCGTGCCGCCCTCCTGCAGCGTCACGACCCGCGCGTCGGGCGGCAGCTCGATCCGGTCCGCGTACGCCTGGATGACGCCCGGCCACTCCGGTCGGATCCCAAGACTTGCTTGCGGCGACATGGTTACTCTCCTTCGACCCGCATCACGCTGACGACCTCGCGCACCGCGGGCAGCCCGGCCACTTTGTCCACAGTGGACCGAAGGGCCTCGTCCGGCGCCGAGTGCGTGACGATCACCAGGCTCGCGTCGGTGCTGCGGCCCTGTTGCCGGACCGCGGCGATGCTCACGTCGTGCTCCGCGAACACCGAGGCGACCGAGGACAGCACGCCCGCGCGGTCGGCCACGTCAAGACTGACGTGGTACCTCGTGTCCACCTGGGAGATCGGCCGCACGGGCAGCGCCGCGTAGGACGACTCCCCCGGCCCGTGCCCGCCGACCACCCGGTTGCGTGCCACGGCGACGAGGTCGCCGAGCACCGCGCTCGCGGTCGGCGCGCCACCCGCGCCCTGGCCGTAGAACATCAGCGAGCCCGCGGCCGCCGCCTCGACGAACACCGCGTTGAACGCGCCGTTGACACCCGCGAGCGGGTGCGTGCGCGGAATCATCGCCGGGTGCACGCGGACCGCGACGGACTCGATGCCGTCCGGGGTCCGCGCCGCGTCGATGCGCTCGCAGATGGCGAGCAGTTTTATGGTCCTGCCAAGGGTTTTCGCCGCGGCGATGTCGGCAGGAGTCACCGCGGTGATGCCCTCGCGGTACACGTCGCCGGCGGTCACCCTGGTGTGGAAGGCGATCGAGGCGAGGATCGCGGCCTTCGACGCGGCGTCGTAACCGTCCACATCGGCCGTCGGGTCCGCCTCCGCGTAGCCGAGCCGGGACGCCTCGTCGAGCGTCTCCGCGTAGCCGGCGCCCGTGGCATCCATGGCGGACAGGATGAAGTTGGTGGTGCCGTTGACGATCCCCATCACGCGGGTGATCCGGTCCCCGGCGAGCGACTCGCGCAGCGGGCGCACCAGCGGGATGGCGCCGGCGACCGCGGCCTCGAAGTACAGGTCCGCACCGGACGACTGGGCCGCGGCGAACAGCTCCTCAGCGTGCTCGGCGAGCAGCGCCTTGTTCGCGGAGACGACCGACTTCCCGTTGCGCAGCGCGGAGAGCAGGAGTGTGCGGGCCGGCTCGATGCCGCCGATCACCTCGACCACGACGTCCACATCGGACGCGACGAGCGTCTCCGCGTCGGTGGTCAGCAGCTCGGCGGGAATCCCCGGGTGCCGGTTGGGCCGCCGCACCGCGATGCCCGCCAGCTCGACCGGGGCGCCGATGCGGGCGGTGAGGTCGCCTGCCTGCTCGGTGAGCAGCCGCATCACCTGCGCGCCAACGGTGCCGCAGCCGAGCATGGCCATCCGGATGGGTTTTCGAGAGTTCACGGGACCTCCAGGCGCAGCATGTCGTCCACGGTCTCGCGGCGAAGGAGCAGCCGCGCCGCGCCGTCGCGGACCGCGACCACGGCCGGGCGCACCAACCTGTTGTAGCTGCTGGCCATCGAGTAGCAGTAGGCCCCCGTCGCGGCGACCGCGATGAGGTCGCCCGGCGCGAGGTTCTCCGGCAGCCAGCAGTCCCGCACGACGACGTCGCCGGACTCGCAGTGCTTGCCGACCACGCGGGACAGTGTCGCCGCCGTGCCGCGCTCTCCCTCGTCGCTCGCCCGCGACACGAGCCGGCAGTCGTACTGCGCGTCGTACAGCGCGGTGCGGATGTTGTCGCTCATCCCGCCGTCCACGCTGATGTACCGCCGCGCCGTCCCGTGGCCGAGCTCGACCTCCTTGGTGGTGCCGACCTCGTACAGCGTGACGGTGCCCGGCCCGACGATCGCGCGGCCGGGCTCGACCGCGATCCTCGGCATCTCGAGGCCCTCCTGCTCGCACTCCTTCGACACGATGGTGCGCAGCTGCTCCGCGAGCCACGCGGGCGGCGGCGGGTCGTCCTCCGCGGTGTAGGCGATGCCGAGGCCACCACCGAGGTCCACGACGGTGACCGAGGCGAGCGCCTCGGCGCCGTGTTCCTTGTGCAGCTCGGCGAACAGGCCGATCACGCGGTGCGCGGACAGCTCGAACGCGTTGGCGTCGAAGATCTGTGAGCCGATGTGGCTGTGCAGGCCGGTCAGCCGCAGGCTCGGCGCGCGCAGCACCCGCCGCACCGCCTCCGCCGCGTCGCCGCCGGCCAGCGAGAAGCCGAACTTCTGGTCCTCGTGCGCGGTCGCGATGTACTCGTGGGTGTGGGCCTCGACGCCGACCGTCACGCGCACCAGAACCTGTTGCACGACACCGCGGTCGCGGGCGATCCGGTCCAGCCGCGCGATCTCGAAGAACGAGTCGAGCACCACCGCGCCGACGCCCGCCTCGACCGCCGCGGTCAGCTCGTCGACCGACTTGTTGTTGCCGTGCAACGTGATCCGCTCCGGCGGGAACTCCGCGCGCAACGCGATCGCGAGCTCGCCGCCACTGCACACGTCGATCGAGAGGCCCTCCTCGGCCACCCATCTCGCGATCTGCACGGACAGGAACGCCTTGGCCGCGTAATGCACGAGCGCCGGGTCGCCGAACGCCCGCGCGTGCTCGGCGCAACGGGACCGGAAGTCGGCCTCGTCCACCACGAACAGTGGCGTGCCGAACTCCTGCGCCAGGTCGCGGACGTCGACGCCGGCGAGCCGCACGACGCCGTCGGAGCCGCGGGACGCGTTGCGCGGCCACACTTCCGGCAGCAGGTGATCGAGCTCGCCGCTCGTGGCCGGCCGGGCCGTCGCGGTGTTGCTCGACATCTGTACGTCGGCGTGCCGGGGTCCGGCGGGATGCGCCCTCACGGTCCCGCCTCCCCGGAATTTTTACGTTTGGTCACCTTGGTCACAACCGATCGGTTCGGCACGTACTTGTAGCTGGTTCGCGTCCCGTTCCCCTTGGGTGACGGCTGGCTACCGAGCGACTTCACATGCACCCACACGGGTCTACATCCGTTCTGGCGCGGCTACGCCGAGCAGGCCGAGGCCGTTGGCCAGCAGTTGCCGCACGGCGGCGCACAGCGCGAGCCGCGCGGTGGTCAGCGGGGTGGCCTCCTCGTCGCCCTGCGGCAGGACGCGGCAGGCGTCGTAGAACTTGTGGTACGCGCTCGCCAGCTCCTCGAGGTAGCGCGCGACCCGGTGCGGCTCCCGCAGGTCGGTGGCCGTGCGCAGCAGCTTCGGGTAGTCGCCGATCGTGCGGATCAGGTCGCCCTCGCGCGGGTGGATGAGCAGCCCGAGGTCCAGCTCGGTGTCCGCGGTCGGCACGGTGAGGCCCAGCTCGGCGGCGTTGCGGGTGAGCGAGGACAGCCGGGCGTGCGCGTACTGCACGTAGAACACCGGGTTGTCGTTGGTGCGCCTGCTCCACAGGTCCAGGTCGATGTCGATCGTCGCGTCGGTGGAGGACCGGACGAGCGCGTAGCGGGCCGCGTCCACGCCGACCGCGTCCACCAGGTCGTTCATCGTGACGATCGTGCCGGCGCGCTTGCTCATCCGCAGCGGCTTGCCGTCGCTGACCAGGTTCACCATCTGCCCGATGAGGACCTCGACGGTGTCCGGGTCGTCGTCCAGGGCCGCGGCGGCGGCCTTGAGCCGGGCGATGTAGCCGTGGTGGTCCGCGCCGAGCATGTAGATGCACAGGTCGAACCCGCGCAGCCGCTTGTCACGGAAGTAGGCGATGTCGCCCGCGATGTAGGCCGGGTTGCCGTCGCTCTTGATGACGACCCGGTCCTTGTCGTCGCCGTACTCGGTGGTGCGCAGCCACCACGCGTTGTCGGCGAAGTAGATGTGGTCGTGCTTCTTCAGCTGCTCGACGAGCTCACCGACCGCGCCGGACTCGTGCAGCGAGTCCTCGTGGAAGAACACGTCGAAGTCGGTGCGGAAGTTGTGCAGGTCCCGCTTGATCTCGTCGAACATGAGGTTGACGCCGATCTTGCGGAACACCTCGGCGCACTCGTCGGCCGGCAGCGACAGCGCGCTCGGCTCCCTGCGCAGCACCTCGGCCGCCACGTCGGACAGGTACGTGCCCGCGTAGCCGTCCTCCGGCGGCGGCTCGCCCTTCGCCGACGCGATCAGCGACCGGACGAACCGGTCGATCTGCGTTCCGGCGTCGTTGAAGTAGTACTCCCGCGTGACGGTGCCGCCCTGCGCCGACAGCAGCCGGCCGAGCGCGTCGCCCGCCGCGGCCCACCGGGTGCCGCCGAGGTGCAGCGGCCCGGTCGGGTTCGCGGAAACGAACTCCAGGTTGATCTTGCGGCCGGCCATCAGGTCGCCGTGGCCGTAGGCCTCGCCCGCCGCGAGCACCTGCCGGACGATGTCGCCCTGCGCCGCCGCGGCGATCCGCAGGTTGATGAAGCCGGGGCCCGCGACGTCCGCCTCGGCGATGCCCTCCTGGCCGGTGAGGCCCTCGACCAGCCAGCCGGCGAGCTCGCGCGGCACCACCCCGAGCTTCTTGGCCACCTGCAGCGCGAGGTTGGTCGCGTAGTCGCCGTGCTCCGGGTTGCGCGGTCGCTCGATGGTGACCGCCGGCGGGAGGGCGGTGTGGTCGAGATCTCGGCTGGTCAGCACGTCGACTGCGACGGAGCGGACCAGGTCGGCAAGTGCGGCGGGAGTCACCCCGGGAAGTCTAGGTAGCGGGTGTGTGCCCGTAAGAGTCGCCTCGGCCATACGATGATGCTGACTTCTCGAGGAGGCGGGTCGCCATCGAATTCCGGGCCGGCAGAGTCACTGCCTTCCTGTTGTCCCTCTTGTCCCTCGCCGTCCTCGCCGGGTGCTCGACCACGGTCGGCGGCTCACCGAGCGCGGCCGGCCGGGGCACCGGGTCGTCGTCCGAGGAGCCGGGCGGGTCGGGCTCCGGTGACTCCGACTTCGCGCCGAGCGAGGACAACGAGGATCCCGCCAAGGCCATCGACGGCGTGGTCGTCACCGAGTACGACGCGGTGCACGCGCAGCCGGGCCACCGGGTCGCCTACACCAAGGCGCCGCCCGACGGCGGCCGGCACGACCAGGTGTGGGCCAACTGCAGCGGCACGGTCTACCGGGTCGCGGTCCGCAACGAGCACATGGTGCACGCGCTGGAGCACGGCGCGGTGTGGCTCGCGTACAACCCCGACGACCTGGCCGGCGACGACGTCGCGGCGCTGGCCGACCGGGTCGACGGGGTGCCGTACCTGATGCTCTCGCCCTACCCCGGCCTGGACGCGCCGATCTCGCTGCAGGCGTGGGGACACCAGCTCACGCTGTCCGACCCCGCCGACCCGCGCGTCGACCAGTTCATCACCGCGCTGCGGGAGAACCAGTACACGGCGCCGGAGCCGGGCGCGCGCTGCGACACCGAGGGGACCGGGTTCGACGTGGCGAACCCGCCGCCGTTCGACCCGACCCCACCCGGACCGGACGCGGAGCCGGTCAACGGCCCGTGACCACCTCGGTTGACACCCACCTGACACGGGGTCCCTACACTGGTCGGTCGGAGACTCCCTGTAGTTGCGCAGTAGTGAGACGAGGACCGACACCGGCATGGCGAGCGGAACGAAGAGCAAGGGCTCGAGCAAGCCCAAGGGCAAGGCCAACAGCGCGAACAAGGCGCGGCGCTCGATCGTCGGCACCGCTCGCAAGCCCAAGCCGTGGGGCATGATCATCGGGCTGATCGCGGTCGTCGCGCTGGCCGCCGGCGTATTCACGTACGCGTTCATGCAGATCGCGGACAAGGAGCAGTGGGTCGTCTCCGCGGACAACCAGGACCCGTCGACGAACATCAGCGGTGTGGTCCGCAAGGCCTACAAGGCCAGCCAGCACGTCTCCGCGGAGCAGCGCGTGGCCTACGACCAGTCGCCGCCGTTCGGCGGACCGCACGACAACGCGTGGGCGGAGTGCAACGGCACCGTCTACCCGACCGCGGTGCGGACCGAGAACATGGTGCACGCGCTCGAGCACGGCGCGGTGTGGGTCGCCTACAACCCGGACAAGATCAAGGGTGCGGCGCTCGATAAGCTGAAGGCCAAGGTCGAGGGCCAGCCGTACATGCTGATGTCGCCCTACCCCGGGCTCGACAAGCCGATCGCGCTGTCGTCGTGGGGCCACCAGCTCAAGCTGACGAAGGCCGACGACCCGCGCATCCAGCAGTTCATCGACTCGCTGCGGGAGAACCAGTATCAGAACCCCGAGCCGGGCGGCCGCTGTGACGCCCAGGGCACCGGGTTCGACCCGACCAACCCGCCGCCGTTCGTCGCCGAGAAGCCCGGCCCGGACGCGGTGACCATGGACGGCAAGGGCGCGACCGACGGCAGCACCCAGGAGCAGGGCGGGGTGCCCGACCCGAACGCCACCGTGCCGCCGGCGACCGGGGGCGCCACCCCGCCGCCCAGTCAGTGACGTCTGGGACGACGCCGGAGTCCTCCCGCGGCTCCGGCCGCACGCTGGTGCTGATCGCGGCACTGGTCGCCGTCCTGCTCGTCGGGGCGGCGGGCGGCATGCTGATCACGCTGGCCAAGGGCGGCGGGACCGACGTGGCGCCGAGCGCCGACTCGGTCGACGTCGGGTTCGCCCAGGACATGCGAGTGCACCACCTGCAGGCCGTCACGATGGCCGGCATCGAACGGGACCGCACGTCGGACCCGATCCTGCGCGGGCTGGCGTTCGACATCGAGTCGACGCAGCTGTCGCAGGCGAGTGAGATGGCCGGCTGGCTGACCGTGTGGGTGCAGCCGGACCTGCCGAACGTCGGTGCTGGTTACATGAAGTGGATGAGCGAGGGCGGCTCCCACTCGCACAGCGACGGCAACGGCGGCGAGACCACCGGCACCGTCACCCGCATGCCGGGCATGGCGACGACCGACGAGATCAACAAGCTGCGCACGCTCACCGGCAAGGAGCTGGACGTGCTGTTCCTCCAGCTGATGCTCCGCCATCACGAGGGCGGCCTGGAGATGGCCCAGTACGGCGCCGCGCACGCGAGCACGGGCTACGTGCGCAACCTGGCGGAGAAGATCGTGGCGAGCCAGGAGAACGAGTCGAAGCAGATGCGCACGTTCCTCGCACAGCGCGGCGCGCAGCCGCTGCCGACCCAATAGCCGCCAACCCGCTACCAGTGCAGCTCGCGGCACGACGCCGCGGACGTGCCGGACTCGACCTGCAGCGTCGCGTGTTCCAGCTGGTAGTCGGCGGCCAGCAGGGCCCGTGCCGCAGCCAGGATCGCGGACTGGTCGCAGTTCGGGCCGACGGTCAGGTGCGCGGACGCCACCTCCATGCCCGACGTCAGCGTCCACACGTGCACGTCGTGCACCTCGCCGACTCCCGGCAGACCCGCCAGCGCGCCGGTCAGCCGTTCGACGTCCACCCGCTCCGGCGCGTGCTGGAACAGGATCCGCAGCGAGCGCTTCGCGAGCGTCCACGTCCTCGGCAGCACGAAGAGGCCGATCGCGACACCGATGACCGGGTCCGCGTACCGCCACCCGAACAGCACCGTGACCAGGCCGGACACCAGCACCCCGACCGAGCCGATCAGGTCGGCGACGACCTCGAGGTACGCGCCGCGCAGGTTGAGGCTCTCCGTGGCGCCCCTGCGCAGCAGCAGGAACGCGACGACGTTCGCGGCAAGGCCGAACAGCGCCACGAGCACCACCGGCAGCCCCGGCACCGACGGCGGGTCGGTGAACCGCACGACCGCCTCGTACAGCACGTACCCGGCGACGCCGAACAGCAGCACGGCGTTCGCGAGCGCGGCGAGCACCTCGGCGCGGTACAGCCCGAACGTCCGCCCGGACCGCTGGCGGGCCCGGCGCGCGACCAGGATCGCGGCCAGCGCCAGCCCGACCCCGAGCACGTCGGTCACCATGTGGGCGCCGTCGGACAGCAGTGCGAGCGAGCCGGTCACGACGCCCGCGCCGATCTCGACGACCATGAACACCGCGGTGACGGCCAACGCCGCCGCCAGCCGGCCGACGTGCCGGCCGGACGCACTCGCGGCGTGCCCGCCGTGCCCGTGTCCGTGGCCCATGCCGCTGCTCCCTCCCCGCACTCCGAACGCAACATATAGTCGCATGCGCATGAGTGCAAGTCGGCTCGAGCGCGGGTCAACCGGAACTCTGGGCCCACGTCGGATCTGGTTCACTGGACGGAACGCCGGTTGAACGAGAGGTGACTCGCGGGTGACGAACGTCCAGACCGTGCCGCCCCGCCTGCTCGCCCGCACCGCGGTCGCGTGCCTGCTCGGCGGCCTCGCGGTGGCGGTCTACGTCGAGGTCGCGGGCGCCGCTGTCGAGAACCCGCTTCGCTCGACGTTCAGCGAGTACATCTATACCGAGGCGGGCGCGCGGCTGGTCGGCGTCGCCATGCTGATGGTCGGGTTCGCCGCGCTGTCGCTGGTCGGCGCGCTGGTGCTCGGCCCGCTGGCCGGCGCCCGCGCCGCGAGCAGGCTGGTCGGTGTGTTCGGGGTCGGGCTCGTCCTGCTCGCCGTGTTCCCGCAGGAGCCGGCCGGCGTGCCGCTGACGTGGCACGGCGCGATCCACCGGTACGTGGCGCTGACGGCGTTCGTCGCGCTGCCCCTCGCCGCGCTCGTGCTGGCCCGCGCCGGCCGCGACCGGCTGCTCCGCTTCCTCGCGGCCGGCAGCCTGACCACGCTCGTCGTATTCGTCGCGACGTTCCTGCCGGTCACTGGCGCCCGCGAGTACAGCGGGCTCGTCGAACGCGTGCTGCTCGCGGCCGACCTGGTGATCCTCGGCGTGCTCGCGCGCCGGGTCACAACCGCGCGCTGAGCCGCACGCGGCCTTTTTGGTGAGTCGGCGCGATTCCGACAACCTGGCGGTCCGCGGGCGGCGATACTTCGGACACACGGACTTCGGGAGTGCTGATGTCGAGACTCGCGCGGACGCTCTGCGCCACGGTCGTCTGTCTGCTGGCGCTGGCGGGCTGCGCGTCGCTCGCCGACCTCGGTGAGCTGCAAACCACGCTGGAGGACGCTGGGTACGACGTCTCGAACATCAACCACAACACCAACAACGGCCACGCCGTCCTCTCGGTCGCCGCCGTGTCCGAGGAGGGGTCGACGCAGGAGGACGTCGACCGGATCGCGGAGCTCATCTGGACGAAGTTCCCCGGCGAGTTCGACGAGCTGGCGATCGTGCTCAACGGTGCGCCCGCACTGGTCGCGAGCGCGGACGAGCTTGCCGAGAAGTTCGGCGAGCGCCCGGCAGGGCTCGCCGACGAGGCGGAAGAGGACGGCGGCTCGAACGTCGTCGTGGTCGTGGTGATCCTGGTCGGCGCGGCCGTGCTCGCCGGCATCCTCGTGCTGGTGTGGCGCAACGGTCGCCGCCCGCCGCCGCGCGGGCCGGTGCCGCCGCCGTATCCGCCGGGCGGCTACCCGTACCCGCCCCAGCAGTACCCGCCGCACCAGCGGTAAGGGCTCAGCGGTCCGGCCAGTGCCAGGACGGCTCGTCGAGCCGGCCCTGTCCCTCGAGCACGGTGGTGCTCGCCTCCTTGGTGAGGGTGAGCGCGCCCGCGGCCGCGCCGAGCGCGTCGATCAGCGGCGTCGAGTGGGTGACGACCACGACCTGGCTGCGCCGCGCGGCCGTGGCGATCAGCTGTCCCAGTGGCGCGAGCAGGTCCGGGTGCAGGCTCGTCTCCGGCTCGTTCAGCACGAGCAGCTCGGGCGGGCGGGGCGTGAGCAGCGCGGCCACCCACAGCAGGAACCGCAGCGTGCCGTCGGACAGCTCGGCCGCGTCGAGGCCGAGCAGCAGGCCGTGCTGGTGGAACCGCACGCCGAAGCGGCCGCCCTGGTCGACGACCTCGACCCGCGCGCCGGGGAACGCGTCGGCGACCGCGTCGTCCAGGTCCGCCGGGACGCCCAGCTCGCGGATCGTCTGGAGCGCGGCGGGCAGGTCGGCGCCCTCGTGGTCGAGGACCGTGGTGCGGGTGCCGATCCGGGCCGCGCGGGCGGGCGCGTCGCGGTCGGTGCGGAACTGGTCGTAGAAGCGCCACGAGCGGATGCGTTCGCGCAGCAGCAGCACCTCGGGCTCGGCCAGCTCGCTGAGCATGCTGTCGGTCAGGCGGATGCGCGTCGGCTCCGTCCACGCGCCGCGGCCGTCGCGGGCGCGGACGATGTTCGCCTGCCGGTCCGCGAGCAGCGTGGCGTTGCGCAGCACCGGCCCGGTCCACAGCGCCTCGCGCTTGAACTCCGGGTCGAGGTTGAACTTCGTCTCGGCGGGGACAGGCAGCCCGAGGTCGAGCGCGTAGCCGTACTCGTCGCCGCCGAACCCGAGGCGCAGGCCGACCGGCTTCGTGCGCACGGTGCCCTGCACGCGCTGGCCGGCGCGGACCTTGCCCTCCGGGCCCGCCCAGAGCGTGGACGTCAGCCCGCCCTCCCTGGCAACACCAGGTGGCGCAGCGACCGGTAGTTCTCGACAGCGAGGGTGGTCAACACCCGGCCGAGGCTAGGCGAACCCACCGACAGCTGCGCGCCCCGTGAGTTGGCGGTCCGACACGAACCGCCAACTCACTGGTCCTGAAACTGCAACTCACTGGTCCTGAAACTGCAACTCACTGGTCCTGAAACTGCAACTCGCGGGTTCTGAAACTGCGACTCGCGGGGTTACTCGGTTTCGCGGCGGTCTTCTGACCAGTGCGTGTGGAACGTGCCCTCGCGGTCGACGCGGCGGTAGGTGTGCGCGCCGAAGAAGTCCCGCAGGCCCTGGATCAGCGCGGCCGGCAGGCGCTCGGCACGCAGCGCGTCGTAGTACGCCAACGCCGAGGAGAAGCCCGGCGTCGGGATGCCCGCCTTGGCGGCGTGCGCGACGATCCGGCGCCACGCGTCCTGGCCGTCGGCCACCGCGTCCCGGAAGTACGGCGCCACCAGCAGCGACGCGGGCTGCTCCGTCGCGTACGCCTCCTTGATGCGGTCGAGGAACCGCGCCCGGATGATGCACCCGCCACGCCAGATGGTGGCCATCGCGCCGAGGTCGATGTCCCAGCCGTACTCCGCGCTCGCGGCCGCCATCTGGTCGTAACCCTGCGCGTACGCGACGACCTTCGACGCGTACAACGCCTTGCGCACGTCGTCGACGAACGTCTCGCGGTCGACCGGCGCGTCCTCCGACGGCCCCGGCAGCGCCGCACGCGCGGCCGCGCGCTGCTCCGGGTGCGCCGACAGCGCCCGCGCGAACGTCGCCTCCGCGATGCCGGTCACCGGCACCCCGAGGTCCAGCGCGGTCTGCACGGTCCAGCGGCCGGTGCCCTTCTGCTCGGCCTGGTCGAGCACCACGTCGACGAACGCGTTGCCGGTCGCCGCGTCGACGTGCCCGAGCACGTCGGCGGTGATCTCGATGAGGAACGACTCCAGGTCGCCGGAGTTCCACTCCGCGAAGATCTCCGCGAGCTCCTTCGGCGACGCGCCGAGGCCGTGGCGCAGCAGGTCGTACGCCTCGGCGATCAGCTGCATGTCGGCGTACTCGATGCCGTTGTGCACCATCTTGACGAAGTGCCCGGCGCCGTCCGGCCCGACGTGCACGCAGCACGGCGTGCCGTCGACCTGCGCGGCGATCCTCTCGAACATCGGGCCGAGCGTCTCGTAGGACTCCTTCGAGCCGCCGGGCATGATGCTCGGCCCGAGCAGCGCGCCCTCCTCGCCGCCGGACACGCCCGCGCCGACGAAGTGCAGACCCCGCTCGCGCAGCTCCGCCTCGCGGCGCCGGGTGTCCGCGAAGTGCGCGTTGCCGCAGTCGATGACGATGTCGCCCTCGTCGAGCAGCGGCGTCAGCTCCTCGATGACCGCGTCGGTCGGGCCGCCGGCCTTGACCATGATCACCACGCGCCGGGGGCGCTCCAGCGCCGCCACGAACTCCTGGAGTGACTCGGTCGGCACGAACGTGCCCTCGTCCCCGTGCTCATCGACGAGCGACTTCGTCTTGGCCGAGGTGCGGTTGTGCAGCGCGACGGAGAACCCGTTCCGCGCGAGGTTCCTGGCGAGGTTGCGGCCCATGACCGCGAGACCGGTGACCCCGATCTGTGCTGGAGTTGCCATGTGCCCACTCTGCCCCAGCCGGGCGGCCGGCGCACCACCCGGCGCGAGCCTGTGAGATTTCGCCCGCTCGCCCGGCTCGCCGCCGTGTCGGTGGTGGTCGTCACCCGCTGAAACGCGCGGCGTCCGGCGTGCGCGCGGCGACCGTGCTGCCGTGGCTGCTGCGGATCGCGATGAGGCCGCCGACCGAGCACGAGCTGATCGCGCTGTTCGCCGAGCTGCCCGTACCGTCCACTGTGGACCGATGGCGCGCGGCCGCGGTCACCGGCGGGCCGGACCACACCGCGCACCCGCCGGTCCCGGAGCGGTGGCTGCGGCAGCGGCAGCGGCGCAGGGGCGCGCCCGCGGTCGCGGCGGCGTTCGCGGTGGTCATCGGGCTCGTCGCCGCGCCGCGCCGACCTCGGGGTGCCGTTCGGGGCTACGCTCACCGAGCATGCGGGCGACCTGATGATCACCACACCGGGCGCGGAGGTCAGCGACCTACTCGTCACCGGCGCGGTCGTGGTCGCCGCGCCGGACGTGACGCTGCGCCGCGTCCACGTGTTGGGAACCGACGGCGACACCGTCCGGCAGACGAAAACGGCGCCACGGCTGACGATCGAGGACTGTGACCTGGCCACCCGCGCCGCGGAGACGGCGGGCGTGGTGCAGGAGGCGCCCGGGCTGACCGTGCGCCGGTGCCGCGTCGACGGACCGGGTAACGGGATCGTCGTCCGATCCGACAACGCCACCGTCACGGAGAACTTCTTCACCGAGCGGGGTGTGCTCATCGAAAGCAACGTCTCCACCGGGGTGACGGTCGAGGACAACGTCCGCTACCGGGTGGACGCGCCCGCGTGGTCGGGTTCGCACCACCTTCGCGTGCCGCACAACAGGTTCCTCGGCTTCGCGCCGGTCATCGGCTGGCCGGACGGCCGGCCGGGCAACGAGTGGCGCGGCAACGTCGGCGACAACGGCGAGCCGGTGGCGCCATGACCAGGTTCACCGAACGCCTGCGCCTGGAACCGATCGGCGCCGGCCACGCCGAGGATCTCCTCCGCCTGCACCAGGATCCGGGCGTCGCGCGGTGGTGCGGGCCGTGGACCGAGACGGACGCGGTCGACTACGCGACGGCCGCGGGCCGGGCATGGCGCGACGAGACCGTGCACAAGTGGCTCGCCTACGACCGGGGCACCGGCGAGCTGGTCGGCCGGGGCGGCCTGTCCTACCAGCAGGTCGACGGCGCGCGCCGGCTCGAGCTGGGCTGGGCGGTCCGGGAGCGGTTGTGGGGCAAGGGATACGCCACCGAGATCGGCCGAGCCGGGCTGGTGTTCGCGTTCGGCGAGCTCGGCGCGGCCGAGGTGGTGGCGTTCACGGAGCCCCACAACGAGCGGGCCCGCGCGGTCATGCTGCGTCTTGGTTTCCACCAGCCGCGCGATATCCGGCATCGAGGGGCACCGTTCGTGCTGTACGTCCTCGGTGCCCCAGCACGGACCGAATGGTGAGCGGCGCGCTGTCCGCGCTCCACGCGGCGATCGTGTGGCACAGCACGCCCGCGCGCCGTTCCAGGTAGCAGATCAGGTTCAGCGGCCAGCCCGCCTCGCGCAGCTTGTACTCGTCCATCGCCGTGGGGCGCTGGCTGATGCGGGGTGGCGCGTTCGGCGGCCGGGCCGATCCGGTGCCAGTCCGGGTGCAGGTGCACGGAACCGAGGATCTCCATGCCGTCGGCGTCGGCGGCGCCGCCTGCGTGCACGACTCGTACTCCTCCCGCGCCGCCGCGAGGAACGGTTGCAGCAGCACGGGATCGAGCAGCACCTCGGGCCGGTCCCGTTCCCTGGCGGGCAGCTGGGCGACCAGGTGCCGCGTGAGCGCCAGCTCCCGGCTCGCGAGCCGCTCGGCCAGCCAGTCGTAGAAACCGCGGCCGGACTTCACCCCCAGCTCGCCGCGGCCGGCGCGCTCGGCGAGTGCCGCTCAGGGTGGAGCCGGGGTCAACCGGTTTCGTCCGGTTCGAGCCCGGCCAGCCGCGCGGCCTCGCGGACGACCAGCTCGCCCGCACCGCGGTAGACGCGCTCGTTGGCGTCGACGGGGTTGGGGTGCACCCGCCGAACCACCGCCCGGATCGCGAGCTCCGCGCCGACGACCTCCCGCAGCTCGGCCCGGATCCCCACGCCGAGGTGCTCGACGCAGAACTCGACGATGTCCCGGAAGTCCTCGGCCCACGCCGGCAGCTCGGTCATCGCGTCGACCATCTCGACCCCCGGCCCGGTGCCCGGTTCGAGGTCGACGATCGCCATGGCCATGCCGCCGCAGTTGCCGTAGGAGCCGAACTTGACCTTGATGTCGCGGAGCGGCAGAGCCTCGACCAGCTGGTTCGCGGACGACATACCGACACCCTAGTGCCACCGGATGGGGTGCGGTCGGCAAACTCGCCACCCCTTCATGTCACTCAACGACATGAAGGGGTCCTTCATAGCATCACCGTCATTCCTCGCCGTCTGACCGGTCGAGCTCCTCGCGCAGAATCGTGTCGATCCGGCGGTTCGCCCGCCGCAGCGCGCGGACACCGGCGACCGTCAGCACCGCGAGGACCGCGGCGCAGATCGTGATCGTCAGGGCGACCATGGTGGTGCTGTTCCGCCGTTTCCGCTGAGGACAATGTGCAATTTGCCTTCGGCTACCCAGGGACGCGCACCCTACACGGGCCGTTCACCGCAACCTGCGAACCTCCGCGGCGGCGGCCCTGGCGAGCTCCGTGTGATCGACGTCGTCATGCAGGGAACGGACTACGTCCCCGATCGGTTCATCGGAGTAGAACTCGCCGGTGCGGCAGGAGAGGAGCACTTTTGTGGAACTGCGGCCGATCGGGCACGTCGAGTCACCGTTGACCGACCGCGCGCTGGCGCCGAAGCAGGGCGACGAGGGCGCGCCGGACGCGTGGCTGGTCTTCGCGCCCGAGTACGCCGACGCCGCCCGTGACCTCGCGCCGGGCGCCGACCTGCTCGTGCTGACGTGGCTGGACCGCGCGAGCCGCGACGTGCTGGTCGTCCACCCACGCGGCGACCGGTCCCGCCCGCCGGCGGGCGTGTTCAGCACCCGCTCACCCGACCGCCCCAACCCGATCGGACTGCACCGCGTCACGGTCGAGTCGGTCGACGGGCTCCGCGTGCTCGTGCGTGCTCTGGAGGCAAGCCGGTGCTGGGCGCGGAACGCTGAGCCCGAGGTGTGATCTCCGCCCGGCCCGGGATTGCGCGCGGCAGGCGCGGGTGTTGTGCCGGGTATGCGGGAGACGGACGTCGTCGTGATCGGGGCCGGGCAGGCCGGGTTGTCGGCCGCCTACTTCCTGCGCAGGTCGGACCTGGACTTCGTCGTGCTGGACGCCAACCCGGCGCCGGGCGGGGCGTGGCAGCACCGCTGGCCGACGCTGCGGATGGCGACCGTGCACGGGATCTTCGACCTGCCCGGCATGCGGTTCGACCCGCCGGCGGCGACCGAACAGGCTGCGGTCGCGGTGCCGGCGTACTTCGCGGCCTACGAGCGCGAGTACGACCTGGACGTGCGCAGGCCGGTGTCGGTGTCCTCCGTCAGCCGAGTCCACCCCGGGCCCCGGCTGCGGGTGGCGACCGACGCCGGCACATGGTCGGCGCGCGCCGTGATCAACGCGACCGGCACGTGGACCCGGCCGTTCTGGCCGCACTACCCCGGCCGGTTCGACGGCCGCCAGCTCCACACGGCCGACTACCGCGGCCCCGGCGAGTTCGCCGGCAAGCGGGTGCTAGTGGTCGGCGGCGGCACGTCGGCGGTGCAGCTCCAGCTGGAGCTCGCCGAGGTGGCGGAGACGGTGTGGGTGACGCGGCGGCCACCGGTCTTCCGGACCGAGCCGTTCACCCACGAGCACGGCCGCGAGATCATCGCGCGGGTCGACGAGCGGGTCCGGGCCGGGCTGCCGCCGGAGAGCGTGGTGGCGGCGACCGAGCTGTCGCTGACCCCCGAGGTGGTCGCGGCGCGGCGGCGCGGGCTGCTCGCCCGCCGCCCGATGTTCGACCGGCTCACGCCGACCGGGGTGGCGTGGGCGGACGGGTCGAGTATCGACGTGGACGTGATCCTGTGGTGCACGGGCTGGCGCGCCGCGCTGGACCACCTCGCACCACTTGGCCTGCGCGGCCCTGGCGGCGGCATCACCATGGACGGCACCCAGGTGGTCGCCGAGCCGAGGCTGCACCTGGTCGGCTACGGCCCTTCTGCGAGCACCGTCGGCGCGAACCGGGCCGGGCGCGTCGCGGTCCGGGAGCTGCGCGAGCTGCTGGGGACGCCGGCGCCCGTTGGCTGACCGGTGAACCGCTTCAGGTGAAACGCGCCAGTGTCACGTCCACCTCGCCGTCCTGGCCGCGCAGCAGGTAGGCGCCGCGGAAGCCGGGCACGGCGGTCAGCTCGGTGCGCACCTCGTTGCGGAACACGTTCTCGTAGGCGTCGGCGTCGGTCGCCCGACCGCGCCACAGTCGTCCGATCATGGAGTCAGTGTCGGCCGGGACGCGTTGCGGCGCTTGAAGATCTGTGCGCACCCGGCCGCCGCCGGTACGCGGTGAGCGTCTGCCCGGTGGCGGCGTGGAACACCCGGCTCAGATGCGTCCGCGACACGCCGAGGCACTCGGCGAGCCGCTCGAACCCGAGCCCGACCGGGTCGGCGGCGAGCAGTTCCCGCGCGCCCTCGGCGAGGCGGCGCGGCGCGGCATCAGTGTCCGACCCGCACACGTCGGCCGCCAGCCGCACCACGCGTTCGGCCAGCTCGAACCCGTCGGCGCCCTGCCTGGCGAGGTCCACCTTCGCGGTCGTGCGCCGCGGCCCGGCCGCCGCCCAACTTACGCCGCGCCCTTGCGCGCGACGAGCCGTTCGACCAGCCCGGCCTTGAACCGCTCGCACCGCTCCACCTCGAGCCCGCGCGCCACCACTGTGTGCAGCGGCCGCCGCAGGAAGTGCTCGCCGGCCATCGGCACGGTCAGCCGCTCCAGCAACCACTGCGCGGCGCGGACGAACCGCGAGGTGCTCGCCACGTGGTCGACGAGGATCAGCCGCCCGCCCGGCCGCAGCACTCGCACCATCTCCCCGATCGCGACGCCGGGGTCCGGGATGGCGCACAGCCCGAGCGTGCAGACCACCGTGTCGAAGGACGCGTCGCCGAACGGCAGGTCGTGCGCGTCGGCCTGGCGCAACGTCACCGCGACGCCGGCACGCTCCTTCGCGAGCGTGAGCATGCCCTCGCTCAGGTCGATGCCGGTGACCGTGGCGTCCGCCGGGTAGTACGGCAGGTTCAGCCCGGTGCCGACGGCGACCTCGAGCACGTCGCCGGACGCCTGCCCGCACGCCCACTCCCGCGAGTCGCCGAAGAGCTTCCGGTCCAACGCACGCATCTCGCGGTCGTAGGTGCCGGACTTCCGGTCCCAGTAACGGGTCCACCGTTCAGGTGCGTCGACCATGCGCACCACAATAGGCGCGTGGCCCCTCGACACTGCCCCTGCGGCGCACCGCTCCCCTACGACGACTGCTGCGGTCGCGTCCACACCGGTGCCGCGAAGGCCGCCACCGCCGAGGCGCTGATGCGGTCGCGGTACAGCGCGTTCGCCGTCGGCGACGCCGGGTACCTCCTGCGGAGCTGGCACCCCGACACCCGGCCGCGCGACCTCACGCTCGACCCGGACCAGCGCTGGACCCGCCTCGAGATCCTCGGCACGACCGGCGGCGGCATGCTGCACACCGAGGGCACCGTGGAGTTCCGGGCCCACTACCTGCTCGGCCGCCGCCCCGGCGAGCTGCACGAGCACAGCCGGTTCGCCCGCGCGGACGGCGACTGGGTCTACGTGGACGGCACCACCCGCGACAGGTAACCGTTGTCCACCAACCACAACCTGCACGCTGCGAGACCGGCGTACGGCCACCCCGGTGACGCCCGCGCACCACGGGTAGAAACCCGCCGCACGGGGTACGTTCCGGCACGTGGCTGACCCGATCACCGACGAGCGCGTCGCGGTCGTCCTCCGGACGTTCGTCCGCGGCTGCGCCACCATGCTGCCCAGGCTGCGCGAGAGCGACGAGCCGCTGGACCTCGACGTGGCCGCCGACGACACCGAGGTCGACCACGGGCTGCTCCGGCGGCTCCGCGACCGGGTCGAGCAGGTCCGCTGGCCCGGCTCGACGGGCTGGGCGCGCCTGACCGTCGAGCAGCGGTCGGACTGGTGGGTCAGCCGGGTGGGCAGGGTGACCGCGCTCGCCGCGTCGGTCACGGGGCTCGCCGGCGCGCTGGGCGACCGGCTGCCGGTGCAGGACATCCTCGGCTCGGCGGGCCAGGGTCTGCTGCTGTGCGCGATCGCGGGCGAGCACGGCGTGGCGGACCGGGCCACCCGCGTCCGGCTCCTCGCCTCAGTGCTGTTCGACCGGGACCTCGACCCCGCTGTCGCGGCCGGCGCGGGCGCGGAAGAGGCCGCCGAGGAGGAGGTCGCCGAGGTCGAGGCGCCGCCGGCCGGACGCAAGGTCGGCCTCAAGTCCGCGGCGAAGTGGCTGTGGCGGCAGGGCCGGCTGCTGCTCGCGTTGTCCGACGAGTTGGAGAAACGCCCGCACGGCCGGTTCTACCACCGTGCGCTCGGCATGCTGCCGATCGTCGGCATGGCCGGCGACTACCTTGGTGAGCGGTCCGCGCTCAAGCGTGCGGCCAAGGCGGCCGACCGGTGGCTGCACAAGCACGCGAGCGAGGTCACGGGCTGACCCGGCGCAGGCCGCGGACCGCGCGCACGGACAGGAGCGCCGTGCTGAACACGACCGCCAGCACCCCGGCGGCGACCAGCACCGCGGCAGGAGAGAACAACGCGGCCGCCGGCCCGGCGAGCGCCTGGCCGACTGGCATCATCGCGAGCGAGCCGGCGACCTCGTAGGCGTGGATCCGGTTGAGGATGCCGGCCGGGACCTGCGTCTGCACGCTGGTCGCCCACATCACGCCCCAGAACGCCATCGCGAAGCCGGCCACCGCGAAACACGCCGCGACCGCCGGCACCGGGAGGCCGAGGCCGACCGACAGCGGCTGCGCGCAGAACCCGAGCATGGCGGTGGCCCCGGCCCGCAGCGGGTGGACCGGCCGAACCCGCATGGCGACCAGCCCGCCGGCCACCATGCCCAGCCCGCCGACGGAGCTGACGAGGCCGAACACGGTCTCGCCGTGCCCGACCACCAGCTCCGTCGCGACCAGCGGTGTGGTCGGCCCGAACGTGGTGATCATGAGCAGCATCCAGACGACGATGACGCTCCACATCCACGTCCGCGCCCGGAACTCCCGCCACCCCTCGACGAGGTCGAGCCGGAACGTGCTCGGCTCGCGCGCGCCGGAGTTGCCCACCAGCCGCAGCCCGAGAAGACAGCCCGCGCTGACCGCGTAGGTCATGGCGTGCGCGACGAACACGCCGCCGACCGACGTGAGCCCGATGAGCAGCCCGGCGAACGACGGCCCGGCCACGGTCATCACGGACTCGGCGGTGCGGATGGCGCCGTTCGCGCTCTGCACGTCCTTGGCGATCCTCGGGATCGTGCTCGCCACCCCGGGTTGGAACAGCGCGGCGCACAGGCCGTTCACCGCGCCGATCGCGCACATCTGCCAGAGCACGACTTGGCCGGTGAAGAACATGACCGCGACGAGCGACTGCGTGCCGACCCGGACGATGTCGGCCAGCACCATCACCTTGCGGGTGTCGAACCGGTCGGCCAGCACCCCACCGAAGATCACGAACGCGGCGACGAAGCCGCTGTAGGACGCCATCGCGAGACCGACCGCGCCCACGCCGTACCCGTACTGGACGAGTCCCGCCGCGAGCGCGACGGGCAGCATCATGTCGCCGAGCCGGGCGGCCGAGCGCGCCACGAAGAACATCCCGAAGTTGCGGCGGGACACGTCGCGGTCGTCGACCTCCCGCGGTGCCGGCGGCGCGGCCAATCCCCCACTCACGGCCCGACGCTACCGAGCGCGGCCCGGGCGGGCGACGCATTTACGCGCTGCGCGCCGCGTCCCGACGTTGCGACAGCTCGTCGTCCCACTGTGGCTGGAGGTAGTCGTCGATGCCCTCCACCAGGCGCGCGACGTCCTGCTGCGGCCGGACGACCAGGCGCACGAACTGGTTACTCATCCCCAGCTTGTTGCCGCACTCCCGGATGAACACCTGGTGCCGGCTGATCAGGTGGTCGCGCAGGTCGGTGCCGTCGACGCCCGCGCCGAGCTTCACGAGCAGGAAGTTGGCCTGCGACGAGTACACCGACAGCTCCGGCAGCCGCGCGAGCTGCATGCCCATGCTGTAGCGGTCGCGGGCCAGCAGCCGCAGGCTCTCGCGGTACTCCGCGCCGTGCGCGCCGAGCATGAACACGACCGTCTCGGCGAGCGAGTTCAGGTTCCACTTCGGCAGGGTGGCGCGCATCTTGCCCGCGAGCCCCGGGTTGGCCACGAGGTAGCCGAACCGGATGCCGTGCAGCCCGAAGTTCTTGCCGAGGCTCTTGAGCACTACCACGTTCGGCCGGATCGCCGCCTCCATCGCCACCGACGGTGTCGGCTCCGCCTCCACGAAGTCGATGAACGACTCGTCGATCACGACCAGGTCGAGGTCGGACAGCTCGTCCATGAACCGGATGACCTCGCGCCGGGGCAGGTAGCCGCCGTCGGGGTTGTTCGGGTTGCACAGCACGGCGACCCGCGACCCGCGGGCCCGGATGAACCGCACGTACTCGTCGATGTTGAGCTGGAAGAAGTCCGCCTCCCGCAACGGGAACATGTCGACCCGCTTGCCGGTCTCCATCGGCTGGTCGGTCCACCGCCCGAAGGTCGGGATCGGGATCGCCACGCTCTGGTGGAACCACAGGTGGTCCATCCACGTGATCAGCTCGGTGGACCCGTTGGCCATGGCGACCGTGGCCGGGTTGAGCCCGAGCACCCGCGCGAGCTGCGCGCCGATCGTGTCGGCGCCGCTGGGGTAGAACTTGAGCAGCATCGTCAGGTTGTCGGCCAGCTCGTCGAACATCTGCTGGGTCGGGAAGTACGGGTTGCAGGGGATGCAGAAGTCGACCAGGTCCCGGCCGTGCTCCCCCATCTGCCGCGACAGCTCGAAGAACGACGGGCTGTGCGCGGTCTGCTGGAACAGCCCCGCGTCCACGCTGTGGCGCACACGATCACGTCCGTTCGCTCGGTCCACGTTCGTCACGAGCACATACGTACGGAGCACGCCGCCAGTTCACGGAACGGTCTCATCAATATCTCGCGGGGGTAACGGCGGCGCGCACTCCCAAGTTGCGTGTGAAAGTTCGTTCCGTCGACATAGACGCCGGATATCGTGGTGTCACAGTCGCGGGGGACTGGGTATCCGACCTGTCTCACACGGGGGAGCACCTCTTGCGCATCGGCACGCGCCTGTCCATGTCGTTCGCCGCCGCGGCGCTCGCCGCCGGCGCCCTCCAGGTCACCGCGCCGACCCCGGCGCAGGCCGTGCCGGTGACCTGCACCGGCACGGCGAAGGTGTTCTGGAGCCTGCCGAGCGGCGCACTCTGGTACTACGAGCACCGCGCCCCGGCGACCGGTGACTACAACTGGGCCGCCGGCCGCCAGATCGGCGCCGGGTTCACCGGCCGCACGGTCGCGTCGACCGACGGCGCCGTCTACCTCGTCAACGCGGCCGGCGAGCTGCGCCGCTACCGCTACGACGGCAGCCGCTGGACCGACGGCGCCGGCACGGTCGTCGGCACCGGGTGGCAGGGTCTGCTCACCGACGGCCGCTACCAGCTGACCGCCGACGCGCGGGGCAGGCTGTTCGCGATCGACAACTACGGCGTGCTGATGATGTTCGACGAGACCATGTCGCGCTGGGACTTCGGCAAGGGCATCCCGCTCGACCTCGGCTGGTTCGGCGACCGGGTGGTCGGCGGGGGCGACGGCATCCTCTATCGGATCGGCGAGACGAGCGGCGAGCTGTCGCGGTACCGCTACGACGCCGACTCGGCACGGCTCACCAGAGCGACGGCCGGCGCCGGCAACTGGACGGGGCTCGACCCGGTCCTCTCCCCCGGCGGCGACGTGCTCTACGCCGCCGCCAACGGAACCCTGTACTGGTACCGGTACGACGCCGACACCGGCACGTGGGCCAACAACGGCAACGGCCGGGTCGTCGGCAACGGGTGGCACGGGTCCAACGGCTCGGTCACCGCCGCGCCCGGCACCTGCACGGTGCCCGCGCCCGCACCGGTCGCCCCGGCCACGCCGGCCGCGGCGACCACGGGTAGCCCGCTCCAGCTCTCCGGCCCCGCGCAGTACTTCGGCTACGCGTACCGCGACACGCAGGGTCGGGCGGTCGAGCTGCGCGAGACGTCCGACACCACGGTGAGCCGGACGCCGGTCGGGACCAAGACGTTCGTGTCCGACCTGTCGGCCGCGACGGCGCAGGACCAGGGCATCACCGAGTCGCTGGTGGGGCTGGACAGCTCCGGCACGGCATGGCTGAGCGAGGGCAACTGGCAGTTCTCGGCCGACTGGCAGCCGTTCGGCAAGGGCATGACGCGCGTCGCGCTCACCGAGTCGTTCTCGCCGTCCTACCTGCCGCAGGCGGTCGGGGTCGACGGCAGCGGCACGCTTTGGTGGCGCCGGCAGGTGTCCACGCCCAACGGCCGGGGCTGGCTCCCGTGGCAGCAGGCCGCCGCTGGCGTGACCGACTTCCAGAGCGTGGCCAGCACGGGCACCGGCGTGTACGGCGTGGCCGGCAACCGGTGGTTCGACGTGAACCGGGACAGCGCGAACGGCAACCGGATCAGATACCGGGACGGCGCGCTGCCCCAGGCGGCCGACGTCACCCAGGTGACCGCCGCGGAGGTGACCTACACGTCCAGTGTGCTGGTCGCCAGGCTGCGGTCGAGCGGGCAGGCGGTGTTCATGCGCGGGTCCGCGACCGGCTTCGACACGGCGTGGCAGGCGCTGCCGCCGCTGACGGCCGACGGTGCGGTGACGGTGGCGGACGTGCCGATGAGCGCGACCGAGCTGTCCACCGGCGCGGTGGCGGTCGCGGCCGTCGGCTCGGACAGCCACGTGTACGTGACGAATGGGCGCGTCAGCACCGGCGTGTTCGCGCCGTGGCAGCAGGTCGGCGCGCCGATCGCGGGGGCGCCGCAGCTGCTGACGCCCAACTTCCAGGACGTGCAGCTCGGGTACCGCGGCCAGGACGGCAAGGTCTACCACTACGGCGCGCTGACCCCGAACAACACGAACCCGCTCGACTTCAACGGCGCGGGTCGCACGGAGCCATAGCGCCGGCGGCGTACAGGTCGAACCCGCCGGCCGGCGGCGCCCAGCCGAAGATGTCGACGTGGACGTAGGTGACGGGCCCCGCCACCCGCGCCTGGTTGCGGGCGATCATCTCGGCGGACGAGTCGACCGCGGTCACCGACCCCGCGTGCCGCACGAGCCGCCGAGTCCACAACCCGGTGCCACAGGCGAACTCCAGCACCGCCCCACTCGGCGCGAACCGGTCCAGCGCGGCCTCCACCTCGGCGACGTCGGCGAACCACCGCCGCTCCGCCGCCGGCTCGAGCCGGTACCGCCCCCGACGGAACCACCACTGGTCGTACTCACCGGCTCGGTGGCGGTAGTAATCCATCTGCTCGCCAACCAGATCCACGGAACAAGTGTCCCTTTAACACTGCCGTTCAGCCATGCCGCGGTCCGCTCGGTTGCTGTGAAAGGCGCGTTCGGGACATCTTCCAAAGCTTGGAGTACTTCTTGCGGTACTTGTCGTCGGTTTCGCTGTCGATCAGCTCATGCGCCGTTGTGTGGATATCCTTGTGACCGGTGATGTCGTATACCATGCGCATGCTTTGCAGGATGTCGTACCGGATCAGGGACCAGTTCTTCTCAGTGCGGCATTCGGTGAAGCGCTGGATCATTGCCTCGCCGTACGCCTCCCGCTGCGCTGTTCCGGCGGTCCCCACCTTCCACAGGGATTGCAGGCAGTGCCGCGCTGTCACGAAGCGATTGTCTCTGGTCACGTTCAGCAGTTCGGGGAGATCAGCGAGGATGCGCTGTTTCGGGTCGCCCAGACGTCGTACGCCCAGCCAACGGGGCTGTCGGCAGCCGCCATGATCGCCTCGTAGGCACGACTCTGGAGTCGTTTGTCGGCAGAACGGATATCGTCCAGAGTCCATTGGTACCGGGCGGTCACTGACGAGCGGCGATTTGGATGAGATTCCCGCACGTGTCGTCGAAGACCGCGGTCACCACCGGTCCCATCTGCAGAGGTTCCTGCGTGAACTTCACTCCCAGTTCCTGGAGGCGCTCGAACTCCGCTGAGACATCGGCAACCGCGAAAGAGGCGGCCGGGATCCCGTCCGCGACAAGTGCTTCCTTGAAGGGGCGCACCGCGGGGTGGCCGTCCGGCTCGAGCAACAGTTCGGGCCCTTCTGGCTCCTGTGAGGACACCACCGTGAGCCAGCGGTCATCCCCCAGCGGGACCTCGTCTTTCTTCTCAAAACCGAGGATCTCGGTGTAGAAACGCAGAGCCTTGTCCTGGTTATCCACGAACACGTTGGCGATGTAGATCTTCACAATTGCCTACCTCCGTCGTTGATCGGCCATCGCTCGACGATGGCCAGCAGCGGTGACGTGTCGATACAGTGGAACTTGTACCGGCCCTCCCTCCTCGTGGTGACCAAGCCGGCCTCCTCGAGGACGTCAAGATGCTGCGAGATGGCCTGTCGAGATGAGCCCAACCCGTGTTTCATCGCGAGCCGGGTGCACAGCTCGAACAACGTCTGATCGTTCCGGTCCCGCAGTTCATCGAGGATCGCCCGACGGGTCGGATCGGCAAGAGCCTTGAACACGTCCGCCACGCGGCGACTATAGGCAAGTGTGTACTTGCATGTCAAAGGGTGACGCCGGTGACGAGCTGCGGACGCAGTGCCGTGTAAGTGAAGGCGGCCTGTCGGCGGCGGCACGACGGCTGCACATCAGCCAGCCGGCGCTGTCGCAGACGATGGCCGCGCTGGAACGGCAGCTCGGCCTCCAGCTCCTGGTCCGGCACACCGCGAACGGCGGCAGCATTCTGCCCATCGGCATTCCGCTGGAGCTGCCGACGGACCTGCTGACCACGCCGCTCGCCGACCTCGGCGAGGCCTGTCCCGGCACTCGGGTGCAGGCCCGCCACCTGTCGACCGGCGCGCAGTTCGACGCGTTGCGCGCCGGCGAGCTGGACGTCGGCCTGGTCCGGGAACACCCGCTCGGGGAGGATCTCGACGCCGTGCTCGTGGTCGAGGAACGGCTCGGCGTACTCCTCGCCGCTGAGCAGGCCGAGAAGATCGCCGGACCACTCACCGGCATCCGCTGGTGCGGCGGACGTGGGCCGTGTGGCCGGCGAGCTCCCATCGGCGGGACCTCGCGCAGGTCGTCGCCGCGCTCGACCGAGGCTGAACAGAGCGCTGGGCTACTTGACGACCAGGAAACGGAGCGAGGTGAACTCCCCGACCTCTTGCACACCGACCTTCTTGAGGGCGACGTCCTCCAGAGCCGGGTCGTCAAACAGCCGCAGCCCGGCGCCCAGCAGCACCGGTGCCACGTCGACGTGCAGTTCGTCAGCGAGCCCAGCACGCAGGATCTGCTGGACCACGCTGGCGCCCAACGCCTGGACCACCCGTTGCCCGGCGGCCGCCTTCGCCTTGGCGATCGCCGAGGCGATCCCGTCGGTCACGAACGTGAAGGTCAGATTCTCGTCCTGTTTGGGCATGACCGGCGGTGGCGTGTGGGTGAGCACGAAGATGGGGACCTGGAACTCGTAGTCGCCGACATACCAGTCCGGATCCTCGGCCATCGCGAACGTCCGCCTGCCCATGACCACCGCGCCGGTTTCTTGGATCAGCGCGGTCATGTACTCACTGCCGCCGGAGGCGGCAGGGTCGGACAGCCGCGCCGTGCTGCCCCTGCGGTCGGCGACGAAGCCGTCCACGGACATGGTCATGCCTGTGTGCACCGTTGCCATGCTCTGCTCCTCACGAGGCGGTTGTGCTGTCGCAGGGATAGACCGCGCGGGCAGCGAGAACTCATCGGCCCGGGTTGTTTCGGCGGCGAAGGACACCTGGTGGGCCGACAGCAGCTTCACGAGGCCTCGACGTCAACCCACCGCGGCCACTTCACGCCAAGATGAAAGGCCAGGTCATAACAGAACTCGTCGGGACGGACATCCGGAGACGACAAAGCAGGGCCACAATCCGCTCGCGGCCGTCACCACGACCGACCCGTAGAACCACCCCGGATTTGGGCCGGACACAGCCGAGTAGAACGACAATAGCCGCTGGCAGCATTTCTGCTGTTCAGCGGCTGTTTGAAAAGGGCGCCCTCGGCAGGATTTGAACCTGCGACACCTGCCTCCGGAGGGTTGGCCGGCGTCCCGTTCCGATAGCGGCCCTGACCTGCGTGTTCACCACGGGTGCGGCGGCTGTCGACAGGTGCTTGTGCACGCATTGTGCATGGGGAGCGTTTTCGCAGGTCACCGTGGACATCGGCCGCCTACACTGCCATCCATGGGGTGGCGTCGTGTAGGGACTTCGGCAGCGCTGGCGTTGATAGGCGCGGCGATGCTTGCGATTGGCATCCTGGTCACGTTCGGGGGTGCCGTCGCCATCGTGTGGCGGGGCTGGAGTGGAACCACAGCCACCTGGCTGGTGCTCGTGCTGCTGGCTGCGGGCGCGTTCGTCGCCTTCGGCTGTCGGCTGCTGGTGGTGGTGGGGGCGTACGTCAGGGATGAAGGGGTGCGGATCCGAACGCCGCTGCGAACCTTCGCGTTCGACTGGTCCGCGGTGCTGTCGGTCCGCTCCCAGAAGGTCATCCGCACGGTCGCCGACCCGATGCTGATCGTGACGGCCCGCCAGGTGTGCATCGACCTCATCGACGGCCAGACTGTCGAGCTACCCCTTTATGGAGCGATGCGCGGCGCACACCGGCCCTGGCGGATGCCCGACATCCAGGCGACTGTCGAGTTCGATCGTGTGGTCGCGGAGCTGCGACACCTCACCGCGCTACATCAGACGAAAGCTCGCGAGCAAAGCCCGTCCTGACTGCCTGCACTTCCCCCGCTCCCTCGTACAGGCCGTCACGTAGCGCCAGGTCGGCGGCGTCAAGGGTGGCGAAGCCATCGCGCAGCGACGCGCAGCGTCCTTGATGCCGGTGACCTGGCGTTAGACGATCGAGGCCGAGGGAGTTGCCGCCTGTGAGTCTTTCGCGCCGCCGGTGGCGGCGCTACCCGTCGCGGGCCGTGGGCTGAGCCGCGCAGGCCGGCCGGCGTGAGCGGAGCGGAGCCGGCCGTGCCGCGATGGATGCAGGCCACGTCGCCAACGTGACGGGCACAGCGCGCCGCCAGCGGCGGCGCGCCTTGATCCCATAGAGCCAAACTCAGCAGTAACGCTGAGTGCTCCTCGCCGACTCACAAAGCAACCACCTGGGGAGCTACGGGCATGATATGTTGTTCGAACACAAGTTCGATACGCATGCCTGATCGGTAGCGCGCCACTTGACACCGGCCGTGACATAGCGCCACGGTCGGTAGTCGGCCACACGATCGAGGGATGCGTCATGGCGAAGTATGGCTACAGAGTGATGGAGTTGATCGCAACACCGCCGAACAAGTCGGCAGAGATCGCGTTCACTGACCCCGAACCGAGCGGTCTGAGGGATGCGGTGCTGACTGCTGCCAAAGCTGCAATGGCATCAGGGGAGAGAAATGATCAGCGTGGCATGTACACGCGAGTAACCAACGTAAAGGACGATGCTTGGGGCGTATTGCTAACGGTCAAAGGAGGTCAGTTTGGCGAGCCGCGAGAACTCCTTGATGTTGACAGTGATGATCCCGACGAACCCACGCGGCCGATCGGTCCGAGTGATGCCGTCCTTAGCGATCTGCGAGTTCTTCTCCTGATTCCTCCCTATGGTTCCAAAGGCCTCGTCGTCGCAGAGACGCGGAGCCGTTCTCAATGGATTTCTTTCGTGCTAAGACGCCTCAACCTTGAACTTAGAAGCGTCGGCGTGAAGCTACGGACAGTCCGCGATACGACAGATGCTATCGCCTGGGGAAGTTATCTGTCGCGTGACGAAGTAGGGATAAAATCGGTTGAGTTAATTCAGACGAACCAGTCGGTGGATCGGACACGCTTCACTTCAGAGAATGTGAAGAGTGCCCGACTGCAGCTTAATATCGCTGACGGATCAGAGTTGAAGCGCCGTCTATCTGCGATCCTTCAAGGACTGTCGGGAGAAACGGTCCGTCGCCCTCGCTTGGCCGGAGTTGTCGGCCTTCGCGCTGACTTCTCGGACGAAGACTTTGATGAAGAGAAGATCGTGATCGTCGATGGTGAGCGCGAGCAAAAGATCAGTGTTAGTGGCGGCTGGCCTCTGTTTACTTATACGTTCGATACTGACTATGCTTTATCAGACGCGGAGTTCGTTGACGGTGTTCTTGACATTGCACGTAGGACGCTAGAACACATGAATGTCGATGTCGCCACAAATTGGCGCCCTCGGATCGACTAGAGGTGCACGATGGCGAAACTGCAGCGGTTCAATCCTTGGCCAATATTTCTATATAATAGTAGAGCGAGTAAACGTGCAGACGTAGATCGTCTCAACTGGCAAGAGCGTGGGCTTCTCTACGGTGCCCCAACTCTAGGATTAGTTCTATTCATTGTATTCAAGTTGCAGCTAAACGGCATCCCTCAACTGCTTGCAGCAACCTCATTGCTTACAGGTGCAATGGTTAGCGTCTTTGTATTCCTGGCGAACTTGAGAATCAAGATTCAAGAGGTCGACTCGTATAGAGTTCGTCGTGAACTTAAGGAGTTGGTAGCATCATCTGCGGTGGGAGCGTTACATGTCGCCATAATCGCCATGTTTCTTGCCCTGTGTTTAGCGCTGATGGCGTCCTGGCCTTTATTGACTGCCGATACGATCGCCGGTAATTCGGTTTCTGGTATCGCGGTATGGCTGCTTGTGCATCTCGCAATCTCCCTGGCCGCAGTTCTGCGGCGACTATTGGGAATATATGTTGATTTGTTCACGGAGGACTTTGCGGCCAAGCCGGAGCCGGATAATCGACCTATTGGTTCCTGATGCAAATTTCGGGTTAAAAGCCGTGCTCGCCGCAAGGAGATCCCATTGTGGAGGCCTATCAAGACTGCCATTCTTTGTGTCTTGTGTTGAACAACTTTCGATCGCACGAGCGCTTGACTCCAAGCAAGTCTGGTTTTCTTAAGGCTGAGTGAAACGTTGAGGCTTCCATAAGCGACGCGACGGACGTCGGGGATCGGTCGGCACAATGCCGTGTCGGCGGAACAACTGGAGGCGAATTATGGCCAAGGTATCTCCCTACTACTCTACGAATCCCACCGATCCCGACGTCTTTCACGACCACGGCAACTGCCCGACGGGTCAGCAGATTCCGCCACGCAACCGCGCTGCGGGAACCAACAACTATCGGCGCTGCAAGCACTGCATCCAACTCGGCTAGCCGGCCGCCAGTTGCCCGCTGCGCCGCCGCCCCCCCCCACTGGAGGCAGTAGTGCGGGAGTCGCCGATAGGGTGAACCCATGGGCGGGCTTGAGACTTGGGCTTTCGAGCGAGCGGCGTCCTTCCTGGATGTGCAGCTTCCACGTCGGTGGGCGCATGTTCAGGGGGTCGCTGATCGTGCTCGGGTCGTCGCGCCGTTGTTCACGGAGAAGGATCGCGAGCTGCTGGTCGCGGCGGCTGTGCTGCATGACGTGGGTTACTCGCCACGGTTAGCAGGAACCGGGTTTCACCCACTCGATGGAGCGCGAGCGCTGCTAGAGGCTACTGACAACACTCGGCTCGTCGCGCTGGTGGCCCACCACTCTTGCGCCTACCGCGAGGCTGAGCTGCGTGGGTTGTCGGGTGAGTTGACTGAGTGGGGTACGTCCACGGATGGGGTGAGTTCCATCTCGACGAGGCGACTCCGCATGTCGGTGCGCGGTGGACCGATGGCGGGAAGCCGCGGGACCATCGGCAGCTCAAGTCGCGGGCGGCCGGTGAGGGGCGGACGGTGCCGTGTCCGCCTGACCTGACCGCGCTCATCCGGGGCCACGTCGACCGGTACGGGTTCGGGGCGGATGGCCGGCTGTTCCGGGGTGAGCAGGGCGGGCCGCTGCCGATGATCACCTACACGCGGGCGTGGCGTGCGGCGCGGCAGATCGCGCTCACCGAGGAGGCCCAGCGGACGCCCCTCGCTCGCCGGCCTTACGACCTTCGGCACGCGGCCGTGAGCACCTGGCTATCGGCGGGCGTCGACCCCGCCACCGTGGCCGAGTGGGCGGGGCATTCGCTCGCGGTGCTCATGGAGGTCTACGCCGCCTGTCTCTACGGTCAGGATGTGGTGGCGAAACGCCTGGTCCAGGAGGCTTTGGGGCGCTGAGGTCTTGTGCACGCATTGTGCACAGACACCCGTGAAACCCCGGATTCAGCCGGACACAGCCGAGTAGAACGACAACAGCCGCTGGCAGCATTTCTGCTGTTCAGCGGCTGTTTGAAAAGGGCGCCCTCGGCAGGATTTGAACCTGCGACACCTGCCTCCGGAGGGCAGTGCTCTATCCCCTGAGCTACGAGGGCCCATCGCGCGTGGCGACTTCGCAGAGCTTAGCGCATAGGCCCCCGGCTACCGTGAGCGCATGAGGCGACGGTGGGTGGAGTCGGGCGGGGTGCGGCTTTCGGTCGTGGAGGAGGGGCCGGCCGACGGGACGACCGTCGTGCTGGTGCACGGGTATCCGGACAACTCAGCGGTCTGGGACGGCGTCGCGACGGTGCTGGCCGAGCGGTTCCACGTCGTGCGGTACGACGTGCGCGGGTGTGGTGAGTCGGGGGCGCCGGAGGGGCTCGACGGGTATCGGATTCCCTCCCTCGTCGACGACCTCGCCAACGTTGTCAGGGCCACGAGCCCGGACCGGCCGGTGCACCTCGTCGCCCATGACTGGGGGTCCATCCAGGCCTGGCCCGCGGTGAGTGACCCGGCGCTGCGGGACCTCTTCGCCTCCTACACCTCCATCTCCGGGCCGGATCTCGACCACATCGGGGCCTGGATGCGGCGGCGGGGCGGCGCGAAGCACCTGCGGCGGGTGGTTCGGCAGCTCCTGCACTCGTGGTACATCGGGGCCTTCCAGTTCCCCGTCCTGCCCGAGCTGGTCTGGCGCATCCGGCCGCTGCGTGCGAAGTTCCACGCCGCCTACCGGGACGCGCGCAACGGCGTACAGCTCTACCGCGCCAACATGAGGACTCGGCTGTCCGCACCGGAACCCCGGCGCACCTCGGTGCCCGTGCAGCAGGTCGCGCTCACCAAGGATCCCTTCGTGACGCCGCCGCTGCTGGAGTCCGCCGACCCCTGGTGCGACCGGCTGTGGCGCCGTGAGCTGGTCGCCGAGCACTGGGCGGTCCGGTCCGAGCCGGCCAAGGTGGCTCGGCTCGTCACCGACTTCGTCGACCACGTCGACGGGGCTGCGGCGCCTCGGGAGCTTGCCCGGGCCCGCGTCGGCGCGGAGCGGCGGCCGCTGGCCGGGCAGCTCGCCATGATCACGGGCGCCGGCAGCGGGATCGGGCGGGCCACGGCGCTGGCGCTCGGCGAACAGGGCGTCGACGTGTTGTGTGTGGACATCGACTTCGCCGCCGCCGAGCGGACCGCCGCCGACCTCGCGGCACCCGGGCTCGCGTTCCAGCTGGACGTGGCCGACAGCGCGGCGACACAACGGCTCGCCGGCCACATCCTCGCCGAGCACGGCGTGCCCGACCTGGTGATGGCCAACGCGGGGGTCGGGGTCTCCGGCTCGTTCCTCGACACCAGCGAGGCGGACTGGCGGCGCGTCATCGACGTCAACCTGTGGGGCGTGATCAACACGCTGCGTGCGTTCGTGCCGCCGCTGGTCGAGCGGGGCGAGGGCGGGCACGTCGTGGTGACGGCGTCGGCGGCCGGGTACGTCGTGCTCCCGACGCTGACCGCCTACGGCACGACGAAGGCCGCCGTGCTGATGCTTGCCCAGAGCCTGTCCGGCGAGCTGGCCCGCGACGGCATCGGCGTGAGCGCCATCTGCCCCGGCCTCGTCAACACGAACATCGCCGGGACCACCCGGTTCCCCGGCCTCGACGCGGACGCCGAGCGCGAAGCCCAGGCCAACGCGACCGCCCTGTACGAGCGGCGCGGGTTCGGCCCGGAGAAGGTGGCCACCGAGATCATCGCGGCCGTGCTCGACAAGCGGGTGGTCGTGCCGGTCACGCCGGAAGCCAAGATCGGCGCGCTGGCGACCCGTTTCGCGCCGGCGACCACCCGCGCGATCAGCCGGTGGCTCGACACGCTAGCCGCGCGCCGCAGCTAGCGCGCGTTCACACTGTCTACTTGAGATGGTCAGTCGACGAGTGACTCCAACGGGACGATCACGCAGTCACTCAACCGCCGGATCAGATGCGCGGCGCGAATCCATCGGGTGCGCGGGTCGCCGTACTCCACCATCACCTGCCCCACCGCGGCGGGAACCAGTCGCTTGCACCGATACAACACGCCGTTGACGCCCGCGATCGGGTAGCTACGGGCCCGAATGGCGACCGCGCCGTTCCGCAGCGCCGGACATACCCGAATGGACAGTCGCACACACGGCACGCACACCGGCGGCTCAGAGACACCCATGCGATTGGGCCACCCGAGCCAGTCGGCGCGGTGATCCTTGAGCAACCACAACACACCATCGTCGGTGCGATCAGCCGGACACGCGCACACCTGGCACAACAGTCGACGCATGGTGTGCCGCTGCCGCAACGGATGCACCCTTCCGAAGTCCGGTCGACCACACCCAGGTCGCGACGGCGTCCGCGACCACAGAACACCGTGATCGTCCCGATCGAACACTCGCTCGTCCTCATACGCGATGCCAACACCACGACGCATCACCATGGTGGAGGACGGATCCTTCTCCTCAGTCCACGCCGTGACATAGGGCGCCACAACACGACGATCAGCACCGTCAAGCGTCACTGACCTCACCGATCTCGTCCCGCAACCGATGCCGAGGCCCGCCCGCCACGATGGCCTCCCCAGTCGGATCGACCGCCGCAGCGAGCTTGACCGCTTCCCGCGCCAACTCTCGACAGAACTTCGCCAACACCAGCTCACCGCCCGGAAACGGCGGCAATTGGATCGCCACGTTGACCGGGTCCAGATAGATCACCAACGCCGGGAGGTGTTCGGTCAGTTGCATGTAGCCGGCGGCCGCGTCCTGGCCGGGCGAGCACGTCACGTTGAACGTCATCGCCGACCACCGCCTTGACCGCCCTTGTCGAGGTCCGCAGCTACCCGGGTGGCGGCTTGGGCGAGGTCGGCGCAGAACC